>Ga0209853_1000213_pt1 | contig 15899 bp, 12 predicted proteins | sample GWRWS1_30_40_FD_187224 | JGI IMG/M metagenome (GOLD analysis project Ga0209853, IMG submission 187224) | Riverbed sediment microbial communities from areas with vegetation nearby in Columbia River, Washington, USA - GW-RW S1_30_40 (SPAdes)... | ecosystem: Environmental > Aquatic > Freshwater >...
TCCTACTAGGACGCCGGCTACGTGATGGTCGACGTCGAGGACCCGAAGCACGCCACTTACGTCGGCGACTCGGACTTCGCGGACGAGGATCCGCTGGTGCCGGGAATCTCACCGCCCGAGGGCAACGCCCACGAGGCTGAGTTCTCGCACGACAGCACGTACTTCCTCGGCGCTGACGAGGACTTCAGCCCCTACCGGCCGGACAAGTTCTTCGTCGACGACCAGGAGCGGCCCGCGGTGGAGGTCGGCGGTGGCACGTCGCCGGCGTTCCTGCCGGACCAGACGCTCAGCGGCAAGGTCGTCTACGGCGGCTACGGCTGTCCCGCGGATCCGACGCCGCTGCCGCAGGCTGGCGACTACACGGACGCCCAGCTCGGGCTCCAGCCCGGGGACGAGCGGATCCTCCTCATGGCGCGGGGCCCGGTCGGCCACCCGGGCGAGGACTACAACGGCAACGGCGACCTGACCGACGACGCGTGCTTCCCGGGCGAGAAGGCCGCGAGAGCCTTCGACGCAGGCTGGGACGCGATCGTCCTGGTCAACCGCCATCTCGAGGCCGACGACTCGGCGGGCGAGCCCTTCTGCGGCTTGGGCGCCTACGACCCGGCCAAGCCGATGGTGACCGTCTGCACCACGCACGCGGCCTCCCATGAGCTGTTCGGGACGACGCCGCAGTTTGGGACGCCGTACGCCCCCGACGACCCGCCGGCTCTCGGGGCGGTGAGCGTCAGGCGGGTGCGGGCGACCTCCGTCTTCGACGGGTGGGGCTACCTGAACCTGTTCCGCCGGAGCGAGGGCAAGGTCGAGCGCATCGACTCGTACGCGATCGCGGAGGCGCTCGACCCGGCGTTCGCGTTCGGGTTCGGCGACCTCTCCATCCACGAGATCGCCACCGATCCAGAGCGGAATCTCGCCTACAGCTCGTACTACGCAGGCGGGGTGCGGGTATTCAGCTTCGGAGAGTCGGGCATCGACGAGGTCGGCCACTACATCGACGACGACGGAAACAACTTCTGGGGCGTCGAGACGTTCGTGCCCGGCCACAAGTCAGCCGGCAACCTGAAGGGAAAGCGCCTGTTCGCGGGCTCCGACCGCGACCACGGCATCTTCATCTTCCGCTACACGGGCGCCTAGCGGGATCAAGGGGCGAACGAGGGGGCGGTCGGAACCGACCGCCCCCTCCTCGCCGACGGAGCGGCGCAGGAGTCGAACCTACCCAGCGACGGGTTGCGCCGCCTCACCGGTTTTGAAGAGGCGATAGGGCACGGCGCAAAGGCGCATGGTTGAGGGGATTCAGGGCCGCTGCCGAGTCCGTGGGGCAGTCCGTGGGACAGCGAGCTGCCGGTCCGGCGTTGTCGGCTCTGGTGGCGACCAACGGTCGTGAGCGGACGAGAGCCGCCGTTTCCGGATGATCGCCGGTCAAGGCCGTACGATCGGACGAGAGTGACGAAGCTGCTCGCCTGCCCGCACTGCCGGAGCCCGAACCACCTTCGAGCCTGGTACCTCGAGCCGGTCGCCTACGACCTCGTCCGCCTCTCTCCAGGCGAGCCGGTGTTGGCCGACACGGCGCCGCAGATCGGCGAGGGAGGCAGCTTCGACGACTACTCCTGCCGGAACTGCGGCGCCGTCGAGATCCGCGACGACGATCTCGTTCTCGTCGAGGCGGAGCTCTCGGAGCGGGCTACGGTTCAGCCGTGCGAGTCGACGCCCAGACCGAGCTCGTGATTGGCGTCGACATTGCGAAGCGTCTTGGCATCTCGCCGCAGCGGATCAACGTCCTCGCTGGCGGACCCAGTTTTCCCCGGCCGATCGGCAAGCTCGGCCGCTCGTCCGCTTGGCGCTGGGGCGCCATCGAGCGGTGGGCCCAAGAGACCGGCCGCCTCTGACGGTCGGCTCATTCCACGTAGCAGGACGGCGCGGACAGTCGATGGCCACCATTGGCGGCCGCCGTGCGCGGTCGGTACTCCATCAGCGCTGAGCGCGCGGGCAATGTGGCCAAGGCTTCGGCCGCGGGCGTACTCGAGCCGGATGCGAGCCAGGACCGAGTCCGGAAGGGACACGGGCCGCCCGGCCGGACGCGCGACCGTCCGCTGCGCAGCTCGTTGCACGTGCTCCTTCATGAAGCGCTCGAGCTCGCCGACCGGGATGAGCCGCTGACCCCACGGCGTGTTCACGCTGTCCACGGCGGGCACGACTCTTCGGTCGATCGTCGATATGCTCACGCCGAGAGCCTCCGCCGCCTGCCTGCGGGTGTAGGCGACGCGCTCGAGGTCGTCGGTCTCGCGGAGCTCGCCAACTGGAGCTGCAAGACTCCGTGGCGTCGCAGCCTGATGTCGGCGCCTTCGCTCTCGATGCCGTTTGCGTCTCGCACCCATCGCAGGCCGTACACTAACCCTCGCGTCGGATAGCACCTACGGTGCATATGTGCCTCGCAGGCTATCCAGGTGAGTAGTTGCTGTACGGCGAGGGGAGCCGTTCGAGCCGTGGCTCTAGGTCGCAGCGCTGACGAGCTACGAATCCCGGTCGCGTCTGAGTAATGCTCGGAACTGTCGGAATCCGAGCGCTCCGAGCCACTGGATCGTCTCGAGCGCCTGATCGTGCGCGACCGGATCCGGAGCGTCGAGCGCCGTCCGCAGGATCGCCTCGAGTTCGCCTGTGTGGGCACTGATCGCCCAAGTGTCCCGAATGCCGTCGAGGTATCGACGAAGCAGCCGCGCGACGGCCGCCGGCGCCTCGCCCACCCCCGCCTGGAAGATCTCGAAGACGAGAAACTCGGGCGCCGGTATGACGCCCGCATCGAGGAGACGTTCGAGCTGCGCCAACCGCCAGTCCAAAGGTAGCGACGATGCGGAGAGCCACCACGAGAACGCCTTGAGCTCGCTGTGGGAGTCGTCGTTGAGGTCGTCCAGCCCCTGACTGATGCGCATCTCCCACAACTCCTCCAGACGCTTCGCGATGTCATCCTCAAGTCGATCGAAGTCCCGCGCGCTGCGACCGAGGAACTCGATGGCATGTGCGCGCAGCTCTCCAGGCGCGATGGCGAAGAAGCGTCTCACCAGTTCGTCCTCGTCGAGAGACAGGCGAGCCCGCCAGTAGAACGTCATCAGGTGGTCGGCGAGACGTTCGTCGGGCGACTCCGAACTGCCGATCCATCGAAGTCCCGCACGTTGCTCGCCAACGCGCTCGACCGCGAGCTCGTAGTCGGAACGCAAGACTTCGAGAAGATCGTTATAGGGGGGCGAGAAGACGATGTACGCGCCCCACGCAGCCTCGCGTAGATGCGCGAGCGTCTCGTCGCGCGGGAAGATACACGGAGCATTCGCGCGTACCCAGCTCACATCCAGGTACGCGAGCTGCGGAAGGGACTGGCCGTAGACCGTCCGAACGGCCGTCGAGGGATCGCGTGCCGGGTCGAGATGGGTCTCGAGAAGCTCCCGAACCTCCGGCATGGCATCGAATCCTTCGGGCGCGTCGCCGTCCCCTTCGGCACCGCTCAGCCTTCGAACCCAAAGCCCATAGGTGACAACTGCCCTCAGCGCGCGTCCCCTCGTCGAGTTCAGGGCGAGCGTTGCGGGATCGAAGCTCGAGCCGCCTTCCCGCTGCTCGCGGTCCGGCACCGGATCGGCGTCATCGGCTAGCCGCGTCAGGATTTGCCAGACGTCCTGCCGGCGCTCGAGCGGGATTGGGCTCTCGGTCGACACAAGACCGGCCTCAACGAGCGCGGCAGCCTCCTTCCGCGCCCAGCCAAAGACGGTGGATTCGTCTTCCGGCTCTGGTTCACCACCGACAAGTCGAGTCTCCTGTTCGAGCAACCAGTTGACCAACTCAAGCACGGGCTCCCACTCGACTGTCTTCTTGTTGCGGACGGCCGACGACAGTCCAATCAGAGTCCAGTACGTGTAGTAGGCCCGAAGGCCCCGGAGGCGGTTACTAAGCCGTGATGTCCGCTCCGGCTCCTGCTCTGCCAGCTCGCTGAGCGCGCGAGCGAGGCCCTCAGTGGACGGCTCAGGCCCATACCGCCCGTTCGGCTCCTCCCACGTCGCCAGGAAACCGATGATCTGCTCGTCATCGAGTTGTCGGAGCTCATCGAGCGTGAGCGGTGATGTCGGTCCCATCCATGTCGTCACCTCGAAGGGAACGGTGAATCGCTGCTCGCCCACGCGCTCCACGAGGCGGTCGTACTGCTGACGCTGCTCATCCGAAAGCCCCGCGCGAAGAAGCCGAAGTCGTCGTGCGCGCCACGTGTCGACGTACTCCTCAACTACTTCAGGCGTTGGCTCCTTGTCGGCGTACTCGCGGGCCCGGCGGATGAATGTCTCCGTGTCTGGCCCAGCCTCTATCCAAGCGATCAGCCGGTCTCTCTCGTCCTCCGTGAGAAGCGGTGCAGCTCGCTCCAAGAGCGACTGGTACTCCACGCTTGGGTGGTCGCTGCGGAGCATCTCGGCATCCATCACAGAGTCGCTCGCCACCCGCGGATCAGGATCAGGCCCGACTGCGAGCGCGTGCATCGCGATGCGCCTGAAGATCGCCCTACGGTCAGCAAGAAGGAACTCGACCAGTTCGTCATCCGTCAAAAGCTCGCGCTCGCGTGAAATGACAGCGAGGTAACGCACGGCCGATACGAGCGCTTGCTCCGGCTCCCGATCGTCGCGATGGTCGTCCGCGACGCGCGGCCTCCAGATGTAGGAGTAGTCGTCCTCCGGGTTCTCGGGGTTGGTCTGGGCTAGATCAAGGCATTGCCCCAGCAACTCCACCACCGCTCTCAGCGTCGGTCCGGGGGTCGCGTCCAGAAGCGGGGACAGCACCTTGTCGAGCAGCCCGTTGTAGTCCCAGTCAGTAACCCTGGTGACCGCGGTTCTCATGTCCCACGGGCCTGCCGCCTCACGTTCCACCCCGACTGGACGGAAGAGTTCCGCTACCAGGCGCACTGCGGTCTCTGCCTGCCCAGAACGTGCTAGGTGGATAGCGAGCTGCGTCAGCTTGTCAGGGAGGAGGAAGTAGAGACGATCGCGATCGCGCAGCCACGCGAGCTCCTGCTCCGCCCACTTCGCGGCCAATTGCCCCGGCATCGCCGCCGCTGCCTCAGCCAAATCCTCGTGCACCCGCTCGTTGTCCGTCGCAATGCCCAGCGCGATCCGCAGAACTGCCTCAGGCGCTTCGTGTGCGACCCTTGCCAGGAACTGCGACGGAGGCCACGGAGGCGCGCTGACGTAGCCACCTTCAATCGCGAGAGGCGGCGGCTTGCCGAACAGACGCCGACTCTCAAGCGGTTCGATCCAGTCGGCGGAGTTCAGACGCTCGAAGAAGTACCTGTAGTTCTCAGGACTCCTGCCCGCAATAGCGAACGCCTGCTCTACCAGTTCGGCGCTAAGCGCCACGTTCAGCCTCCGTCACGATCCGGTCGATCTCGTCGAAGTCCGCAAATGGGCGCGGTCGCAACAGCATCACTAGTAGGCGCTCGAACCCGGCGACGGCGTCCCGGAATGCGGTCTCGCCCGTCGCTTTGTGATGCGCCACGCCGCTGAAATAGCGGTGTGCCTGCATCCACTCCTTCACGCTGACCTCGCCGAGCGGCCCGGGCACTGCTCTGCCAGAAGGGTCAAGCTCACGAAGCGTCTCACGGACGGCCTCGCGACGTGTCTTGCGTTGTGTCAGCCGCCATGCCACGAGATCCTCCACGGCTCGCACCAGCTCGCGAAGGGGGCCGTCGATCTCTCCATCCCAGTTTCCGTCACAAAACGACGCGCTCTCACGCGCGGCAGTCAGTGTGGCTTCGAGTTTCTCGGCCTCCGCGCTCAGCTCCGACACGGGCGCAACCCCTACTCCCACCACCTCTGGGATCTTCTCGATCAATTCGCGTAGCGAGTGCGCGGACTGAGCCAGTCGATCCGGATTTGACCGGTCGTCGAGCGCCGTCAGAGCGCCCACGTACATCTCGGCAAGTCGCCCGTCGCGTCCCAGGAGGGCCTCGAAGATGTCCCGTTGGTCGCCGTGGAACTCGGCTTGTCGCTCCTCGCGCTCGTCAGCCGTCGGACCGCCCTCACGTTCCACGAGTTCGAGTTTAGGGCCGCACCCTCTGCGCTCGGGGACGCGGGTGCGCCGCCGCTCAAGGCTAGATGATTCGTTCCACGGTTAAAACGACTGTCGCGACGAACGCGCTTCAGCTCGTTGGCTTCGCTTCGCGCGCGGAAGTGCGGAGACCCTCGGCGATCTGGGCGAACTCGCTGAGCGCCGCCTCGAGGTCCTCGGCGATCTCCTGGGCGAGCACGTCCGGCGGCGGCAGGTTTTCCGAGTCCTCGAGCGACTCGTCGCGAAGCCAGATCAGGTCGAGGCTCACCTTGTCGCGTTGGAGGAGCTCGTCGTACGAGAACGGCCGGAAGCGTTCGGTCTCCGTCCGCTCGTGGCGGCTCTCCGGGTTGTACGCCCGGATGAACTCCTCGAGGTGCTCGTAGCGCAGCGGGTTCTGCTTTAGCGTGAAGTGCATGTTCGTCCGCAGGTCGTAGACGCAGAGCGTCTTCGTCGACGCCGTCTCTGACGCCGGCTTGCGGTCGAAGAAGAGGACGTTCGCTTTCACTCCCTGGGCGTAGAAGATCCCGGTCGGCAGGCGCAGGAGCGTGTGGACGTCGCACTCGTGTAGGAGCTTTCGCCGCACCGTCTCGCCAGCGCCGCCCTCGAACAGGACGTTGTCGGGCACGACGACCGCGGCGCGGCCGTCGATCTTGAGCAGCGTCTTCACGTGCTGGACGAAGTTGAGCTGCTTGTTCGAGGTCGAGGCCCAGAAGTCGTCGCGGACGATCACGAGGTCTTCGCGCTCGGTCTCGCCCTCCGCGTTCACGACGGTCATCGAGGACTTCTTGCCGAAGGGTGGATTCGTGAGGACCATCTCGTAGCGGTCGCCTGGATCGGCTTTGAGCGAGTCGTCGACCACGATCGGACTCTCGGCATCCTCGGCGCCGATCCCGTGCAGGAGCAGGTTCATCACGCAGAGGCGCGCCGTGTTGTCGACGATCTCGGTGCCGCGCAGCGCGTCGAAGCGAAGGTGGCGCTTCTCGTCCGGGTCGAGGTAGGGGTAGTTGCGGGAGACGTGCTCGTGCGCCGCGAGCAGGAAGCCGCCGGTGCCGCACGCGGGATCGCAGATCGTCATGCCGGGCTCCGGCCGCATCACCTCGACGATCGCCTGGATTAGCGGACGCGGAGTGAAGTACTGACCGGCACCCGTCTTCACGTCCTCGGCGTTCCTCTGGAGCAACCCCTCATACGCGTCGCCCTTGACGTCGACGTCGAGCGTCATCCACCGCTCGCGGTCGATCAGGTCGACGATCAGTCGCCGCAGTTTCGCGGGATCCTGGATCCGGTTCTGCGCCTTGCGGAAGACGACGCCGAGCATCCCGGGCCGCCGGCCAAGCTCATCGAGGAGGTGCCGGTAGTGCACCTCAAGCTCGTCGCCGTCGCGCGCAAGCATGCTCGGCCAGTCGAGGCCCTCGGGGACGAACGCGGGCCGACTGAACGGCGGCCTCGTCTGCTCGTCGGCCATCTTGAGGAAAAGCAGGTAGGTGAGCTGCTCCAGGTAGTCGCCGTACGAGAGCCCGTCGTCGCGGAGAACGTTGCAGTAGTTCCAGAGACGCTGGACGAGGCCGTTCGAGCTCACGCGGGAATCTTCCTCTTCCGGCGGGACGGCTTCGGCGCGGTGGCACGCTCGGCCGCGATCCGGTCGAGGAGCACGGACGCGGGCTCGTCGGACGGGTCCTGTGGGACTAGCTTGCCGCTGAACGCTTGGTCCAGAATCGTGCGGCGTAGAGCGGCGCTCCGGCGGAGCGCCTTGTCGATCTCCGCGCCCATCGCGTCGATGAGCGAGAGCTCGTGCTCGACGTCTTGGATGATTCGGCGCTGCTCTTCGACCGGCGGCAGCGGGATCGGCATCGCGGCGAGCTTTGTCCCGTTGACGTTCGCTTGGCCGACCTGCTGCGTTCGGACAGTCGCGACGTACCGCCTCCCGAGTTGGCTGTTGATGACCAGCGCAGCCCAGTCCGGATTGCACTCGCGGGTGAGCCGGACTCGGATGAGGTACGACGCGAAGACTGTTGGGTCTGGTCCTCTCTTGAAGACGGCCGACTTGCCCACGAGTTCTGGACTATTGGTTCGGTTGAAGAGCAGGTCACCCGGCTCGAGCCGGCACTTTTCGACGTCAGCATGGTCCGCCGGGAGGTATTTCAGCTCGTCGAAGTCGAGAGCCCCGTCTCGAATGTTCCCCATCCGCAGGATTGGGACGCCGGTCACATCGGTATTCGCCTTCGCGCTCGACCCGTAGATCTGACTCTCAGTCACTTCTCCGAGGGCGACCGGCGGCCAGGCGCCGGTGACTGCCGCCGAGATCGTCGAGGTTCGAAGCCGAGCGAGGCGACGTTTGGCGCGGTCGAGGGACTCTGCGGCGGAGTCGAGGCGGGAGAGGTACTCCTCAATCGCCGCCACGATCCGCCGCTGCTCGGCCATCGGCGCGACGGGGATTTCGAAGTCGAGGAGTCGTGCCGTTTCAAGGTTCTGGACAGTCGTCCCCGACTTCGCGCAGGTGCTGAGAATCATCCGGTCAAAGCGACGGACAGCCCACGCGACATATTCGGGGACGAGTCCATCGGCGACGGTGAGAGCCTTGAGATCCTGATTGAGTGTCACGTCGCGGTCAGCAACCGCGACCGGCAGTGAGTGACGCAGGATGCCGCTTCTCGTGACGACAAGGACAGATCCACGACGAACGAGCGCGGCGGCGGATTGCTCGATCGCGTCGGTCGTGATGTGGTCCTCTGTGTCCGAAATCCGAGGCACCTTCATGTCCTTCGGAGAAACCCAGGGAATCTCGCCGTTCCAGAATGCGGCTACCTGTTTGCTCGGCGTCCCTCCTCCGGACCAGGTGCCAAGCGTCCGAAGAGGTGCCATCGCCCAGTTGGGTGGTAGCTTCATCACGCCGCCAGCGCCTCATTGAGCTCGTCGAGCAGCGGCGTGAGTTCGTCGCCGAACAGGTCGTACGCCTTGCCAATGCCGCCGTGCTCGACGAAGGGCGTGTAATCGAAGTCCTCCGCCGAGATCGCGAGCGACGCCGCGACGTGATCACGGATGCGCTCGAGCCAGGCGAGTTGGGCAGGCGTGAACGTCCGCGCGGCGTTCTCCTGCGCGAGCAGCCAAGCCTGAAAGCGCTCGTCGACGAGCTCGGGGTAGGGGACGAGCTCGTCCTCCTGCTCGAGCGCGAAGCGGACGAGCGAGACCATGTCCGTGAGGACATGTCCGCCGGAGCCGCGCACCTTGGAGCGCTCGAGTGCCTCGTACGCCTGCCAGAGCTTCTCGGGCGTCCACTGGTAGGGCGGCCGGCCGATCGCGTGCGCGAGCTCCTTGATCTCCTTGAACGTCGGCCGCTGCTGGTAGGGCCTGCTGTAGAGGACCTGGAGGGCCGTGATTTCGTCCTTGTGCTCCTCGATGAACTTCCGGAACGACTCGGTCGTCTCGCGCGCGCGGTCCGCTCCGTCGAGCGAGTAGCCGGCGGCGATCACCTTGTCCTGCGAGAACTCGTCGAGCGTCTGCTCATAGGAGCGTCGCACCTCGACGAGCCGCTCGCGCAGCTTCGGGTTCGTCGCCAGCGGCTCGACCGCCGCGTCGAGCAGTTGCTTGGCCGCGGCTGCGAGGTCCTGCTCGCTCGGCTCGTCCTTGCCGGTTGCCTCCCGTTGGCGGTCGGGATCGAGCGCTCCGACCATCGCGCCCGTTAGCTCCCGGAGCGTGACGCCAGCGAGCTCCTCGAGTTCGTCTCGGTCATCCTTGGTCAGCTGCCGCTCGAGTCGCGCGATGCGCCCGGCGATTGTGGAGATAACGTCGGAGTCGCGGCTGCCGAAGGAGAGCTGCTTGAGCAGCCTATCGAGCGGGATGGTCGGCTTGCGGTCGAGCGGCTGCGTGTCGCTCAGGTCACTCTCCGTGACGCCGACCGCATCGACGATGACGAAGCGGCTCTTCGCCCTCGCGTCGGGCGTGACTGACTGGAACGTTGCCTCGTCGATCACGCGCACGCCGCGGCCCTTCATCTGCTCGAAGTACGTCCGGCTCTTCACGGCGCGCATGAAGAAGACGCACTCGAGCGGGCGGACGTCGGTGCCGGTCGCGATCATGTCGACCGTCACAGCGATCCGCGGGTTGTAGGAGTTGCGGAACTCGGCGATCATCTCGTCCGGCTTGCGACCGGTCGAGCGGTAGGTGATCTTGACCGCGAAGTCGTCGCCCTTCCCGAACTCCTCGCGGACGATTTGGACGATGTCGTCGGCGTGCGAGTCGTCCTTGGCGAAGATGAGCGTCTTCGGCACCTCCGTCCGGCCCGGGAAGACCTCGGTGAAGAGCCGCTCCTTGAAGGTGCGGACGACGGTGCGGATCTGATCCTTGGCGACGACGGCGCGGTCGAGCGCCTGCGCTCCGTAGGCGACGTCTTCGTCCAGCGTCTCCCAGCGGAGCCGCCGCGTCTGCCGGTCCCGGAAGGCGGTGACGAGGCCCGCGTCGATGGTCGAGCCCTGCTCGGTGATCTTGGTGCTGATGCGGTAGACGTCGAAGTCGACGTTGACCTGGTCGGCGACGGCCTGCTCGTGCGTGTACTCCATCACGAGGTTCTGGTTGAAGAAGCCGAACGCCTGCTTGTTCGGCGTCGCCGTCAGGCCGACGATGAAGGCGTCGAAGTAGTCGAGCACCTGTCGCCAGACGCCGTAGATCGAGCGGTGGCACTCGTCGACGACGACGACGTCGAACGTCTCGATCGGGACGCGGGGGTTGTAGGCGACCGGCACCGGCTCGTCCGGCAGGAGGTCGTAGGCGGAGTGCTCGTCGAGCTCAGGGTCGAGCTCGGCCTCGCCCTTGAGGATCGAGTAGAGCCGCTGGATCGTGGTGATCGTCACGCGTGCGGCGGGGTCGATCACGTTCGAGGAGAGGTGCTGGACGTTGTAGAGCTCGGTGAACTTGCGTCCGTCGTCCGGCGTCGTGAAGGCCTGGAACTCCTTCAGCGTCTGGCGGCCGAGGTTCGCGCGGTCGACGAGGAAGAGGACCCGTCGGGCGTCGGCGTGCTTGACAGCGCGATAGGCGACGTTCGCCGCCGTGTATGTCTTGCCAGCTCCAGTCGCCATCTGGATCAGGGCGCGGGGCCGGTTTTCGGCGAGCGAGCGTTCGAGGTTGCGGATCGCGGTCGCCTGGGCCGGCCAGAGCCCCTCCGCGTTGAGCTTGGGGAGGTGCGTGAGTCGGTGCCGCAGCGTCGGCGCGAGGGGGTTCTCCTGCACATGGCGGACCCAGGCGGCGAGCGTTTCCGGCCGGTGGAACCAGAAGACCTGGCGGCTCCGCGCCTCCGGGTCGAGCGTATTCGTGAATCGGGTCTCGACGCCTGTCGACTGGTAAGCGAACGGGAGCGCTCCCTCGAGCGCGCTCGTGACCCAGTCGGGCAGACCGTCGAGGTACTTCGCCGACTGCCACTCGACGCCGGTGAGCGTCGCGCCTTCCGGCTTCGCCTCGACCACGCCGACCGCCTCGCGGTCGACGAAGAGGAGATAGTCGGCGCGGCCGTGCGGAGGCTCGAGGATGAACTCGCGGACGGCGACGCCGCGGGACGCGGCGAGATTCACGTTGCGCGCGTCCTGGACCGCCCAGCCGGCGGCATCAAGCATCTTGTCGATCTCAACGCGCGCCTTGTCCTCGGCGGAGAGATACGACTCCATCATCGCCATAACGTTAGGTCGATTCCAAGCTCGCGTTGGAGTTCGGCGATCCTGCGGAGCTGATGGACGATGGCGAGGTCGCGGTCGTAGTCGCGGCCGAGGGCGCCAGCCATGCGGATTAGGTCGCCAACGGATGCGATCTGGGGACGGACGCCTTTGCCGAGATGCTCATGGGTGGCCGCGCGACGGAGGTCCTCGTACCCGCGGGTTCCGGCCGGCTGCGGAACGATCTTGAGCTGGCCACGGTCTGTTCGTAGCTCGAGGACGGGCTCGTCGGTGTCGAGGGTGAGCGGCTTCCCGTCTGTGCGGTGGGCGTTGAGGTCGGCGAGGGCGAGTCCGAGGTTCTCGAGCGTGGTCGGTCGCATCCACGGAGTGATGTCGACGCCGCGAGTCATCTCGTCGGTTCCTTGGACGACCCTGGCGAATGCACCGATCAGGACGAAGCTGACGTGGCGCTGCTGGAGCCCGGCGAGCAGGCCGAGCGGGTCGAAGCGGCCCTGCTGGGGAGGTGCCATCAGCGCGGGAGCGTTTTGAGCATGGCGCCCGCGCGCTCCTGAGGGGAACGGAGCAGGCGCTTGCGAATCTGCTCATCCTCGCGCTCGTCAGGCTCGTAGCGGGTGAGCCCGAGCGTGAGGTCGTAGCCGCAGGCGCGGACGAGTTCGCGGAGCGTCTCGAAGCTGGGGTGGACAGCGTCACGTTCCCAGCGTGCGATTTGGGCGCGGTCGCGGCTGACCCGCTCACCGAGCTCGCCCTGAGAGAGACCGGCGAGCAGGCGAGCTTCGCGGATCAGCATGCCGCTGGTCATGTCAGCAATCTACTTGCTAGGGTTGCGATCATCAAGAGGAGCAGATATGTTCCTATAACGTTGAGGAGCGAGCAGCTCAGCCTTGACCTTGTGGCCGCTCCGGCGCCTGAGACGAACGGCCGGCCGAAGGGCGCGCTCCGCCGCATGACCGTCATGCCGAACGAGGCCGCGGCGATGCTCGGCGTCAGCCGCGACTTCTTCGACGAGCACGTGCGGCCGGAGTTGCGCATCATCCGGCGCGGTTCGAAGACGATCCTGATCCCCGTGAGCGAGCTCGAACTTTGGGTCGAAGAGAGCGCGGCTCGCTGGAGCTCTTGAATCACATTCAACTCGCTTCCAGGGCCGATAGGAGATCGCTGGCAAGAGCGGCAGAAGACGCAGCGACGACCTCGGGGTCCTCGAGCGGTGTTGCTGCTCGAGCAGCCATCTGCGAGCCCTGCGCGGCTGCCTCCGCGAAGAGGGTTCGAAGGTGGTCGATCGCCTCGGACGTCACCTCCGCCGAGCGCGGATCATTCCCGAGCGTCCGAAGGTCGGCTGCCAGGCTCTTGGTCTGGATCGCGCGCAGAAGGCGGTGGACGTCGAGCGCATCCTTGTCCTCCGAGCGGCCGGCCGCCTCTTGCCGCTCCGCCAGCTTGTGGAGCTTCGCAACGAGAAGCGCGGCGGGACCGGCGACCGGGATCTCGAACCGACGGTCGTCGTCTGGTTCGAACGCGGCGATCTCCATCGGGGCGTTGTCCACGAGAGCAGCCTCGAGCCCGCGCGCCTTCCGTGCCACGCGGTTGCCATGCTCGCCGAGACGGGCCTCTCGTCTTCCCGCGCCACCGACGGCCTCGGGCACGAGCAAGTCGATCATCACGTCGTCCGGCCCGAGCCAGATTCCTGGCTGCTGGACGTCGAGCACGAAGCCGGCGGATCTCATCGCCTCTTCGAGTCTCGGTTCGGGGCTCAGCTCGGCAGGGTCGAGTGCGATGTCGCCGTCGGTTGTGTACGGCGCGACTGCCAGATCGCCTTCGCCGGTGTGGAGATAGATCGCTTGAGCGCCGACCAAGACGAGGGCGTCGTGCTGCTCGCCGAGCGCCTCAAGCGCGTCGAGAAGAACCCGGCGCGCCTGAACGTAGATCGGATCAGGCACGCCAGGAGTCCTCGTTCTGTTCCATCCAACGGAGGAGCTCGTCGGCTTCGGCGGGTCCGCGGCCCGGGCTCGTGAGGAGATCGGCGGCGACCTGGCTCAGTGCTGCCAGCGTGATCCCGCCGGCTGCCCACGTCCGCTCGAACACGACCGAGTCGAATGGCTCGGCGAGGAGCACGTTCGCGCCCGTCTCCGCTTCTCGGAGCCCGAGCGCGCCGGCCATCTCGGCGACGTCGTCGACATAGATGGCCGCAAGCCGGGCGGGCGCCGCTGGCGCGACCTGGTTGGCGGCAAGCGAGCCGGTGACGGCGTACGTCGAGGGTGAGCCCGCCAGCTTGTCGAGCAGAGCTTGGAGCCCACGGGGTTCGAGAAAAGTGGCGGTGCGGTTCGAAGCGGTGAACGAGTAGTCCTCCATCCAGCGTCGAATCAGACCGGCCCAGTCCACGGACGTGACCCCTCCGCGTGGCTCTCTCGTGAGAAGCGCCTCTCGGTCGAGAAGGTCAACGACGCGTGAGGCAACGGCGGGGGAGGCTCCTGCGCGCTTCGCGAGTTCGCGTATGCCGTAGGGCGGCCAGAAGTCGCAAAGGGCACGAACGACTCGCGCAGCCGCAGGGCCCTTCATTGAGCGGAGAGGGCGTTCTTCGCGCCACGGGTTCGACGTCGCGCCGATCGTCTCGACAAAAAGGGCTGGTCGCTCGAGCGCGAGGCGGAAGTTCCCTGTTGCGTCGGCGTAGCCGGCGCCGGCCTCGGCGAGCTCTTCGCGAGCTCGCGAGCTCAGGAACGGCGCAACGACGAACGGCTGCCCGTCCTCAGCGAAGCGGCGAATCTGCTCAAGGACGGCAGGCACGCTTCTGGCCTCCAGAGGGGACTTGGCCTCGACGACCAGTAGAGACTCGACGCCCTCCGGGCTTCGGACGCGGACCAGCGCATCGGGACGGTCAGCCTTCAGGCGAGGCTGCCGCTCTGACGCGATCGTCCAGGAAGATGGCAATCGCGAGCGGAGCTGATCCTCGAGAGTGCCCATCAGTTCTGTTTCGGAAAACGGCCTGTTTCGCATCACGCGAAACATAGCATTTTACGAAACAACGGGAACCGAGCTCGATCTCCGCTTATGCGCGAGCGCTCAACCAATGTTCTCGGCGCCGAGCTCATCATCCCAGAGCGGCGAGTCAGGTCGGTTCCGTTGCAGGGCCAGTCGGTCACCAGCCCGGGTGCTTTCAATCAGGTTTCACTTGCGACAGCAAGCTCATCCTCGGTGAGCACTTCCGCCTCGACGTCTGGCGCGACTTCGTCGACCTCGATCTGCGCTTCGGCCACCGGCCCGCTGATCGCTGTGATCCCGCAGACACGGCGGATCTCCGAGATGATCTCCTGCTCGCGCTCGCGGACGAAGCGCTCGTACAGCTCTGCGGCCTCCTCGCCGCTGAGACTCTCAACGCCCTTCTTCATCAATGCAACGACCTCTTCGCTGATGAAGTGCGGTTCGAGCAGCTCCGGGCTCGGGCCCGCGGGGAAGATGTCAGGATCCTCGATGTAATTGCCAGGCGCCTTGTCGAGAATCTTGGCGTTCGTCTCGTTGCTGATCAGGGTCCGGTTGGCGATGGTGTTCAGGTCGGCCTTCTTTGTAAGGTCGTGCCGCTTCAGGTACGCCTGCGGAAAGACATGGTGATCCTGCAACTCCTGTAACTGGATCGCTTCACGGCGTCGCCAGTCGCGAGCGTTTCGCAAGGCGAGGAGGCAGAAGACGCCGCTGTAGACGGCGCTGGCATAGCTGGCTGAGCCGCGCACGCGGAAACCCGGCGCCCCGATCCAGTCTCTTGCCTCGCGGAGAACCGCGGGTTCCGGGCCGCCGTCGAGCCAATGGGCGGTCATCTCGGCGTAGTCCTTGCGCGACTTACTCTCGACCGCGCTCGAGTAGCGCTCCATGAAGACGTTGCACCAGTACCAGCGCCGGAGGTCCGAACGCGCCTCATCGCCGAGCTTCTGCATCTCGAGCTCCGCTCGAAGAGCCGCCAGAACCGGTACCAGGGCAAAGCCGGGCAGCCACTTCTCGTTGAAGACGCCGAACCCATCTGGCCCGACGTGTGTGATCAGCTCGAGAGCACGCTCGATTGCCGCGGCTGCGCGGCGCCAGTCGTCTTCGAAGCCCTCTGGCGCGAGATCGATGAGGATGCGTGGCTTCGGGTCGAGGCCGCGCAAGAGTGCGAGCGTACGCAGGACGAGCACGCCGAACTTATGCTGG
>Ga0209853_1000214_pt1 | contig 15888 bp, 14 predicted proteins | sample GWRWS1_30_40_FD_187224 | JGI IMG/M metagenome (GOLD analysis project Ga0209853, IMG submission 187224) | Riverbed sediment microbial communities from areas with vegetation nearby in Columbia River, Washington, USA - GW-RW S1_30_40 (SPAdes)... | ecosystem: Environmental > Aquatic > Freshwater >...
GCCCTGATGCCGGGCTACGGCTGGCTGTTCCCCCTGTCCGATGGGCGCGTCAATCTCGGGGCGGGCGTGCTGAACACGTTCAAGAACTTCAAGAACGTCTCGGCCCTTCGGGTGTTCGACGCGTTCGCCCGGATGCTGCCCGGCGACCGGAACGTGAGCGAGGACACGGCCAAGGGCCGGGTGCTCTCCGGCCCTATCCCGATGGGGTTCAACCGGGTGCCCCAGGCCGTCCCTGGGCTGCTGGTGGTGGGGGACGCGGCCGGCGCGGTGAACCCGTTCAACGGGGAGGGCATCGCGTACGCCATCGAATCGGGCGAGATCGCCGCCGAGCTGATCCACGACGCCCTGGTCAGTGGCCGCCCGGGGCTGGCGCACCTGTACCCGACGGTGCTACGGGAACGCTACGGCCGGTACTTCCATATCGCGCGGAACTGGGTGCGGCTGATCGGGAACCCCACCGTGATGCGGACGTTCACCGACTACGGGCTTCCCCAGGAGTGGCTGATGCGGTTCGCGCTGCGCTTCATGGGCAACCTCACCGACGGGAGGAAGGGCGGTGCCCAGGACCGGCTGATGGACGCGATGGTTCGGCTGGCCCAAGCGTCGTGAGGAGGTGACCGGGACGCTCTCCGAGTACCTGCCGATCGTGGTCCTCGCGGCCCTGGCCGTCGTGTTCGCCGCGGGATCGCTGGCGGCTTCGGCCATGCTGCGGCCGCACCGCCCGACACCGGCGAAGCTCGCGCCCTACGAGTGCGGGATCGAGCCGGAGCGGCTGCCCGCCGGTGAGCGGTTCCCCGTGAAGTTCTACGTGGTCGCGATGCTTTTCATCATCTTCGACATCGAGACCATCTTCCTGTTCCCGTGGGCCGTGGGCTTCCGCCAGCTCGGCCTGTTCGGGCTGGTGGAGATGGCGGTGTTCATCGGCCTGGTGTTCGTGGCCTACGTCTACGTCTGGAAGAGCGGTGGCCTGGACTGGAGGGAGCCGCCGAGGCGACCGGTCCGCGAGCAGCCGGCGGAGGCCCCCGGGGCGAGGGAGGCCGTCCGTGCCGGTTGAGCGGTTGGGGGGCCTGCACCTCGGCCGGGGCGAGGACAACGCCCTCGAGGAGGAGGTCCGGCGAGGCATCCTGCTCTCCACCTTGGACCGGGGGGTGCGGTGGGCCCGCAAGCAGTCGATGTGGCCGGTGACGTTCGGCCTGGCCTGCTGCGCGATCGAGATGATGGCGACGGGCGCCGGCGACTACGACCTGGCGCGATGGGGTATGGAGCTGTTCCGGGCCTCGCCCCGCCAGGCCGACCTGATGATCGTGGCCGGGCGCGTGTCGCAGAAGATGGTCCCGGTCCTCCGAACCGTCTACGACCAGATGCCCGAGCCCAAGTGGGTCATCTCGATGGGCGTGTGCGCCTCGGCCGGCGGCATGTTCACCAACTACGCGGTAGTGCAGGGGGTCGACACGATCGTGCCCGTGGACATCTACGTGCCGGGCTGCCCGCCGAAGCCCGAGATGCTGATGTACGGCATCCTCCGCCTGCACGAGAAGGTCCGGACGGAAGGGCAGTTCAAGTGAGAGCCGCCGAGCTGGCCGACCGGGTGCGGGCCGCGTATCCGGACGTGGTCGTGGCCAGGGATGAGGTCACCGTGATCGTGGACCGCTCGGACCTGCTCGAAGCGCTGACCGGCCTCCGCGACGAGCCGGCCCTGGGGCTCGACTTCCTGTCCAGCGTGACGGCCACCGACTGGCCGGGGCGGTCGCCCCGGTTCTGGGTGGCGTACGAGCTGTACTCGATGACCCACGGATACCGGCTCCGGCTCAAGGTCGGCCTGGAGGAGGGCGACCCACGGATCCCCTCGGTCACGCCGCTTCACCCCACAGCCGACTGGCACGAACGCGAGACCTACGACTTCTACGGGATCGTGTTCGACGGCCACCCCGCCCTCACCCGGATCCTCCTGCCGGACGACTGGGAGGGCTACCCGCTTCGAAAGACCGAGGACCTGGGCGGTGTGAACACGCGGTACCGGGGCGCGTTCATCCCGCCGGTTGACAAGAGGACGACGTGAGCGCCACGGACACCTCGTCATCGTTCGACCCCACCGACGCTTCGCCCTCCGAACACCTCCGGCAGGAGACCATGATCGTGAACATGGGGCCCCAGCACCCCTCGACCCACGGGGTGCTCCGGCTCCTGCTCGAGCTCGACGGCGAGACCGTCGTCTCGTGCAGGCCGATCGTCGGCTACCTGCACACCGGCATCGAGAAGAACTGCGAGTACCGGACGTGGCAGCAGGGCGTGACGTTCGTGACCCGGGCCGACTACCTCTCGCCCTTCTTCAACGAGCTCGCGTACTGCCTGGCCGTGGAGCGCCTCCTCGGCACGGAGGCCCCGCCCCGGGCCCAGGTGATCCGGGTCATGGTCTGCGAGATGAACCGGATCGCCTCGCACCTGGTCTGGCTGGCCACGTCGGGCCTGGAGCTCGGGGCGGTCTCCGTGATGCTGTACGGCTTCCGGGAGCGGGAGATGCTGCTCGACATCTTCGAGGCGGTCACCGGCCTGCGGATGAACCACTCGTACATCCGGATCGGCGGCGTCGTGATGGACCTCCCCCCGGGGGCCGAGGACGACGTCCGCGGGTTCCTGGCGACGATGCCCGGCCGGATCAAGGAGTACGAGGACCTGCTGGTCCAGAACCCCATCTGGATCGAGCGCAACCGCGGCGTGGGCGTGCTGTCGGTGGAGGACGCGCTGGCCCGCGGGGTGACCGGCCCGGCCCTCCGGGCGGCGGGAGTGGGCAGGGACGTCCGCAGGGACGAGCCGTACTGCGGGTACGAGACCTACAAGTTCGATGTGATCACGCGGACCGAGGCGGACTGCTACGCGCGGTTCGAGGTTCGCCTGGAGGAGATGAAGCAGTCGCTTCGCATCATCGAGCAGTGCCTGGAGCGCCTGCGGGAGCCGGGCCCGGTGATGGTGGAGGACCCGAAGGTCCGGTGGCCGGCGCAGCTCGAGGTCGGTCCCGATGGGATCGGGAACTCGGAACGCTACATCAAGCACATCATGGAGGAGTCAATGGAGGCCCTCATCCACCACTTCAAGATGGTCACCGAGGGTGTCCAGGTGCCGCCGGGCGAGGTGTTTCAGGTCGTGGAATCGCCCCGTGGCGAGCTGGGGTTTTACGTCGTCTCCGACGGCGAGCACCGGCCGTACCGGTTGCGGATCCGGGACCCCTCCTTCGTGAACCTCCAGGCCGTCCCGGGGATGGTGGAAGGCGGCCTGGTGGCGGACGTGATCGCCGTGATCGCCAGCCTGGATCCGGTCATGGGCGGGGTGGACCGCTGATGCCGGTGCTCGGCGCCGAGCTCTTCGCGGAGGCCGAGCGGATCAAGGCCCGGTACCCCCAAGGGAGGGAACGGTCGGCCATCCTGCCGCTGCTGTACCTGGCGCAATCGGTCGAGGGCCGCGTGACGCGGGAGGGCCTGAAGGAGGTGGCCGACCTCCTCGGCCTCCGAACGGCCGAGGTGGAGGCGGTGGCGAGCTTCTACACGATGCTCCGGCTCCGCCCAACCGGGAGGTACGTCATCTCGGTGTGCACGAACCTTCCGTGCGCGCTTGGGGGGGCCAAGGAGCTGTATCGGGAGGCCCACGACGTGCTCGGCCCGGGCTGCGAGGACGCCACCGAGGACGGCTTGTTCACCCTCCACGAGGAGGAGTGTCTCGGGGCGTGCGACGCGGCGCCCGTCGTTCAGGTGAACTTCGCGAACTACGACCGGATCTCGAAGGAGCGGTTGGTCGAGATGATCGACGCGCTCCGCCGGGACGACCCGCCCCCGCCCTCCCGGGGCGCCTTCCCCGGCGACTTCCGGAAGGCCTCCCGGATCCTGGCGGGCCTCGAGCCCGAGGGAGACGCGTGAGCGAGGACCCCCGCATCCTCACCGCCTACTGGGACGAGCCGGACACGGTCTGGATCGGCCGGTACGTCCAGACAGGCGGGTACAAGGGCCTGAGGAAGGCCCTGAAGATGACGCCGCAGGAGGTCATCGAGGAGGTCAAGGCGTCGGGCCTTCGGGGCCGGGGCGGGGCGGGGTTCCCCACCGGGGTGAAGTGGTCGTTCGTGCCCCAGGACACGGGGAAGCCGACCTACCTCGTGGTCAACTTCGACGAGTCCGAGCCCGGCACGTACAACAACCGCGAGCTCATCGAGCGCGACCCCCACGAGTTCCTGGAGGGAGCGATCATCGCGGCGTACGCGGTGCAGTGCCGAACGGCGTTCATCTACAACCGAGGGGAGTTCCTGCACCCCGGCCGGGTGCTGGAGCGCGCCGTCGCGGAGGCCTACGACAAGGGCTTCCTCGGTACGAACATCCTGAAGAGCGGCTACGACCTCGACGTGGTGCTGCACCGGGGAGCCGGCGCGTACATCTGCGGCGAGGAGACCGCGCTGTTGTCCTCGCTGGAGGGGTATCGTGGCCAGCCTCGCCTCCGCCCGCCGTTCCCCGCGGTGGAGGGCCTGTACGCGAGCCCCACGGCGATCAACAACGTGGAGACGCTGGCCAACGTGCCGCACATCATGGTGAACGGCGCGAAGTGGTTCGCCGGGATCGGCACGGAGAAGTCGCCGGGGACGAAGATCTTCTCGGTCTCCGGCAGGGTGAACCGGCCGGGGAACTACGAGGCGCCCATGGGGACGCCGGCCCGCGTGGTGATCGAGGAGATGGCCGGCGGGATCTCGGACGGCAAGCGGCTGAAGGCGTGGACCCCGGGCGGATCGTCGACGCCGTTCCTCACCGCCGACCACCTCGACGTGGGCCTGGACTTCGAGTCGATCGCCGAGGCGGGGTCGCTGCTCGGAACGGGCGCGCTGATCGTGACCGACGAGCGAGACTGCATGGTCGAGGCGTGTCGGCGGCTCCTCCAGTTCTATGCTCACGAGTCCTGCGGCAAGTGCACGCCCTGCCGGGAGGGCACGTGGTGGGTGACCCGGGTCCTGGCCCGGATCGAGAACGGGTTCGGGAAGCCCGAGGACCTTCCGCTCCTCTCGGAGCTCGGGGACAACATGCTGTTCAAAGCGTTCTGCGCCCTCGCCGACGGCGCGGTCTCGCCCATCTCGTCCACCCTGAAGTACTTCCTCGATGAGTACGAGGACCACGTCCGTCTTGGCCGGTGCCCGTTCGCCGACCGGCCGGCAGAGGGGGCGGAGCCGGAAGGGCCGTCGGGCGATGAGGAGGAGCGGCGGGAGGCCCCGGGAGCGCTGGCGGCGCTGGAGGCCCTCGCCGAACCGGAGACGCCCCGGCCGATCCCGCTGTCGGAGGTGCTTCGATGACGCCGAGCGCTCGCCTCCCGGCGGAGAATCTGCTGACGCTCACCATCGACTCCAAGGAGGTGACCGTCCCTGCGGGGACGCTCATCATCCGGGCCGCGGAGCAGCTCGGCATCGAGATCCCCCGGTTCTGCGACCACCCCCTACTCGAGCCCATCGGCGCGTGCCGGCAGTGCTACGTGGAGGTCGAGGGGCAGCGCAAGCTGTTCACGTCGTGCACCACTGAGGTCGCGGCCGGCATGGCCGTGCACACCCAGAACACCTCGGAGGAGGCCCGCCGGGCCCAGGTCGCGAACCTCGAGTTCCTGCTGCTCAACCACCCCCTGGACTGTCCGATCTGCGACCGGGGCGGAGAGTGCCCGCTCCAGGACGAGGCGCTCGCGTTCGGCCCCGGCGAGAGCCGGTACCTGGAGCCGAAGCGGGTCTTCGAGAAGCCCATCCCGCTCTCGCCGCTGGTGGGTCTGGACCGGGAACGGTGCGTGCTGTGTGCCCGGTGCACCCGGTTCTGCGACCAGATCTCCGGCGACCGGTTCATCGAGCTGTTCGCCCGAGGGGCGGGGGAACAGGTGGCCATCGCGGCCGGCGAGGACTTCCGCTCGCCGTTCTCCGGAAACACCGTCCAGATCTGCCCCGTCGGCGCGCTCACCTCAACGCCGTATCGGTTCGTGGCCCGGCCGTTCGACCTGTCGAGCGCCGACACCGTGTGCGGGCATTGCTCGGCGGGCTGCAACGTTCGGGTGGACCTGCGCCGGGGGAAGGTCGTGCGCATCCTGGCCCGCGATAACCTCGAGGTGAACGACGCTTGGATCTGCGACAAGGGCCGGTTCGCGTTCCGGTTCGCCGACGCGGAGGACCGCCCCGTCACGCCGCTGATCCGCCATCGCGGGCTGGAGCCGGCGTCGTTCGCCGAGGTGTTCGGGAGGATCGCGTCGTGGTCGAAGGGGCGGCGCGTCGCGTTCTTGACCGGCGGGCGCCTCTCCGACGAGGACTACTACGCGCTCTCGAAGCTGGCCCGCACAGTGTTCGCCACGAACGACCTCGATCACCGGCGGCACTTCCATGGCGGGGTGGCCGAGGAGATAGAGGCGGCCGGGGCGATGCGCGTCACGTACGGAGACCTCGAGCGGGCCAAGGTCATCCTGCTGGTGGACCTCGACGCCGAGCAGGAGGTTCCGATCCTGCACCTCCGGCTCCGAAAGGCCGTGCGCGGGGGGGCGAAGGTCTTCGTGATCCACCCCCGCCGGACCCGCCTGTGGGACGTGGCGGAGCACGTGCTGTGCCGTCCGGGGGAAGAGGGTGCCGTGCTGGAGCGTATCTTCGAAGGCATCCGGAAGGACTCGCCCCTCCGGCGGATCCGGTCGGCCCTTCGCGAAGCGCGGAAGGCCGGCGTGGTGCTGGCCGGGTCGGGGCTGGCCGAGCATCCCCTGGCCGCCGACCTGGCCCTGCGGGTGGCCGGGAGGTTTGGGGCGCGCTTCGCCATGGTCTCCCGCCGGGCGAACGACCGGGGGGCGCTTCGGGGGGGCGTGCACCCCGCGCTCCTCCCCGGCGGCCGCCGTGTGTGGGTGGAGGCGGAGCGCGCCGAGGTGGAAGCCGTATGGGGCCCGGTTCCGAACGCCGAGCCCGGCCGGAACGCCCGGGACATCCTGGAGGCCTGCGCGAACCGCCAGATCGACGTGCTGTTCTTGATCGGCGTGGATCCCCTCCGGGACTTCCCCCACGCGAAGCTCGCGCGGCGCGCGCTCGACAACGTGCCGTACAAGGTGGTCCAGTCGCTCGAGCTCGGGAGCCTGGAGCCGTTCGCCGACGCCTTCCTGCCGGCGGCGGCGCTCATGGAGAGGGACGGGCACTTCACGGACTGGGAGGGGCGGGGACAGCGGATCCGGCCCGTCCGCGGACCGGCCGGGATCTCCCGGCCGGACTGGGAGATCTTCGCCACGATGGCGCTGGCCCTCGGCGGCGACCTGGGGTTCGAGACCCTCGACGAGCTGCGCGAGGAGATGGGTGGGCTGCTCGCCCCGAGGGAGGCCACCGCCCACCCCACCGCGTGGGTGGGCACAGACTCGCCCCAGTGGCCCGACGACCTCACGCTCTTCACCTACCCCCTGCTCGTCGACGAGGGGCGCCTGTCCGAGGGCGCGACCGAGCTGAAGGCGGCGCTGGAGGAGGAGCCCTTCCTGGAGATCCACCCTGAGGACGCCGGGAAGCGTCGCCTTGCCGACGGCGCCCGGGCCCGCGTGCGCACGGAGGCGGGGGAGGCGGTCCTCCCGGTGCGGGTCACCGAGCACGTGGCCAAGGGCGCCGTGTTCGTGCCGTTCAACCAGCCGGGCCTCGCCGCGAACGCGCTCCTGTCGGGGCGGTTCACGGCCGGGGCCTCGGTGGAGCCGGCCGACGCCGCCACCGAGCGGGTGGCGGCGTCGGCCGGCGCGGGGGGTGGGGCCTGAGTGGACTGGCTGGACTGGGTCCTGCTCGTGGCCCGGGTCGTCGTGGTGTTCTTCGCCGTCCTGATCACCGTGATGCTCCTGATTTGGATGGAACGGAAGGTCGCCGCGGACATGCAGACCCGGATGGGGCCGATGCGGGCCGGACCCCACGGCGTCCTCATCACGCTGGCCGACGGCATCAAGCTGTTCTTCAAGGAGGGCATCACGCCAACCCTGGCCGACCGGCCCGTCTATCTGCTCGCGCCGGTCATCGCCATGCTTCCGGCGTTCCTGGCCTTCGCCGTGATCCCCTTCGGGACGAGCGTCACGGTGTTCGGACGGGAGGTCCCGTTCCAGATCGCCGACCTGAACGTGGGGATCCTGTGGGTCCTGGCGATGGGCTCGCTGATGGTGTACGGCATCGTGCTCGCGGGATGGTCGAGCGGCTCGAACTACCCGCTGCTCGGCGCGATCCGGTCGACGGCCCAGATGATCTCCTACGAGGTCGCGATGGGCCTGGCCCTGGTGGCCGTCCTGATGTTCTCGGGGTCGCTTCGGATGTCCGAGATCGTGGCCAGCCAGGACCGGGTGTGGAACCTCATCCCCCAGTTCCCGGCGTTCGTGACCTACCTGGTGTGTGGCCTCGCCGAGACCAACCGTCCGCCGTTCGACCTGCCGGAGGCCGAGACGGAGCTGGTGGCCGGCTACTTCACCGAGTACTCGGGGATCACGTTCGCCATGTTCTACCTCGGCGAGTACGTGAACATGGTCACCGTCTCCGCCATCGCCGTGACCCTGTTCCTGGGTGGGTGGCGGGGCCCGGCTCCGGACGTTCTGCCCTGGCTGTGGCCGGTGCTGTGGTTCGTCGCGAAGCTGCTGGTCGTGGTGTACCTGTACATGTGGGTCCGGCTCACGCTGCCCCGGATCCGCTACGACCGGCTGATGGCCTTGGGGTGGAAGTTCCTGATCCCGTTCGGGCTGGCCTGGATCCTGCTCACCGGCGTGATCGTGGTGCTGCCCGACGTGTACGGACGGGGAGCGACGTACGCGATCATCGGGGTGGCGGCCGGGATCCTGGTGGTGGCGTTCCTCCTCGCCCCCGTGTTCGGCCCGAAGCGATCGGCCGAGGAGGCACGCTCGTGAGCGAACGGCGGGGCGAGTACCCCGACTTCATCGGGGCGGTCGGCGCCATCGGGAAGGGCCTGGGCACGGTGTTCAAGCAGATCTTCCGGCCCGACGTCACCGAGGAGTACCCCAAGCACATCGACCCACCGCCGCCCCGGTCGCACATCGGGCGGCACCGGCTGAACCGGCACGAGAACGGTCTGGAGAAGTGCATCGGGTGCGAGCTGTGCGCCTACGCCTGCCCGGCCGACGCCATCTGGGTGGAGGGCGCCGACAACGACCCGGACAACCCGGTCTCGCCGGGAGAGCGGTACGCCAAGGACTACCAGATCAACTACCTGCGCTGCATCATGTGCGGCCTGTGCGTCGAGGCGTGCCCGACACGCGCCCTCACGCTCACGAGCTACTACGAACTGTCATTCGACTCGCGCGAGGAGGCCATCTGGACGAAGGAGCAGCTCCTGGAGGCGCCCCCGCCCCTCGGGACCGACCCGGTGGACCGGGAAGGCATCTAGGTGGCCCCCGATCACATCGTGTTCTGGGTGTTCGCCCCGATCTCGGTCGGATCGGCCGTGGCCGTGCTGTTCCAGCGGAACGCGGTCCACTCGGCGCTGTTCCTGATCGTCAACTTCTTCACGCTGGCCGTGTTCTACCTGGTGCTCGGGGCGCCGTTCCTGTTCGCCGTGCAGATCATCGTGTACGCCGGCGCCATCATGGTCCTGTTCCTGTTCGTGATCATGCTTCTCGGGGTGGACCGGGACGAGAGCCTGGTCGAGCGGCTGAAGGGGCAACGCCCCACGGCGATCCTCCTCGGGTTGGGCCTGGCCGCCGAGATCTTCGTGGCCGTCCGGGCTAGCCTGGGCCTGGCCAAGGGGCCCGCCGACTTCGACCAGGTGGTGAACGAGGGAGGGAACGCCGAGGCGCTGTCGCGGGTGCTGTTCCGCGACTACTTCCTCCCCTTTGAGGTCACCTCGATCTTGCTGATCGTGGCGGCCGTGGCGGCCATGGTGCTGGCGCAGAAGCGTGAGCGCGCCCGGACCCGGGCCGAGGCCGAAGCCTTCCAGGTCGCGGGCCCAGGCGGGGGAGTTCCAACGTGAGGACGCCGATCTCCTACTTCGTCGCGCTCTCGGCCATCCTGTTCGCCATCGGCACGGTCGGCGTGCTGGTCCGCAAGAACGCGCTCGTCATCTTCATGTCGGTGGAGTTGCAGCTGAATGCGGTGAACCTGGCGCTCGTGGCGTTCTCGCGGATGCACGGGAACCTGAACGGCCAGGTCCTGGCGTTCCTCTCGATGGTGGTGGCGGCGGCCGAGGTCGTCGTGGGCCTCGCCATCATCGTGAACGTGTACCGCCGGCTGCACAGCGCCAACGTGGATGACGCGAGCATCCTCCGATGGTGACGCGGTGCTGAGATACGCGTGGGTCGTGCCCGCCCTGCCGCTCGTGGGCGCCGCCGTCAACCTGTTCTTCGGGAAGAAGCTGGGCCGGTGGGCCGGGGTGCTGGCCTCGGCCCTCATGCTCGCTGCGTTCGCCGTGGCCCTGGCCGTCCTGGGCGACCTCTTGGCGCTTCCCGCCGAGGAGCGGCTGCACGTGCAGCACCTGTTCGACTGGTTCACGGTGGGGAACCTCCAGGTGGCCGCCGACCTTCGGGTGGACCCGCTGTCCGTCACGATGATGCTGGTCGTCACGGGTGTGGGCGCCGTGATCCACGTGTACTCGATGGGGTACATGCACGGGGACCCGCGGTACGGCCGGTTCTTCTCCTACATGAACCTGTTCTGCTTCTTCATGCTCGCGCTGGTGATGGCGGAGAGCCTCCTGTTCCTGTACCTGGGGTGGGAGGGCGTGGGGTTGTGCTCGTACCTGCTGATCGGATTCTGGTTCGAACGGCCCGCCGCGGCGAGCGCGGCGAAGAAGGCGTTCGTGGTCACCCGGGTCGGCGACACGTTCATGTTGGTCGGGATCGTCCTGGTGTTCCTGCGACTGGGGTCGCTCGACTTCTCGACCGCACTGCTCGATCCACGCCAGCCGGGAACGGCGAGGATCATGGAGCTGACCCAGCCGGCCGGCGTCTACACGATCATCGCGCTGTTGCTGTTCGCCGGGGCCGTGGGCAAGTCGGCCCAGATCCCGCTCCACACGTGGCTCCCCGACGCCATGGAGGGCCCTACCCCGGTGTCCGCACTGATCCACGCCGCCACCATGGTCACGGCCGGCGTGTACCTGGTGGCCAGGACGCACGTGCTCTTCGAGGTCTCCGGCGTCGCCCTCACCGTGGTGCTGGTGGTGGGCCTGCTCACGGCGCTGTACGCGGCGACCTGTGCGCTGGGGCAGGACGACATCAAGCGGGTGCTGGCGTACTCCACGATCAGCCAGCTCGGGTACATGTTCTTCGCGCTCGGCCTGAGGGCGTATGCCGCGGCTATCTTCCTGCTGGTCACGCACTCCTTCTACAAGGCGCTGATGTTCCTCTCGGCCGGATCCGTGATGCACGGGCTGGAGGGCGAGATCGACCTCAAGAAGATGGGCGCGCTTCGGGCGGCCATGCCCGTCACGGCCGCCATGTTCTCGATCGGCGCGCTCGCCATCGCCGGCGTGCCGCCGTTCTCCGGCTTCTTCAGCAAGGACCAGATCCTGGAGATGGCGAACCGGGCGGGCTACGCGCTCGCCTGGGCGGTGGCGCTGGTGGCGGCGTTCTTCTCCGCGCTGTATATCGCCCGCCTGATCTTCCTGGCGTTTTTCGGCCAGGACCGCACGGAGCGCCGGGCGCACGAATCGCCGCCGGTCATGACGGTCCCCCTCGCGATCCTCGCCATCGGGGCGATCTTCGGCGGCCTCGTGGGGCTCTCGGCGACCACAGGGCGGCTCCAGGTCTTCCTGGGCCCCGTCCTTGGAGAAGTGGAGGAGCACACGCAGGCCCTTCCGGCCGCGGCCCTGTCGGCCTTATCCGTCTCGGTCGCGGTGGCCGCGATCCTGGTCGGCTGGTTCGTGTACGGCTCGGGCAGGATCGACTGGCTGGCGCTCCGGGTCCGTCTAGCCGGCCTCCACCGGTTCTTGGCTCACGGGTGGTACGTCGACGACGTGTACTCGACCGGCCTGGTGGCCCCGGCAAAGGCCGGCTCGGCCTTCCTCGCCTACGTCGTGGACTCGCGGTGGATCGACGGGGCCGTGAACGCGGTGGGGCAGCTGTTCCAGTGGGGTTCGTCGGCCGGCCGACGGGTCCAGACCGGCCTGGTCCGGAACTACGGGCTGGCGTTCCTGATCGGCGTGGTGGCCGTGTTCGTGTACGTAGGGTTCCGGCTCTGATGCGGTGGCTCACGCTCACCACGTTCCTGCCGCTCCTCGGGGTCGCCGTGTTGTTGCCGTGGCGGCGGGTCGGGGACGACGCCGCGCGCGGCATCGCCCTGGCGGTCTCGGTGGCAACGTTCCTCATGTCGCTGGGGATGGCGGGGCGGTTCGACGGCTCGGTCTCCCGGTTCCAGCTGATCGAGCAGGCCACCTGGGTGCGATCGCCGAACATCCGGTACGTCCTCGGGGTGGACGGCATCAGCCTGTTCCTGGTGCTGCTCACGACCTTCCTGGTGCCCATCGCCATCCTCGCCTCCTGGAACGTGGACCGGCACGTGCGGCTGTACTTGGCCGCCACGCTGTTCCTGGAGACCGGGATGATCGGCACGTTCCTCGCCCTTGACCTGCTGCTGTTCTTCCTGTTCTTCGAGGCCATCCTGTTCCCGATGTACCTGATCATCGGGGCGTGGGGCGGCGAGCGGCGCGTGTACGCGGCCGTGAAGTTCTTCCTGTACACGATGTTCGGCTCGGGCTTCCTGCTCGTGGCCATCCTGTTCCTGTACGCGAGGTCGGGATCGCTACCCGACGGGCCGACGTTCGACCTTCGCCAACTGGTCGACCTCGGGCTGACGGCGGGTGTGGGTCGGTGGCTGTTTCTGGGGTTCTTCATCGCGTTCGCCGTGAAGGTGCCGCTGTTCCCGCTGCACACGTGGCTGCCGGACGCCCATACAGAGGCCCCCACGGCCGGCTCGGTCATCCTGGCGGCCATCCTGCTGAAGGTGGGGGCCTACGGCCTGATCCGGTTCAACCTATCGTTGTTCCCCGAGGCCTCCTCGTACTTCGCCGACGGTGTCTCCGTGGTGGCCCTGATCGGCATCGTGTACGGGGCCATCGTGGCGATGATGCAGACCGACGTGAAGCGCCTGGTGGCGTACTCGTCAGTGTCCCACCTGGGCTTCGTGGTGCTGGGCACGTTCGCCTTCACGCTCCAGGGGATGACCGGGGGAGTGCTCCAGATGGTGAACCACGGCCTGTCCACGGGAGCACTGTTCCTCCTGGTGGGGATGGTTTACGAGCGCACCCACACCCGGGACCTCTCGCAGATGGGCGGGCTGGGCGCCCCGATGCCCTGGCTGATGGGCGCGTTCCTGTTCGTCTCGCTCTCCTCGCTCGGCCTGCCCGGCCTGAACAACTTCGTGGGCGAGTTCCTGGTGATCCTGGGCACCTTCGCCGCCAACCGGGCGTTCGGCGTCATCGCCGCCGCCGGCGTGGTACTGGCCGCCATCTACGTGCTGTGGGCGTACCAGCGCATGGCCCACGGGCCGCTCCCGGCCAGGCACGCGGAGCACCCCGACCTGTCGGTGCGTGAGTACGCGCTGCTCGCCCCGGTGCTGGCGGCCATCATCGCGCTCGGGATCTATCCCAACCTGTTGCTCGACCGGATCAACCCCACAGCGACCCGCATCGTGGATGGCATGGGCGTCGCGCAGGCGGTTCAGGCCGCGCGGGCGTCGGGCCAGGACGCCGTGGAGGAGGGCTCGTAGTGCTGGCCCAGGTACTGCCCCACCCGCCCCTCCGGTTCGGACCGCTCGCCCCCGAGCTGGTCCTGGCGGCGGCGGCCATCGTCGTGCTCTTGGGCGGCGCGGTCTACCGCCGGGTCGAGCCATCGGTCTTGCTTGCGGTGTCGCTCTTGGGGGTGGGCGGCGCCGCGGTCATGTCGGTCGCGCTCTGGGATTGGAACGGGGGCCTCGTGGTCCTCGGCGGGATGGTCGCCACGGACCGGTTCGCCGTCGCGGTCCGGCTGATCCTGTTGGGGGTCGCCGCCCTCAGCCTGATCTACGGGTACCACTACTTCGGACGGACCGGGGAGGGGAGGCCGGAGTTCTACACGCTGGTGCTGTTCGCCACGGCCGGCATGACCCTGATCGCTGCCGCTGCCGATCTCATCCTGGTGTTCCTGGCGCTGGAGATCCTGTCGCTGTCGCTGTACGTCCTGACTGGGCTCTCGGCGCGGCGCGCTTCCGTCGAGGGGTCGATGAAGTACTTCCTGCTGGGGGCGTTCTCCTCGGCCTTCTTCCTGTACGGGGTGGCCATGGCGTACGGGGCGACGGGCTCCACGCGCCTGTCCGCCATCGCCGAGGCCCTGGCCGGCCGGACCGAGAGCCTGGGGCTGGCCCTGGCGGCGGTGGCGTTCCTGGGGGTCGGGTTCGGCTTCAAGGTCGCGGCCGTCCCGTTCCACATGTGGACGCCCGACGTCTATCAGGGGGCGCCCACGCCGGTGACCGCGTACATGTCGGCCGGCACCAAGGTGGCGGCGTTCGCCGCGTTCATCCGGGTGTTCAACACGTCGTTCCAGCCCCTCACGTGGGACTGGACCCCGCTGGTGTGGGGCGTCGCCGCCGTCACGGTGATCGTGGGAAGCCTGATCGCGGTGGCCCAGACCGACATCAAGCGGATGCTCGCGTATTCGAGCATCGCCCACGCCGGGTTCATCCTGATCGGGCTCACCGCGGCCAACCAGGACGGCATCTCGGCGGCCCTGTTCTACCTGGTGGCGTACACGGCGATGATCCTCGGCGCGTTCGGCGTGGTGATGCTGGTGTCGTTCCGGGGGGAGGGCCGGACGTCGCTCGGGTCCTACGCGGGGCTGTACCGCAGGAGCCGGCTCCTGGCCGGCCTGATGACGCTGTTCCTGCTGTCCTTGGCCGGCATCCCGCCCACGGCGGGCTTCATCGCCAAGGTGAACGTGTTCCGGGTGGCCGTGGAGGCGGGCCACTGGCCCCTGGCCCTGATCGGGGTGTTGGCCAGTGTGGTGGCTGCGTTCTTCTACGTCCGGGTGATGGTCCTGATGTACATGCAGGAGCCCCAGGACGAGGCCGTGCCGGACCCATCCCTGGGGCCGCGTGCGGTCCTGGCGGTTCCGGCCCTGCTCACACTCCTGTTCGGCGTGTTCCCCGGCATCGTCCTCGGCCTGCTGGAGAAGGCGTCGGTGCTTCGATGGTGACGGATCGGCGGTTTCGGATAGGGTCGGCCCCATGAGCAGGCGCCTCATCCCCGGCCTGGAGGCCCCGGATCCCAGGCTCGAGGGAGAGGTCCGGGGCCGGCTGGACGAGGTAGAGGCCGCCCTGGAGAAGGCGGTCCGGGCCGATTCCGACCTGTTGGCTCAGACCTCCACCTATCTGCTCTCGGCGGGGGGCAAGCGGTTCCGTCCCATGCTGGTGCTCGTGTCCGCGTACTTCGGCGATCCGACGGATCCCCGGCTGGTTCCGGGGTCGGTGGCCATCGAGCTCGTGCACCTGGCCACCCTGTACCACGACGACGTCATCGACGAGGCCGACTCGCGCCGAGGGATCCCCTCGGTGAACGCCCGGTGGGACAACACGGTGGCCATCTTGACCGGGGACTACCTGTTCGCCCGGGCCTCCGAGATCTCCACCGAGCTCGGGACCGACGTCTGCGCCCTCCTCGCCCGGACCATCGCCGTCCTGTGCGACGGCCAGATCCGGGAGGTCGAGGCCGCCGGGAGGCTCGACCAGACCGAGGGGGCGTACCTCGACATCATCCGGCGAAAGACCGGCGCGCTGATCGCCACGTCGTGCCGCCTGGGCGGGGTGCTGTCCGACGCCCCGGCCCAGCACCTGGACGTCCTGGAGGAGTTCGGCGAGGCGCTTGGGATGGCCTTCCAGCTCTCCGACGACATCATGGACGTCACCGCCACCGAGCGGGAGCTGGGCAAGGAGCC
>Ga0209853_1000216_pt1 | contig 15847 bp, 8 predicted proteins | sample GWRWS1_30_40_FD_187224 | JGI IMG/M metagenome (GOLD analysis project Ga0209853, IMG submission 187224) | Riverbed sediment microbial communities from areas with vegetation nearby in Columbia River, Washington, USA - GW-RW S1_30_40 (SPAdes)... | ecosystem: Environmental > Aquatic > Freshwater >...
TGGCCCGTGGGCATGAAAGGCTCCGCCGTGCTACTGGCAGGCGGCGTGAAGGAGTAGCTCGCGGTGGCGCTGCGCAGGAACTCGGTCGCCTCGATTGAAACGGTGGCGTCCGATCCGCCCTCATTGATCAGGTCGATCGACCCCGTGTCGCTCTCGCCCCGCGAGAGCAGGTGGAGTGACGCGGCGTAGTCGACGCCGCGGTAGTCCCCCGGGTACCAAGCGTACGGAGACGCCCGGATGCCGGCCGTGCCCGAAGCGAGATCCGTCGACCGCAGCGCGTTCCCGAACCCGGCTCCCGTCGTGAAGACATCGTGGTTCATCCGGTCCGCTCCGGACAAGAGCAACTCCTTCGCGGTAAACGTGTCCGGGTAGACCGCGTGCTGCTGTTCGTACGCGTCGTAGATCAGGGCGAGAGTGCCCGCCGCGAGAGGCGCGGAAAAACTCGTGCCCGACGTGATGTCCCACGCGAGTGTCGCGTCGAGGACGTCGTTCACGGGCCTCGCGCCGTACACGAACTGGCCGGAGAACGAGATGTCGACGCCCGTCTGCCCGTTCGAATAGGGCCCCCAGGCGGAGAAGTCCGCGATGTCACCATAGGACGGGTGCGGTCCCAAATCGAACGCGAACTCGCCCTGCGTCCGGTAGTACCACTGGCCCGTCGCGCCGACCGTGACGAGTCCGGGTGCGCCTTCGTCGCTGCCCAAGCCGTATCCATAGCCCGGGTTCCCCGCCGACTTCACGAGGCTCGCGGTCCCCCGAGAGTAGTTCGTGACGAGCCAGTCGCCGAAGCGCTCCACGAAGCCCAGGCCGGCCCCGAGGGACGGATCCCCGCCCCAGCTGTTCGAGAGGATCTGGGCCTCGTCGCCGGTCACCGGCACTCCGTCGTAACCTTCGACCGCAAAGTACCAGCTTTCCGCAATCGCGGAGAACGCGAGGGTCGTCGGGATGCTGATGATCTTCGCGTCCGGTGCCATCCCGTGGAAGCGCGGCGTGACGGGCTCCCGTCGGACGCCCAAATCGTCCGTGATGACGTCCATCCGGCCCTGCCCGGCGATCATCGTCGCGACGCTCGTGCCGTGCCAAGTCGGCCCGCCGTAGGGGAGGGGGGGACCGTTGAACAGGACGAGATCCCCGGATCCCCAATACCAGTTGTCCACGCCGAGCCGCTCCGCGATGACGTCGGAATAGGGGAGTGGCGTGACGCCAAACTGGTAGTCTGCGGTAATGACGTCGCCCGCCGTGAGAGGCGCCGTCAAGGTCAGGTTGCCGGTCCGCGGGTTGAACGTCCACGCTTCGTACGCGTAGTCCGCGGTCACCGTCGAGGTGGCCTTCAGGGCGTAGAGCATCGTGATTGCGCCTGTTGCCAGATCGACCGTGAAGTCCTCTGTGGCTACCGGGCCCGTGTAGTTGTACCAGACCCGGAACTCGTCGCCCGGGAGGTTTGCGATGAACGGGTTGGTGTTCGAGATGACGCGCGGGAGGAACGTCACAGTTCCGGTCGCGGGATTCACCGTGAAGTCCAACCCCTCTGTGAACTTCACGAACGTTGGTCCGTACCAACCGGTGCTCGTACGCTCGCGATACACACTCAGGTCGAGGAGCCCACCGTTCTTCGTTGAGAAACTCGTGTCAGTCGCCGCGTCGCTGATTTGCAACGGCCTCTCGTCGAGGACTTGGACGTTGCTCCCATCCAGGCTCACGGACTCTTCGGCGACGTTTCCAAAGTCGAGCAGCAGGGTCGCGGAGCCTGCGGCAACCGCGAGGTTCTCGTTTGTGACTGAAGCGGTGCTGGGCCAGGGGACCGCGTTGCGATAGACGACGGGTATGCGGTTGACGACGACGTTCTCGTCGGGCAGTTGGGCCCAGGTTTCGCCTCCGGCCGCGATCGGGCCGGTCACCGCGTCGCCGCCAACGGTAGCCGTGGCCCCGGTGCGGGTACCGGCGTTCGTGATGTGGAGGACGGTGCCGGACGAGACGTCAGCCCAGGTGTCGCCATCCAAGTCTTGGTACGCGAGAGGGCTTCCGCGCTGAATCGCCATCTCGTCCGTGAAGTCGAAATCGTTGTCCAAGTCCACATATACCGTATCGTAGAACCCGGCGGACGCGGAGTCCACAACGAGGACGCCCGGCCGCATGAAGTACGCATTGACAAGCCGGTCATCCCAGAACTTCGCGACGTGGTAGTCCCCGGACATGCTCACGATGCCCGTGATCCTGTACGAGCTGAGCTGGGTGACGATGCTGACGAGGCTCATCAACACATCTGCCGTGCAGGCAGTTGCGTCGAAGGCGAGCAACAACACGAACCAGTCGTTTGCGATCTCGGGGTCCTGGACTGTCGGGAATACCTCAGGAACCGCTCCGGTCGAGGTCTCCTCCCAGAGGACGAGTTCGCCGAGCTCCGGGATCCCGTTGCCATTCGAATCGTAGACGAGAGCCGCATCGATGTCGGCGCATGTGAAGTCGACGACGATGTTCATCTGGACAGTGCCCGCGGGGACCGTGAAGGATACGGGCGTTACCGGTTCTGCTGGGTTGAAGTAGACGTCAGGGTAGGGCGTGCCCCCGTATCCGCCGTCCATCGGGATGCCTAGGAACTCGAGCGGGCTCACGAGGGGCGCGTCCCGATCCCACTCCACGAACGCGTCGGGTCCCACAATCACTTCCGGGAGGATTGCGTCCGTGGTGGAGAATCCATGCGCGTTGCTCGCACGTCCCTCATTGCGAAGGTAACTAAGGAGGCCATCTGGGTTGAGCGCGAGAGGCCAGCCATCATATTCCACGAGGTACGGCTTGGCCGTAAGGATCGGGAGTGGGACCGTGCTCACATCGAACACGGCCCAGGTCCCCTGCAAGTCCGGGTGACCAAAGTCGACGCCCGTGTCAATGATCGCGACCTTGATCCCGGCGCCCGTGTAGCCGTTCGCGTTCGCCTGCACTGCGAAGTGGATAGCTCGATTGAACGTGTCCTCCGGCTGGGGAGCTTGATCCGTAGCCTCGATCTCGCCGCCGAGTCTCGAATCGAGTGTCTCTTGCTTCTGGCCCAGTCCGAGTTTGATCGCGCGGATCTCCTCCGCGGTGAAGGTACGGATCTTCGGCGACGCAGCGGATTCGGCGCCGAGTACCTCGGGAGAGGCCTCCACGACGTCCGGCTTGAGCTTCCCCTCCTGGAGGACGAACAGGGTGCTAGCCATCCGGCCGATTTCCCCCACGACGTAGGCCGGCGTCTTGAGGTAGACAGCCACGGGGATGTCCATCTTCTTGGCCTTCGAACCCAGCAACCCTTCGTAAGGGAAGTTCTGCATTGTTCGCGCAAGTTCGGGGACATCGGTTGAGAACACAACGACTTCAACTAGGCCTTTGGACTTGCTTAAAACCGAGTCCTTGATCGCGGGGTCCAACTTCGCTTGCCACGATCGATCGTCCGACGAATCTCGATTCGTCGGGTTCGGCGTCAATGGGACAGTCACTGTCTGCGATGTCGAGGGCTCCTCGTCCGGCGAGGCGGCGGCGCCGCGTCCGGCCAGGACAAAGAAGCCGCTCAAAATCAGCAAACTCACGAGCAGGACACACGCTGGTCTACCTAGGGGTACAGACATCGCTCCCTCTCCCTCTCCAACCCGAGCCGAAGCGGCGCGGGCATGGGGCCGAACCGTATTAATATGTTGTCCAGAGAGTGCGAGTCGACAACCCCCGCATGCATTCCCTTGGCGGCAGGTTCGTTGATTTCCGCGTTGGCCGGCAACCCGGACGAGCGATCCTCTGAATTCTATTTCGCAGAGGAGATACAAACCTGGGCTGATCCAGGAATCACCCGACTGGCTGGGGCGGAGTTCCGTGATTCTGGAGGGCTGGCGAGGCAGGCGGTGACTGCTCTTCCGATTAAATCAAGGCTTGTCGAACCTTCGAAGTTTCAGAAGGACCCGGACGTATCTCCCGGCCTCAGAGTCCGGGTCCCCTCGCCGACGCTGAAGGGGAGGGCCAGATATCTTGCAGAGCGAGTCCGATCACGTTCCCCATGAGGTGGACCGGCACGATGAACAACGAGGTGAAGAGAGCGGCGAGGCGTGCCAGATCACGCGTGCCAAGGCTTTCGAGTCCCGGCGCGGCGCCCGCCCAAACCGGGGCGAAGAGCGTGACCCCGACGAACACGATCGCGCCGAGGGAGGCGGCGAAGCCCCTGAGTATGACCGGCTGAGGCTCCGCGGCCGTCAGGAGGAGACCCAGGGCCACGCCGGTGACCAAGGGTGCCAGAATCGTCGTCGCGCCAACGTCGAGGGCCGCGGCAGGCCCGTAATCGGCGAGGTGCGAGATGCCGATCAGCGTGCCCATCGTCACGGCAGCGAGGGCAACGCACGCTGCCTCGAGGAGATACCTCCCGAGCCTGTCACGCTGCACGGGGCTCCACCCCCTCTGCGGGTGCGACGAACAAGCCGGCGACGCGATCGCTTACCGCGGTGCCGGCAATCCGGTATTCCATGTTCCCGTCGATGATCGGATAGTACCGGCCGTTGAAGGTCGTGTTTAGCCTTTCCATCGCCGTCGGTTGGATCGAACCTCGGACCGTGATGTTTGCCCAGAACCGCGCGGTGGAGTGGGGCTGAACGAGACCTTCCGACCCCTCGGCGAAATATCCTCCCAAGCCCACGAAGATCCCTTTGTCTTTTTCCTCGAATGGGCGAGTGTCAGAGACATTGTCCATATAGAACCGGTACGAGATCGAAAGGACGATGATTCCGATGTCCGTGGGGTTCTGCACTTCAGCGAGTACGCCGACGGTTACGTTCTCGTCGGAGGAGGCGATGGGCGGGATGGCGATGTCGGCGAACCGGACGTGTCGCGGCAGGACGAGACGGAGTTCGCTCGCGTCGACATATCGATCTACCACGTCTGCCCAGACGATGGTCCCGATGCTTGCGAGCACCCCGAGTGCGAGGGCCGCACCGCGCGACGCCCACGTCACGGCGCGGGCGCCTCCATGGGCGCTCCGGGAGGCGCCTCTAGACCGACCTCGCCCGCGAAGTGGCATTCGGCGAAGTGGCCCGGCGTGATCTCCCGGAGCTCCGGCTTTGTCGTCTTGCAGATGTCTTTTGCGTACGGACATCTCGGATGGAATGTGCACCCCGAAGGCAGGTTGATCGGGCTCGGGAGCTCGCCCTTGATCTGCGCCCGGCCCCGTTGAAACCTCGGGTCAGGGACCGGGACCGACGTGAGCAGGGCCTGCGTGTACGGATGGAGCGGTTTCGCGATCACATCTTCCGAGGAGCCGAGCTCGACGATCCGCCCGAGGTACATGACCGCGATGCGGTCGCTCATGTACCGCGTCACGCCGACGTCATGGGAGATGAACAGAAGGGTCAGACTGAACTCGTCCCGGAGCCGGAGGAGGAGGTTCATGACCCCCGCTCGAATCGACACATCGAGCATCGAGACGGGTTCATCTGCGACGACGAACTCCGGCTGAAGGACGATGGCTCGCGCGATCGCGACACGCTGTCTCTGACCGCCCGACAGTTCGTGGGGGTACCGATACAGGAATTGGCTCGCGGGCTCGAGTTCCGCGTGCTCCAGGGCCTGCGCAACCAAGTCCTCTCTCGCTTTGATCGTGTCCGTCACGTCGTGCACGAGGAGCGGTTCCGCGACGGTATCCATCACCGTGAATCGAGGGTTCAGTGACTCGTAGGGATCCTGGAAAATCATCTGAACGCGTCGCCGGAAGTCCTTCAGGGCGTGGCCCTTCAAGGTCGCAATGTCTGTCCCGTGAAACAACATCGACCCGTCCGTGGGGTCCTCGAGCCGGAGGAGGAGGCGGCCGGTCGTCGTCTTCCCGCATCCGCTCTCGCCGACAATTCCTAGAATCTCGCTCCTCTTGATTTTGAATGAGATCTCGTCGACCGCGTGGACGTACTGCCCCTTCCCCAGGAGAGAGCCTAAGACGCCCGCCCTCAGTGGGAAGAGCTTCCGCAGCCCGCTCACGTCCCAGACGAAGCCGTCGTCCGTCACGCGAGGTCCCCCTGGAAGATTTCCTTCGCGAAGTGACAGCGTGCGAGATGTCCCGACTCCACCTCGATGTGCGGGGGTGCGACGCGGACGCAGATGTCCTGGGCGAAGCGGCAGCGCGGGTGGAAGCGGCAACCGCTCGGCGGGTTCACAAGGTCCGGCGGCGAACCCGGGATCGCCTCGAGCATCTTCTTCGGACCCTTCACGTTCGGGAAGGCGCCAAGGAGGCCGATTGCGTACGGATGCGCGGGCCGGTCGAAGACGTTCACGACCGGTCCTTCCTCCACGATTTCTCCCGCATACATGATTGCGATCCGGTCGGACACCTCTGCGACGACGGAGATGTCGTGCGTGATGATTATCATGGAGAGATTCAGCTCCCGCTGCAGGTCCCGCACCTCCGCGAGGATTCGGTCCTGCATGATCACGTCGAGCGCCGTCGTCGGCTCGTCCGCGATGACCAGGTCGGGCTTGCATGCGAGCGCCATCGCGATCATCGCACGTTGTTTCATGCCGCCAGAGAATTCGTGCGGGTACTCTTTCGCCCGCTCGGGCCGCATCCCCACGAGCTCGAAGAGTTCCGCGACTCGGGCCTCCCGCTCCTCCGCGGTGAGTTCCATGTGCACCTTGATCGCCTCCTCGATCTGGTCTCCGACTCGGTACACGGGATTGAAGGCGCTCATGGCGCCTTGGAAGATCATGGAGACCTCGGACCAGCGCAGCGCCGACATTCGTGCCTCGAGGGCTCGGCGGATCGAGCGCCTCGTGAAGCCGCGATTCATCGAGCGCGCGTGACGGTCAATGAGGTCCGCGAGGGTCTCCTTGAAGTCCTCTCGATTCCGTCCGTTCTCTCCGAGGAGCTTCTCGACGTCCTCGATGAGGTACGCGTCCTCCTGGAGGAGTGGCCAGAGGATCCCGCCCGCCTGGGTCGTCCGGTCCAGGTCGAGGGAACGCTTCCTGCGCTCGATGGCCGCTTGGATTGATTCCGGCGTCCCGTCCCGGTTGAGATGGAACGCGAGTTCGTTCGTCAGGGTCGCCCGGTACACGATTTCCCCGTTAAAACGAATCTCGCCCGTGACAACGCGCGCGTTGCGCGGAAGCAGCTGGAGAATCCCGAACGCGAGGGTCGTCTTCCCGCACCCGCTCTCCCCGACGAGGCCGACCGTCTTCCCGCGTTCCGCATAGAAGTTCACGCCGTCGACGGCCCGGACTTCGCCCTTGCGGACCGTGTAGTAGGTCCGGAGGTCGCTAATCTCCAAGAGGGCCATCCGTTCACCTAGTCCTCAAGCGGGGGTTGATGACTTGCTCGAACGCGCGACCCACGAGGAAGAACGCGAGGGACAGGAGTGTGATTCCCAGTCCCGGCGGAAGGAGCCACCAGTAGGCCCTAAAGAGGTCGGACTGCTGGACTGTCGCGAGCATCGTGCCCCAGCTTGGCGTGTTGATATCCCCGAGGCCCAGGAAGCTCAGGGACGCCTCGAAGAGGATCGCGCCGCTAACGGAGAAGGTCATGTAAAGGAAAACGAGCGGCATGACGTTTGGTGCGAGGTGCCGGAACATGATGCGCATGCCGCTCGCTCCGGTGACGCGGGCGGACTGGATGTACGGCCGTTCCCTCAGGCTCAGGATCTCCGAGCGGATGACCCGAGCGGTCCCGGGCCATGCGAGGAGCGCAATGACGAGAATGATATTGCCGATGCTCGACCCGAGGACTGCGGACAGGATGATGAGCAAGGGCAGGGTGGGAAGGACGAGGATCACGTCGGTGAAGCGCATCAAGAGAACGTCGGTCTTCGACCCGATGTAGCCGGCCACGAGGCCCACGAAAAGTCCGATTCCGACGGAGAGCAACGCAGAGGCAAAGCCGACAAGGAGGGCGATTCGGGAGCCCCAGAGGAATTGGCTCAGGATATCGCGGCCCTGGTTGTCCGTGCCCCACAGATACTGGTTCCCGGACGGGTACGTGCCGGGCGGCAAGGGCGCGAGATACTCCCCTGTCGCGGAGATCGAGTATATCCAACCGCGCCCCGTCCCAATCCACACGCTTGGCCCGGATTGTAATGCTCCTTCTGTGGTGGTCCAGAACGCCGGCGCGGCATGGAGGGTCCCGTTGAAATCCCGCCGCCACTCGAGGCCTCCCACCTCGTCCAGGCTGTATAGGATACCTGCGTCGTCGGAGGGATCGGGAGTGCCTTGCGGGTCGATGCCGACGCCGAAGATAATCCGTTCGGAAATCGCAACGGCGGCAGGAGCCGTGAACCGGAATCCGCGCTCCCGCGGAATCGTCTCTGAAAACTGCCATCTCACGGATCCGGCGGGCAGCGTGCCTACGGCATCGCGGATGATCGAGTACAGGTAGCCCGACTCGGACGCCACGTAGATTGCCCCGGAATCGATGTACGGAGCCTGGAGGGGTCCCGGGTCCCGGAGGGACGCCGTTTGCATGACAGGGATCGCGCGCAGTCCGTTCGGATGGAGCTGGCTTACGGGCGACGATGTCCATCCAACGTAGAGATCCCCGGTCAGCGCCCGCCGGGCGAAGATCCATCCATCGTCCGAGGCCGCGTAGACAAGTTCTGCGAACGTCCCATCGCTCAAAGTTGCGCTGAGGGCGACGATAGGCGGTGAGGTCCACGGCGTGCTCACCGGGAAGAGACTTGGCCAAGCGAAGGTCCCGTTCTGCGCGTACAAGCCGAACCAGTCCACCGCGTTGACGAACAGCCTTGTCCCGTCTTCCGTGAGCGCAGGAGAGTAGCTCGGACTCGTCGGCGAGTTCAGCGGTCCGCCGGCCATGCGAATCGCCACCCCCGGGCCGAAGTCGCGCTCCCACAAGGGGACGAGCCCGGCGGCCGCGAAGGCATACAGTCGTCCCTCCGTCGTCCCGACGAACACGGCTTCGCCCGGATGCCTCCCGGGCGCCGCCGGCGGAGTTGGATCGTCTTGAGGTTCGGACCACACCGCGATCGAAACGACCTGTCCCGTGACCGTCCGCCGCGTGACCGCAGTATCGATGGGGGTCGGCGTCTCCCCGGACGATGACGTGTCGTTCAGGGCGTATAGCGTTCCATCCGCGGTGCCGATGTAGACGACTTCATCCGGGGCCGAGGGGTCCCGCTTGCTCCCGAAATTAACGGCCACGGGTCCCGCGGTGATCACGGAGTCCGCCTGAAAGGACCGGCTCCATCCCCGAGTCCCCCCAACCGGGTTCACGGCGAGTAATCTGTCTCCCGAGACGGTGTAAAGGCGATCCAAGTGAGGGTCGATTGCGCCTGGGATTGTGCGGAAGGCGAACTGGGACGTGACGGGATCCCCGGCATCGAACAGGAACGAGGAGGTGTCCCTCTCCCAGAAGGTCTCAAGCCTGATGACATCCGCCGACGGCGCCCGCCACTGGATCGGGTCGCGAAGGCCGATGTATGGCGCCAGGGCGGCGAGGATGACGAAGGCAGCGATAATCCCGATGCCGCCCAGCCCGATCCGACTCTCTTTGAATAGTGCCCAGGTGTTCAGTGTACTCCGCCGATAAGCGAGCAATCGTTCCCGGACGAGGTTCCAGTCGACCATCACAACCGAACCCGCGGATCGAGGAACGCATACGCCACGTCGGCGACGACGTTCCCAAGGATCGTGAGAAGCGCCAGAATGAAGAACGCCGCCTGGACGGCGGGGAAGTCCTGACTCAAGGTACGCTGTATGAAATAGAAGCCCATGCCCGGCCAGGAGAAGATGGTCTCCGTGAGGACTCCGCCGCTGATCACGCTCGCCATCGCGATCGCCGTCACGGTCGTCACTGGGAGCATCGCGTTCCGTGCGGCGTGTTTGTACATGACGGTCCGCTCCTTGAGCCCCTTTGCTCGGGCGACCGTCACGAAATCCTCCCCGAGGACCTCGAGGAGCGAGTTCCTCATCAACAGGACGTACCCCGCGAAGTTCAGGATTACGAGGTTCAGGAGCGGGAGGGCCATGTGCCATAGGATGTCCGCGCCGCAGGACAGACCCTGGAGCCGCTCACCTGCCTGGCTCACGCATCCGTATCCTCCCAGGGGGAAGAGTCGCGAGGTGTACGCAAAGGCAAAGAGAAGGATCAGGCCGAACCAGAAAACCGGCATGGAAAAGAAGAAGAGGCTCGCGACGATCGCTCCGAGCTCGCCCTTCGACCCGCGAAACCATGCGAGGAGCACGCCGCCCGCGATCCCGATGAAGACGGAAATAATCGTGGCGCTGCCAAAGAGGAGGAGCGTCGGCCCGACTCGCTCCCCGATTTCCGTGGTGACGGGTCGACCCGTCTGGAACGACGTCCCGAAGTTCCCGGTGAACATGCCGACGAGGTAGAACCAGAATTCCTCGTACGCGGGGCGGTCCACCGCAACGAGGGGATGGACCAGGCTGAAGATCTCCGTCCGCCCGCGCGGCGTGAGGGCTTCCGCCTCCAAGTCACCCATCCCGCCGGCGGTGGACCGGACAATCACGGTCACGTCCGCGAGTTCCCGATTGTACAGCGTCCGTTCCGTGAAGATCGACCCACGCGGGTCTTCGTCCTCGACGTAGACAAAGGGCGCGACGTCCACGGCCGTCGGATTCGCCGCGAAGCCGAAGGGCGCGTCCGCGAGATCGCCGGTTGCCGGGTTGAGGACTTCGACGCCGATTGCGTAGACGCCAGGGCTTGAGGGCGCGTACGATCCCGAAAACACGTTGTTCGCGTAGGCCAGGGTCACATTCGCTGCCGGGCCGAGGGGCGGCGTTACGAGGGCCCATGCCTGAAGCGAGGCGAGGTCCACGGTCGGATCGGACGTGATGACCTGCGCGACAATATCGACCGTGGTGCCGACTAGGACGTGGCTCGACGGTGATGCGCGAATGGCCCGGAAAAGGATCGGACTTCCTGGCGCGAAGACCTCTGGGTTCACGTACGCCGCAAACAGGGAGACGTTGTTCCCTGTCAAATCCGCCGCATTGATCGTGATGGCATACAGGCCCGGATCCGGTGCCGGAAACGTCCCTCGGTTGAAGACGCCGGGTGCGCTCTCCCATCGCGCGAAGCCGAACGCGACCCGCTGCGCGTCCCGGTTGGCGGGCGTGAGCCCGGGCTGCACGAGAAACGCGACTGGATCCCCCGGCATGAGCCGGAACAGGACGAACATCAGCACGATCACAACGAGGATTGTGACGAACGTCTGGGCTGCTCGTATAATAAGGAATGATCGGAGGGCCGTCAGTCACCCCTCCCGTTGGCCATCCTGCCCGGCATCTTGAATCTTTTCCAACTTCGTTGCGAGCCTCCGGTCTGGTCGGCGTTCCTGCGAAGGCCCTCCGCCCGTGCACCTACTTCCTTTTCGCCTTCCGGCGCCGCAGGCCGACGTAAGCACCGCCCGCCGCACCCGTTGCAACCGCGGCGCCAACGATCCCGACGAGAGTATAATCGGGAGGTGGCGCTGGAGGTGGCGGCACATCGAGGACCGTCAAGGTCACCGTCGAATTCCCGGAGACCTGGCCTTTGTCCGCGTTGATCGTGATGCGGTAGAGCGTGTCGTCGGTCACCGCGGGCGCCGTGAAGGTCACTTGGCGGTGTCCCGTCGCGTCCGTGGTGAAGCTCGAGGGCGAGAGCGTGGCCGTCGGCGTCGGCGTGAGGATCACGTTCGCCCCGGACGCCGGCAAGCCGGTCTCGTCGGAGATCGTGATGTCGATCACGCTGACCCCGCCTTCGTTGACTGCGTTCCCGAATGGCTGCTCCAGGAGCAGGTTCAGGAACGGCACGCCCGGCGCGAACGTCGTGATTACGACGGTGACGATGAACGCCGACCCGAACGGCGCCTTTTCCGCCTCGACCGTAAGGAAAGTCGTGTCGGCAGCGGCTCCGGGTGCGAGGGTCGGTGCCCGGAAGATCGTCGAGAACTGTCCCTGCGCGTTCGTCGTCCCCGAGGGGTTCGTCACCTGACCAAGCCCGGTCGTGACGGTGAAGGTGACCGCGGCGTCGGCGACCAAGTTCCCGTCGGGATCCCGGACCGTAATCGCGATTGGCGACGTGTCTCCCGAGGCCAACGCGGAGGGGGCCGTCGCGGCACTGCGCAGCAATCCGGGCGGAGCGGGAGCGAGCAGGATCCGAGACCAGTAGTTCCAGATGTCCCCTCCCGGGTTCGTCTGCCAGATGCTCGCGTCGACGCGGTCCTGCCGGAAGGCCCAAACGTTCCGCCGGAAGAATAGGACGTTGTAGGCCCCGTCTTCCTCAATGACGCCTTGGGTCCATTTCCATAGCCGCACGGATTCCGCCGGATCCGATGCGCCGATTGCGCTGTCGATAATATCGTCGAACGACGTGTTCACATAGCCCCCGTAGTTCTGACCAGGGAACGGGGCCGTCCGACTGTGGAAGAACGCCTCCATGTAGTCGGGTGGGATCGGATTGCCAATCGACCAGCCGAGCATCCACATGTCGAAGTCCCGCTGATCCAATGCGTCCGTGATCCGACCGAACGCGGTGGGGCGCGAGTCGAGGTTCACACCAATCGAACGCATGTTCGTTTCAATCTGGTCGCCCGCAGCCGCGCGGATCGGATCGTAATCGGCCTGCGGGGTGAGCATCGTGATCAGGCCCGTGCCGATGCCCGGCAGGGTCCGACACCCGGACCCGGCCGCCACGCAGTCCCCCGTAGGATCCGTGCCGTATCCCGCGTTCGAATAGAACGGATCTTGGGCGGCATCGTTGAGGATGCTCGCGGCAAGGCTGAGGTCGAACTCGCGGCGAGTCGCCGACGCGTTGTAGTATACTTGGACGGCAGGGTTGACCACGGTGTGCCCGGGAACGCCGAGATTCTGGAGCAGGGAGGTTACGATCGACCTCTTGTCCGTCGCGTGCTCGACTGCCATGCGGAACGGCTTCCCGACGTCGTTGCCGGGCAGCGTGCTGCCCGCCGCCGGGTCGAGATACCCGAACGGACGTCGCCGGAAGTTGTAGCCTACGTAGAAGAAGCCCGCATCTGCACTCGTCAACACGCCGACGTTCGGATCCGCGGAGAGCGTGCCCACATACTCTGGCGGCACGTTCCAATCCACGAAGTCCAGCTCCCCCGCTTGGAGAGCGAAGACGCTCGCCTGCACGTTTCGGAAGAGCCTGTATACGATCGATTGGACTTCGGCGCGTTGCAGTCCGTAGGCGAACGTGACTTGCGCCTCCGCTGGGTTCGGGAGGAAATAGTCCGGATTCCGGTCGAGGCGCGCGAATACGCCTTGTTCCCACGTGCCGAATTTGAATGGCCCAGCGCCAATCACGTCTCGATCTTGGGCATCCCAGGGGCTCGCGCAACTCGGATTGCCGGCGGGGCACCCCACAGATGCAGAAACGACGTCGTATCCTTTCAGCAAAGTGCCGCCAGGAATGTCGATCCCCTCGAAGGTGACCGGCTGTGTCGTGACGGTGCCGGCCGCGGGGACTCCGTTCAGATATGGACCCGCCTGGGGATCCGGGTTCATCGCCCAGCCGAAGTCGGGGTGAACGTTCGTTTCGACAATCGCGCCGTTCAACTTCCGCACCCCCGTCCCCTGCCAGAAGTATGCCGGCATGAAGGTCGCCTGCAAGGTGTCGAAGAAGAACCGTGCGTTCGGTCCCGTCTGCAGCAGTTTGATCGCGAACTGATATCTCACGTTCGCCACGGGCTTGCCGAGCCAGCCGTCCGCGGCGGCGCCAGCGATGGCCGTTGGGTTGACGAACTGATACCTCGTCACCGTGTAGTTCGAGCCTGCCTCGCCTGCACGGTCTTTCAGGAATCGCGAGGACGTGACCGCGGGGGCCAGGGCCGCCAGATGGTATCCGAACAGCACATCTTCCATTTCCACGAGAGTCCCGTCGGTCCACTTCATTCCTGTAATATTGAAGAACGCAATCCACTCGTCCTCACGCCCGGCGATTCCGGTCACGTTCGAGAACACGCCAATCTCGCTGGTGTCGAACTTGCCATTTCCGTTCCGGTCCGTTCCCAGCATCGTATACGGCAACGGCACGATCCGTTGGTAGTCCACCTGCGCGGAGCCTTCGACTACTGGGCCCAATGCATCCGCGGTCCAAACGTCGGTTCCAAAGAATGTCCCGCGGATAAGGTTCCTCGTTTTCATCTCGTCCTGGACGCCGACGTTCACTACGAAAGACCCCTGCGCGGACGCCACCTGGACAACGGGCAACGCCGTCAGGATGGACCCGACCGTCAGCAGAATCACGACTATCGACAACCACGTGCGCCGGAACAACCCACTCCGCCTCCCTCTCGCTTCTCGTCTCGTCCATTTGGCACGAGACGCAACCCCGGTCCGGAACGGGGCGATAGGACTTAAGCAGATTGGTACTCGCGGTTGTAAACGCGGGCGACGCCGCACCCGCGTCTCGAACGGCTCGAACGTCGCGGTAGACGGCGGAGGGGAGGTACACGCCCCTCCCTGGGTGGTCATCAGGGTTCCGCGACAAGGTAGCGCCGGTGGCGGCGCCGTCCTCCGAGGGACTCGACGAGGCCCAATTGTCGGAGGACCCGCAAGTTATAGCTCACGCTTTGCTGGGTCACGCCGACGGAGCGCGCGAGATCCCGCTGTAGCGTCTCCGGATGGCGGCGGAGGAGATCCAGGAGGCGTGTCTGCAATCCGCTCAGGCGGATGCCCTTGTCCTTCGCCGTTTCGTAGCCCTCCGACGGGTAGAATCGTTTGTATAGTCCGTCTCGCCCGGACCGAATGAAACCGGCGGTCTCAAGCGTCCGCAGGTGATACGACAGGCCGCCGTTCGAGAGGCTGAGGGTATCGCGGATCTGGGTGAAGTGCGTCCCCGGCTCCGTCTTGATCACGCCGAACACCTGCCCGCGGACGAAGTGGTCGAGGACCTCTTCCTTTTTGAGCCGAGTGTAGAGCGGGAAGAACGCGCCGAAGATCGCGTGCCGCCCGGGCTCCGTCCAAGACAGGAACGCCGCGAGACCGCCGAGGACCCCGAGGGACACGATCCCCGCTTGCGCGTAGATCGGCGGGGGCGGCAGCCGCACGACGCGGACCGTGAACGCGTCGATTCCTTGCGCCGCACCATCAAGGCCCGTCCGGGCGGAAATTCGGACCAGCGTGTCTTCCCTGACATCTGCGAAGAAGGCGAACGACGCATATCCCCTGGAATCTGTGAATACGCGATCGGGCAACACCGTTCCGACGGAGGCGCTCAGGAGCACTGGAACGTTCGCTTGAGGGAGGCCATGAACCTCGGTCACCATGACTTCCATCGGGATCGGGTGGCCGCTTTCCGCGAGGTCGAACGAGGAGCTCACGGTCACGTAAACCTGGAATTGTCCGTTCCCGCCCTCGATGCCGCTCGTCCCGTCCGCGGAGGCGGGCAGGGAGGACAACATGAGCGCGAGTCCCAGGACCCCCAGCGCGACGAGCAGAGTCCACGCGGGACGGTCGATCCCCGTTCCTCCCACGAGAGATACTGCGATTGAGGGACTTGACAATTGCGGTCCCGCCTGTCCACCGACATTGCCGGCGTGTAAGGTGTCACGCGGGACCGCGGATGACGTCTTGTCCGCCCATGAGAGGGCGCAGGACCTTCGGCACGACCACGGAGCCGTCGGCCTGCTGATAGTTCTCGAGGACCGCGACGAGGCCTCGGGAGGTCGCCATCGCGGTCGCGTTCAGCGTGTGCGGGAAGAACTTGTCGCCGCCGACTTTCCCTGCGCGTGTGTTCAGCCGACGGGCCTGGTAGTCCGTGCAATTGCTGCAGCTGATCACCTCGCGGTACGCATTCTGCCGAGGAAACCAGCCTTCGATGTCGTACTTCTTCGCAGCGACCGTGCCGATGTCCCCGGTGCACACGTTCACGACGCGGTACGGG
>Ga0209853_1000217_pt1 | contig 15837 bp, 22 predicted proteins | sample GWRWS1_30_40_FD_187224 | JGI IMG/M metagenome (GOLD analysis project Ga0209853, IMG submission 187224) | Riverbed sediment microbial communities from areas with vegetation nearby in Columbia River, Washington, USA - GW-RW S1_30_40 (SPAdes)... | ecosystem: Environmental > Aquatic > Freshwater >...
GGCGATCCGCCGTTGCCGTGCTGCGACGCGTACGGAAAATGCGCTTTCCAGACGATCTCGCCGGCCGTGGTCAGCGCGGCGGTGCCATCACTCAGTCGCGTAAAGACAGGGGTCCCCACTGGCGCATCCACTGTCAAAGAGCCAGCATTGTCGCTGACAGGAAACGGCCCGGTTCCCGCGTTAGCCGTAACGGTGCCAGTGACCGTCACATCATTGTTCGCTCCAAGGTTGACGAGTGCCCCATCAGCACTCGTACCAGCGAGGCGATCCCAGGTTGCGCCATCCCACACCAGGTTAAAGGCGCCAACCGCTGGAGCCGTAGGATTCGCCATGTTGTCTGCGAGCGCAGCAGCCGCAGGCAGCTCTGTATCCACGGCCCCCGATACACTGACGGTGCCATCCACCGTCAAGGAGCCCGCGTTATCCGTCACGGGGAGCGCCGTGATAGCCGCGCTTCCATCGCTGAGACGTACAAACACCGGCGTTGCCACAGGGGCATCAACGGTAAGGGACCCTGCATTATCACTCACGGGGAATGGGCCAGTGCCTGCATTGGCAGTCACCGTCCCATCCACGGTCAACGAGCCGCTGTTATCGCTAACCGGAACAGGATTCGCACTCCCCACGAGCAGTGCACCTCCGCTCGCGGCAAGCACCAGCCCAACCACAGCCCTCGTATCCGTTCCAGCGCCAGTGTCCAGGTCTGCAGTAGTCAACTCGGTGTCTACCGCTCCAGTGATCGAGACCGTCCCATCAACCGTCAGCGACCCACCATTATCGGTCACAGGCCATGGTCCCGTGCCCGCATTAGCCGTGACGGTGCCGTCGACCGTGAGGGAACCGCCATTATCGCTGACCGGGAACGGGCCAGTGCCCGCATTAGCCGTGACGGTTCCCTGCACAGGGAGGGCATTCGCGCCAGCCTCAACACGAGTAGCGGCCGCAGAACTCCCCCACGTCAGTTTGACCAGCTGGACATGCTCACTCGCCACCACGTCCGTAGCTGCCGTCACCCCACCGCTGCCAAGATTGAGCACAACAGCCATGGCCTGTTATCTCCCTGCCCCAAGAAGACTGAGGAACCGTGGAGTAGGCGCCCCCGGCGCCCCTTCTTCAAACATCGCCACAGGATCGGAAGAGGTCAGCACCTCCCAGGCCCACTGAAACTCCAGATACGGCTCCAGGTAGAGCGACGTCAGCACATCCAGCGTCAGGACTCGGTCATAGATACGCACATCCTCACTTGTCCCTGTCCAGCCCCATGACGTATTCCCCACCTCCCCGATGAGCAACGGATAGCCCGTCAGCACCGCACTCCAGGTTCCTGGCGTACTCGTCACTTCCTGGACATCTGCGCCATTGATATACCCACGGAGACTGCCAGCAGCACTATCCCAGACCGCCGTATGCATCGTGCGGCCAGCCAGATCGAACGCGGAAGACAGCGGCGTGCGATTACTATTCCAGGACCCGACGAAGTGATGGATTTGCCCGGTACCGGACACAGGGGCCGCTCCCAGATACATGCCCCAGCCAGCGGTCCAGGCCCCACCGTTCGTCCGGGAGAGCGGCCCATTGAAGCTGGAGTTGCTCGACTCCGCATGGCTCAGCCACACGTTCCAAGACATCGGATTGGTGCCCCAGCGTGCCGCGTCAGGGATATCCACGCGCGTTTCTACCGCCGAAAAATGTTTGTAGACAGGCCCTTCGCAGCCAAACGTCCATTGCTGCGCAGGGGCCGTATCCGTATGGATGATGGTCCCTGTCGCCCCGAAGCCCGACAGGTCATACACCGTATAGTTGCCATGAACCAGGGACGGAATCCAGTGCCCCACACAGCCCTGGTAGCGCGGATGAAAACGCCAGAGGCCGCCCAGGAGGTTGATATGGTCGAGTGTCGGGCGAGTCGCAGGGGCATCGAGTCGCATTACGCGCTGTCCTGGATGAGTTGGCGGATGGGCGTGAGGATGACACGGCTATCGTTATTGGAGGCCGTGGTTTCGTCACGAAACGACTGACCGAGCAGGTTAATCACCACAGGGGCCACATACCGTGCCCTAGCGATCACAACAACCGCATTCTGACGCAAAATCGTATTACTATCTGCGGTGCTGATCAGCACCGCGCTTGGATACCCCAGTTGTTTCTTGTTTTGCGCCACGGTACTCGGATACGCCGCGTCAGATCCCGTGACCTTGCCAGGCCAGTCCGAATTGTTGCGGGACCAGGCGAGATAGCACTCAACATAGCGATCGATGGCCGGAGCGGTGCCAGTCTCCACGACCAGCTCAAGCAGCATGAGGCCGTACCAGACAGCACCCAGGTCCACCGAGGCCCCCATGCGTCCAGCAGCGTCAGCCAGGGCGTCGAGCGACAGGGTATTGGTGACGCCTGACCCGCCAGCCTCACCCCAGACAATGGCGGTGCCGAACTCACGAGTGAAATAATCGGGAAGTGCCACTAGACAGTCCTCGCAAACGCAATGTCACTTGACGTCACCGGATTACCAAACCGTGTACTGACCACCGCGCCACTGACAGGAGCCCCAGCGAAGAGCGCTTCGAGGTTCGTCGCATTCTGTCTCGCGACCACGGTCCAGTTGGCCTGCGTCGTCGCGCCTGCGGCCAGGGCGAAGTTGGCACGCACCTGGGCGATGGTCGTGTCAATCAGGGGGTCCTTCGTAATCGCATCAAGAAGCGAGCGTGCGGCGGCCGTCGCGGCAGTGTATTCTGACCCGACCAGGGTATTGATCAGCTCGCGGCGATTCACATTCGGGCGCCACATCAAGACCACAGGACTCGCCACTGTGTTGTAGTAGTCCGCAAGCGTCTGGTTCGCCCCGTTGTCCCACCACGCAAGCAACGTCTGCCCCTGAAACACCGTCGCGGCATGCGTCACCGTAATATCATTCCTAATCGTCGTCGCCTCAGCTGTGGTAACCGACACCCTGGTTCTCCCCACGTATCTCTGTGCATCAGTAGCGTTTTGCCCCCTCGTGTTACCCCTGGGGGCGCCATGATTGAAAACCATGTGATAGAGTAGCGCTATTCTACAGTAACGCTACTATCGATCCATTCACACCCCCTCCTCCTCCTCCGGGGAAGTCATACCACGGTGCGAGGGTCGCGGAGCACCGCGCCAGCTCAGCGCGCTAAAGCGAGCCAGCAGTGCCGCATTCTCCCCGCGCACCGCTTCAACCTTCGTGAGACTTTCCGCAGACCTGAGCTCCGCTGCGGCTATGCGCAACTCCAGCGCCTTCAGCGTCAACTCGTAGTGTGTCACACGAAAAGCATACAGAAAGGCCCCCAGGGAAAGCAAGAAAGAGCAGCCAGATACCAACAAAGACGCATCGAAAACCATAGTGTTCACTTCAGTTGCTCACCGGGAAGACAGACCCCACGGAAGGAGGCCGTCAGTAAGGGATAATATTGTAACCTACTTAGAAGGATCAACATAAAAGTGCCCTACCGATACTCCAAGGGCACTCGTCAAACGGCAAATAACGGACCATCGCGGGTCAACCCTCCCAGATTCAATTTCACTAATATATTTTTGCGTCAGGCCAGACGCAGCAGCGAGATCAACCTGACGCCACCCTCGCTCGTGCCGTACCTGACGCAGCGCTTGCCCAAGGCGCGCCATATAGTGCTCCTTGCCTGCGTTTTTCATCCGCCATTTTTCTCGTGTTATATTCCCGATTGGTGGTATAATGACATGTGATATCACCGATAAGTTATATCCTTCTCTTGTAAGGGGAATGCCATGAATCACGGAACAGCCTTTGACGATGCAGTCCAGCACATTGCCACCATTTTGGACACCTACGATCTTCGCCCAGCGACACGCAAACGCCTCTACAAATCCCTAGCCGTGCTGCTACGCGGTGACTATGGCTTTGGACCACACAACACACTCCACTACCTCAATGATCCCGATGAGAAGACTGAACTCCTCACATTCCTGTATTATGCCGCACGCAATCACATGCTGGACCAGGCCCATCAGACGATATGCAGTGTTGACTACCGCGATGAGCGTGCAGACCAGGGAGACTTTGCTGCCCTGGTCTGCACGCCTGAGTATCGTGCCAGGCATGCCGGCTAACCCGCCTCCTCATCTCCCTCCTCTTCCTCTATCGGAGGGGGTGGCTCTGGCAACGCTAGATACACCCCCTCGTCCTTCTCCACAGCCACGACATAGTTCCACGGTAAGCCTGCCCACAGTGCAAATGCCTGCACGGGAACCACCATCGCGCGCGGCACCATGCGCGTGCTAAACGTATTCAGAGGGGGACGCCCCATCACCTCCCCGGTATTGCCGTCAAGGATAACGTATCTCATGGTCTGAGCACTCCATTCGCGAGGGCTATGCGCCACGCGTCCCACCATGCCCTGCACGCCTCTTTCACATCCCCCTCGGTGCATTCATCATCCCCAACGCGTCGTGCAGCCTCGGTACACAATGCGCGTAATGCAGGGTGATGTCGCGCCACAACGATGGCATGGCTCAGGCCGCCATGCTTCTCCCAGAGTGTATCAATATACAGCTCAGCCTGACGAAAGCGAATCATCTTGCGTGCATCGATAGTGCCACCAGGGGATTCGAGTAACGCGTCAACGTCTTCCCGCTCCAGGTCCTTCTTGCTCAGGTACTCATGAGACATACCACACCCCACAGTTCGCGCAGCGCCAATGCAGGGCACCCAGCGACCAGGCAAGTTGGCCACACGACGTACACGCCCTGGGAGGCTGCGGATCATCACTCTGAGGACGCCTGGCGCGTCGCAGCATCATCGATTCCTCCTCAGTCGGAGGGCGGGTGGGCCGTTCTTTTTTTCCCATAGAATACACTCCTCTCCTCTCCGTGGCAAAGATCACAGACAACCTATAAGAGTATATCACTAATCAGTGATACGCGCCATATATACGTGGCAGGAGACGAATTGCCAGTATCCCTAGGAGGGTACATTAAAGTACAAGTTATTCACAGGTTATCCACAATTCTTAGGAATTCACTTGACGTAGAATAGCCCCTTACACATACTACGTATTAATTGGCGGAGATGATAGTTATACATAGAACATTAATACCTATACGCTCTACGTCATTACACGTATCCGCCAATTCCCTATATACACACCATATACACCTTACACACACACACACACATACACATAATATATATATATATATATATGTATGTATGTGTGTGTGTGTGTAAGTAGGGTAACATATTAAGGGATTCTCACTGAAAATCTGTATATGTTACCGCTGTCTCTGTGTCTCCTAAGGCGTACCACACTCCTGGCACGCTCGAGAGTCCTGGCGGCTATTCCATGTTCTTCTGCCATGGTAACTAGGTCGTCCCAGAGCATGCCCATCGCGCCATAGGGGGCGAGCGTCATTTCCAGCCAATGACAGGCCTCCAGGAGCGCTCCTGGGTTCGGTCCTCTTTTGACCCCAGCGATATGCTCGGTATCAAGCTGGGAGACTCCAGCCCACTGAAAGCGTCCCTCGGCAACGCAAAATCGTTGCGTGATACCCTTGACCCCAAGGTTGGACTTGGTATGGCAGAGCCATATCAAGTGCTCAGGTCCAGCGATGGCTTGAGCAAAAAAGGCATTGCGCGCATTGCCCATGATATCCGTGCTCCCCATCCCGCGATGGATGGCGCTGACTCCGAGAGACGCTTTGGATGGATGGCGCACAATAAGGAGAGCCAGATCATGGACCTGGGCGAGCTTATTGAGCCTGGCAAGTAATGGACGCGTCTCATTCGCATGGTTCATGTTGTTCTTTGGCCCGAAATAGGCCTGGACTGGATCAAAGATCACCAGTCCCACCGTGTGGGGAGGGGCGGCATTGAGGTAGGCCTCAAGTGGACCAATATGGTCGAAAAAAAATGGTTGAATGTCGTCAGGCTCACGAGGGGTCACCGCGCCATCGATAATCTGGAGCCGTGTCCTGTCTCCGCCGCAGGCATCGAAGCGCGGCAACACGGTGTGCTGAATGGAGTCCTCGGTACAAAAATACATCACACTTCTGGCTTCCTGTGTGATGGTCATACGCCCTTGCTGATCCGGCAGGGGGAAGCCGCGCGTCACTGCGGCAGCGAGCCCAAGCGATAAGAGGGATTTCCCCGTACCCGGCTCTCCGTCCAGTAACGTAATCCCCCCAAAGGCTATATAGGGCTCCCAAAGCCAGGAAGGTGGCGTGGCAATCATCTCAGCAATATCTATCACATGCAGCGTAGCGTCATCAGGGGAAAACACGCGCGTAGTATGCGCGCGCGCGTGACCATTAGACGACGCGGGAGTTGGGGTGGGCTGGGGAGGTGGCACCGGATCATAGCGACAGGCACTGATGGCAATCTGGAGAATCTCCGATGCGGGGAGGGGCGGAACACACTGGTGCCCATTCATCGCCATCAGGCCGTCCACAATGGCGTCCTGGCTCGCTCCATAGCGCCTCATTGACGTGGCAGCCTTAAAGAGTGTCGCATTACGCTCCCCGCGAGGGATGGCCCCTGGAGGGCGCCCAGGGCGCTGAAAATTGATATGCGCTTTTCGGGAAGAGAAGGGCACGGTAAAGGGCCGTGCGTCGAGCTTGCAACAGAGCAGCGGGTCCCAGGAAAAGAAGCAGAGCCGTGCAACATCTTTAGGGTTGGGATCAATAGTGACGCCATAGCGGTGCGACAGGTACGCTGCGAGGGCGTCCCAGGCCTCAGCGTATTCACTAGCGTCGGCGACCGCATCAGGGAGGTACGCCGCAAATTTCACCCCATAGCCGGAGGGGGAGGTAAAGAGATACAGGCAATAGGGGTCATTTTTGAGGATATCGCGGATATCATTGGCGTCAGACAAATCATCGATGTCCACATGGACGACGCCAGAGTGCTGTGCCAGCGTAGCATTGCTCCGGCGCTCTCGGAAGGTCCCAGTGGGCGTAAACGCCGGCAGGAGCGCCTTGGCGGCATCATAGCGTGCGATATCCATATCATAGAGACGGCGCAGCTCCTGGACCTTGCCAGCGTAGAGCTGGCCTGCAATGGCATCCAGGCATTCCTGGAGGGTGGGCGATGCTGACGCTATAGCACTCGAGAGAGAAGGGAACACATCCACGTGAGCGCTTAATACAGAGTCTACGGTGAGATGCTTGCGAACAGGTAACGATTCTGCCATACTTATCTCCATAATCCTGACTTTCCCTGTGGTGAGGTACGGAGCCCTGGCCAGTGTCCTCCATACACGGTCCAGGGCTTCTGTATTTCGCCACCCAGTAATGAGTTCCCGCCAAAATAATCGGCAAAAATCCCGAGAAAAGCTAGTAATCTTCCTCTTTCGTAGTGTGTCCTTTCTTTTTCCTTGTACACCGTTCGGTGATATTATATAATCACTATTAGGTAATAAGCAAGCGAGAAAGCCACAGACGTGTTACCAAGGAGACAGCCATGATTTTTCGACGCAAGATCGTAGAACAGCCATCCACATTATCTGCCGGCTGGCATCCAGCCTATCTTATCTCCATCAAAGAGGAGCAGAAGCCAGAAAGTTTTACACTGATGAAGGAGGAGACTTTGCTGCGATGGTACGTCAGGGTATGGGCACAACCTCGAGACGTGGCATCGGGAGAACCAGAGTATCACACCGCCTTTTCCTCGCTCGCGTTTAGCGAGAACTCGAAGGCGTTTAAGTGGGTGAGTTCCTTGACAGAGAGCTACCCAGACGTTGGGGAGGAGATTGAGTTGGACTTGCCCCTTGCCTGCCGTGTGAAGATTGAGCGGCGGCCTGGGACCGAGCGGGAGTTTGTGCGCATTGTGGACTTTGAGCCATGGCCAGAAGCTCCAGCAGAACCACCAGCGAGCATTACGGGGGCACAGACAGCGTTCTCGCCGCCCCAGGCGGCATCTGTCCCGCATCGTGACGAGGACGACATCCCCTTTTAATGATCGTCATGACAGAGGGTGGGGCTCGCTCCCACCCTCTGGAAGGAGGAATCATGATGGCGGACTTAAGCATTATTGGCGTATTGTGCGTTACCTGGGTAGTAAGCAAGCTTTTGCAGGTACATCAGGCTGTGATGGATACGGCAGAGGAAGCAGAAGACCCGCATTGGTTGGAGAACTTGGAAGCCGAGCGTATCAGGTGCATGTACTCGCCTGAGCGTTGTGCGGCTGGCGCCATCCCCGAAGGGTTCGACGAATAGGGAGGAGAGCACTATGTCACGCGGTAGGCCGAGAAAATACGAGACCACTCAGGTAGCAGCCGAGGCCAACAAACAGAGGAGTAATGTATGGTATTCGCGTCATAAAGACGAAATGCAGCAAAAGCGGTACCTGGCGATCTATGGACCTGATCCGTTACTGGCCCACTGTGGGCACTGGTGGCCCATCCTGGCATTGTGCGTGTGTGGGGTCTGTGGTCATGAGTGGGAACATGCGGGCACAAGCTGCGAGGTGGTATGATGCCGTCGTTTATCGGGATTGATCCAGGCAAAAAGGGGGCCATTGCCTTCGTAGATGACGATGATTTCCCCTACGTGGAGGACACCCCGTTGTTGGGGGATGGGGCGTACGACATCCCCAGGATGGTGGAACTGGTCCGGTTTCTTCTCCGTGACCTGGAGCCCTCCCAGGTCACGGTCACGATAGAAAGCCAGTGGTCGCGCCCGAGGCATGGTGGCGTTGGGTCCTTTACGAACGGGTTTGGGTATGGCCTCTGGATGGGGATACTGCACGCAGAAGGGTATGTGCCGATTGCTGTGCCTCCCAATGTGTGGAAAGAGGCTGTTGGCGTGACCGCAGACAAATCGACCTCCATCGCTCTGGCGCGCCGGTTGTACCCACTGGCGGCCCTGATACCGGAGAAGCGACGCTACACACGGCCTCGCGATGGGCGGGCCGAGGCGCTGTTAATTATGATGTATGGCCGCCAGCATCAGGAGACACTATGCAGGACCACAAGTTGATTCCCCTGATCATTTGGACCATCGTTCTGCTGCTGGTGATTGCCCTGGTGGCACTTATCGGGGCCATTGTGACGCAGAAGGTCAAGGTCAATATCTCATCCAGCGTTCCTGTGGGCGCCTACGTGATACTCTCGCATCATGGGCCACTGACGTATGGGGCGCTGGTCATGACAGACATGCCGGCCATCCTGCAGCCCTGGTGGCCCTCCAGGTTGCCAGTGCTGAAGCCAGTGGCAGGGCTGCCAGGCGACATCATGGTGATACTCGAGGGGCATTTCTATATTAATGAGGAAGATTACGGCCTGGTGATCGAGGAATCGCAGGGGATGTCGTTGCCAAAGCTCCTCTCGCCGACCATTATCCAGGCAGGGGAGGTCTGCCTGGCATCGAAGCAGCCAGGCTCTATGGATTGTCGGTATAGTGGCCCGTTGCCACAGGATGCGATAACGGGCCTGGCGCAACCACTCCTTGTGTGGGGGAAGTAGCCATGGAACGGTTCGTGCACGGCTACAATCTGCGGGAGGACATGGAGCAGCAACATGGTTTGCGTGAAGCGCCTTTGCCATCAGTCAGCGTGAGTGGGCCTGGAGAAAGCCCGCTGGCAAGGCTTATGGACAGGGACAGCTCGCGGGAGGGTGGCATGGAGCAGAATCACGATCAACTGTGGGACCAAGAATACCAGCGGGTCGCGCAGTGGATGGAGTCAGCCAGGAGGGAATGGGATGATGCAAACAGGACAGAGGAAGCCTGGCAGAAGAGTTGGGAGACGGATTTTGAACAAACAACGAGGCCTTACGACGAGACCAATGATGGGCATCTTGACGCCCGCGAGTGGTGGGAAGAAACCATGGACTACAGACGTGAGAAAGCGGTGCTCGCGCGTGTTGAGCGCGAAGAGATCGTCCCGCCAGAAGTGATGCAGAAGTATCGGGAGCAGGGTGGAGACATGGTGTGGAGTGTGGCAGACTTTGCGGCAGACCGTGCGGCAGCGATCGTCTTTGAGCAGCCGGACTTTGATTTGGACCGCGACAACGTCAGGGAGGGTGACGAGACGGCGACAGACAAGGGCAAGGAGGGTGGCCAGGACTATGACGCTGAAGACGATGACATGGCCCGCAACGACAGGGAGCAGGATCAAGAACGCGGCATGGAATATTGAGTGAATCAGGAGAAGGAGACAAAATCATGGACCAGTATGAATCATTGCATATCGCCCTCACTCTCTCGGGGATATTTCTGATGCTTGGGATGTTGATGCTATGGGCGCAGACAGGCAGGGCGGTTTTTGCCGTCCAGGGGTTTCTGATGTGGATGATTCTCCTCTGGACAAGCATCTTCTCGATGCTTGGATTACTGTAGCAGAGGGGCTATGGAAAACGTCATTGATGTGCTCGCGATGCTATATGGGGCTGGAATGATAGGGTTGTATATATTATGGGCCAGAATAGGGCGCACGATACGAGCCATTTCTCTCGATGCTGCATGGGGCGGGAATCTACAGCCTCCTGGAAAAGAGCAGGAAAACCCCAAAAACCCCCTCTTTTTTTCATCGCGCTCAGATTGGTAATTGCAGCACCTCATTTCCTTCGGAAATGGCAAAAAAACCCCTGGTCACGCGACGTCGTTACAGGGGGAAATGGTGCTAAAAAATAATGAGGTAGTGCTAGAAAACGGCAGAAAATGAGGATTCTGGCATAGTGGCTCTGCTACACGTTGAAGTGGGACGCATCAAAAAAGTAGGTAGTGCTAGCACTCGTGCAGGGGCAGCAGGATTTGCCAATTACCTCGCTCGAAGGGATACAGAAAATGCTACCCAGCATATCCGATATTTGCTCCGAGCAGGGGAGCAGAAGGGTGACGATCTTGTGGCATACCGCGAAGAGCATCTGCCTTCATGGGCGAGGGACGGGGCACATTTCTTTGCCCTTGCCGAGCGCTACGAGAGGAAGAATGGGCTGGTGGCGAGGACGTACGAAGTCAGTTTGCCACGGGAGCTTACGCAGCAAGGATATATCAATTTGGCCTGCGATATGGGGGAAGTCTTTTTCGCGCGCCATGCCTACGTTGCGGCAGTCCATTGCCCAAAAGCCAGGGATGGGGAGGCACAGCCTCACGTCCATTATATGGTGTGTGAGCGCATCAACGATGGCATCGAGAGGAGTCCGGCGCAGTACTTTAGCCGTGCAGCGGAGCGAGGGAAAGACAAGGCCCAGGGGGGTGCACGCAAGGAGCGGCTCTGGAATAGCATACGACTGATGGGGAAGATGCGTGAAAGCATCGCCATCTTGACGAATGCTGCACTCGAGCGAGAGGGCTGTCAGGTGGCAGTGAGCGCCCAGTCATTAAAAGCGAGAGGGTTCGATCGTGCAACAGAAATCCCGTTGACGGATAGGGAGCGGTGGGCGCTGTCACAGGGGCGCGTCAGCGAGAAGCATCGGGAGAATCTCCGACGACGCAGAGAGGCCCACGAACAGTGGAGACCTTTTGAGGAGGAGGATGCGATCACGGCATGGGCGGCGTATCGGAAAGCCCATGGACTGAAGAGAGGAAGGGAGGAAGCGAAAACGCATGCCGCGGATCAATTTTGGGCTCAAAATCCAGAAGCCTTCCGTGAGCAAAAACGGATGGAAGCGGAGATGTCCCAGCGTGTGGAAACCACACAGCGACGGAGGAGGAGCCTGGTAGTGGAATCCAGGCAAGGGTTGGATGGTCCTCAGGTTCACTTGGAGGCTATGGTAGACACAGAGAGGCACTATGGCTATGGACGATGAACGAGTGAAAGAAGACGCAGCGATCCCTAGACCAATGGAGCGTATACAGCGCCAGATGGCTGAATTGCAGCGCGGGAACTTCGAACTCCAGAAAACCTCTGCGCAAATGCTCAAGGCGCTCGTTGAGAGGACCGACGCCCTCCAGGAAGAGCAGCACACATCCTCGGAATATGCCATGCGCGAGCTCGCAGAGCTCACCAATAGCATTCACCAGCACAAGATAAAGATGCAAGAGCTCAGTGATGGGATAGGCGTGATCATCGCGCACCTGGCAAGGATGGAACGACAGGTACGCCGCGCTCTCAAAGAGACGCAACTCTGCGTGCTGGCGGTGGTCCTGTTTTTCACTCCCGTCAGCATTGCTCTGCTGGTATGGCGGTAACCATGAACATATTGGACCTCATCTCCAACCTTGGAAAGTGGAGCGCCGTGCATCCTGAATATCTCTGGTGGACGCTTGGGGCTGCTGGTGGCATCGTCGCTCTCTCCTCTCTGGTCTCGCGACGCAGGAAGAATCTGACGACCCATGGAAGCGCCAGGTGGGCGACACGAAGGGAGGTGCGACGTGCTGGCCTGTATGCGCAGCAGGGTATTGTGCTTGGCAGGGATGGAGACCTCTTGCGCCATAATGGGCCGGAGCATGTGCTGCTTATCGGGCCGACAAGGAGTGGTAAGGGGGTCGGCATCATTGTCCCAACGCTTCTGGACTGGCAGGAGAGCGTGATCGTGCTTGATCCCAAGGATGGAGAAAACTACGACATCACGGCAGCATGGAGAAAAGGGATGTCGAACGTGTACGCCTTTACGCCATGCCGCTCACCGCACACACGTATCAATGTGCTGGATGTCATTCGCCAGGGGACGCCGCACGAAGTCGGGGATGCGCAACTGATTGCGCAGAGTCTGACGGCCCCAGGGAAGCTCCAGGGAGAAAACAGTACCTCGGTACATTTTCGGGAGCTGGCAACGTTGTTGCTCACTGCGGCAATTTTGCATGTGGCACATGTTGGGAAGCGCAAATCGTTGCCAGGTGTCTGGGAGTTCCTCACGCAACAGCAGACCAGCCTGGCGGCAGTGCTCAGAGTGATGGGAACCACGTCGTACGCGAGCGCAGAAGTGGGACTGGCCATTACCAGTATGACCACGGCATTGAGGAACATTGCCGGAGACCGTGAGCTGAGCAGTGTATGGAGCACAGCGATACGCCCTCTGGTGCTGTATAACGATCCCCTGGTGGCGCAGAGTACAGACATGTCGGACTTTGACATTGAGGCGCTCCAGTATGGGCCTAAGCCGGTGTCGCTGTATCTTATCGCGCCATCGCCTATGGCGCTAGAACGACTGCACCCGGCGTATCGGGTGATCCTGGACGTGGTGGCAGAGCGGTTGATGGAACACAAGGTGCGCACCTGGAATTATCGGTTGCTGTATGTGCTGGATGAGCTGCCATGGCATGGGTACTCGCGCAGCATTGATAAGGGGATTGCTGTCATGGGAGGGTATGGCATGAAGAGTCTGGTCGTGACCCAGGACCTCAGCGCACTGCTCGAAGTCTACGGGGATCACACGGCCATCTTTGGGAACTGCCAGGTAAAAGTCATTCACGCGCCAGATAATGACCTCACGGCGAAGAGGATTTCCGAAACGATACTGGGGGCTGGCACCATCGAAAGCACTTCAAACAGCGCGTCGTACGGAGAAAGGCCGAATCAGTCGCGCACCACAGCCCCCATCAGGCGTCCACTCATGACCCCCGATGAGGTGATGGAGCTCCCTGCAACGCAAGAAATCATTCGGATCAGCGGACACAAGCCGATCCTGGCACAGAAGATCGATTATCGCCAGGAACGCGAATGGAACTTTCGTTGGGCAACCTTATAAGACACAGGATGGAACTGGAATGCGCAGACACACTCTCGTAGTCACGACGGCGGTGCTCACGACCGCGGTAGCTGAAACAGCTTTCGCAGGGGCATTGGGTATCCCCCTCGACAGCTTTATGACCAAATTTACGGATTTCGTGGTGGGGATCGGGCTGCCGGTTGGCTTGCTCGGCCTCACGGGATGGGCTGCGGCCCACTTAAACAACACGTTCGGCGCGATGATTGGAGGGTCAATCAACCTCTTCACCACCGCTGGCCTGCTTGGCGGGGCTCTGACGATCATGGGAGCCCTAGGGCTTTCAGCAGGGGCGCTGTTGCCATGAAACCGTTTATTGCTGGCTATGAGGTCGACATCTATCGCGGGATGTGGGAGCGCCCAAAGACCTTTGGCGCTCCAAGGATATGGGCGGCCTGTTGGCTGATCCTGATTCTGTATAGCTCGCTGATAGTGCTCATTGCCGGTCATCCAGCATGGATTACCTGGATAGGCATTACATGGATGGGAGGTCAGGCCACACTCGTGGCCTTGACCAAATGGGATGCGGCCTGGGACCAACTGTTTACCCAATGGCTGATGACGGGCAAAACACGGTATTACAGGGCGGGATAGCAATGGTACGACGTATGTCAGGATTAGACGACAAGCGGGGTCTCTATATGTCAGACCTGGTGCCCTGGTCACACTTTGTGGCACCAGGTGTTTTGTGTACGAAGGACGCAAAAGCCTTGCAGAGGGTCTGGAAGATTCATGGGCTGGACATCATTGGGGAAACCATGGAGTCCCAGGGTGCACGCATGATGCAAGCAAACGACATTTTTAAGCGTCTCGGTGGCAAGTGGACGCTGCACGCAGAAGCGCAGCGTACACGTGTCAGCGAGTATCCGCAGAGCGTCCCAGGGTTTCCAGTTGCGCAGTTGATCGACGCAGAGCGGAAGCGTGCCATACTCGAAGACCCTGGGGCACGAGAAACGCACTATTACATGACCCTCACCTGGCAACCTCCAACGGCAACGGTGCGTGCGATGCAGGGGCTCTTTGTCGCCAATACCCCAGAAGAGTCCTACGAAAACGAAAAAGCCTTAAAGACCTTCCTGACGGAAGCAGAGTACTTCGCAGGGTTGCTGGGGGGTGTTTTAGCATCGTGCGAACCATGTACCATCGACGAGACATTGACGTACCTGCACAGCACGGTCAGCGATCGGTGGCACCCTCTCCGCTGGTCGGGGCATGCGTTGGATATTGATACACAACTCTGCGACACCCCCTACCACGGGGGGTGGTACCCGCAGCTAGGAGATTGGCATTTGCGCACCTGCTCATTTGTCGCCTATCCAGCGGTCTCCCATGTGGGGATGGTGCGGCAGCTTGAGGCTCTTGATATGGATTTTCGGTGGGTGACTCGGTGGACAGGGATGGAAAAAGTCGCACAGGCTGGCGTGCTGAAGAAGATGCAGTACGCCTGGACGCAGCAAGAGAAACACTTCTTCGCGCGTATGGGAGAAAGCCTCTCTGGACACGAGGCCCGCGTCATTGATAGCGATGCGCGCAACAAGGCGCAGGAAACCGATGCTGCCAGGCAAGAGCTAGGAGCAGACCTGGTCGCCATTGGCAACTTTACCAGCACCATCACGGTCTGGGATGAGGATCAACGGACAGCAGACGAGAAGCTTCAGGGCGTGCGTCAGGCATTCGAAGCGCAGGGATTTACGCTGCAAATGGAGCGCATCCATAGCCGGGAGGCCTGGAGGTCGAGCCATCCTGGGAATCGGCAAAGCAGTGTGCGGAAGGATAAGCAGAGCACCCTGTTTCTCGCTCACCTGTTTCCAGGGCTCCAGGCCTCATGGGGCGGGCCAGAGCGGGACGAGTATATGGACGGTCCCCCATGGTTCTTGTCGCACACCGACACCAGCAGTCTGTTCCGAGTGGTCCAGCATGTGCGCGATGTTGGGCACACCATGGTGCTAGGACCGACGGGAGCGGGGAAGTCCGTGCTGGTAGCCCTGATGGTGGCGCAATGGTTTGCCAGGTATCGCCATGTGCAATGTTTCTGGTTCGACGTAGACCGGTCAGCCAGGCTGCTGACCTTGCTGCTGGGAGGGCAATGGTATGAGCTGGGGGCTCCTGGCATTGCCTTCCAGCCGCTTCGGCATATTGACGACCCTGCTCAACGAGGGGTGGCGCTGCAATGGCTGCTTGATCGGATCGAAGACGCCGG
>Ga0209853_1000218_pt1 | contig 15836 bp, 10 predicted proteins | sample GWRWS1_30_40_FD_187224 | JGI IMG/M metagenome (GOLD analysis project Ga0209853, IMG submission 187224) | Riverbed sediment microbial communities from areas with vegetation nearby in Columbia River, Washington, USA - GW-RW S1_30_40 (SPAdes)... | ecosystem: Environmental > Aquatic > Freshwater >...
GTGCGCGGCCGGGCTGAAACTGCGGGCGAGGCTCGATCCCACTTTCTCGCGACGGGCGCGAAGTGGGCAAGCAAGCCCAACTTCGGGAAGTTTGGGTGAGGCGCGCTCCGACCTCGGCTCAGGCGAAGGGGAATTGCGCGGCGGGCGGCGACTCCAGCGCCGCCCGCTTTCGTCGCGGAGTCAGTCGTCGGATGAGGGCAACCCGCGCACCCGCGGGATCTTCGCCTTGAGGCGGGAGACGGTGTGCCGTTTCACGTCGGCCGCCCACTGGGAATCCACCGTCTGTACGAGCCCGAACAGACGCAGGTCGAGCGATAGGTTGGTCACGTAAATCCAGTCGCCGACCCTGACCAAGCTCGCCGGGAAGAGCAGCCCACGGGGCGCGCCACGCCGGCTGAGGCCGTCGAAGTCCCCGAGCTTGGCGATGACGCGGCCGGTCTTATCCAGGACGACGATCTCGTCGGCCTGGTTGGCGCAGATCCAGAGGTTGTCATCCTCGTCGAGAATCAGGCCGTCGGCGCCGTTGACGCTGTTGACGAATACCGTCGGCGTGCCAGGCACACCGTGCTTCACCGGGATCTTGATGACCTGGTCATTGCCGGTGTTCGCGACGAACATCGCGTTCCCCCTCTTGTTGAACGCGAGCCCGTTCGCGCCGAACGGCGGAACGCCGGTCGTCGTCAGGAGTAGGTTCTTCACCCACTCCTCCGGAGGACCGCCTTTGGGCCCCGTCTTCCAGATGACGCCCTGGAACGAGTCAGAGATGTAAACATTCCCGTGCTTATCGAACGTCAGCACGTTGGGACCGGCGGCAGCCCCTCCGGGGATGGTCGTGAACACCCGCGACTCGCCGGTATGAGGGTTCACCTTGAGCACTTGCTGCTTCCCGAAGTCGATGACGAGCAGAGCGCCAGTCTTCGGATGGAAAGCGAGGTCGAGGAGGAGGTTCGAGGAATCCTTGATGTTCACCGTACGCTCGAGCTCACCGTGGCGGTCGAAGACGAACAGCTGGCCCGGGTTGCCCCCCCTCGTAAGGTCGAACGTGGTCACGTAGATCCTGCCATGCTTGTCCGCCGTGATGCCCTCCGGATTGTGGGCATCGGCGGGGAGCGTGGCGAAGCGCTCGACTTCGCCACGATCCCAGGCGAGCGCGGTGAGCGGAAGCAGTGCGGCAAAGACGATTGCGGATGCGAGATGCCGGCAGCTTTGTTGCATGGTGGTCCCCTCCTCCCGGGTTTGCCGTGCGCGCGGCGGGACTTCATGCGCAGCGGATGGCGCGAATTCTCAAGACCGGATTGCAGAGTGTCAAGCGCCTACCGTTCAGGCCGCGCCGCGGGCTTGCGCGGACCGAAATCGATGCTCTTCTCTGGGTGCCCGAGCGCCCATGTACCGTCGAGCGCCGCCGGGAAATCGCCGATGTGGCCCGTGTTGGTGCTCGCCGCGGCATAGCCTCGACGGAGCCCGCCGGCCATCGCGGCGTAGGAGTACGGGCGGCTTCCACCCGCTCCCTGCCGGAGAAATAGAGTCGCTTCTACGACGATCGCAGCGATAAACCGAAAGTCACCCGCTGCCGCGCCTAGACGGTTCTCCGGAACTGCGACGGGCTGACGCCGAATTGGGCGTGGAACTTGACCGAGAAGTGCGAGGGGTTCCGGAACCCGCACTTGGCGTCGATCGCCGCAACCGGTGCCGGGGTCGTCCGCAGCATCGTCGATGCCCGGCGCAACCGCTGCTCGAGCACGTAGCGGTAGGGCGTGGTTCCGCGCGCGGCCCGGAACGACCGCAGGAAGTGATCGATCGACATGCAGGAAAGACGGGCGAGCTCGGCCAGCGAGATGTCGCGCGCCAGGTTGGCGTCGACGTACTCCTCGACGCGGCGCACGAGCGCGGGGCGCAGCGGGTTCACCTTCGTTTGGAGATCGAGCCCCGGAGCCTCCCGCGGTCCGGCATCGGAGTGCCATCGCACGAGATGCCGGAGCAGCAGGTGCTCGGTCTGATCCAGCAGCAGGGACTCCGCAGGCCGTCGCAGGCCGTCGTAGCTCTCGAGCTCGCTCGTGAGCATCCGGAAGTAGCCCTCGAGCCACGGATCCTCGAGCGCGAAGAAATCGTCGATCTCCGGGAGCAGGACGCCGCTCAAGTGCTGCTCGGCGAAGCTCTCCACGTGATTCCGCCGGAGATAGACGTGGACGGCCTCCACCGCGCCGTCGAGCGTCCACGTCGCGCGGCCATCGCCTGGAGAAAAGGTGACCGAACCGATCTTGGGGCGCTTGCGAACCGTCTTGCCGCCGGAGATCTTAGTGGCGCACGCCGAGCCCGCGGTGCAGCAGGCGAGGATGCTTTGCGGGTACTCTTCCCGGACCGAGCCGAAGCTCTGGAACCGCCACTTGGCGGCCGCGAGACCTTCACTCGTCGGGGATTCCACGAGATAGAGCGGCCGTACCCCCACCGCACGCGCCACGGCCTCTGGAGTCGAGACCAGAGCCTCGCGCTCGTCGGCGCCCATACGTCCCCCAGCCTGCACGCGCCGGACCGTCGTGGACAGACGGCCGACGTAAGATTTGTTGTCGTGTTATCCGTTGTCGGGCTGAAGCGCTTCGACTCTCGTGACGGTCGCCGCACCGATGCGGCGATGTTCGACGCGCTCCCGCTCCGCCGCCGGAGTCGACCACCGGCGCGAGTCGCCGTCAAGCGAGCAATGTGTCAACAATTGTCAAACACGCCGGCACGCGGCCGCAGCGCTTCGAGGACTGACGGGTGCTGCATGGCACCAACCGCGCCGACCGGACGGCCGGCGCGGCGTTCTGCGGGGGGACTGGGAGGAAGTCAGCGGATCGGGCCGCGGATCTCGCCGCCCGGAATGGTGTCGGAGCGAACGTTCACGTAGGTGACGCCTTCTTCGATCGCCTCGAGCAGTTCCGAACTCCCCTGCGGCAAGGCCCTTGGCGGCGGGCCCGATCACATCGACCGCGCGGTGATCGTCCCCCGGATGGGGAGGGCGAGGGGCATGGCTGCGCACCGGGTCGGTTCCCGAGATTCGTGCACAAAAACACCGAGATCCCGCCGCTCTGGAGACCGCTGCCCGAAACAAATGGATGTGGGCTTGCTGGACGCTGAAGGCGATCCCTTCGTACGACAGCTCGTACTCGATCGATTGCCGCCGCCGATCGATGGTGGCGTGCCGGTGTCGCCAATCCGAATGATTGGGAGTGCAGTGATCGCACGCGCGTGGAGCAAAAAGAAAGTCGCTTTCGCGCAAGAAATCGCGATAAAGCGAAAGCGCTGACCTGCGCTTCAATCCACAATCGCGCGGGGGCGAAGCCTCGCGCGCCTTAAGGGCGACGGTTTCGCATCATCGAGAAACCGGGAATGGCGGCCCATAGAGGTGTCCACCCGCACCAAGCCGGCACTGTCCTTTTAATGGGAGGAGAACATGACCAAAGCCAGACTGACAGCGACGGCAACGATATCGCCGGGGTGCGGCTGCCCGACGTGACGGTGCCTCTGGCCACCTACACGGGCTGGGCGCTGCGGCGGGGAGCACAGGCCAACGACGGGTGCGAGGCCGCCGGCCAGTTCATCCCGTTCGCAAGAACCTTGGCCGACCGCGCTAACGGTGATCCGCGGCCGTCGGTAGCGGAGCGCTACAAGACCTTCGGCGACTACCACCGCAAGATCGTGCGCGCGGTCGAGGAGATGGTGGAGGACCGCTTGCTGCTGTGCGAGGACGTCGAAGCCCAGCTGACACGCTTGATGCAGGCAGGACTGGCCCGCGGCGTGCCGGGGCCGGAAGGCGGCATCCTGCCGGCCGTCCAGCTGCCGAAGCAGTGCCGCGACAAGAAGGACCACCACGACGAGGACGACGATGACGACGACGACGACGACGATTGAGGGGAGAACGAAGTTGAAAGCTATGTCACGCAGCCTTACCGCCCTGGCCGCCGTGGCGGCGACCGCGCTCGCCTGGGCGCCGCCCGGCGACGCCCGCGTCACCAGGATCGTGATCGACACCAAGGTATCGCCGGCTTTCTGCATCGGGACGCCGCCGGTCTGTCCGACGTTCGGCGACGCAGGGCAATACGAGACCCTGACCGGGCGCGCGTTCGGCGAGCTCGATCCGCACGATTCGCAGAACGAGGAGATCACCGACCTCCGCAAGGCGAAGCGCAACAAGAAGGGCAAGGTCGAGTACGTCGCCACCTTCCACATCGTGAAGCCGATCGACCTGTCGAAAACGAGCGGCCTGATGTGGCACGACGTGCCCAACCGCGGCGGCAGGATCAACATCACCACCGACCTTCGCACGCAGGGCGACATCGGGTTGAGCAGCGCGTGGCAGGGCGACAACGCCAGCGCCACGGCGGTTCCGGCCGATGCCTGGAACCCGACACCGATCCCGGTGGCGAGCAACGAGTGGGTGGCCGTGCCGGTAATTACCGGCGTGACCGGAAAGATCTTCGGCCGCATCATCAATCGCAGCGGGCTCGGCGCGCAGCCGCTGAACGTGATGGGGAATCCGATCCCCTATTTTCCGGTCAACACGGCCGACAACACGGGCGCGGTGCTCACGATCCGCACCAAGGAGACGATTAACGGCAAGTTCACAGAGGCCGGAACGGTACCGAACAGCGACTGGAAGTTCTGCGGCGGCGGCACCTTCGCAGCGCCGACGCCCGTCACCACGCTGCCGGTGCGGCTGTGCCTCAAGGACGGCTTCGACGCGACGAAGCTCTACCAGCTCGTCTATACGGTGAAGGATCCGTATGCACTGGGCGTGGGCACCGCGGCCTTCCGCGACCTGGGATCGTTTTTCCGCTACGGGTCGGCGAGCCAGGGCAATCCGCTCGCCGGGCGTGTCCGCTGGTCGATCATCCGCGGCTCGTCGCAGTCCGGCAACTTCACCCGTCACTTCATCCATCTCGGCATGAACGAGGACACGGCGGGGCGCATCGTGCACGAAGGCGCCTGGCCGCTGATCGCCGGGCGGCGAGTCGCCAATAACTCGCGCTGGGGCCAGCCCGACGGCGTGCTCGAGCTCTACCAGATGGGCAGCGAGGGCCCGCAGTGGTGGGCAAAGTACTCCGACAAGGTGCGGGATCTTCCCAAGCGCGGGATTCTCGAGCGCTGCAAGAAGACCGGGACCTGCCCGAAGGTGGTCGAGACCTTCGGCGGCGCGGAAGTCTTTGCGCTGAAGATGACGACCTCTTGGGTAGGCACCGATGCAAAGAAGGACATCCCTCTGCCTGAGAACGTTCGCCGCTATTACCTTCCCAGCTCCACGCACGGCGGCGGCGGCGGCGGCTTCAACGAGGCCATAGCGGATACCGGAGTCGGTTGCCCCGGCAACAATTGGGGCAGAGGTACGTTGAGAGCGAATCCGGTGCCGGCAACGCAGCTCGTCAACCGACTGCGCGTCGCGCTGCGCGAGTGGGTCATGCACGACACCCCGCCGCCGCCGAGCCAGTGGCCGACCCTGAAGCCGCTGGATCAGAACAGCGGTAGACACCACGACAGAGACGACGACAGAGACGATGACGACGATGACGACGATCATGGCGATCACCGCAAGGGTCACCATGCGAAATGGCAGCCGCTGCTGGTCGAGCCAACCATGGGGGCGATGGGATTCCCGAGAGGCGTTCCCGGCATCCCGGATTCGATCTTCCATAGGGAAAACTTCGTCTTCCCCGTGCTGGATTACAACTGGGGTCCGCGTTACGACCACAGCGAGGCGAACGGCGTGCCGACCAACGCGCCGCCCCGGATCCGGCACGTCATCAAGACGCTGGTGCCGCGCGTGGACCAGGACGGAAACGAGCTGGGCGGCGTGCCGACCGTGCTGCGAGATGCGCCGCTCGGTACGTATCTCGGCTGGAACATTACCGCCGGTCCCGCCGACGTTCCGTATTACGACGGCAGGCCGTTCCACGCCGGCCAGGTGTGCAACTACGTCGGCGGCATGGTGCCGTTCGCCAAGACCAAGGCGCAGCGCCTCGCCGCAGGCGATCCGCGACTGTCGCTCGAAGAGCGCTACGGCACGCATGACGGCTACGTCGCTGCGGTGAGGGCAGCTGCGGACAATGCCGCCTGCAAGGGCTACCTCCTGGCCGGACCGGCCGCCGCAGCCATGGGCGCCAAATGCACGAGCACCATCCCGGTCGGCTTCCCGGATGACTGGGTCGCCCTGGTCAACGCCGCAATGGTCAGCAACGTGTGCAATCAACCCGGGGACAACGGCAAGTGCAACCCGTTGGCGCCATGAGGACAAGACCATGAAGCTGCCAAGCTGGATGCAAGGCCGGTACTCCCGGCGCAAGTGAGCGGGACGATCACGTCGGCAAACGTGCTGCCTGCCGGCGCGCCGCAGCAGCTTAGGGCCGGGGAGCTTGCTGAGGCCATCGCGGCGATGCGGGCCGGCGCCGCCTACGCGAACGTGCACACGACCGTATCGCCCGGCGGCGAGATTCGCGGCCAGCTCGGCGGCCAAGGTGGTGGCGGTTACCACGACCACGACGACTGAAGCCTGAGCAGTGGCGACCCTTATAATAAAGTCGATTCCACGACGATCGCAGCGATAAACCGAAAGTCACCCGCTGCCGCGCCTGTGCGGGTGCCAAGGGTCGAACACACGGTGCCGCGTTCCGGCAGCGCCGGGGCTCCGGGCCGCGCCTATACGGCTCCTCATGGCACAAGGGAACTCGTGCACCGCGCGACGGCCGGTTGACACGTGGGAACCGAGCAACCTAGACTGGTTTTGTTTGCGCCTCGGAACACGCAATATGCGACGCGGCGCCGAAGAAGCGCTCGCTGTCGCGTGTCCCGCGATCACAGTCGGCAAGGGAGGTGCCTCATGCGATCTGCAGCGAAAATTCTGGTAGCGTTTCTGATGATGGCGCTCGCCATGGTGTTCGCGGACCCCGCCATCGCCACAGACCTCCGCATCCCCGTGATCCGGGATGCGAGCGGCATTCCGATCCCCTGCGTCGGCGACCCCAAGTGCCACAATCGATTCCACCCGGCGATACCGCCCGTCGCCTCCGCGAACCCGGGCGACGTCGTGGTCTTCGAGACCCGCGACGCATTCGATAACCAGTTCAACTTCGACTCGCGCCCGGCCGATGTGGCCGGCGCCGACGCGAGCCGGATTCACCCCTTGACCGGGCCGCTCTTCGTGAGGGGCGCCAGGCCGGGCGACGTCCTCGAGGTCACGCTCCTGGACATCGAGCCGGGCCCGGACCGGTTCGGGTATACCGTCCTCTTTCCGGGCTTCGGCTTCCTCCGCGACCTGTTCACGGCCCCGGACATCGCGCGCTGGCGGTTGCGGCACGGCCACGCGCGCTCGCGCGACATGCCCGGGATCCGGATCCCGGCCAACGGCTTCCCGGGGACCATCGGTGTGGCGCCCGATGTGTCGCTCGTGAACACGATCAAGGCCCGCGAGCAGGCGCTCGCCGACAAAGGCGGCTTCGTTCTGCTACCGGACCCGACCAACGGGGCGCCAGCAGCCGTGTGCGGGGTGGGCGGGTCCCAGGCCGCAAATTGCCTCCGCACCATTCCGCCCCGCGAGAACGGCGGCAACATGGACATCAAACAGATGGTGACGGGCACGCGGCTGCTCTTTCCTTGCTACGTGCGGGGTTGTCTGCTGTCCATCGGTGACGTCCATTACGCCCAGGGCGACGGCGAAGTGGCCGGCACCGCGATCGAGATGAACGCGACCGTCAAGGTGAAGGTGAACATCCGTAGGGGCCAGGCCTTCCTGCTCGGCAACCGCCCTGCGTTCGAGGGCGGCTCGGAGCTCAAGCGGTTGGCGCCGGAGAAGTTCTACGCCACCGTGGGCTACCCCCTGAAGGCAGCGGGCGAAGTGCCTCCGCAGAGCGCCCACGCCGACCTCGCGGAGATCACGCCGCTCGAGAACCTGTCCGAGGACCTCACCCTCGCCGCGCGCGACGCGCTCCGCAAGATGATTAACTACCTCGTCGCCGCGAAGGGGCTCACCCCGCATCAAGCCTACGTGCTGGCCAGCGTGGCCGTGGACCTGCGGATCGGGAACCTGGTGGACGTCCCGAACTTCGCGGTGTCCGCGCAGCTGCCGCTGGAGGTCTTTGTCGGGCGCCGGCGGCGGGACGACGACGACGACGACGACGACGATTGACCACTTCCTCGCTGCGAAGGGGCTCACCCCGCCTGACGAGGAGATGCACCGGCGGCGCTTTCTGGCGGGTGCGGTTGCGGCGAGTGCGTTGCTGCTCATGGGGCACTCGCCCTACCGCAAATGGGCGCAGTACCGCGCCCGCCATACCGTAATCGTCACCGACCGGTCGGACGCAGAATCGTTTCCCCTCGGCGAGCGGCTCGCGGCCCATCTGGCGGCCGAGCGGCCCGAGTTGCGCGCCACGGCCACGCGGGCCGAGAGTTCCACCACGGTGCTCAGCTTGCTCCGGAGCCGGCAGGTGGACGTCGCGCTGCTGCGCGGGGAGGACGCCTACCAGGGGTTGCACGGCGCGGGCCCCTACGCCGCTCTGGCGACGCCGCTTCGCGCGCTGGCCGGCGTCGCTCCCGAGTACCTCTACGTGCTGGTCCCGGCTGTCTCCGCGATCCGGACGATGGCGGAGCTCAAGGGCCGCCGGGTAGGCGTCGCCGATGCCGGCGGGCGGGTTCGAATCAAAGTCTGGCGGCTCGCCGCGGCGGCGGGCCTCGATCCGGACGCGGACGTTCGCTGGTCGTCGCTCCGGGCAGACGATGTTGGCGCCGCCCTCGACCGCGGCGAAGTGGACGTCTCTTGTCTCGAGAGCCCGCAGCTCGCACCGTTGCGCGCCCTGCCGCGGCTCGCGGACGACCGGCGCCTCCGCGCCGTCGCCCAGGGGGATGCCGTGCGCGCGCTGATTGACCGCCATGGTCCCGTCTACTTTCCCGCGAGTTTGGCCCGCGACGCGGCTGTGGATCTCGAGGTGGATGGCGCGGTCCTCGGCGAAGTCCGGTTACTCGTCTGCCGCGACGACTATCCTGCGGAGCGCGCGCGGGTCCTCGCCGAGGCGCTCGGAGGATGGGACGGCCTCGCGCCCCGGAAGACGCCGCTGCCGATCCCTCTTCACCCCGCGGTGGCGGTGCTGACGGCAGACTGAAACCGGCCCCTGCCGTGTTTAGGCCGCCGCGAACACTTCTTGTCGCCGCCGGCCTGCTCCTGCTGAGCCCGCCGCTCGGCGCTCACCCGCTGAACGTCGGGATCGCCGACATCACCGTCTCCGAGCGGCAGATCGAGGTGCGGCTCAGCCTCAACCTGTTCGAGCTGGACCTCCTCCTCTCCCTCGACCGCGACCTCGACGCCCGCGTCGAGCTCGGCGAAGTCGAGGCCAAGCGAGCGGAAATCGTCGGCTATCTCACCCGCAAGGTGGGCGTCTTCGTCGGCGAGGAGCGCGCGCCGCCGGAGGTGGGCGCCTTCCACGTCCGGCAGTGGGCGGACGGCAAGCCCACCTTCGAGACGACGCTGCGCTTCGTCTGGCGCGAGCCGCTCCGGACGTTCACGATCCGCTGCGAGCTGCTGACCGAGCTGGGGACCGACCACAAGACCATCGCCCGCATCGTCCGTGACGGCCGCAGCGAGCAGTTCGTGTTCCAGCAGGGCGTGGTGTACGAAGCGAAGGAGCGCACATTCGTCGAGTCCGCAGCCCAGTTTCTCGAGCTCGGCGTTCACCACATCTTCGTAGGGTACGATCACCTGGCGTTCTTGATCGCCCTCGTTCTGCCGCGCCAGCGCTGGCTCGATCTAGTCAAGATCGTGACGTCGTTCACCGTGGCCCACAGCCTGACGCTGTCGCTGGCGGCGCTCGACGTCCTCCGCCTGCCGGCGACTCTCGTGGAGGCCGGCATCGCCTTCAGCGTGGCCTGGGTGGCGATGGAGAACCTCTGCTCCAGGACGTTCAAGCGCCGCTGGGTGATCAGTCTCCTCTTCGGCTTCGTCCATGGCTTCGGCTTCGCCAACGTCCTCAAAGAGCTGGCTCTCGGGCGCTCGGCACTCGCCGCCTCGCTGATCTTCTTCAACGTGGGCGTCGAGGTCGGGCAGGTCGTCATCATCTCGCTCCTTCTCCCGATGCTCTGGTTGCTCGCCCGGACTCCGGTCCACACCGCGAGCGTCAAGCTGGCCTCGCTCGCCATCTTCTTCGCGGGCGTGGTCTGGTTCTTCGAACGGGTGTTTTAGCGGGGCGACGCGGATGGCGATGCGATCCCATGCCTTCGCCCTGGCCGCCCTGGTGGCCGTGACGCTCATCGGGGACTGGCGCGCCGACGCGCACGTAGTCCTCGACGGCGAGATCGCCCGGCCCATCCTCGTCGACATCGCACGGGACCTGCGGGACACCCGGGAAGGCGGAAGCGAGGCGGCGAGGCTCGAGGCGCTCTTCCTGGTCGGGGAGCGGGTGCACCAGCTCGTTGAGCTCATGAATCTCGACGTCCTCGCGCACGGCCGCAGTCTGTTCGGGGAGCTCCTGATCCGACGCCTCTCCGAATATGGCATCCGGGTGGACTTCATCGAGCGGAACGCTCGATACGTCGCCGACCGCGCGCCGTTCGAGGAGTACTTGAGGCGGTCGCCGTCGGGCCCGCGGGCGGCTGACGCAAAGTTCCGCGTGATCGCCGAGACGTTCCATCGCTCGACCGGCCGCCGCCCGGAAGAGATCGCGGACGGCGGCGTGGCGGAGCTACGCGACGCCGTCGCGCGAAAGGAGGCATTCCTCCGGGATCATCCCGGCCACGACCGGGTCAGAGACGTCCGGTTCTTCCTTGCCATGGACTACTACCGACTCTTCCGCAACAGCGGCGAGGCGGCGAGGGGGAACTACGAGGAGCTCGCTCGCCGGGCGCTCCAGCAGATCATGCAGGAGCACGCGGGGACCGCGGAAGCGCGGTCCGCGGAGATAACGCTCAAGGCATTGGCGGGCGAGCGGGATCCCTTGAGCAGGCCCTCGCCCTAGCCCCTCGCTTGCGGCCTTGGTTCCGGAAGACGTCGGTCGCCTCGGGGAGCTTCGGCCCAGGCGTGTAGAGGACTTACACCTCCAAGTGAATGCGCCCTGCCGGGCGCACCAAAAGAAAGGCGGCCCGTAGGCCGCCTTTACCGTGCTGCCGCCTGCACTTACCGAGGATCAGTCGTCGCGATCATCGTCCCGATCATCGTCGCGATCATCGTCCCGATCATCGTCCCGATCAGTTCTTGTAACGATCACGTCCGACTCGTCGGCATTCCAGCGGACGACCCCTCTGAACCCCGGCTTGCGTCGCAGCGCCCAGAGCCCTCCGGCGCCCTGGTCGGACGAGCTGCCGAAGACAGTCCCGTCTTTCATGACGAACACGTCATCGGCATGCCCGGTGCCACGCGTGGACTGGCTCCTGACGGGCGGCACATACCAGGCGACGGCCTTCGGGTAGTGGATATCGGAGAAATCGACGCCCCAGAAGCCGCCTTCTTCCCAGGCGCTGTGGACGACGTCGCCGCGGATATACCGCTCGACATCGTGGGTTCCCATCCGGTTTCCGAGCCGATCCTTCGGGCAGTTCGCGTTCATGTTCAGAGGAGTCCTGAACCCCGAAATCTCCCTCGGGCGAGCCTCGTTGCGCACATCGAGGAAGTGCATGTAGCCGAAAGGACACTGGCCGAGCTCGTCGGGAACGACGATGGTCTTGACCCGGCGGCCGCGCTTGGGATTGACTAGGCCCACGCTATGCGTCTGGCCCGGCAACGGAGGCATGGGGATGGTGGCGGTGGTCGGAGGATTCGGGACCACAGGATCGAACGTCGGACGGTTCTGCTGGTCGGCCCAGTTGACCTCGCCGAGCCTCTGCGGATTGCGGATATCAGTGATATCCAGGATGACGATACCCTTGTCGCGCACCGCCAAATAGCAGCGGTCATGCCAGACGGTCATGTCATGGATCATCACAGTGGGGTTTGCCAGACCGAGCTGGGGCGCGGGTGCCGGGCCGGCCGCTGGGTTTTGAGTCGACCACCAGGTCCGCATTGCCACTTCTGCTGGGGTCTCTCCCATTCCCGGATACCACCACCGCGCTACGTGCCTCGGGTTTCTGGGGTCGGTGACGTCAACAATCTCGAGGATTTCAGCGATGAATCCGTTCGGCCTGAAGGCGGCAAATGCGAATCTGCCGCGGGAATCCTCGTGAACCCACAATCCGTGGAACGGCGCCGCCATGGTTGAATGGATGTCGGCAGGCTGGTAGGAAGCCAATCTGACAGGCGCGCTCGGATTGCTGACATCCCAGGTTTCAAGCGACCTGCTTCGCTTGACGACCAGAATGTCGCCGCCCTTGATGTCGATGTACTGCGTGTTGTCGGTGGGAAACGGTGGCACCAAAGGTGAATGTGGCGTAGGCAGGTGCGGCTGCCGCCAGACCGTTCGCATGTTCCGCGGATTGCTGACATCGACGATGGTCCACCCCATAGCGCCGTTGCCGCAGTAGGCAAATCTGCCTCTGCGCTGATCGATAACTCGAAACTCATAGGTCTGATCCCAGCCCGCGGCGCGGGGCTGACCGGGGAGCCTCATGTCGTTGAAGCCGAGGATCTCATAACCCCCTATGTCTCCGTAGGTCGGCTGCATGAGCGGCAGACCGTCGTTGTGGAAAGCCCAACTGGCACGGGTCATACCGACACCAGCACCGATACCCCCGATACCAGCCGCCTGTAAAAATCTCCTTCGATTCATGGCCATGCTAGTCTCCTCGTCGTAGTTTGATGGCTGCCCCCCCGGCCTTTCTTTCTTCACGGAGCTCCTCGCCGGAGGCTCGTGGGTATCAGCTCGTCCAATGTAGGGGCAACTTCGCGCATACACGCCGCGCCGGAGAAATAAAGTCGATTCCGCGACGATCACAGCGATAAACCGAAAGTCACCCGCTGCCGCGCCGGTGCGGGCGCCAAGCGTCGAACACCCGTCGCCGCCTGCCGGCAGCGCCGGGCTCCGGGCCGCGCCTAGAGGGCTTTGCGGAACTGCGACGGACTGACGCCGAACTGGGCGTGGAACTTGACCGAGAAATGCGACGGGTTCCTGAACCCGCACTCGGCGGCGATCGCGGCGATCGGCGCCGCGGTCGTCCTCAGCATCGCCGAGGCCCGCCGCAGCCGCTGCTCGAGCACGTAGTGATAGGGGGTCGTCCCCGCGGCGGCGCGGAAGGACCGCAGGAAGTGATCCACCGACATGCAACACAAGCCGGCCAGCGAACGCAGCGAGATCTCGGCGGCGAGGTTCGTGCGGACGTGCTCCTCGACCCGCCGCAGGTGCGCCGGACGCAGCGGATTCACCTTCGCCTGCGCTTCGATCGCACGCAGATCGCGCGCCGCGGCATTCGAGTGCCAGCGCACCAGGTGCTGCACGAGCAGGTGCTCGGTCTGACCGAGCAGCAGCGAGTCCACGGGACGCTGCAGGCCATCGAAGCTCTCGAGCTCGCTCACGAGCATCCGGAAATAGCCGTCGAGCCACGGATCCTCGATCGCGAAGAAATCGTCGATGCGGGGGAGCGAGGCGCCGCTCAGGTGCTGCTCCGCGAAGCTTTCGACGAGCTCTCGCCGTACGTACACGTGGAGGGCTTCCGTCGGCCCCTCGAGCGTCCAGGTCGCGCGGCCGTCGCCCAGGCTGAAAGTGACCGAACCGATCCTAGGGCGCTTCCGAATCGCCCTGCCGTCGTAGATCTTGGTGACGTACGCGGAGCCCGCAGTCCGGTAGGCGAGGACGCTCTGCGGGTACTCTTCTCGCACGGCGCGGAAAGGCTGGAGCCGCCACTTGGCCGCCGAGAGGCCCTGACCGAAGGGGGACTCCACGACATAGAGCGGCTGCACGCCCACCACGCGCGCCATCGCGTCTGGCGTCGAAACCAGAGCCGCGCGCTCGCCAGCGCCCATGTGTGTCCCCAAACCTGCACGCGCCGGACCGTCGTGGACGGACGGCCGACCCAAGACTTGTTGTCGTGTTATCCGTTGTCGGTGAAGCGCGTCGCTCGCTCGTGACAGTCGCCGCACCGCTGCGGCGATGCTCGACGCGCTGCCCGGCGGAGTCGACCACCGGCACGGGGCGCCGTCAAGCGAGCAATGTGTCAACAATTGTCAAACACGCCGGCATCCGGCCGCAGCGCTTCGAGGACTGACGGGTGCTGCATGGCACCAACCGTGCCCACCGGGCGACCGACGCGGCGTTGTGGGCAGGGATTGGCAGGAGGTCAGCGGATCAGGCCGCGTGCCTCGCCCCCCGGAATGGCCTCGGCGTGGACGCTGACGCGGGTGACGCCTTCTTCGATCGCCTCGAGCAGTTCCCAACTCCCCTGCGGCAAGGCCGTTGGCGGCGGGCCCGATCACATCGACCGCGCGGTGATCGTCCCCCGGTCTGGGAGGGCGAGGCGGACGGCTGCGCACCGGCTCGGTTCCCGAGATTCGTGCACAAAAACACCGAGATCCCGCCGCTCTGGAGACCGCTGCCCAAAACGGATGTGGGCTTGCTGGACGCTGAAGGCGATCCCTTCGTACGCAGGCTCGTACTCGCTCGATCGCCGCCGCCGAACGATGGTGACGTGCCGGTGTCGCCTCTGCAAATAAATGATAGGAGTGCAATAAGCGCGCGCGCGTGAAGCAAAAATAAAGTCGATTTCGCGCAAGAAATCGCGGTAAAGCGAAAGCGCTGACCTGCGCTTCAATCCACAATCGACGCCTTCGCGAAGCCTCGCGCGCCGCGAGGGCGGCGGTTTCGCATCATCGAGAAACCGGGAATAGGCAGCCCATAGAGGTGTCCACCCGCACCGAGTCGGCACGGTCCTTTAAGGGAGGAGAACATGACCAAAGCCAGCACTGTCGCCCTGGCCGTTTGCGGCGCGTTCGCCCTTTCGGCACCCATCGCCGCGGCGCGCATCACGAAAATCGAGATCAACCCCTTGCAGTCGCAGTCGCCGACCTTCGGGGGCTACTCGTGGCCGGGGGTCGGACAGTACGAGAAGGTCGTAGGCATAGCGTACGGCGAAGTCAACCCGCGTGACCGGCAGAACCGGGACATCGTCGACATCGAATTCGCCCCGCGCAACGCGCGCGGCAACGTGGAATACGCCTTCAACTTCTACATCCTGAAGCCGATCGACCTGAAAAAGGGCGCGCGCAAGATGATGTACGAGCCGCCCAACCGGGGCGGCAAGACGTGGGCGGCCTTGGGCCGTATCACTGCCGGTCCAGGGGGCGCCAATGACCCCGGGTCGATCGTCGACACGACCGTTCTGGCGAACTCGTTCCTCATGCCGCGCGGCTACACCATGGTGTGGAGCGGGTGGGAGGACCTGGGCAGCCTCGACAGCCTCGTGGCGACCGCTACCTTGCCGATCGCCAAAGTTCCGCCGACCCTCGCGAATCCGACCGGAACGATCACCGGCCCGGCATACGAATACATCGTGTCCCCCGGGACGTCGTCCGAGCTGAGCTATCCCGCGGCGACGCTGGACAAGGCCCAGGCGAAGCTGACCCATCGCGTTCACCTGAACGATACACCCGAGGAGATTCCTGCAGCCGGCTGGAACTACAACGCGACCGGAACGGCCATCAGCCTCGCCGGAGGGTCCTTCGTCGCGAACGACATCTACGAGTTCGCGTACATCGCAAAAGATCCAAAGGTGAACGGCCTGGGCTTCGCCGCGGTGCGCGACTGGATGGAGTTCCTGCGCTACAAGAGGCGCGACGGCCATAACAACCCCAATCCGCTGGCCCGGCACATCAAGCGCGTCTACACCGAGATCTCGTCGCAGCCCGGACGCCTTCTCAACGACTTCCGGCATCTCGGGTTCAATGAAACCGAAGGCGGAAAGAA
>Ga0209853_1000219_pt1 | contig 15810 bp, 14 predicted proteins | sample GWRWS1_30_40_FD_187224 | JGI IMG/M metagenome (GOLD analysis project Ga0209853, IMG submission 187224) | Riverbed sediment microbial communities from areas with vegetation nearby in Columbia River, Washington, USA - GW-RW S1_30_40 (SPAdes)... | ecosystem: Environmental > Aquatic > Freshwater >...
GCTCTCGGCCGCCTGGGCGCGGATCCGCGAGCTGTTCGAGCTGGAACAGGACACGGAGGCCGGGCCGACGAAGGCGAAGCGTGCCGAGCCCGAGCGCCACGTGCAAGCCGAGGAGAACCTCCCCCCCGTCGTTGACCTCCGCGAACCCGAGCCCGAGGCGGAGCCCTCGCCCGAACCGTCCTTCGCTCCCTCGACGGTAGCCAAGGGCGGCGCGTACAAGCTGCCGCCCATCGGCCTTCTTCGCACGGCGCCCCCCTCGGCCGGCACGAACCGGGACGAGGAGCACACGAAGGCGGCCCTGGAGCGGACGTTTCGGACCTTCGGGGTGGCCGCGCACGTGCCCGCGGCGCACCGCGGTCCCACCGTGACCCTGTACGAGGTCGAGGTGGAGGCCGGCACGAAGGTGAACAAGGTCCTCGCGCTCGCCGACGACATCGCCTACGCGCTGGCCACCCCCGACGTGCGGATCATCGCGCCGATCCCTGGGAGGTCGGCCATCGGCGTCGAGGTACCGAACAGGGTCCGCGACTTCGTCATGCTGGGCGACGTACTGCGGTCCAAGACATCGAAGGCCGACGCGAACGCCCTGTCGGTGGCGCTGGGCAAGGACGTCCACGGCCGAACCCAGTTGGTCAACCTGACGAAGATGCCGCACCTCTTGATCGCCGGCGCGACCGGCGCCGGGAAGTCCTCGCTGATCAACTCGTTCATCACGTCGATCCTCATGCGGACCACGCCGGAGCAGGTGAAGCTGGTGCTGGTCGACCCGAAACGGGTGGAGCTCGCGCACTTCGCCGACCTGCCGCATCTGCTGTCGCCGGTCATCGTGCACCCCAAGCGGGCCGCGGAGGCGCTCGGCTGGGTGGTGCGGGAGATGGAGCAACGCTACGAGCTGCTGGCCATGGTAGGCGTCCGCGACATCGACGGCTACCGGGACGGGCTGGCCGCCGGCACGCTCCGGATCCCGCCGGGGCAGGAGGAGCGCTTCGCCGACCTCCCGTACATCCTGGTGGTCATCGACGAGCTGGCCGACCTCATGATGGTCTCGCCCCGGGACGTGGAGGACACCGTCGTTCGCATCGCCCAGATGGCCAGGGCGGTGGGGATCCACCTGGTGGTGGCCACGCAGCGCCCCTCGGTGGACGTCGTGACCGGCCTGATCAAAGCCAACATCCCGTCGAGGATCGCGCTCATGACCTCGTCGCAGGCCGACTCCCGGGTCATCCTGGACATGAACGGGGCCGAGAAGCTGGTCGGCCACGGCGACATGCTGTACGCGCCGTCGAGCGCCTCCAAGCCCACCCGGCTCCAGGCGGCGTGGGTCACGGAGAAGGAGATCCAAGCGGTGTGCGAGTGGATCCGGGCCCAGCGCCAGCCGGAGTACGCGACGAGCGTGGAGGGCCTGGGCCGCCCTCCGGCAGAGGGCGAGGAGGACCTGAGTGGCGACGACGACCTGCTGGAGCAGGCCGGGGAGCTCGTGATCCGTTCGCAGCTCGGCTCCACCTCGATGCTCCAGCGCAAGCTGAAGGTCGGCTTCGCCCGTGCCGGCCGGCTGATGGACCTGCTCGAGGAGCGGGGGATCGTCGGCCCGTCGCTCGGGTCCAAGGCCCGGGACGTGCTGATCACGTGGGAGGAGTGGGAAGAATCCCGCTCCCCGAGCACGAGCTGAGCTCTCACGCCCGCACGGACGGATCGACGCCGGAGAGCCTGGGCGGGGACCCGCCCCCTATAATCCGAACGCCCGAGCCCGCGTCCGGGAGGTTCGAATTGCAGGGATCGACGAACGGGGTGGGGCCGACGCTCCGCAGGGCCCGCAAGGCTCGCGGCGTGACCATCGACGAGGCCAGCCGGGACACGCGGATCCGCCGCGACCTGCTGGTGGCCCTGGAGGAGGAGGACTTCGACCTCCTGCTCGGCGATGTCTACATCCGTGGGTGCCTCCGCTCCTACTCGACGTACCTGGGCCTGCCCGCCGACCACCTGGTGGGGAGGTACGCGAAGTACAGTGTCGAGCCGTCCGAGGGTCCGGCGGCGCCCCCTCTGCCCCTCGAGACCCCCATCGACGCGCCCCGTCGGCGCGACAACTACGTGCTGTTCGTCATGATCGCGGCCACGCTGTTGATCCTGGCCGCCGCCTTCGGGATCCTGTCGTCGCGGGCACCGGCCCCGACGCCCGCCGACCTCTCGTCGGAGGTACCGGCCGTCGCGGGGCAGGCTCCCGGGATCGTCGCGGTCGTGGTGGCGGAGCAACGAGTCCACGTGACCGTCACCGTGGACGACGGGTCAGCGGAGACGTTCACCCTGCGACGTCGCGAGAGCCGTTCGTTCCAGGCCGACGTGGCCCTCACGATCCGGCTCGACCCGGGGGGAAGCGCCCAGCTCACCGTGAACGGGAACGACAAGGGATTCCCGGGCCAGCCCGACCGCCCCTGGCAGGAGACCTTCAGCTACGAGTCCGGCGGGGGGACCCCATCCCTGTCACCGTGAGCGCGCGGCGCCGCACACGCGCGCGGGACGGGCGGTGAGGGCCGAGGTTGTCGGCGTCGGCACGGAGTTGCTGCTCGGCCAGATCGCCAACACGAACGCGCGGTGGATCTCGGAGCGCCTGGCCGACATCGGGGTCGACGTCCTTCACCACCAGGTCGTCGGCGACAACCTCGATCGCATCGCCGACGCGCTTCGCCACGCGCTCTCGCGCGCGGACGTTGTGATCGCGACCGGTGGACTGGGGCCGACGCAGGACGACATCACGCGCCAGGCCGTGGCGTTGGTGGCCGGGGCGACGCTGGTCCGGCACGCGGACCTCGAGGAGATGATCCGGCAGAAGTTCGCTGGAGTCGGCCGGACCATGCCCGAGTCGAACCTGGTCCAGGCGGATGTGCCCGAGGGCGCGCGCGTGATCCTTCCCGGCCGCGGGACCGCGCCGGGCTTGGTTCTGGATGTCGGCGGCGTGCGCACGTACGCCCTTCCGGGGGTCCCCGCCGAGATGGCCGAGATGATGGAGAGCACCGTCCTGCCAGAGCTCGCGGCGCTGGCCGGTCCGGCCGCCATCGTGTCTCGCATCATCCGCTGCGTGGGAATGGCGGAATCGCGGATCGCAGAGCTCCTGGACGACCTGTTCCGCCGGTCCGACAACCCCACGCTTGCCTATCTCGCCGGCGGGGGAGAGGTGCGGGTCCGGCTGACGGCGAAGGCCACGAGCCGAGAGGAGGCCCGGGCCCTGATCGAACCGGTCCTCGAGGAGGTCGTCGGGCGGATCGGCGACTTCGTGTTCACGACCGACGACGAGGAACTGGAGGAGGCCGTGGGCCGGCTGCTCCAGGCCGCGGGGAAGGCGCTTGCGTGCGCGGAGTCGCTCACCGGGGGCGAGCTCGGTGCGCGCATCACGTCCGTTGCGGGAGCTTCCGACTACTTCCGCGGCTCCGCGGTCTGCTACACGGCTGAGGCGAAGCGGGACATCCTCGGTGTCTCACAGGAGACCCTCGAGGGGCCGGGGCCCGTCAGCCCGGAGTGCGCTCGCGAGATGGCGGCGGGCGGGCGGCGGCTGTTCGGTGCCGACGTCGCGGTTGCGGTGACCGGCGCCGCCGGGCCGGAGGTCCACGGCGGCGCCGGTCCCGGGGAGGTCTTCGTGGCCATCGAAGCCGAAGGGGTCTCGCACCAGCGCCGCCTGCGGGCCCCCGGCGACCGGGAGATGGTCCGCCGGTGGGCCGAGCAGGCCGCGCTGGACCTGGTGCGGCGGCACCTCGAGGGCAAGCCGTTCCCGGCGGGGGTGGTCCGGTGATGGCGCGGAACCGGATCTCGCGTCCCGAGGCCAGGCCGCTCCGGCTGTTCGTGGCGGTGGACGTCCCGGAGGACGTGCGGGACCTGGTGCAGGCGGCGGTCGCGCCCTCGCGCGACCGCTACCCTCGAGCGAAGTGGGTCCCCAAGCAGAACCAGCACGTGACGCTGAAGTTTCTGGGCTCAACCTGGCCCCGGTTGGTCGAATGGGTCACGCGGACCGTTGAAGGTGTGGCCGGTGCGAGCGTGTCGTTCGAGACCCGTGTCACCGGGCTCGGGGCCTTCCCGACTCCGAGGCGGGCCCGTGTGCTGTGGGCCGGGCTGGACGACCCCGAAGGCCGGATGGGCTCGGTGGCCGCGGCCCTGGACGAGGCGCTGGCAAAGGAGTTCGAACTGGAGAAGCGAGCGTTCACCGCCCACCTCACCGTGGCGCGGTTCGACCCGCCGGTCCCGCTGGGGGACGACCTCTCCGCAACGGAGCTTCGCACCGATGCGTTCCCCATCGACCGTCTGGTCCTGTACCGCAGTCACCTCCAGCGTCCGGCACCCGTCTACGAGCCCCTCGCCGAGTTCCCCCTGGGCGGTTGAGCGGAGGTCGTTGACCCCGAACATACGTTCGAGTAGGCTCGGGGTTGCAGGTTCCGAATGACAGGGGTGTAATCCATGTCATACCCTCGCGGTACCGTGCGTCCCGATAGCGGGGAAGAGCTTGCCGGGGCCGTGCGCCGGTGGGCGAGGGACCAGAAGGAGGCTTCGCGGATGGACCGGGACAAGATGCTCGACGTGGCGCTCACGCAGATCGAGAAGCAGTACGGCAAGGGGGCGGTGATGCGCCTTGGCGAGCACCCCGCCGGGCAAGGGATCTCGGTCATCCCCACCGGCTCGATCGCCCTCGACATGGCCCTGGTCGTGGGGGGCATCCCCCGCGGCCGCATCGTCGAGGTGTTCGGCCCGGAGGGCTCGGGCAAGACCACCGTGTGCCTCCACATCATCGCCGAGGCCCAGAAGCGGGGCGGCATCTCGGCCTTCGTGGACGCCGAGCACGCCCTGGACCCCACCTACGCCCAGCGGTTGGGGGTGAACATCGACGAGCTGCTGGTGTCCCAGCCCGATTCCGGCGAGCAGGCCCTGGAGATCGCGGACCTCCTGGTGCGCTCCGGGGCCATGGACCTCGTCGTCATCGACTCGGTGGCGGCCCTCGTACCGCGCGCCGAGATCGAGGGCGAGATGGGCGACTCACACGTCGGCCTCCAGGCTCGGCTGATGTCCCAGGCCATGCGGAAGCTGGCCGGCTCCCTCTCCCGGTTCGAGACCACCGCCATCTTCATCAACCAGCTCCGCGAGAAGATCGGCGTGATGTTCGGCAACCCCGAGACCACGCCGGGCGGCCGGGCGCTCAAGTTCTACTCGTCGATCCGGCTCGACGTCCGCAAGGTGGAGAACCTGAAGGACGGCACCGAGGTGGTGGGCTCGCGCACCCGGGTGAAGGTGGTGAAGAACAAGGTCGCGCCGCCCTTCCGGCAGTGCGAGTTCGACATCATCTACGGCGAGGGGATCTCCAGGGAGGGCAGCCTCCTCGACGTCGGCGTGGACATGGAGATCGTCAAGAAGAGCGGGGCCTGGTTCACCTACGAAGGCGACCAGCTCGGCCAGGGCCGCGAGAACTCGCGCCAGTTTCTGACCGAGCACGTCGAGATCGCCCGGGAGATCGAGCGGAAGATCCGCGAAGCGGTGGGCCTTGCGGCCTTTGACCACGGCGACGCGCCGATCCAAGTCGTCCCGGACGTGGTGGTGACCGAGGAGCCGGCAGCCCGGCAGAAGGCGAAGTCACCCAAGGAGCGGGAGCCCTCGGCCGCGCCGGCCTCGTAGGAAGGTGCGATGATCCCTCCCCGGCGGGCCCGCAAGCCGAAGAACCCGCTGTCGCTCCACGACCGGGCGCTCCGTCTGCTGGCGGTCCGCCAGCGGTCCCGACGGGAGCTGGAAACGCGTCTGGTGGCGGCGGGGTTCGAGCGAGTCGAGGTCGGCGAGGAGCTGGACCGCCTGGAGTCGGTGGGGCTGGTCGACGACGAGCGCTTCGCCCTGGAGTTCGCGGAGCACGCGGCCACCCGGCGGCTTTCGGGGCGGCGGGCGGTGACCTCGTCTCTCGGGGCCAAGGGAGTGGCGCGGGACGTCATCGACCGCGCGCTGGGGGAGGTCGGCGGGGACGAGGAGGAACGGGCCGCCGACCTGGCCCGGACCCGGGCGTCTCGCCTCATGGGTCTTCCTCCCGAGACGGCTTTCCGCCGCCTGTTCTCGTTCCTGGTCCGGCGGGGCTACGACTCGGCCCTGGCCAGGCGGGTCGCGACCGATGCCCTCAGGCTCCAGGCGGAGTCCGCCGAGTAGTGGCTGTCGCAACCCCTTGCTTCGGAGGGCTCCAGGCCGTAGATTGTGCGTTTGAGAGGCTCTTCAGGAAAACGATCTGTTCGACTTGTGCCTGAAATAATGACCGACAGGAAGCGGAAGGACGTACAGCGCAGCGGGGGGCGCGAGGGGCCCGACGGGTCCTTGACGCTGCCCTAGCTTTCGTTCATCGGACGCACGGCCGGGCAGGGCCTGAGGAGGCCTCTGTCCGGCCTTTTTCATATCTGGAGGTACTGGAATGGCACCGGTAGTCGCAGCGATCGTGGCAGTGGTTGCCGGCGTCCTGCTGGGGTTCCTGGTCCGGGCGGCATTCGCCCAGACCAGGGCACAGAGCGCCGAGTCGCGGGCCCAGAAGGTCGTCCTGGAAGCGGAGCGGGAGGCGGAGAAGCTCGTCCGCGACGCCCTGGGACAGGTAACGGAGGAGATCGGCGCCATGCGCCGGGACGCGGAGGAGGAGATCCGATCCCGGCGGGAGGAGGTCAAGCGCGGGGAGCAGCGCATGAGCCAGAAGGAGGAGGCCCTCGAGAGCAAGCTCACCGATGTCGAGGGGCGAGCGGCGGAGCTCGACGACCGGGACGCCAAGCTCCAGAAAGTCCGGCAGCAGCTGGAGCAGGCCGCCGAGCAGCACCGCCGGCAGCTCGAGGCCGTGGCCCGGATGACGGCTCAGGAAGCCCGCGAGGCCCTGGTGACCCAGGTCGTCGACGAGGCCAAGCGGCAGGCCATGACCACCGTCAGGGAGATCGAGCAGCGAGCCCGGGAGGAGGGCGAGGGGCGGGCCCGCAAGATCGTGACCATCGCGATCCAGCGGGTGGCCTCCGAGCAGACCTCGGAGTCGACCGTCTCCGTGTTCTCGCTTCCCTCGGAGGACATGAAGGGTCGGATCATCGGACGGGAGGGGCGCAACATCCGCGCCTTCGAGGCCGCGACCGGCGTGAACCTCATCGTCGACGACACGCCCGAGGCCGTGGTCCTGTCCTGCTTCGACCCGGTGCGTCGGGAGACGGCCAGGCTCACCCTGGAGAAGCTCGTCTCCGACGGCCGGATCCACCCCGCCCGCATCGAGGAGACGTTCGAGCGGTCCAAGAAGGAGATCGAGGAGCAGATCAAGCGGGCCGGCGAGGAAGCCGTGATGGATGTCGGCATCACCGACATGCACGCCGAGCTGGTCAAGCTCCTCGGCCGGCTCCAGTTCCGGACCTCCTACGGCCAAAACGTCCTGAAGCACCTGGTGGAGTCGGCGCACATCGCCGGGTCCATCGCCGCGGAGCTGGGCATCGATCCCCGGATCCCCAAACGGGGCGCGCTGCTGCACGACATCGGCAAGGCCGTGACCCACGAGGTCGAGGGGTCCCACGCCATCATCGGGGCCGAGATCGCCCGACGGTTGAAGGAGGCCCCCGAGGTCGTGCACTGCATCGAGTCCCACCACGGCGAGGTCGAACAGCGGACGATCGATGCCGTGCTGGCTCAGATCGCCGACGGCATCTCCGGCGGCCGTCCCGGGGCGCGGCGAGAGAGCCTGGAGACCTACATCAAGCGCCTGGAGCGGCTGGAGGAGATCTGCTCGTCCTACCCCGGAGTGGAGAAGACGTACGCCATGCAGGCCGGGCGGGAGGTCCGGGTGATGGTCAAACCGGGGGACATCGATGACCTCCAGGCGCAGGTGATGGCCCGCGACATCGCCAAGCAGGTCGAGGAGGAGCTCCAGTACCCGGGGCAGATCAAGATCACCGTGGTGCGGGAGACCCGGGCCGTGGAGTACGCACGCTAGGGAGCGAGGGCGCCGCGCGGTAGCCTGGGGAGGCCATGAGCGGCAGGTACCTGCTTCGCACCTTCGGGTGCCAGATGAACGAACACGACTCCGAGCGGATCGCCGGGTTGCTCGAGTCGGACGGCTACGTCCGGGCCGAAGAGGCCGCCGAGGCCCAGGTCGTCGTGTTCAACACGTGCGCCATCCGGGAGAACGCCGACAACCGGCTGTACGGGAACCTGGGGCACCTCCGACCGTTCAAGGAGGCGAACCCCCGCCTTCGGATCGTCGTCGCGGGCTGCCTGGCCCAGAAGGACCAAGGGCAGATCCAGGAGCGAGCTCCGTGGGTCGACGTCGTGATCGGAACCCACGCCTTGCCCGGATTGCTCGAGCTCCTGAAGCAGGCCGAGACCGAGGGACCGCAGATGGACGTTCGCGAGTACACCGAGGTGTTCCCGAGCGCGCTCCCGGCCCGCCGCGAGGTGGCCCACCACGCGTGGGTGTCGATCGCGATGGGATGCGACAACCGGTGTACGTTCTGCATCGTTCCGCTCGTAAGAGGGCCGCAGCTGTCGCGACCAATGGGCGACGTCCTGGCCGAGGTGCAGGGCCTGGGGCGCCGGGGCGTGGTGGAGGTCACGCTCCTCGGGCAGAACGTGAACACGTACGGCCGAGACCTCACTGTGCCGGGGTCCAGTCGCCGGCCGCTGTTCGCCGAGCTGCTCCGGGCCGTGAACGACGTCGAGGGCATCCGCCGCATCCGATTCACCAGCCCGCACCCGCACGACTTCACCCCCGACGTCATCGAGGCCATGGCGGAATGCGAGAGGGTGTGCGAGCACATCCACTTCCCGATGCAGTCGGGTTCGGACCGGATCCTGAAGGCCATGCAGCGGTCCTACCGGAGCGAGCGATACCTCTCGTGGCTCTCCCGGATCCGGGAGGCCATCCCCGGCATCGCGGCGACCACCGACATCATCGTGGGGTTTCCCGGCGAGACGGAGGAGGACTTCGGCGCCACGCTCGGCGTCGTCGGCGTCGCCCGGTTCGACCAGGCGTTCACGTTCCAGTACTCGCCGCGGCCGGGGACGCCCGCAGGCACCATGCCCGGCCAGGTTCCCAAGGACGTCGTGCAGGAACGGTTCGACCGGCTGGTGGCGCTCCAGGAGTCGATCTCGCTCTCGAGGATGCACGAGATGGTGGGGCGGACCGCGGAGGTCCTGGTGGAGGGGGTGGGGCGAAAGGGCGGGGTCCAGGGCCGGACCCGGACGAACAAGGTCGTCCATCTGGGCGGCGACCTAGCGCCGGGGACGTTCCTCGACGCAAAGATCACCTCGGCCCACCCGCACCATCTGGTCGGTGAGCTCGTCCGCGTGACCGGCGCGCCCCGGACGGAGGCGAAACCGGAGCCCGCCGCCGCCGGCTGATGGCAGGGGAACGACCGCTCCTCGCGCTGGTCGGCCCCACCGCCTCCGGCAAGACCGAGGCCGGGATCGTCATCGCGGAACACCTGGGGGCCGAGCTCGTGTCGGTGGACTCGATGCTGGTGTACCGGGGGATGGACGTGGGGACGGCCAAGCCCGGACCGGCGGAGCGGGCTCGGGTGCCGCACCACCTGCTGGACGTGGTGGACGCGGAGGAGCCGTTCTCCGTGGCCAGGTACCAGCGGCTGGCCCGGGAGGCCATCGAGGGGATCGAGGGCCGGGGCCGGCGGGTGATGCTGGTTGGCGGCTCAGGGCTGTACTTCCGGGCCGCGGTGGACGACCTGGAGTTCCCCGGGACGGACCCGGAGGCCCGGGGGGAGCTCGAGGCGCAGGCCGCGGTGCTCGGACCGGAGCGCTTGCACGAGCGCCTGGCCGGCCTCGACCCGGTGGCCGCGGCCAGGATCGAACCCTCGAACGTTCGGCGGACCGTTCGCGCTCTGGAGGTTGCCGCGATGACCGGGCGGCCCATGTCCAGCGACGCCGAGGCCTGGGAACGGTATCCGGCCGAACGGGTCCGCGCTGCCGGGGTGGACGTTCCCCGGGCCGACCTGGCGCGCCGGATTGAGGCCCGGGTTCGGGCGATGGTGGAGGCGGGGTTCGCCGACGAGGTTCGCATACTGCTCGATCGAGGGTTGCTCGGATGGCTCACCGCCAGCCAGGCCATCGGGTACGCTGAGTTCGCGCGCCACCTCGAGGGCGAGCTCTCGCTGGAAGAGGCGGTGGCGCAGACGGTCAAGCGGACGAGGGAGCTGGCGCGCCGCCAGATGGTGTGGTTTCGACGGGACCCTCGGATCCGATGGTTCGATGCCGACGAGGACGGCGCCGCGGCGATCGTGGACGAGCTGACGGAGTACCTCCAGGGTGACTGAGCTTCGGGTGTGGAAGTACCACGGGACCGGCAACGACTTCGTCATGCTCGAGGACCTCGACGACGAGCGGCCCCTCACCCTGGGATTCGCCGCGGCCCTCTGCCACCGGCACTTCGGACTGGGAGCCGACGGGGTCATCCGGGTGACGCGCGCCGGCGACGGCGACTTCTTCATGGACTACCGGAACGCCGACGGCAGCTGGGCCGAGATGTGCGGCAACGGCATCCGCTGCCTGGCGAAGATGGTGTACGAGCGGGGCCACACGGACCGGACCGAGCTGGACGTCGGGACCCGGGACGGCTCGAAGCACCTGTCGCTCCGCGTGGAGGATGGGGTGGTTCGGTCGGTCACCGTCGGCATGGGACCTCCCGCGTTCGCCCGGAGGGACATCCCGATGCGCGGACCGGCCGGCGAGCCCTTCCTGGCCGAGCCCTTCGACGCCCTCGGCCGGACGTTCAAGGCCAGCGCCGTGTCGATGGGCAACCCCCATCTCGTCCTGTTCGTTGAGGAGGACCCGGAGCGGGTGGACGTGCACGGGATCGGGCCGGCCGTCGAGCACGACGACCTGTTCCCGGAGAAGACCAACGTGGAGTTCGTGGCGGTGGAAGGCGACGGCCTCCGGGTTCGGGTATGGGAGCGCGGGGTCGGCGAGACCATGGCCTGTGGCAGCGGGGCGTGCGCCGCACTGGTCGCTGCGAACGAGGCCGGGCTGGTCCCCACTCGGGCCGAGATCCGGTTCCCGGGCGGGACGCTCCTCGTTGAGCGAACGGAGCACGAGGTGCTGCTGACCGGACCGGCTGAGCGCGTGTGCGAGGCCACCCTGGACGAAGCATGGCTCGCATCGCGGGGAGCCGGATGAGGGTCGCTCGGCGGATCGAGTCGCTCCCCCCGTATCTGTTCGCGGCGCTGGACGACAGGCTCGCCGCCAAGCGGGCGGAGGGCGTCGACATCATCTCGCTCGGCGTCGGCGATCCCGACATGCCGACGCCCGAGCACGTCGTGGAGGCCATCCGGGAGGCGGTGCGCGACCCGTCGACCCACCGGTACCCGTCGTACTGGGGGAGCCTCGAGTTCCGGGAGGCGGTGGCGGAGTGGTACGCGCGGCGGTTCGACGTCGACCTCGATCCACGGACCGAGGTGCTGGCGCTGATCGGGTCCAAGGAGGGCCTCGGCCACCTGCCCGTGGCGTTCGTCGACCCCGGTGACGAGACGATGGTGCCCGACCCTGGCTACCCCGTGTACGGCGTGGCCACGCGACTTGCCGGCGGAACGCCGGTGGCGCTCCCCCTGATCCCGGAGAACGGCTATCAGCCGGATTTCGGCGCGGCGCCCGTATCGGAACGCACGAAGATGCTGTGGCTGAACTACCCGAGCAACCCCACCGCGGCCGTGGTCGACCGCGGGACCTTCGAGCACGCGATCGCCTTCGCTCGCGCTCACGACCTGCTCGTCGCGCACGATGCCGCGTACTCCGAGATCACCTTCGACGGGTACGTCGCGCCCTCGATCCTTCAGGTCCCGGGGGCCAAGGACGTCGCGCTCGAGTTCGGGTCGGCCTCGAAGTTCTTCAACATGACCGGGTGGCGGATCGGTTGGTGCGCCGGGAGCGCGGAGGCCATCCGGGCGTTGTCCGTGGTGAAGACGAACCTCGACTCCGGCCAGTTCACCGCGATCCAGCGGGCGGCCATCGCCGCCCTGGCCGGGCCACAGGACCACCTCGACGAGCTGCGCGCGGTCTATCAGCGGCGGCGCGACGTCGTGGTGGGGACGCTGAACAACCTGGGGTGGTCGCTCAAGCCGCCCCTGGGCTCGGTCTACGTGTGGGCGCCCACGCCCGATGGGAGGACGTCGGCCGATTTCGCCGACCTTCTGCTCGACGAGGCCGGCGTGTTCGTCGCGCCCGGGACGGGATACGGTTCGCGCGGCGAGGGCTTCGTCCGGTTCTCCCTCACCGTCCCGGACGACCGGTTGGCCGAGGCCATGGACCGCATCGCCGGGGTGCTGTCCTGATGTCGCAGGACGGCAGGAGGCGGCGCCCGGCCCGCCGGTCGAACGTCCTGGAGTCGCCGCTTTCGGCCACGTGGACCCCGCGCGTCCGGGAGAAGGCCGTCTTGGTCGGCGTGGGGCACGGCATCGACCATTCGGACCTCGACGAGCTGGCGGCCCTGGCCGACTCGGCCGGCGCGCTGCCGGTGGCGCGGATCGTGCAGACGCGGTCCGACCCGGACCCGGCGACGTTCGTGGGAAAGGGGAAGCTCGAGGACATCCACCGTGCCGTGCACTCGAGCGGCGCCGACGCGGTCATCCTGGACGACGAGCTCACCCCGGGCCAGCTCCGGAACCTGGAAGAGCGGCTGGGAACCAAGGTGATCGATCGGACCGCGCTGATCCTCGACATCTTCGCGCTGCACGCGCGGTCCCGCGAAGGCAAGGCCCAGGTCGAGCTGGCCCAGCTCAACTACCTCCTTCCTCGCCTCCGGGGATGGGGCGAGGCCATGTCCCGCCTCGGCGGTGGGATCGGGACGCGCGGTCCCGGCGAGACCAAGCTCGAGGTGGACCGGCAGCACATCAAGCGCCGGATCTCGAAGCTCCGCCGAGACATCAAGGACCTGGCCCGGACCCGCGACGTGAAGCGGTCCCGCCGCGAACGCTCAGGGATCCCGCAAGCCGCCATCGCCGGGTACACGAACGCCGGGAAGTCCACGTTGATGAACGGGCTCACCGAGGCCGGCGTCCTGGTCGCGGACCAGCTGTTCGCCACGCTGGATCCCACCACTCGCCGGATCGCCCTGCCGGGGGGGAGGCACGCCACCCTGTCGGACACGGTGGGATTCGTGGGCAAGCTGCCCCACGACCTGGTGGAGGCGTTCCGATCGACCCTCGAGGAGGTGACGCGCGCGGACCTGGTCCTGCACGTGGCGGATGGCTCGTCGAGCGACGTGGCGCACCAGATCGAGGCGGTTCGAACGGTGCTCGGGGAGATCGGGGCGGGCGGCATCCCCGAGGTCCTGGCGATGAACAAGGCCGACCTACTCTCCGAGGTCGAGCGGGAGCGGACCGCTCGGCGGTTCCCCGACGCGGTGCGCATCTCGGCGCTCACCGGCGAGGGCCTCGACCTGTTGGTCGAACGGGTCGCGGCGGCCATCCCTCGGCCGCCGGTCGAGGTGACCTTGCTGGTGCCCTACGGCCGCGACGAGCTGATCGCACGTCTGTACCGGGAGGCGGAGGTCCTGGAGACGGAGCCGAACGACGATGGCACACTGGTCCGGGCCCGGGTGGGGGAGCGGGAGTTCGCCGCCGTGGGCGATCTGATCGTGCGTCGCCGCGGCCGTCGGGCCACCGCGGGCTGAGGGCTCAGGTCAGGGCGAGCCGATCCGCCACAGCCGTTCGTCGTCCCAGGCCCCGATGATCACGCGGTCCGGGTCCTGCCCCCGCTCGAGGGCGAACCGAAGCGCCAGCAGCTGGAGCCGGACCGTGAGGGGGATCTGGGCCAGGATGGGGGGGAGGTCCGCGGTCTCGGCCAGGGCCGTGACGTGGAGGCCCTCGCTCCCCGCCGCCCTCGACACCGCCTCGACCAGACCGTTCGTGTCCGGGGGAGACAGGGCGACCAGGTGGTCGTCGCGGGTGAGCGGCACCGCCGAGCCGTGCAGGAGGTACTCGACGTCGTATCCCTCGGCCAGGAAGCGGGAGGCCTCGCGTATCTTCAGCGCCCCCTCCCGGGCGGTGACCGAAGCAGGTCCCTCGCCGAAGATCAGGACGAGTCGCCGGGGGATGGCGATCCGGTCGATGTCCGGGAGCTCGAGGGCGTGCCGCACCGCCGCCGGGACCCTGGCGATCGCGTCCGGGTTCAGGCTGTCGGCACCAAGGGCGTAGGCCATCTTGGCCAACAGCAGGAGCACCGTCGTGTAGCTCACCGTGTAGGTCTGCGAGGTCTCCTTGGGGACGGTCTCTATGGCATCGGGCATGTCACCCCCTTGCCGCGTGATGGCCAGCACCCGCACGCCCGCGTCCTTGGCCATCGAGTATGCGGCGGCCGCGAAGGCCGTCTCCTGGCCCGCGTTGTGGCTGATCAAGATGATGCCGTCACGGTGATCGACGGGGGGCGCCCAGTTCATGAAGTGCATCGACGGGGCGGCCTGGGCGGCGCGGCCGGCCTCGTGGAGCATGGCCGCTCCGAGCTCCGCCGCGTGGAGGCTCGTGCCGGTTCCCACCAACCAGATGCGGTGACACTGGGCCAGCCGCTCGACCGCCTCGTGCTCCAGATCCTGGGCGGCAAGGCGTTCGAGCTCCTGCGGCTGTGAACGGATCTGACGTTCCAGCGCCGTATCGGACATCGCCGGTCCCTTCGCGCTCCGCTCTGGCCCGAAGCCTAGAGCTTCCGCAGGACCGCGACCACCTTGCCCAGGATGCGCCCGTCGGTCATCTCGATCGGCGAGAAGGCGGGGTTCTCCGGGACCAGCGATACGCGCCCGCCCTGGCGGCGGAGGCGCTTGACGGTGGCCTCGTCCTCTGCGGGGCCGGGCAGCAGGGCGGCCACGAGGTCCCCGTTCGCGGCGCTGTCCTGGCGACGGAGCACGACGATGTCGCCATCCAGGATGCCGGCGCCGGTCATGGACTCGCCGGTGACCCGGAGCCCGAAGTGGTCGACCCCTTCGGCGAACCCGATGGGGACGGTCAGGTACTCCTCCACGTTCTCCGCGGCCAGGAGGGGCGCGCCGGCCGCGATCCGGCCGAGGATGGGGATCACCACGCCCTGCGGCCGGTCGTGGTCATCGGCCAGCCCGATGGCCCGGGGCTTGGTGGGGTCCTTGCGAAGCATGCCCTTCCGCTGCAGGTTGGCCAGCTGGCTGTGCACGCTGGATGAGGATGTGAGGCCCACGGCGTCCCCGATCTCCCGCACGGTGGGGGGATAGCCTCGGTCGCGGACCGTCTGGGCGATGAAGTCCAGGATCCGTCGCTGCCTGGGCGTCAGGTCGTCCGGCTCGGCCATGTCAGACCCTCCTCGTATCTTCGGACGCTAGCACGGGATCGGGAGAGGTTCAAACATATGTTCGGGTCAGAGGCCTTGACTTCGAACACTCGTTCGATAGGATTCGGGCTGTGAGTCGAACAGGTGTTCGCTATCGGCGCCTGGGGGCGACCGCCCTGGCGGCGGGGGTCCTGGCGCTAGGGGTCGGTCCCGTGGGCCACGCCCTGGCCCCGGACGGGTCCAAGGCGGCCGGGGGCACGTACGTGGTCCGGCCCGGCGATACGTTGTGGTCGATCGCGGCCCGGCTCCGTGACGGCGACCCCAGACCGCTGGTGGACGCCATCCAGCAGGCGAACGGGGTGGATCCGGGGACCCTTGTCCCCGGCCAGGCGCTGGTCATCCCGGCCGGCGCCTGAGGGTCGGCACGGTCGCCGATCCAGGGCCGCGGCGCCCAGAGATCCTTGACGTCGCCACATGTTGGCGGGTAGCTTCCGCCCACCTACCAGATGTTGTGGTGATGCGAGATGCGCTGTCCGTGGTGCGGCCACCGAGAGGACAAGG
>Ga0209853_1000220_pt1 | contig 15793 bp, 15 predicted proteins | sample GWRWS1_30_40_FD_187224 | JGI IMG/M metagenome (GOLD analysis project Ga0209853, IMG submission 187224) | Riverbed sediment microbial communities from areas with vegetation nearby in Columbia River, Washington, USA - GW-RW S1_30_40 (SPAdes)... | ecosystem: Environmental > Aquatic > Freshwater >...
CGCGGATGGCCTGGATGATCTCGCGCGAATCGCCTGGTCGTGGGTGTCCAGGCGCTGCTCGAGCTCGTCGAGCTGCGAGCGCCTTGTTGGCGATGATCATCTCGCGCAGCCGTACGAACGGGCGCACAACGTAGAGGCTCATCTCGATCGCGCGCGGGGCGTTGAGCACTGTGGCGGCCATGATCGCCCCGTGCTCGGCGAAGGTAAACGGCGCGTGCCGCCGGCCGCCGCGGCCTGGGGGTGCGTTTGACATCGCAAATTGCGATCTCAAAGCGGTAACTTCTTGTTTGGTCAGCTGAAACAAAAAGTCGGCGGGAAAGCGCTCGAGGTTGCGCTTGACCTGCTCGTTCAGCCGACCGGTGCTCACGCCGTAGAGCCGGGCGAGATCGGCGTCGAGCAGGACCTTCTGGCCGCGCACCAGCAAGATCCGCGATTCGATTCGGCCACGCGGCGGGACCGGCGCGGGGGCGGGAATCCGATCGCACTGGCGGCGCGTCAACCCGCTGTTGAGTCTGTAGAAAAACCCACCTGAACGTAAATCCAGTATGATAGAATCGTTGCGTCATGGGGGCGGAATGCTCCGTTTCGAGGTTTCTCTACAAACTCGTTGGGAGGCGCCGACATTCTGCGCGCCTGCCAGGCTCATGCCGTGAGCCTACCCACTCGCTATTCCCGGGGCGCTCGGCGCAGGCTCGCGAGGTGAGCCACTCGCGCCCGCATAATCGCCATCGATCCACGCAAGTCCGCGGTTTTCATCGCGGTTTGCTGAACCGCCAAACCTTTATGGGAGAATAGCCATGCCCTCCGCAACGAACGTCATCCCCCTCATGGAAGAAAACAAATCCAAAGCCCTCGCCGCCGCGCTCGCCCAGATCGAGAAGCAGTTCGGCAAGGGCTCGATCATGCGCATGGACGCGCAGGCGACGCAGGACGTGCAGGTCGTCTCGACCGGCTCGCTCGGCCTCGACCTCGCGCTCGGCGTCGGCGGCCTGCCGCGCGGCCGGGTCGTCGAGGTCTACGGCCCCGAGTCGTCGGGCAAGACGACGCTCACGCTGCAGGTGGTCGCCGAGGTGCAGAAGGCCGGGGGCACGGCGGCGTTCATCGACGCCGAGAACGCGCTCGACCCGAGCTACGCCGCGAAGCTCGGCGTGAGGATGGAGGATCTGCTCATCTCGCAGCCCGACACCGGCGAGCAGGCGCTGGAGATCGCCGACATGCTCGTGCGCTCCGGCTCGATCGACGTCATCGTCATCGACTCGGTCGCGGCGCTCGTCCCCAGGGCCGAGATCGAGGGCGAGATGGGCGACCAGCTGCCCGGCCTCCAGGCCCGCCTGATGAGCCAGGCGCTGCGCAAGCTCGCCGGCAACATCAAGCGCACCAACACGCTCGTCATCTTCATCAACCAGATCCGGATGAAGATCGGCGTCATGTTCGGCAATCCCGAGACCACCTCGGGTGGCAACGCGCTCAAGTTCTACGCTTCCGTGCGGCTCGACATCCGCCGCATCGGGTCGATCAAGAAGGCCGAGGAGGTCATCGGCTCCGAGACCCGCGTGAAAGTGGTCAAGAACAAGGTCGCGCCGCCGTTCCGCGAGGCGATCTTCGACATCCTCTACGGCGAGGGCATCTCCCGCGAGGGCGAGATCCTCGAGCTCGGCGTCCTGCACGGCGTGGTCGACAAGTCCGGGGCGTGGTTCGCCTACAAGAAGGACCGCATCGGCCAGGGCAAGGACAACGCGCGCGAGTACCTGAAGGAACATCCCGAGCTCGCCGCGGAGCTCGAGGCGAAGATCCGCGAGAAGGTGGGCGCCGCAAAGGCCGCCCCGGTCGCCGTCGCAGCGGAGGCCTGAAGCCCCGCCCGTGGGAAGCAAGCCGACGCTGCGCGAGCGAGCGATCGCGTATCTCGCGCAGCGGGAGCATTCCCGCACCGAGCTCGCCCGCAAGCTCGCGCGTGACGCCGACGATCCCGCCGAGATCCCGCCGCTGCTCGACGAGCTCGTCCGCCGCAAGCTCCTCTCCGACGAGCGCTACGCCGAAGTGCGCGCGAACGCCCTCGCCCGCAAGTTCGGGGCGACGCGCATCGCGTGGGAGCTTCGGGCGAAGGGCGTCGACGATGCGGCGATCGCGCAAGCGACGCGCGAAGTCCGCGCGACCGAGCTCACCCGTGCCCGCGAAGCCTGGGCCAAGCGCTTCGGCCGAGCGCCCCGCGGCGCGGCCGAGCGCGCGAAGCAGATCCGTTTTCTCCAGGGACGCGGTTTTTCATTCGCCGCGATCCGGCAGGTGATCTCGGGGGTCGAAGACGCGTGAGACGACGGGACGCGCGCAGCGTCGGCGTATACTTCTCATGTTATGGGAAACCTCGCCACACCCGAAACGCTGGCGCTGCGCTGGGCCGAAGTCCTGCGCGACCCGGCATTGCGGAACCTGCCTTACAAGATCGAGCTGAACGCGTGGGGGAAGGTCGAGATGAGCCCCGCCTCGAACCGTCACGGCCGACTGCAGATCCTGATCGGCGCCGAACTGCTGCGCCAGCTGCCGGAGGGCATCGTCGTAAGCGAGGCGTCGATCCTGACTGACATCGGCGTGCGCGTGCCGGACGTTGCATGGGGCTCCGCGTCGTTCGCGCAGACACACGGTGAGAGCACGCCTTTCCCGCGAGCGCCCGAGCTCTGCGTCGAGATCGTTTCGCCGTCGAACTCCGACGAAGAGGTTCGCGAGAAGATCCGCGCCTATCTAGCCGCCGGGGCCGAGGAGGTTTGGATCGCTGCTGTGGACGGTACGATCCGGCATTTCGACCGAGGCGGCGAGCGCCCCGCGAGCCGCTATCCCGTGAGGATTTCCCTACCCCCGCCGATCGGCTAGAGCGGCGCAGCGGCCTGCGGCGTGGTTCGCCCCTGCACTGAAGCCGATTTCGCCGCGATCTACGCGATCGTCAACGACGCCGCGCAGGCGTATCGCGACCACATTCCCGCCGACCGCTGGCACGAGCCTTACATGCCGGAAGAAGAGCTTCGTCACGAGCTCGATGCCGGCGTCGTGTTCTGGGGCTGGGAGCAAGCCGGCAAGCTCGTCGGCGTCATGGGCCTCCAGGACGTCGCCGACGTGGCGCTGATCCGTCACGCCTACGTCGCCACCGCGGCGCATCGCAAAGGCATCGGCGGCGGGCTGCTCGAGTTCCTGCTCGCTCGCACGTCGCGGCCGGTGCTCATCGGCACGTGGGCCGCGGCGACGTGGGCGATCCGGTTCTACGAGCAGCACGGCTTCCGGGTCGTGTCGCCGGCCGAGAAGGAACGGCTGCTCCGCAGGTACTGGCGCATTCCGGACCGGCAGATCGAGACCTCGGTCGTGCTCGCGGACCCGAAGTGGCCGGCGAAGGAGGGCGCGGCCGTCTGCTAGCATTCGCCGGTTGGCAAGAGTAGATGCGTGAGCCTTGCGTGGGGGAGGGGGCGTGAGTCTCGCGGTACAGAGCCTGTTCGGCTTCTTCGCGCTGCACGCGCTCGCGTGGCTTCTCTCCGAGCGACGGGGCGCGATCCCGTGGCGGCCAGTGCTCGCCGGCATGGCGCTCACGCTCGCGCTCGCGGTGCTGTTCCTCAAGGTGCCGCTGTTCTCCGAGCTCTTCCTCTGGCTCAACCGCGCGGTCGGGGCGCTCGAGCGCGCGACGCAGGAGGGCACGTCGTTCGTGTTCGGCTACCTCGGCGGCGCCCCGCTGCCCTACGAGGAAAAGCCGGAGACGAGCTCGTTCGTCCTCGCGTTCCGCGCGCTGCCGCTCGTGATCGTCATCAGCGCGCTCTCGGCGCTGCTGTTCTACTGGCGGATCCTGCCCTGGATCGTGCGCGGGTTCTCGTGGCTGCTCACGCGCTCGATGGGGATCGGCGGGGCGACGGGCCTGTCGGCGGCGGCGAACGTGTTCGTCGGCATGGTCGAGGCGCCGCTCGTCGTGCGGCCCTACCTCGCCGCGATGAGCCGCTCCGAGCTCTTCGTGACGATGAGCTGCGGCATGGCGACGATCGCCGGCACCGTGATGGTGCTCTACGCGACCATCCTCGGGAAGGTCGTCCCGGATGCGCTCGGCCACATCCTGATCGCCTCGCTCATCGCGACCCCGGCCGCGATCGCCGTGTCCCTGCTGATGGTCCCGCCGGAACCCGGGGCCGGCGGGGCGGACGGCGACGCGAAGCTCGCCCCCTCGGCCGCGACCAGCAGCATGGACGCGATCACGCGCGGCACGCTCGACGGCGCGGCGCTGCTCATCAACATCGTCGCGATGCTGCTCGTGCTCGTCGCCCTCGTGAGCCTCGCGAACGCGGTGCTCGGCCTGGCGCCCGAGGTCGCCGGCGCCCCGATCACCCTGCAGCGCACGCTCGGGCTCGTCATGGCGCCGCTCGCCTGGCTCACGGGCATCCCGTGGGCCGAGGTGTACACGGCGGGTCAGCTCCTCGGGACGAAGACGATTCTCAACGAGCTCGTCGCCTACCTCGACCTCGCGAAGCTGCCCGAAAGCGCCCTGTCGCCGCGCAGCCGGCTCGTGATGACCTACGCGCTCTGCGGCTTCGCGAATCTCGGCAGCCTGGGCATCATGATCGGCGGCCTCGCGACGATGGCCCCGGAGCGCCGCGAGGACATCGTGCGCCTCGGCGCGAAGACGCTCGCGTCCGGCACGCTCGCGACGCTGATTGCGGGCAGCGTCGTCGGCGTGCTCTACTGAGGCCACACTGATATGGACGCCCCCGAGGCCCTCGAGCTCGCCGCGGCGCACCTGCGGGATCCGGCCAGCAGCTGGAGCGTGGGGACGTTCGGCGTGCTCGCCGAGTTTGCGCGCGAGCCGGGCGAGGCGTGCGAGATCGACGACCTGACCGTCGTCACGGGCCGCGGCGCGATCCGGGTCGCGCGCGCACCGGAAGTGCGCGCGCTCGCCTACGAGGCGCTGAGCGCCCAGCCCGGGCAATGGCACCACGGCGTCTTCTTCTGCATGCGGCGCGCGAAGACCGAGCTGGCGCCGCGGCGCGCGATCGTCGAGCTCGGCCCCGACCGCGAGGCGATCCGCGCCGCGGACCGGCACGCGACCCTCTTCGATCTCGGGCTCGGCGCCGCGACCTTTTCCTTCTGCGTCCGCACCGCCGACCCGGCGCTCCTCGCCGAGCTGCGTCGCGCGGCCGGCACCCGGCTGCTCGATCCGCCGCGCGGCGTCGCGCGCCTGATCGTCGAGGCGAGCCCGCACCGCGTCGCCGTCACGCGCCTCGCGCGCATCGAGGTCTATCAGCCGATCGCGCGGGAGGACGGCCGGACGCCGTCGGGACCGCATACGCATCTCATCCCGAGCCTGCTCCGCCCGGCGCTCACCCACGCGGCCAATATTGCCGTGCCGACCGGGTGGGTGCCGGTGCTCGCGCTCTATCCCGTGCACCCCGCGCGGGACGAGGCGGGCAACCCGAAGCCGTTCGAGCCCGAGACCCACGCGGCGTTCCAGGCGCTCGTCGCGCGCTACGGCGATCCGGCCGCACGCGCGGCGAAGGCGACCGTACTCGCTGCGATCGAGCGCGGCGTTCCGCCGTCGGCCCGGCGGCTGCCGGCGTCGCGCCGCGGCCGGGCGGCGTCGCGGATCGCGCTCCGGCAGCTGCGCCAGTCGGGCGCCGATTCGCCGGTCCTCGAAGACTGGGAGCGGGCCCTGGAACAGGTCACGCCGACCGCCCCCGCCTGAGCGCCGAAGACGCGGCCCGATGTGCACCCCGCAAATCTACGAGGCGGTGGCCGAGACCTGCCGCCGTCGGTTGCCACCCGCGGCGCAAGGGGCGACGCGGTCGCACCTCGACATCGGGGCCGGGCAGGGCGAGCTGATCCGGCGGCTCGGCGACGCGCTGCCGATGCGATCGGCCGCGTGCGACTTCCACGTCGAGCGGTTCGACGGCGCGGATGTCCCGATCGCGCAGGTGGACCTCGAGCGCGAGCCGCTGCCGTACCCGGACGGCGAGTTCGATCTGGTGACCTGCTCGGAGGTGGTCGAGCACCTGGAGAACTACCGGGCGCTGCTCCGCGAGGCGTATCGGGTAACGAAGCCGGGCGGGCTCCTCGTCCTGACGACCCCGAACGTGCTCAACGCGCAATCCCGGATGCGCTACCTCGCGTCGGGCTTCCCGGTGCTCTTCGGGCCGCTGCCGGTCGGCCACGACGAGCGTCATTCGACGGCGCGCCACATCACCCCGATCCCCTATTTCTATCTCGCGCACGCCCTGCTCGAGACGGGCTTCGGTCGCGTGGAGCTCGACATCGACAAGGTGCAGCGGACCTCGGTCGTCTGGCTCGTGCTCGCCTTGCCGGTCATCGCGGGCGGCTGGCTCCGATTCGTGACCCGCGAACGCCGCCGGCTCCGTACGATCACGGCCGCGAACGAGCCGCACGTGGCGATGCATCGCTCCTGGCGTCTGCTCGTCGGGAGAACGATCGTGGTCTCGGCGGTCAAGCCTGGCGGCTAGGCCCGCGGCGGGCGCGCCGGCCGTTGCATCGCCCTGCGATTCCAGCGAAAATGCCTTGAATCTTCAATCGTTTGCCATCCGTGAAGTCGTCCGAGATCCGCACCAGGTTCCTGAAGTTCTTCGAGGAGCGCGGGCACGCGATCGTCCCCTCGTCGTCGCTCGTGCCGGCGAACGACCCGACGCTGCTCTTCACCAACTCCGGGATGGTGCAGTTCAAGGACGTGTTCCTCGGCAAGGAGACGCGCCCGTACAAGCGCGCCACCACCGCGCAGCGGTGCGTGCGCGCCGGCGGCAAGCACAACGACCTCGAGAACGTCGGCTACACGGCGCGCCATCACACGTTCTTCGAGATGCTCGGCAACTTCAGCTTCGGGGACTACTTCAAGCGCGACGCGATCGGGTCCGCGTGGGAGCTGCTGACCAAGGTCTACAAGCTCGCGCCCGAGCGCCTGTGGATCACGGTCTACCAGACCGACGACGAGGCCTACAACGTCTGGACGAGAGAGATCGGGGTCCCGGAGGGCCGCGTCACGCGCATCGGCGACAAGCCCGGCGGGCCGCCGTTCCAGAGCGACAACTTCTGGCAGATGGGCGAGACCGGACCGTGCGGGCCGTGCTCGGAGATCTTCTACGACCACGGTCCCGACGTGGCCGGCGGCCCGCCCGGCACGCCGGAGGCGGACAGCGACCGGTACGTCGAGATCTGGAACCTCGTGTTCATGCAGTTCAACCGCGACGAGCACGGCCGGCTGCACCCGCTGCCGAAGCCGTCCGTCGACACCGGCATGGGGCTCGAGCGGATCGCCGCGGTGCTGCAGCGCGTGCACTCGAACTACGAGATCGACCTCTTCCAGGATCTCATCAAGGCCGCGGCGCGCGAGACCGGCACCGAGTACCTGTCGTCGAACTCGCTGAAGGTGATCGCCGACCACATCCGCGCCTGCTCGTTCCTGATCATCGATGGCGTCATCCCGGGCAACGAGGGCCGAGGCTACGTCCTGCGGCGGATCATCCGGCGCGCGATCCGGCACGGCTACAAGCTCGGGCAGAAGCATCCCTTCTTCCACCGGCTGGTCGACGACCTGTCGAAGGTCATGGGCGACGCGTACCCGGAGCTGTCGCGGAACGCCGAGCGCGTGAAGCAGGTGCTGAGGACCGAGGAGGACCGCTTCGCCGAGACGCTCGAGAACGGCATGCGGGTCCTCGAGGGCGCGCTCACGCGCGAGGACCGGATGCTCGACGGCGAGACGGTGTTCCAGCTCTACGACACCTTCGGCTTCCCCGTCGATCTCACCGCGGACATCGCGCGCGAGCGCGGCGTGCGCGTCGACTACGCCGGCTTCGAGGCGGCGATGCAGCGGCAGCGCGAGCGCGCCCGCGCCGCCTCGAAGTTTCGCGTGGAAGCGGGGGTCGACTACGCGGGCCAGCCGACGCAGTTCCACGGCTACGACACGCTGGCGCTCGAGGGGAACGTGCTGGCGATCTACGTCGAAGGCGCGGAGGTCCAGGAGATCGGCGCGGGCGCAAGCGCAGTGGTCGTCCTCGACCGCACGCCGTTCTACGCGGAGTCGGGCGGCCAGGTGGGCGACAAAGGCGAGCTCGCCGGCGCGAACGGCACCTTCCTGGTCGAGGACACGCAGAAGATCCAGCCGGAGGTGTTCGGCCACCAAGGCAAGCTCGAGACCGGCAGGCTCCGGGTCGGCGACAAGGTGCTCGCGAGCGTCGACGGGATCGCGCGCGCCCGCGCCGCGTGGAACCACTCGGCCACGCACCTCATGCACGCGGCGCTACGCAAGGTGCTCGGGCCGCACGTGCAGCAGAAGGGCTCGCTCGTCGATCCCTGGAAGACGCGGTTCGACTTCTCGCACAACGAGCCGGTGACCGACGGCGAGCTCCGCGAGGTCGAGGCGCTCGTCAACCGCGAGATCCGCCGCAACACCGAGGTGAGCGCGCGGATCATGCGGTTCGACGACGCGCTCAAGGCCGGCGCGATGGCGCTCTTCGGCGAGAAGTACGGCGACGAGGTCCGCGTCATCGGGATGGGCGACTTCTCGACCGAGCTCTGCGGCGGCACCCACGTCAAGCGCACCGGCGACATCGGCTTCTTCAAGATCGTCGCCGAGTCGGGCGTCGCCGCCGGGATCCGCCGCGTGGAGGCGGTGACCGGCGAGGGCGCGCTGGCCTGGGTGCAGGAGCGCGAGGCGAAGCTCGCGGAAGCGGCGGCGGCGCTCAGGACCAGCCCCGACGACGTGGCGCAGAAGATCGGGCAGATCCAGGAGTCGGTGAAGGGACTCGAGCGCGAGCTCACGCGGCTCAAGTCCAAGATGGCGTCGTCCCAGGGGGACGAGCTCACCGACCGGGCCGAGGACGTGAACGGCGTCAAGGTGCTCGCCGCGGCGCTCGACGGCGCGGACGCGAAGACGCTGCGCGACACGCTCGACAAGCTGAAGGATCGGCTGCATTCGGCGGCGATCGTGCTCGCGGCCGCCGACGGCGCGAAGGTGAGCCTCGTCGCCGGCGTCACCAACGACCTCACGGCGAAGGTGAAGGCGGGCGAGCTCGTCAACTTCGTCGCCCAGCAGGTCGGCGGCAAGGGCGGCGGGCGCGCCGACATGGCGCAGGCGGGCGGCAACGACCCCTCGAAGCTGCCGGCGGCACTCGCCTCGGTGAAGAGCTGGGTCGCGCAGCGGCTGCAGTAGGCCCGGACCGGGGAATGGGACCGCGCCGCGGGCTGTTAACGTGAGTCTGCAGGGACCTCCCTGCGGCCTGAACAGGAGGAAACAGCCATGAAGGGAGTTCGGATCGCTTCGGCGCTGGCGGTGCTCGCGCTCGCAGCCACCGCCGCCGACGCGCAGACGACCATGCGCGTGCGCGGCACCATCACCGCCATCGACGGCAACGTGCTGTCGGTGAAGTCGCGCGACGGCAAGGACCTCAAGGTCCACGTCACCGACGACGTCGGCGTGACGGTCGCCAAGGCGATCAAGTTCGAGGACATCAAGCAGGGCGACTACGTCGGCTCGACGACGACCAAGCGCGCCGACGGGACGCTCGTCGCGCTCGAGGTGCACTACCTTCCCCCACAGGCTCCCCCCGGCCATACTCCCTGGGATCTCGAGCCCGGCTCGATGATGACCAACGCCAACGTCGAGGCGATGGTGACGGCGCCGGGGAAGCGCGAGCTGACCCTCAAGTACAAGGACGGGATGCAGAAGATCCTCGTGCCCGACGGGGTGCCGATCGTCCGGGCCGTCCCCGGGAACCGGGCGGATCTCAAGCCCGGGGAGTACATCTGGGCCGGCGCCCAGGTGGCCACTGACGGCAAGATCACTGCCCCGCGGATCCAGGTCAGCAAGGACGGCGTCAAGCCGCCGCACTAGCCGTACAATTCGCCGCGCCGGATTCGTCCGCCGGCGCGCGGTTCAGTCGAGCTTGATGCCGATTTCCCGCACCAGCTTGCCGTTCTTGTCGTAGTCGGCGCGAATCGCGGCGGTGAACTCCTCGGGGGTCGTGATCCACGCCTCGACGCCGCCGGACGCCTTGAGCTTCTCGATCACGTCGGACGTCCGCAGCGCGCTGGCGATCGCCGCGCGCAGTCGCGCGAGCACCGGCTCGGGCGTCCCCGCCGGGGCGAAGACGCCGTACCACTGGGTCATCTCGAAGTCCGGGTAGAACTCCGCGATCGTCGGCACGTCGGGCAGGATCGCCGAGCGCTTCGGCCCGGTGTAGGCGAGCGCGCGCAGCCTGCCGGAGCGGATCTGGGGCGCCGTGGACGTTCCCGACATCATCACCGCGACCTCGCCGGCGACGGTGGCGACCGTCGCCGGCGCGCCGCCCTTGTACGGAACGTGCACGAGATTCACCCCGGCCCGGGCCTTGAGCCGCTCCATGGTCAGGTGATGCTGGCTGCCGTTCCCGCCGGAGGCGTAGTGCAGGGGCGGGCTGGCCCGCCGCGCGTAGTCGATGAACTCCGGAAAGGTCTGCGCCGGGACCTGCGGATTGACGGCGAGGAAGAAGCCGTTCGACACGAGGCTCGCGACCGGCGCGAGATCGCGCAGCGGGTCGAACGGCAGCTTTCCATAGAGATGCGGATTGACGGTGAGCAGGCTGTCCATGCCGAGGAGCAGCGTGTAGCCGTCCGGCGCCGCCTTCGCCACCGCGTCGCCGGCGATCGAGCCGTTGCCGCCGACCCGGTTCTCGACGATGACCGGTTGCCCGAACGAGTCCGCGAGCTTCGCCGCGACCAGCCGGCCGACGATGTCCGGCCCGCCGCCGGGCGGAATCGGCACGAGGAGGCGAACCGGCCGCGTCGGATACTGGGCGGCCGCGGCAACGGCCCAGGCGGCGAGCGCCGCCACCAGCGCGATGCGCGGGAGGCCCCTAGCGATGCTGATCAAGCGCATCCCCGGCCGCTCCGATCCCGTCCAGATAATGCTCCCAAACCTGGAGGTTGCGCTCGCACGCGGCGACGACCGCCTCCTCCATGTGCAGCTTCCGCGCGAACCGCTCGACGGCCCGCCACCCCAGCTCGGAGTGCTCGATGTCGGCTTCCTCGTGCAACCCGAAGAACTCGAGCTCGTCGCCGGCGAGGCCGAACAGCCGCCCCCAACGCTCCCGCTCGAGGCCGAACCAGCCGCGCCGCCGGAGGAGCCCGGTGCCGTAGCCCGGCACGTTAACGCGCTCCGCACACGTGTTGGCGACGATGCCTTCGAGCCAGTGGCGGTTCGCCATCAGGCCGTCCCACGCCGCCCAGCAGAGCGCGGTCGAGGGCAGCGGCGCGGCGTTCCGCAGCTCGCTCCGCCGGAGGCCGATGCGCACGCCGAGCTCCTCGAGGATCTGCCAGTGGGGCCGGCCGCCGCCGTGCTCGTCGTCGGCGATCACTTCCTGGGCGCAGGCGCGGAGGATGCCGATGCGCGTGTCCCAGTCGGGGCAGTTGGTCGCCACCTTGAGCTTCAGGACCGAGTTGCGCTGGCGCGTGTTCAGCCGGTGCTGCAGCGCGAACACCCGCGCGCGCCCGCGCGTCAGCGGCTCGTGGAAGTAGCGGCAGCGCCGGGCGAAGTCGTTCACGACCCGGTCCATGCGCGCGACGACGCTCCCTCCTTTCGGCATCGCGTGTCCGGACGCCCGGTCGGCGGGTCAGGAGGCGCGCTGCGGCCCCATGCGATCGATCTTGCCGGTCGCCGGGTCGAAGGCCTCGCGGTAGATCTTGTCCAGGTTGGTGCCGGTGACGCGGATGAAGCGCGACTTCGCCGGGTAGTCGATGGCGTGGATCGCGCCGTCGGCGTAGACGCCGACCTCGCCGGGGTTGAGCCGGTACTTCCGCGTCGCTTCGAGCCGCGCCTGGTCGGGGTTGCTCCCGTCGTCGACCCGCTTGAACTCGGTCATGTCGGTGTGGCCGGTCGCCTGGCCGTAAACCGCCCACGAGCGGCCGTGGGTGTGCGGCGGCGAGGCACGCGGCTTCTCGTTGATGTGGGCGAGCACCTGGAACCCGAGCGCCGCGTCCTCGTAGAGCAGGTGCAGCCCGGGCGTCGCCGCCGGCCCACAGGTGCGCTCCACGAAGTCGGCGTTGACGAGCAGGCGCGCGAGCGCCTGCCGCACCGTCTCGAGCTCCGCGGGCCCCGCGCCGCGCGCCAATGCCCCCCGGAGGTCCTTGCACAGATCGTCCAGCTCGTAGCCCATGGCCGTGCGTCCTCTTGCGCTTTGCGTCGCGCGAGAATACCTCGATCGGCGCGAAGCCGCCTCGGCCGTTCGCCGGTAACATCCGCGCGGAGTCCATCGGGAGTCGACCATGCGCGTGCTCGGAATCGTCATTGCGGGCCTCCTGCTCGTCGCCGGCTACTTCTGGGTGGTGCTGAGCTGGAACTACTCGGCCGGCGAGCGCGCCGGCTGGGTTCAGAAACTCTCGAACAAGGGCTGGCTCTGCAAGACCTGGGAAGGCGAGATGGCGATGGTGTCGATGCCGGGCGCGATCCCGGAAAAGTTCTACTTCACCGTCTGGGACGACGCGGTCGCCGGCGAGATCAACAAGGTCATGGGCAAGCGCGTCTCGCTCCACTACGAGGAGAAGGTCGGTCTGCCGACGTCCTGCTTCGGCGAGACGCGCCATTTCGTGACCCGGGTGACGGGCGTGGAGGACATCCCGCTCACGCCCGGTATCGTGGTCCCGGTGCCGAAACCGGTGCCGGATTCGGCGGCGCCGCCGCCTGCTCCGGCGGCTCCGGCGAGCAGGTAGGGCGGCAGTGCCCGCGCGGGTCGGCGGACTGATCGGCGCGCTCGCCATGACGACCGCGGTGGGCGCGGCCGAGATCCTGGTGCTGAGCGGGGGCGCGGTCCGGTCCCCGCTCGCCGCCACGGTCCCGTCGTTCGAGAGCCGCTCGGGCCACAAGGTCACGATCACGTTCGCGCCCGCGGGCGAGATCGCCGAGCGGATCGGCGCCGGGGAAGTGTACGACCTCCTCATCATGCCGGCGGAGAACGTCGCGTCCTACGAGCGGTCGGGGAAGGTCATTCCCGGAAGCGGCACGGCGCTCGGCAAGGTGGGGATCGGCGTCGCCGTGCACGAGCGCGCGCCGTCGCCCGACATCGCCACGCCGGAAGCGTTCAAGCAGACGCTGCTCGCCGCGAAGTCCGTGGTGTACATCGACCCGGCCCGCGGGACGAGCGGCAAGCATTTCGCAGGGGTGCTGCAACAGCTCGGCATCGCCGACCAGATGAATGCGAAGGCCACGCTCGGCTCCGGGGGCGAGGTCGTCGAGCCGGTCGGGCGCGGCGAGATCGAGCTCGGCGTGCACCAGATCACCGCGATCCTCGCGGTGCCGGGCGTGAAGCTCGTCGGCCCGTTGCCGCCCGCGCTCCAAAAGTGGACGACCTACACGGCGGTGATCATGCCCGGCGCGAAGTCGCCGGAGGCGGCGCGCGGGCTCGTCGCGTTCCTCACGGGCGGCGAGGCCCGGGCGGTGTTCGCGACGAAAGGCTTCGCCGCGCCTTAGAACCCGATCCGCGCCTTCCGCGCGGAGCGGCCGTCCTGGACGTCGTCGAGCTGGATCTCGTCGCGACCGGCGAGCTTGGCGTTGCCGAACGCGCCGAGGATCGTGCGTCGCATCTCGCGCGGGGTGACGGATGCGAGCCGCTCGAGCACGCTCGCCGCCGGCCGCTCGGGGAACTGCCTTCCCCAGTCGTGCGAGCCGCGGATCTCGGCGTAGATCGACTGCGCGATGCGGAGCGCGCCGTCCCGGTCCGGGGGGTCGATCGCGTAGACGTTCATGCGGTTCAGGATCGGCTCCGGGATGCGCGCGGCGTCGTTCGCCGTGGCGACCCAGCACACGTTCGAGGCGTCGATCGGAAGCTCGACGAACTCGTCGATGAACGCGCGCGCCGTGTCGCGCTCGAGCAGCGCGTAGAGCGCGCCGAGCGGGTCGTACTGCGTGTCGCCGCTGGCCTTGTCGATCTCATCGACGAGCATGAGCGGGTTGGCGTACTGGCCGTGCAGGAAGGTCTCGAACACCTTGCCCGGCTTCGAGTTCTTCCACTGCGACGAGGAGCCCGAGAGGATCCAGCCCGCGGTCATCGAGCTCATCGAGACGAAGCCGTAGCCGGTGGCGATCAGCTCGGCGAGCCGCTTCGCGAAGTGCGTCTTGCCGATGCCGGGCGCGCCGAGGAGCAGCATCGGCTGGAGCTCGAGCGCGTCCGCGGACGACGCGCAGAGCGCGATCTGCTTCTTCACGTCGTCGAGCACCGCGGTGAAGTTCGGGAGCTGATCGTAGAGGTGGGCCATCGCCGGCACCCCCGCCGGCTTGACCGTGAGGCGCGTGCCGCCGGCCTTGAGCATCTTCTCGTAGGTCGCCTTCAGCGCCTCGTTCGCGCCCGCCGGCAGCTCCGCGAGCGCGCGGTCCACGGCGTCGACGTCGTAGACCTCCTTGAACCCCGCGATCGGGATGCTCACCGGGCCCCGCGTCACCGCGGGCAGATTCGCCGTTGCCGACATCTCGTGCACCTCCGCAGACGAAACCGTTCGCTTCCAGCCACCGGCAAGTTAGCACGCGCGACCCGGGGCTTCAATTCATCACGAAGCACAAATCGAGCCCGCCGGTACGGTACGGCCGCGCCTGGCTCGCCAAGCGGGCGGCCCGCGCCCGTCCGGCGAGGCAAACGTCCCGGGCGACTCGCGCCGGCGCTCGGCAGCCGGCAGGGGCGAGCGCTAACGAAGGGGCTTGCCAGCGGCCGCGCGGGCATGCTTGAATGCGCACCGGAAAGGCCTGTCGATGCGCGTTTTCAGCTTTCGCTTTGGGTTCTTCTTTCCCCAGCCGCTGGCGGAGGGACTGACCTAAGTCGCACTCACAGGACCCCAAGGAACCGCCAGCGCCGCAACGCCTGGCGGTTTTTTTTTGATGACAGGACGCCAAGCCATGACCACCACGCCCGAGAGCTACCCCGCCCAGGTCCCGACCGACCGGACCTCCCTCACCGACGACGAGCGCATCGGCAACGTCGTCCCGCTCCCGCCGCCCGAGCACCTGATCCGCTTCTTCCCGATCCAGGGAACGCCCGTCGAGACGCTGATCGCCGAGACGCGCAAGCGGGTCAAGGCGATCCTCCACGGCCGGTCCGACCGGCTGCTCGTGGTCATCGGGCCCTGCTCGATCCACGACCCCAGCGCCGCGGTCGAGTACGCCGGACGGCTCGCGGAGGTCCGCGGGCGGCTCGGCGACGACCTCGAGCTCGTGATGCGCGTGTATTTCGAGAAGCCGCGCACCACGGTGGGCTGGAAGGGGCTGATCAACGACCCGTACCTGAACGGCAGCTTCCGGATCAACGAGGGGCTGCGGGTCGCCCGCGACCTGCTGGTGCGCATCAACCAGGCGGGCGTGCCGGCCGGCTCGGAGTTCCTCGACACCATCTCGCCGCAGTACATCGGCGACCTGATCAGCTGGGGCGCGATCGGCGCCCGGACGACCGAATCGCAGGTGCACCGCGAGCTCGCCTCGGGGCTGTCGGCGCCGATCGGCTTCAAGAACGGCACCGACGGCAACGTGAAGATCGCGGTCGACGCGATCCTCGCCGCGGCGCAGCACCACCATTTCCTTTCGGTGCACAAGAACGGCCAGGTCGCGATCGTCGAGACCCGGGGCAACGACGACTGCCACATCATCCTGCGCGGCGGACAGGCGCCGAACTACGACGCCGCGAGCGTCGCGGCGGCGTGCAAGGAGCTCGCCGCCGCGGGCCTCGCGGAGCGGCTGATGATCGATTTCTCGCACGCGAACAGCCGCAAGGATTTCCGGCGGCAGCTCGAGGTGGGGGACGAGGTCGGCGGGAGGATCGCC
>Ga0209853_1000221_pt1 | contig 15793 bp, 17 predicted proteins | sample GWRWS1_30_40_FD_187224 | JGI IMG/M metagenome (GOLD analysis project Ga0209853, IMG submission 187224) | Riverbed sediment microbial communities from areas with vegetation nearby in Columbia River, Washington, USA - GW-RW S1_30_40 (SPAdes)... | ecosystem: Environmental > Aquatic > Freshwater >...
CTTGATCAGGAGGGGGTTCACCACGCCGAGGCCCGACGTCACGATGATGGCCAGGCCGACCAACGAGACCTTTCCCCGGTACGGCCGGAAGGTGCGGATCACGCGCCGCACGGTCTGCTTCCTGATGGGGCGCCGTTCATCTTCGGGGATGGCGACTGGGAATCGGCCGTGGACTCGCATGCCTCCCAGGGTAACCGCCTTCCGTCACTGCGTATGCCCCGTGGGCTAGCCTTGTCCCGTGGAGTTCTCCGAGTGGGCCCTGCTCGGCCGGATGGCCCTGGCCGCCCTGTTCGGCTACGCGATCGGGTTCGAGCGGGAGTGGCGGGGCAAGCCCGCCGGGGAGCGAACATTCGCCCTGATCGCCATCGGCGCGGCCGGGTTCACCGCGCTGGGCGTCGAGGATTTCCCCGGCGAGGCCAGCCGGATCATCCAGGGCGTGGTCACCGGCGTGGGGTTCCTGGGCGCCGGACTCATCTTCCGGGAGGCCACCGGCAGCGTGCTGGGTTTGACCACCGCGGCCGCCGCCTGGGCGGTCGCGGCCGTGGGAGTCCTGGTCGGGGCCGGCGCCTACCTCAGCGGGATCCTGGCTACGGTCCTCGTGTTGTTCATCCTGGAGCTGAACCGGCTGCCCGTCATGCGCCGGTTCGACGCCCGGCGGAGACGCGACTTCCGGGACCGCGGCGAGGAGGAATCCGGGGAGGGCTGACCCCTACCCCAAGTCTCGCTCCAGCGTCAGAATCCGCACATGCGTGAGCGGGGCAGCCCCATGCGCGAGGAGCGCAAGGTCGTGACGGCCCTGTTCGCCGACATAGTCGGCTCCACAGCCCTCGGCGAGAGCCTCGACCCCGAGGAGGTCCGCGACATCGTCGGGGAGGCCGTCCGCAGGATGGCCCAGGCCGTAGAGGACTTCGGCGGGACGATCAAGGATCTCGCGGGCGATGGCCTCCTTGCCCTGTTCGGCGCGCCCGTCGCCCACGAGGACGACTCCGAGCGCGCGGTGCGGGCCGGGCTACGGATCGTGGGCGACATCGACGCCTATGCCGACGACGTGGCGCGCGACTGGAGCGTCGAGGGGTTCTCGGTCCGTGTCGGCATCGAGTCCGGGATGGTCGTGCTCGGCCCAGTCGACGCCGGCACTCGTGTCGAGTACGGGGCGACCGGCGACGCCATCAACACGGCGTCGCGGCTCCAATCGCACGCCGAGCCGGGTACGGTGATCGTCGGTGAAGTGACGCAGCACCCAATCAAGTCGCTCTTCGAATGGGGAGAGCCTCGCGAGCTCCGGCTGAAAGGGAAGGCCGAGCCCGTCGTTGCGTTCAGGGCCAAGTCCGCGCGGGCCCGCGCCAGAAGGTCACCTCTATCGGTCGAGCGACAGCCGCCGCTGGTCGGTCGCGACGAGGAGCTGGATGGGGCCCGCGTCGTTCTGCGCTCGCTGCTCGAAGGCCGAGGAGCCGTCCTGTTCGTCACGGGGGAGCCCGGAATTGGAAAGAGCCGCTTGCTCGCCGAGTTGCAAGAGCAGGCCGAGTCCCATGGCGTGCGGTGGCTAGAGGGTCGGTGCGTGTCTTACGGAGGGTCGACGCCGTACCTGCCGTTCCAGGACCTCCTCCGGGAGTGGCTTGCTGTGGGCGCGGAGAGCTCGGCGGCAGAGGTCGCCGCGGCCTTGTCGGGCCGGACCTCGACCCTCCTGGGTGACGAGGCCGCCTCGCTGCTCCCCTACCTCCTGGCGATGCTGGGTTCACTCACGGAGGGGGAGGAGCGGACCGTCGTCGAGACGCTCTCCCCCGAGGCGTTCCAGTTCCGCACGCTGGACGCGCTCCGCACCCTCCTTGCCACTCTTGCACGCGACGCTCCGCTCGTGGTCGCCATCGAGGATCTTCACTGGAGCGACACGAGCTCGATCCGGGTCATCGAGGCACTCCTCCCCCTGGCGGCACAGGGCGCGGTGATGCTGATCGTCACGCAGCGGATCGAACCGGACCACGCCTCGCACTCGCTCCGGGGTGAGGCCACCCGCAGCCTCCCCGACCGGACGTTCGCGGTCGACCTGGACGCCCTTCCCGAAGGGGTCGACCGTGAGCTGCTCGCGGCGCTTATCGGCAAGGACGTGCTCCCCGCCGGGCTGGAGCTCCGCATATTTGACGCGAGCGAGGGGAACCCCTTCTTCCTGGAGGAGCTGGTGCACTCCCTGATCGATGCCGGGGCGCTGGTGCCTGCAGACGGAGGCTGGCGGTTCGAACACCACATAGAGATTGAGGTCCCGAGCAGCGTGGACAAGGTGATCGTCGCCCGCATCGATCGCCTCGATGCAGCGTGTCGGGACGTCCTGACCGCGGCGTCCGTCCTCGGGCGGCGATTCTCGGCGCCCGTCCTCACGGAAGTGGTTGGGGGTAATGGAGAGGTGGCCCACGCCCTATCGGAGCTCACGCGGCTCGATCTGCTCCGCCGGGATGCGCTGGCGCCCGATTACGCGTTCAAGCACGCGCTGATCCAGGAAGCGGCCTACCGGAACCTACTGAAGAAGCGCCGCCGCGAGCTTCACCTCCGCGCCGCGACCGTCCTCCAGTCACTGTACCCGGACCAGCTCGAGGAAAACTACCCGGTGCTGGCGTTCCACTACCGGGGCGCCGGCGACCTCGACGCCGCCCTTCGATGCCACCGCAGAGCGGCGGAAGCGGCGATGCGAGTATCGGCCCTGCCCGAGGCCATCCAGCACCTGGACGCCGCCACGGCGATCGCCGCCGGTCTCGCCCTTCCGCTCGGTGACCCCGCCGCCGTCGACCTGTTCCTCCTCCGGGGGACGGTCCGCGCCCGGACCGGCGAGTTCGCCGGCGCTCGCGAGGACCTCGAGCGCGCCCTCGAGGGGGCACGGTCCTCGTCGATCGCCGACGCGGAGATGCGCGCCCTGAACGAGCTGGGCTTCCTCCTCGCCGGGGCCACCGACTACCGCCAGGCCGTTCCTCTGCTCGAAGAGGCGCTCGGCAAGGCCAAGGAGATGGGTGACCGTCGCAGCGAGGCGCTTACCCTGAGCCGACTGTCGATCGTCCATACGAACCTGCTCGACCTCGACCTCGCGCTGCGAGAGGGGCGGCGCGCCCTCGACCTCGCCTCGCAGGGCGGCGACGAGGGCGCCGTGGCGTCGGCCCTGGACGCGATCGAGGTAGCCTCGGTCATGCTCGGCGACTTCGAGACGGTGGACGAGGTGGCACCGAGGCTCGCCGACATCCACCGTAAGCGTGGGGACCTCTGGTACCTCCAGTACGCCATCTTCCAGTGGTGCTGGGGGCCGATTGCCCGGGGCGAATGGGACGTGGCGCTGCGCAGGCTGGACGAGGCGCAGGAGATCGCTCGCCGCATCGGGGACCGGGGCCCGGAGCCGCTGTATGACGCCGTCCGCTGCTGGCTCCACCGCAGTCGGGGCGAATACCGCTTGGCGCTCGAGACGGGTCGCAGGTCGGTGACCCTCGCCGACGACCTCGGGCACACCGAGTGGCAGACCTGGACCCGCAGTCAGCTAGGTCGAGCGCTCCTGGAGGTCGGCGCGGTGGATGAAGCGGCCGACGTCGTCGAGAAAGGGCTCGAAACTGCGGGCCGCTCGGGTTCGTGGATCCAGCAGGTCCGAAGCAGCGGGCTCCTGGCCTTGGCGCGCTGGAGGCTCGGGGAGGTGGAGCAAGCATTGGACCTCGCCGGCCGGACGGAGGAGATGCTGTCCGGGGTCACCGCTCCGCCAGGGATGGCCTACCTCCAGGGGGCCGACGCGCCCATCGCAGCGGCAGAGGTCCTGGTGGAACTGGGGGAGCTCGACCGTGCCGAACGGCTCGTGCGACGCGTGCTCTCCGCCGCCGAACGCTGCGGTTGGCACGAGGTCGTCGCGGGCGCGAACCTGGTCCTGGCGACATGCGGGGAGGCCCTGGGCGACCTGCCGAGGGCGAGCCTCGCGGCGGGCCTCGCCCTCCGAGCGGCGGCGAACATCCCCGGCACGGCCTGGCGAGCGCACGCGATGCTCGCGCGCCTCCGCCGGGCCGAGGGACGGAACGACGAGGCCGAGACACACGCGGCCAAGGCCCGCTCCGTCTCCGACGGCTTGTGCGCAGGGATCGACGATGACAGCATCCGGCAGAGCTTCACGGCCCTGGTGGGGAGCGAGTTGGAAGGGTCAAGGAGGGACGGATGAGCGTGACCAGCCTTCATCACGTTGCGATCCGCGTGCAGGATCAGGAGCGGGCGCGTCGTTTCTACCAGGATGTCTTGGGCCTCGCCTTCATGGAGATCCCGGTGTCCGGTGACTTCATCAAGGACTGGCGCGGAGCTCCAGCGGAGGGGGTGTTGCTCGCCACGCAGGCAGGTTCGACGTTCGTCATCCTCGAGCCGCCGCTCGAGGGGACCCCGTTGGACGACCGGTTCAGCGAACGGCGGATCGGCATGGACCACGTGGCGCTCGCGGTCGACGACCGCTCGGATCTGGAGAAGCTCGTGGAGTCGCTTCAGAACGCCGGTGTGGGCACCGCGGGCATCGAGGTGGACCCGGTGCTGGGCAAGGAGTACGTCTGCTTCCGGGACCCCGAGAACGTCCAGTGGGAGTTCTACATGACGTAGGTCACCCGGCGATCTCCTGGGCACGCTGGAGGACGGCGTCAAGCATCGCCTCCGTGAGCTTCCCCGTGAACGTGTTCTGCTGGCTGGGGTGGAAGCAGCCGATGAGCGCGTACGGCCCGACCTCGGCCTCAGCCCCGTGGCCGAACCTCGGCCGCGGCCTGGCCCTATAGCCGAGCGCCGCGAAAGCCCGAAGCGCTCCGTCCCAGGCGAACGCGCCGAGGCCCACGACGGCCCGCACGTTCGGAAGGGCGCCGAGCTCGCGGACCAGGAACGGGAGGCACATGTCCCGCTCCGTGGGCGTCGGTCGGTTCCCCGGTGGCGCGCACCGATTGACGGCCGCCATGTAGGCGCCGCGGAGCTCCAGCCCGTCGTCCCGCGATACGGAGCGCGACCGGTTGGACAGCCCTGCGCGGTACAGCGCGCCGAACAGGAAGTCGCCCGATCGGTCACCGGTGAAAATGCGCCCGGTGCGGTTTCCGCCGTGCGCTGCGGGAGCCAGGCCGAGAAGCAGGATCGTCGCGTTCGGGTCGCCGAACCCGGGGACCGGCTTCCCCCAGTACTCCTCGTCGGCGAAGCGAGGCGCCTTCTCCCGGGCCACCCGCTCGCGCCACGCCACCAGTCGGGGGCAGGCCCGGCAGGCCACAACGTCGCGGCGGATGGCCGCCAGACCCCGGACCCTCAAGGAGTCGCCCATCCCGGGCCGATGGTAGAGCGCGGGCCGGGTGGTTGCCTCCGAGCTCATCCGGCGGTACAAGGGACGTTCGCTTCCACCCATGGCCGGATCGACATCGCTTCCCCGCCGGGCCTTCCGGGCCACCCTCGTGCTCGTGGTAACGGGCGCGGCGCTGGCGCTCATCCCGCTTCGGCAAGGTGCGGCGGCGCCGGAGACCGTCCTTCGAGCCGTCCCCGTCCAGGCCCGTTCCCTGGTTCCCCGGACCGAAGGCCCGGCCGTGGCGCTGGCATCGGACGGGGCGGTCCGCGCCGCCACCGCGGCGCGGACCGCCCGCGTCCCGGTCTGCTCGCCGATCTGGTTCGACGGCGTGGCCCTCATCTGGGACCAGACTGCGGGGCCGGCCGTGTCGGCCCTCGTGGCGACGAGCGCCGACGGCCGGTCCTACGGCCGAAGGGTGTTCGTGGATGCGGAAGGGGGCGCGGATCCCGGAACGCCCGAGTACCGCGCGTCCCGGCAGGGCTCCTCGTACCTGTGGACCGGAGGCTCCCGGTGCGTCCGGTTCTCCATGGCGCTCCCGAACGGCGCCCGGGTCTGGAACGTCCGGGTCCTGTTCATCAACAGCTCGGGCACCCCGGCCGGCCCCGGCACCGGTCCGAAGGACGCGGGCCCGGTGGCGGTGGGGGCGCCGGCCGGTCCGTTCGCCCCATCGCCTGCGGAGGCCCTGACCCGCCGGCCCCGGATCATCACCCGCGACCAGTGGGGCGCCGACCCCAGGCTGATGAACTGCACGCCGCTCGTGGCGGACGTCTTGAAGATGGGGTTCGTCCACCATACCGCCGGGACGAACTCGTACACGCGCGAGCAGGCCGACGACGTGGTCCGCGGCGTCTACGCCTACCACACCAACGGCCGCGGTTGGTGTGACATCGGCTACAACTTCCTGGTCGACCGGTTCGGCGACGTGTTCGAGGGCCGTTCGGGAGGCGTCACCAGCAACGTGATCGGCGCGGCTCAGATGGGGTTCAACACCGGGGCGTTCTCGGTGTCGGTGATGGGGAACTTCGACGGCGCGCCGCCACCCGAGGCCGCCCTGCGCGTGCTGGAGCGCGTGCTGGCGTGGCGCCTCGATGTGGGACACGTGAACCCGGCAGCCCGAACCGTGATGGTCTCGGCCGGCGGCGACACGACGAAGTACGCGGCCGGCGCGGCGGTGAGGCTCCGCACGATCTCCGGCCACCGCGACACCGGGATCACGGCATGCCCGGGTCGGTTCCTGTACGCGCTGCTGCCGCGGATCCGCTCCAACGTCGCCGCCATGGGCCTGCCGAAGATCTACAAGCCCAGCCTGTCCACGACGTCCGTCGTGATCGGCCAGCCCGCCGACGTCCGGATCCGGGCGAAGGGGTCGACGTCGATGACGTGGACCGTCACCTTCATGGATCCGGCCGGAGGCGTGTTCGCCGCGTTCCCGACGCTCGGCGGGCAAGCCATCGACGTGCTGTGGCCGGCGGGGGATCCGGCCACCCAGCCCACCGTTCTCGGCGACTACCAGGTGGTGATCTCGGCCACGGACGCGGAGGGCGCGGTGGCCAGGCCCGCCTCCCTCACGCTGAGTGTCCTGCCGGTGCCCCCGCCGTCACCCTCCCCCACCCCGAGCGCATCCCCCTCGCCGACCGTCTCTCCCTCGCCGACCACCTCGCCCTCCCCTGAGCGACCGGCGACGAGGTCGTCGTTAGGAGCCGTCGCGCCTCTCGGCAAGGACCCCCAGCGCCATGGCGGGATCGTTTGAGGCAACCGCGTCCACGTCCCAGTCGAACAGCATGCGGACCGTGGCCGGGTCGTCCACCGTCCACGTGCCGACGCGCACGCCGGCTTCGTGCGCCCGCGACACGAACCCGGGTCCCGCGGCGATCAGCCCGCGATGGCCCGGGAGGACGAACTCGTGCCGAGCTTTCACCGCGAGCGCCAGGGCGGAGTCGGGATCGACCGCGTCGGTGACCAAGAAGCCCGTGGCGATGCCGGAGGCGATCCGTTTCGACGCGGCGATGGACCTGGGGTTGAACGAGAGCACCAGGACCGGGCCCCGGAAGCTCGTTGCCTCGATCTCGGACAGGGCGGCCTCCGCGACGGCCTCCCGCTCCTCGTCGTAGGCAGGCTCTCCCGGGATGTTCTTGATCTCCAGGGCCAGTCCTCCTCGTCCGCTCACCAGCTCCAGCACCTCCCGCAGCTCGGGGATCCGCTCGGGGCGCTCGGCGGTGCCGGCGTTGAACTTCTGGAGTTGCTCGAGGGTCAGCTGGTGGACCAGGCCGGAGCCGTCGGTCGTCCGGGACACGTCGGGGTCGTGGAGCACCACCGGGACCCCGTCCGCGGACGGGCGGACGTCCAGCTCCACGAGGGGCGCCCCGAGGTCCAGAGCGGCCCGGAACGACGCCAGCGTGTTCTCGGGGTGGGTGGAGGAGGCCCCCCGGTGCGCCACCACCAGCGGGAAGGCTTCCGGGTCGAGGTCGTGTTCGGCCATTGCGTGTGGAAAACTCGCCGGAGTATAGTCGGCGCCGCTCGACCCCTCGCCCGCTGGGGTTCGCTGGAACCGCAGGTCAGAGGGGTGGGCCGTGGACTGGGTGCGGTGGGCCAGGTGCATCGGAGTCGATCCCGACTTGTTCTTCCCCACCGGGACGACAGGGCCGGCCGTTGCCCAGGCCGAGTCGGCCAAGGCCGTCTGCGCCATGTGTCCCGTGCGGGTCCAGTGCCTGGAATGGGCCCTGGCCACGGGCCAGGACTCCGGGGTGTGGGGCGGGTTGTCCGAGGATGAGCGCCGCGCCCTGAGAAGGACCCGGCGCGAGCAGGTCGCGGCCCTGGGGTGACCCGACCCGTGGTCCGGCCGGCGTTCACGCCCGGCTGGCCGGGCAGAGGTGGCTCACCGGGCAGATCTCGCACTTCGGGTTCCGCGCCACGCAGATGGCCCGCCCGTGGTCGATCAGCACGTAGGTGAACGGGAACCACCGCTGCCTCGGGATCAGACGCATGAGGTCCCGCTCGATCTTGTCCGGATCCTTCTCCTTGCTGAACCCAAAGCGGTCGGCCAGCCGGCGCACGTGGGTGTCGACGGCGATGCCCTCGACCTTGCCGAAGGCGTTGCCGAGCACGATGTTCGCGGTCTTGCGGGCCACCCCCGGCAGCGTGAGCAGATCATCCATGGTGTCGGGGACCTCGCCCCCGTACACCTCAACGATCCGACGGCATGCACCCCGGATCGACTTCGTCTTCTGATTGAAGAAGCCGGTTGGCTTGATATCGGCGGCGAGCTCGGACTCCGGGACCCTCAGGTAGTCCTCCGGCGTTCGGTACTTGTCGAACAGAGTCTTCGTGACCCGGTTGACCCGCTCGTCGGTGCACTGGGCCGACAGGATCGTGGCCACAAGCATCTCGAGCGGGTTCGAGAAGTTCAGGGCGACCTTGGCGTCGGCGTGGGTCCCCGAGAGGATCCGGACGATCTCCGGGGCGCGCTCCTCGGCGGGGCTGGCGCGATCGAGTCCCTTCGACGCCTTCTTCGGCATGGACCCTCTCCCTCAAGCCAGCGGATGCCAGATCCGCGTCTCCCATTCGAGCCCTTGCGTTCCGGCGTCCGCCTGGAAGGCGTCGCCCCGCCTGTCCGAGGACACCATCATCGCGTCGTGGGACTCCCACTCCGCCATCATCGTGATCTCGTTCGGGTCCGACTCGCTCCGGTAGAGCCGCTGATCGCCCGCCCCATCCTGCTCGAACGTGCCCCGCCACTTCTCGTACGCAGCCTTGAACTGATCGACGTCGGGCACCGTCACGCGGAACTGCACCAGCACCATCGCCGGTCCCTCCCTTCCCGCCGAGAACCTCGATTCGTTCCTACGCCGGTTCGGCCACCCTTCGAAGGGGGAGCGCGAACGACGAACGGGCCGGGTGATCCTGCCACGTGCCGTCCACCAGCGTGTGGGCCGATCCCGAGCCGAGCACCGACCAGCGCGATCCATCCCCCACCGCGGCCGTGTTCTCGTCGAGCGCCAGCACCTGCCATCCGTCCGGCACCCACGAGATGAGGTACTGGCGGGCCCCCGGGACCCAGTTGTCGAGCATGTCCCAGTGCGGCCCGAACGCCACCTCCCGGAACAGGCCGAGCCCCGGCTTGAACAGCTCCTCGCTCATCTCGTTCACGTCGCTGTCGTAGGTGATCTCCTGGAGACACGCCATGCCGGCGCTGCACCCCGCGTAGGCCAGCCCTCGATCGAGCCGCTCCACGAGGGCGGACCAGAATGGCGTGCCTCTCAGCGTGGCCGAGAGGTACGCGGGGTTCCCTCCGGAGAAGAACACCACCGACGCCCGGTCCAGGATGGGGAGGAGGTCCTTCCGGGAAGCGTCCTCCCTGGTCTTGAGCGGCACCACCTCGGCGGGAACCCCCAACCGGCCGTAATGCGCGAGTCCCTTGTCCCCCCACGAGTCGAAGACGTCGTCGCCTTCGGCCGCACTGGCCGTGGGCACGATCACGACCAGCCCGTCGCCGGCGCCCGCCCGCGCGAGCAGCCACCGGTCGACCGCCTCCGCCCACGGGTCGAACTCGCCCGCCCCCATGAGCCCGATGGTGAGCCCGGTCACGCCTTCATCGCCGCCAGCCGGAAGCACTCGACCGCCATGGCCCCCCGAAGGCCGTCCGCGCCGAACACGTGGACCATCCCCTCAACCTGGCTCACGTGCTCCTGGATGGCCCGGAGCTTCAGGTCCAGGATGTCGGGCGGCAGTTCGTAATCGATGCTGAGCCGCTCCCTCCGGGTGACGGGCGGGGTGCCGGGCCGGAAGATGTTGAACGGCTCGAGCTTCGGGAGCCACTCCTCCGCCCACTCCGGCGGGTAGGTCGCGTAGTGGAGCATCGCGCCGGTCTTCGCGAGCTCGTGGAAGGCCTCGGTCGTCCACCGACACACGGACTTGTGCGCGGCATGGTCGGTCATCCCGTCCGGCCCGAAGGTCAGTACGTTATCCGGCTGGACCTCCTCGAGGATGGCCCGGACCTTGCCGGCCCCCGCCTCGGGCAACGCGGTGTCCATGTCGATGTCCGGCAGGTCGAGCCAGTGGTGCTCGGTGACCCCCAGTATGGCGAACCCCCGCATCAGCTCCTGCTCTCGCACCTCGCCCATGGTCGCCGAGGGCCACCGCTCCTCGTCCAGCGAGCCACCCTCCCCGCGCGTCGCGGTCACGCAGACCACGCGCGAGCCGGCTCGAACGGCCCGAGCCATCAGCCCGGCCGTGAGGTAGGTCTCATCGTCCGGGTGGGCCCACACACCGAGGATGGTCCCGAGCTCGTCCACGGCGGGCTAGGCGGGCGGCGTCTCGTGCAGCAGCCGGCTCACTCGCTCCACCAGGTGGGCGGGGACCTGGTCGCAGCCGCACTTCGCCTTCAGCAGCTCCTTCAGGTGCCGCTGGAACTCGGAGCGGTCCGCACATGAGCCGCACCCTCCGAGGTGTTGGCGGACCTCGGCGTGCAGCGACGGATCGAGCTCGCCGTCCAGGAAGAGCTCGATCTGCTTCAGAGCCTGCTGGCAGTCAATCGGACACAAGGCCTCTCTCCCGTACCTTCTCCCACAACGCCTTCTCCAGCGCCCTTCTTCCCCGGTGCAGGCGCGACATGACCGTCCCGATGGGGATGTCCAAGATCTCGGCGATCTCCTTGTACGCGAACCCCTCCACGTCGGCCAGCAGCACGGCCAGCCGGAACCCCTCCGGCAGGTCCTCCAGGGCCCGCTGGACGTCCTCGTCGGGCATCCGCCGGAGCACCTCGGCCTCGGCCGACGGCTCGACCCCAGTCTCCCCCAGCTTGTCGTACAGGTACCAGTCCTCAAGGTCATCCTCCTGCACCGTGACCGGCTCGCGCTGCTTTTTCCGGTAGGTGTTGATGAACGTGTTCGTGAGGATCCGGTACATCCAGGCCCGGAGGTTCGTGCCCTCCTCGAACCCGGAGAATCCCCGGAAGGCCCGGAGGTAGGCCTCCTGGACGAGGTCCTCGGCGTCCGACGGGTTCCGGGTGAGGCGGAGCGCCGCCGAGAACAGGTTGGGCAGGAGCGGCAGGACGTCGCGCTCGAACCGTTCCTTCAGGACGGGGTCGTCCGGAGGCGCCGCCCTGCTACGCGCCACGAGCCCCTCCCTTCGGGCCGACGCCCATCACCATGCTCAGCTCCTCCTCCGCTCCCCAGGTGCAGGGCGCCCCCCAGTATCGCGCATCGTTCCCAGGCCGGCCCGGATGCTCCGGCTCGCGTCGCGCATCGACGGGCCGGCGAGGCTGTCACATCGCGGGTCCGGTGCGAAGATGGGTGCCATGGCGGATAGGAAGGACGACAAGCGCGGCCGCTGGCCCGGGTTCGATCTCGGCGGCAGCCGCGGCAGCCCCCGGGAGCCCAGGCGCCTCCGTACGTCTCCATGGGTGTGGGTGATCGGTTTCCTGGTGGTCTTCCTCCTGTTCCAATACCTGGCGGCACCCCGGCCACACGCCATCGACTACTCCGCGTTCCTGGCCAAGGTGGAACAGGGCCAGATCGTGGGCACCGTCCGGATCTCCGAGACCTCCGTCTCCGGCACCTACACGGAGGGCGGCGACGACGTCGACTTCACCACGAACATCCCGCCCATCCTTCAGGGCACCACCACCCTCCCGGACCTCCTGGACGAGAAGAACGTGAAGTACACGGGCGACCCCGCGAGCGGCCTCCAGAGCTTCCTGCTGGCCTGGGTTCTGCCGCTGCTCCTGTTCGGGCTGCTGTGGTTCTTCTTGATCCGCAGGATGAGCGGCGCGCAGACCTCCGCCGCCTTGAACCTGGGCCGCAACAAGGTGCGGATCTACGACCGCAAGGAGATGAAGACGAACTTCGCCGACGTGGCGGGCCTGGATGAGGCCGTGGAGGAGCTCCGCGAGATCGTGGACTTCCTGAAGAACCCCAAGAAGTACCAGCGCCTGGGGGGGCGGATCCCCAAGGGCGTGCTGCTGCTCGGCCCCCCCGGGTGCGGCAAGACCCTGCTGGCCCGGGCCGTGGCCGGCGAGGCCGACGTGCCGTTCTTCTTCATGTCGGGCTCGGAGTTCGTTGAGATGTTCGTGGGCCTCGGCGCGGCTCGGGTCCGGGAGCTGTTCCAGCAAGCCAAGGAGCGGGCCCCGGCGCTCGTGTTCATCGACGAGATCGACACCATCGGCAAGGGCCGGGGCGGCGCCCTGGCCGGGGGGTTCGGCGGCCACGACGAGCGGGAGCAGACCCTGAACCAGCTCTTGGTGGAGATGGACGGGTTCGACTCGTCGAAGGGCGTCATCATCATGGCCGCGACCAACCGGCCCGACGTCCTGGACCCGGCCCTCACCCGACCAGGACGGTTCGACCGCCAGGTGGTGGTGGACCGTCCCGACCTCCGGGGGCGGGAGGCCATCCTGCGCGTGCACGCGCGGGGCGTTGCGCTCGACCCCGACGTGGACCTTCGGATCCTGGCATCCCGAACGCCCGGGTTCACGGGGGCCGATCTGGCCAACGTGGTGAACGAGGCCGCGCTGCTCGCCGCGCGCCGTGAGAAGAATTCGGTGACCATGCCGGAGCTGGAGGAGGCCATCGACCGAGTGACGGCGGGCCTCGAGCGGAAAAGCCGGGTGATGTCCGAGCGGGAGCGGGAGATCGTGGCCAAGCACGAGATGGGCCACGCCCTGGTCGCGTTGGACATGCCCACAGCTGATCCGGTGCACCGGGTCTCGATCATCCCCCGTGGCGCGGCCGCCCTCGGCATGACCATGCAGCGGCCTCTGGAGGACCGCTACCTGCTCACCGAGCCCGAGCTGAAGGACCGCCTGGCCATCCTCCTCGGCGGACGGGCCGCCGAGGAGATCTGCTTCGACCAGGTCTCCACCGGAGCCCAGAACGACCTCCAGCGAGCCACCGAGATCGCCCGGGCCATGGTGGCCGAGTACGGCATGAGCGACCGGGTAGGTCCTCTGTCGTTCGGGCCCGACGGGTTCCGCAGCGCGGAGGGGCGCCTGTTGTTCCCAGGGGCGGGTCCGGAGCTGTCGCAGGAGCTCGCGTCGCTCATCGACGAGGAGATCAAGCGCCTGGTCGACGAGGCCCACGACCGGGCCCGCAAGGTGCTGGAGGAAAGGCGCGAGCTCCTGGACCGCCTGTCCGACCTGCTGATCGTGACGGAGGTCATCGAGGGCAAGGCACTGCACGCGTACGTGGACGGCACCGAGCCCATCCCCACGCCGGAGGAGGCCCGGGCCCGTCAGGCCGAGAACGGCGAACGCGAGCGGGTCCCGTCGGGGCCGGACCTCGTCGCTCAGCCTCAGGGGCAGCCCATCCCGCCGCCGCCGCCGGCGTCGCTCGAGGGCTAGCGTTCCGGAGGCGGCCCGCCCCCGACGAGCAGGTCGAACCGCCCCCGGAACCTGTCCAGGAACCGGTAGTAGTTGCGCTTCGACCACCTCGCCCGCTCCTTGGGCGGGGTGTTGAACCACATCCGATGCTCGTGCCGGGTCACCGGGACCGGCACGACCACGGCCTTCAGCCCGGCGTCCTTCACCCGGAATGAGAACTCGATGTCGGCGGTCCGGTACCAGCGGAACTTCTCGTCGAACAGGCCGGCCGCGTGCAGCACCTCACGCCGGAGCGCCATCAGGTACCCCTCGATGGCGTCCACCTCCGGCCCCGCCGACGCCTCGAAGTCCTGGAGGTCAGCGGTGACGATGCCGAACGGGCCGCACACACCGACGGCCCGGTCGGCCAGGGCCGCCTCGAGGGGGCCGAGGACGTCACCGGTCGGCTCCACGGATCCGTCCACCAGGACCACGATGCGCCCCAGGGAGCGCTTCAGCCCGGCGTTGCGGGCCGCGCCCCACCCCGCGCCATCTTCGAGCGGGATGACCTCGACTCCCTCGCCGAACGCCGACGGATCCTGACCCGTGACGTCGGCCACCACGTACTGCACGGTGCGGCCACCTTCGTTCTGCCGGAACCCGGCCAGGGCCCGGGCAACGTCCTCGGGCCACCCTTCCACGACCCACTGGACGGTCGCATCGAACGTTGCGGGCTGGTCCAGGACCGAGGCGACCTCCTCCGGGAGCAGCCGTTTCGTGCCCTCCGCTGGGGGTGGGGCCACCGGCTCCAACCGGGGACCCTGCGGCGAGTCGATGACCGCGAACCCCAGCTCGGCGAGGCGGTCGCGGAGGGCGTCGGCCCCGGCGAAGTCCTTGGCCTTCCTCCGCTCGTCGCGGTCGGCCGCGAGCCTTCGAACCTCCTCCGGGACTTCGGTCATGGCGCCTGCCTCGCCGTGGGCCCCGCGAGGTGGCCTACACGGGCTCCTTCGACACCGCCCGCAGACGCGATGCCACGGCCTCGAGCGTCTTCAGGGCGATGGACGGGTGCTCCAGCAGCAGGCCCCGGAACACCCACTCGGTGATGCCGAGCAGCTTGACGTCGCTGAGGGCCGTAACGGTCGCCGTCCTCGGCCCCCCGTCGATCAGGGCGATCTCGCCGAAGAACTCGCCCGGGCCGAGCGTCGACTTCTCCTTGCCGCCGATGGTCACCCGGCATCGACCCTCGAGGATCATGAACAGTCCAATCCCCCGCTCGCCCTCGCGCGCGATCACCGTCCCCTTCTTGTGCGTGACCTCCTTGGCCGCCCGGGCGATGACGGCCAGCTCCTTCTTCGAACAGCCGGAGAACAACGGAACGCCGGCCAGCTTGGCCGCGATGTCCTGCTGCGCCACCTGGACGACCTCCTTGCTCGGCGCGGGGGCCCGGTTCGGATGAGCGCTGGGCACAGCGATCCTATCGCGATCGGGGCCGCTCTCGCGACGCACACGACCGATAAGATGAGGCCGTGACCGAGCGCAGGCGCTTCGCGGCCATGATCGTGCTGTTCCTGGTGGGGTTCGGCATGGTTGCGTTGGCCGACGCCCTGGACGCCTACTGGCCGCTGTTCGTGACGCCGATCCCCTACGCGGCCATCCCCTGGCTGGTCGTCCACGCCGACGACTCGCCGTAGCCACTCGCCATCCGTTCGCCGCGGGGCACTCGTTGCGCGCTCCGGTAGCATGCAGCGTGGGGACGGGGAAGGAGGTCACATGGACGAGAACGAGGACCCCACGAGAGAGGGGTACACCCCGCCGTGGGAAAGACCGCCGGAGATGCCGCGCGAGCCGGAGATGCCGCGCGAGCCGGAGCCGCCGGCACCGCCATCCACGGAACCGCCTCGGGAGAGCGGGTGGCAGCCCGCCGAGCGGACGGCTGAGCGAGTGGGCGAGATGGTCGAGGGGGCACCGGCGGAGGCCAGGAAGGCGGTGACCCGCGCCAGCGCCACCGGGAAGAAGGTCTCGTCGCGGCCGCGCTCCAAGGCCAAGAAGACCGTTCGCAAGGCCCGGACCACTGCCAAGAAGGCCACCGCGAAGGGGAAGAAGGTCACCAGGCGAGCCCGGTCCACCGGCAAGAAGGCCACCACCCGGGCCAGGGCCGGCGCGAAGAAGGTCACCAGGCGAGCCCGGTCCACCGG
>Ga0209853_1000222_pt1 | contig 15789 bp, 13 predicted proteins | sample GWRWS1_30_40_FD_187224 | JGI IMG/M metagenome (GOLD analysis project Ga0209853, IMG submission 187224) | Riverbed sediment microbial communities from areas with vegetation nearby in Columbia River, Washington, USA - GW-RW S1_30_40 (SPAdes)... | ecosystem: Environmental > Aquatic > Freshwater >...
GGTCACGCAGGTCCTGTACGACATCGCGGACCTCCTGGAGATGAAGGGGGAGGACCGGTTCCGCCCGATCGCCTACCGGCGGGCCGCCCGCGAGATCGAGGCGATGCCGGAGGACATCGAGAGGCTGTGGCGGCAGGGCGGGGTGCCGCGGCTCCGACAGATCCAGGGTGTCGGCGAGGCGATCGCGGAGAAGATCGACCAGTACCTCCGGGAGGGGACGGTGAAGGCCCTGGAGGAGCTCCAGAAGGAGTTCCCCCGGGGGCTCGTCGACGTGATGAAGCTCCGGGGGATCGGGCCGAAGCGCTCGGCGATTCTGTGGAAGAGCCTCGGGATCACGGACGTCAAGGACCTGAAGAAGGCGGCGGAGAACCGGCAGATCCGCCGGCTGAAGGGGTTCGGGGAGAAGACGGAGCAGCGGATCCTCGAGGCGATCCGCCTGCATGAGGAGGGGCAGTCGCGGACCCTCCTTTCGGTCGCGTGGCCCATCGCGGAGGAGATCCTCGCGTACCTCCGGAAGAACGCCCCGATCGACAAGGCCTCCATCGCGGGGAGCGCCCGGCGGATGCGGGAGACCGTCGGGGACCTCGACCTCCTCGTGACGTCCGCGGAACCCCCCGCCGCGATCCGCGCGTTCACATCGATGCCGTCCGTGAAGGAGGTGATCCTCGCGGGGGACACGAAGGCGACCGTGATCCTCGCGGCCCGCATCCAGGCGGACGTCCGCGTCCTGGAGCCCGGGAGCTGGGGCGCGGGGCTCGTGTACTTCACGGGGAACAAGGACCACAACATACACCTCCGGACGATGGCGCAGGAGCGCGGGTGGAAGCTCGACGAGTACGGGATCTTCGACGGGAAGAAGAAGATCGCGGGGGAGACGGAGGAGGACGTGTACGGCGCGTTCAATCTCCCGTGGATCCCGCCGGAGATCCGGGAGGAGAACGGGGAGATCGAGGCCGCGCAGGCGGGGACGCTGCCGCGGCTCGTGGAGCTCAAGGACATCCGCGGGGACTTCCACGTCCACACGAACCGTTCGGACGGCGTCGACCCCCTGGAGGCGATGGTGGACGCGGCGGTCGCCCGGGGGTACGAGTACGTCGGGATCTCCGACCACTCCCCCGCCGTCGTCGTTGCGAACGGGCTCGACCCGCAGGCCCTCCGGATGCACCGGGCCGCGATCCGCGCGCTGAACCGCGAGCTCCGCGGGAAGATCACGGTCCTCGCGGGGACGGAATGCGACATCCTCGACGCGGGCGCCCTCGACTACCCGGACGAGGTCCTCAAGGAGCTCGACTACGCGGTCGCGTCCGTCCACTCCAAGTTCACCCTCCCTGAGGACGAGCAGACGGAGCGCGTGATCAAGGCGATGAAGAACCCGTACGTGAACATCTACGCGCACCCCACGACCCGGCTGATCGGGAGCCGGGACCCGATCGAGATCGACCTCGTGGCCGTGATGGAGGCCGCCGCCGCGACGGGGACCGCGCTCGAGGTGAACGCGTACCCGAACCGGATGGACCTGCACGGGGGCTACGCGCGGATGGCGAAGGAGAAGGGGTGCGTCCTCGCCGTGGACACGGACAGCCACTCCCGGGGGCACCTCGAGAACATGCGGTTCGGCGTCGGGACCGCGCGGCGGGGATGGCTCGAGGCGAAGGATGTCGTCAACGCCTGGCCCCTCGACCGCGTGCGGGCGTTCTTCCGGTGACCCCGGCGAGGGCCTCGAACGCCCGCCGGACCACGTTCCGGTCGTTCTCGAAGTGGAGGCGGCGGAGGGCCTCGGACCGCGGGAACCACCGCGCCTCGTCGAACCCGGGTTCGAGCTTCAGCCGGCCGCCGACCCGCTCCGCGAGGAAGTACACGACCCGCTTGTCCACGTTCGCGTCGTCCCGGGGGGAGTAGAACCGGTACCGGACCTCCAGGAGGGGCCGGAGGACCCGGACCTGGAGCCCCGTCTCCTCCCGGACCTCCCGCACCGCGGTCTCCTCGAGGGTCTCCCCGGGCTCCACGGTCCCCTTCGGGAGGCCCCAGAGCCGCTCGTCCGCGCGCCGGATCAGGAGGACGCGCCCCTCCGCGTCGATCACCGCGCATCCGGCGGACAGCGCGGTCTTCGTCGGCTTCCCGGGGCGGGGCTTCCCGCTCCGCCGCCGCGGGACCCGCGCGATGCGGGCGGCCTTCGCGAGGTCCGCCTGGAGGGCCTCCGAGAGCGTGCGGTTGTACAGGACCGCGGCGGGGTGGTACGTCGCGACGACGGGGATCCGTTCGAAGCGCGGGTGGCCCCGCCGTGCGCTCGCGAGGTCTGCGTCGGGCCCGAGGAGGGCGGTCACCGCGGTGTCCCCGAGGGCGACGAGGACCCGGGGGCGGACCGCGTGGACCTGCGCGAGGAGGTACGGGTGGCACGCCTCGATCTCGTCCGCGCGGGGCCGGCGGTTCTCCGGGGGACGGCACTTCACGACGTTCGTGATGAACACGTCCTTCCGGGTGAGCCCCGCCTTCCCGAGGACGGCGTCGAGGATTCGGCCCGCGGCGCCGACGAACGGGCGACCTGCATCGTCCTCGTGGCGCCCGGGGGCCTCGCCGAGCAGGAAGATCCTCGCGTTCGGCGGGCCCTCCCCCGGGACCGCGTGGGTCCGGCCCTCGTGGAGGCGGCACAGGGTGCAGCCGCGGATCCGTGCGGCGAGGTCCTCGAGGTCCCCCATGCGCGCGCATCCCGCCTTCGCTAGAAGAACTTCACCCCTCCGCGCCCTTCAGCTCGGACCGGAGGACGGTGAGGTCGCGGATCTTGGGCTGGAGCTTCTCGATCTTCCGGGTGTAGTTCGCGCGGATCTTCTCGAATCGCTTTTCCGCGCGGTCCCGGTCGACGGTCTCGTGCTTGAGCTCGTCGTGCGCGCGCTTGATCCAGTGACGGTACGACGCCTCGATCTTGCGGAGTCGATGGAGTTTCCGGTCCAACCGCTCCAGCCTCGTCGTGCGTCCCACGCCCCCTGCACCACGGGTCGCTCCCCCGCCACGGACCCGACTCAGGCGCGGGGAACGGGTTCCCGTCTCTTTAGCGTTGCGTCGAGGACGCCGTTCGTGAACGTGCTCTCGAGGCTCAGGGGGTCCACGTCGTCCGGCAGGTCCACGGACGCGACGTACCGCTTCTCCCCGTCCGCCTCGATCACGAGACGGAGGCCGTCGACCCGCACACGGAGCTCGTCGTCCCGGGCGCCGGGCAGCTCCGCCGTGATGTGGATCGTGTCCGGGAACAGGACGACGTCGACGAGGGGGTCCCGGCTCGCGATCTCCTGCCCCTCGACGGCCTGGAAGGAGCCCTCGCCGCGGGCCTCGCGATTCCGCATCGTGAACCCGTACACGAAGGGCTCGCGGAACACGCCAAGCTTTCCTTCGAACGCGTCCTTGAGCATGCGGTTGATCGTCTTCCGCATGTCCTCGAAGCTATCGTCCTCGCTCATCGCGTGAACCCCTCGGAGCCCTCGACCCGGAACGCCCACCGCGTCCCGGCACGACCGACGATGAAAATTGCCCGTGGCCGTCTTATAGTTTTCGAGACGGTCGATGGGACCCTCCGCAGGGGCGCAGTCGACGACATCACGCGGCGGTCCAAGATCGAAATCACGACGTTCTCGGGAGAGAAAGGCCGCCACGCGATAAGAACGTTGTGCCAGAAGTGTGCGGCTACGCACCGCCCGTGGCCGGGGGCGGGGGCGGGGCGGGCCTCGACACGGGTGCGGGGGTCGCGGGAGGGGCCGCCCCCGGCTTGTCCCCGGCGGTCCTCACGTTCGGGCGCCGCTCCCGCACCTGGACGACCCGGTCCACGAGCATCGAGAACCTCGGGATCCCGACGTACTCGAGCTTGCCGTCCACGACGACCGCGGGACCGAACTTCAGCTTGTGCTTCGCGAGGAGCTCGGGGTGGGCGGTGCCGTCCACGGTCGTCACCGTGACGTCCGGGAGCCGCTGTCGCAACCGCGCCGCGATCGAGCGGACCCGCTCCGCCTGATGGCCTTGGTTCGACGTCAGGAAGACGACCTCCGTCATCGCGGACGCTCCGGCCGTCGAACCGTCCCCCCGCCATAAGCTTTACGGGGCGTCGCCCCATCCTTCATCCAACGACAAGAATAAAAATAGGCCCGCGGCCTTCCGCTCCCGGATGAGGCTCCTCGTCGCCTCTAGGGAGGACCCCGCGAGCGCGGTCCAGCGGGAGGCCCTCCTGCGGATCGCGCGATGGGAGGATGCGGGGGAGTTCGCGGGACGGCCCGCGGTGCGGCACGGGGATCACGTGCTCGTCGAGATTCCCGACCTCCACCTGTACCACGATCACATGGACCGGGAGGCGCGGGCGGTCCTCGGCGGCACGCCGGAGGTCGTCGTGTTCCTGTCGAAACACGTCAGCGGGAGCGGGACGCCGAGCCTCACCGTGCACCCGATCGGGAACCCCGGGCCCGCGGACTTTGGCGGGAGGCCGGGGACCTTGGTGCCGACCGCGCCGCGGATCATGACGGAGGTCCTCCGCGCGGTCCGCAGGGAGGCGGCAGGTCTCGCCTACGAGGTGACGTTCGAGGCGACCCACCACGGCCCCTATCTCGAAGCTCCCGCGTTCTTCATCGAGGCGGGGAGCACGGAGAGGGAATGGGGGGACCCCGCTGCGGCGGAGGCTCTCATGCGGGCGCTCCTCTCCGTGAGGCTGGGACCTTCCCCGGTCGCGATCGGGGTCGGTGGCGGGCACTACGTACCGCGGCTCACGGACGTGGCACTCTCCCGGGATGTCGTGTTCGGACACCTCCTCGCGGGCCACGCGCTCCCGTTCCTCACGGAGGCGATGATCGACCAGGTCGTCGCCCGCACCCCGGGCGCGACCCTCGTGTACTTCCACCGGAAGGCCCTCGAGAAGGGGACCCTCCGGGACCTCCAGGCCCGATTCGAGGCCCGCGGTCTCCGCTCCGTACGGGAGGAGGACCTCGCGCCGCTGCCCCCGAAGCAAAGTTATTAATCGCCGTCCGGTTACGAGGGACGTCGGGAGGGTTCTCCTGCTCCGAGAATGCAGTTCTCACGGATACTACCGCGGTGAGGAGATGTGCCCCATGTGCGGGGCGTCGAACACGCACTTCCTCCTCAAGGACGAGGAGATCGACGCCGTCGGCCGCACGATGGCGGGCGTCCTCCGCCACTTCCCGGACCGGTACGGCCTGGAGATGGACGCGAACGGCTGGATCGACCTCCGGGACTTCATCACCGCCGTGTCGATCCGGAACAAGCGCTTCCGGTTCCTGAAGCCGAACCACATCCTCGGGCTGATCCAGACGGACCCGAAGGGGCGGTACGAGTTCCGGGACGGCCGGATCCGCGCGACGTACGGGCACAGCCTGGACGTCGACCTGGACCTGCCCACGGACAACATCCCGGAGGTCCTCTTCTACCCGACGAGCGAGGAGGAGCTCGGCGTGCTCCTCGGGGCCGGCCTCCGGCCCTCGGACCGGAAGATGGTCCACCTCAGCGGGACGTTCCACGCGGCGGTCGAGGCGGGGCGGGTCCGGATCCAGGTGCCCGTGATCGTGGAGATCGACACGAAGGCGGCGCGCGCCTCGGGGATCGTGATCAAGAAGGCGGGGAAGACCGTGTACCTCACGAGTGAAGTCCCGCCGGAGTTTCTGAAGCGCTCCGAGCGGGCGGAGGAGGAGTTGTCTCCGGAGGAAGCGTCCGCGGACTAAATTATCTCCTCACGTTGATTTTTAACGCCATCTATTTTATAACGGGGCACTGCATACGTCGGCCCCGTCAGGAGTCAGATGGGCATGCCCACCGGCATCGACCTCATCGGCAACAACGCGGCCCTGCAAGAGCACTGGATCAAGCGGTTCATCGCGATCATCGTCGACGCGATCATCCTCGCCGTGATCACGATCGTCCTGAACGCGCTGTTCCTCGGCGCCCTGTTCGCCCTCGGACTGTGGTGGTCCTTCATCTACGGGATCGTCTGGGTCCTGTACTCCACCCTCCTCGAGGGGAGCTCGATGCGGGCGACCCTCGGAAAGAAGGTGATGAACCTCCAGGTCGTCGCGATCGACGGCGCGATGACGATCGAGAAGGCCCTGATCCGGAACCTCTCGAAGGTCCACCCGCTGTTCGTCCTCGTGGACTGGGTGATCGGGATCGCGACCCAGGGAGACCCGCGGCAGCGGTACCTGGACCGGCTCGCCCGGACCTCCGTGACCCGCGTGGACGCGAACGCGTACATCGAGGAGCAGTTCCGCCAGATGCAGTACGTGCCGCCCCACCCGACCCCGCCGCCCGCTGGGGCGTGGGGCCAGCCCGCGCCCGCGCAACCCCAGCCCACGACGCAGGCGACGATGACCCCGCCGACGACGCCGCAGTCCCCGCCCGCGGGCGGGTGGCCCGGACAGGCGGCCCCGCCCGCCGGGGGGCAGTGGCCCGCCCACAAGTGGGACGAGTCCGGGAACCTCGTGCCCCAGATGCGGTACTGCACGGCGTGCGGGGGACAGCTCGTCCAGCGGGGCGACGGCCGCCTCACATGCGTCCGGTGCGGCGCGGTCTACTGAGACCCGCTTGCGAACAGGGCGAGATTCACAGCGACCATCGCGAAGTATGCACCGATGAGCACGATGCCCGCCCGCCGCGAGACGTTCCACCCGCCGAGCATGAACGCGAGGAGGAGGAACGACGTCGCGATCGCGACGGTGACCACGGGGATGATTAGGGACGCGGCGTAGGTCATCGGTCGGAGGATCCCCATGATCCCGAGGGTGAGGAGGGCCGTGACGACGCACGCGCCGAGCCCCTCCCCGAGCGCCAGGTCCGTGTACCCCTTCCGGGTCGCGTGGTACGCGGCCGCGATGTCCGGGAGCGACGTCCCGAGGGCGACGACCGTGATCCCGAGGATCCACTCGCTGACCCCGGAGGCCCCGGAGAGCTGCACGGCCCCGAGGACGATGAACTGGGCGCCCATCACCGCCCAGATCACTCCAAAGAGGAGCCACGGGAGGCCCGCGCGGATCTCCACCTTCCGCCCGAAAAGCCAGCCCGCCATCTCGAGCTCGATCTTCATGTCCTGGACGGCCGCGTCGAGCTCCGCGGGCGCCACCTTCTTCTGAACGATCAGCAGGTTCACGGTGTATGGGACAAATAGCGCGACGAGGGCGAGGCCGTCGTACGAGCTCAGGGTGCCGTCGAGGAGGAGCGCGGCGGACACGACCGTGACGGTCACGAAGAACACGGCGTCCCGGAGGACGATCTCCCGCGTCGAGTGAATCGGCACCAGGATCGCGGACACGCCGATCACGAACGCGAGGGTGACGACGTTCGACGCAAGGGCGTTCCCGAGCGCGATGTCCGGGCTCCCCTCCTGGAGTGCGATCCCGCTCACGAGGACCTCCGGGAGCGCGGAGAGCGTGGACACGAGCAGAGCCCCGATCACGAAACGGCTCCGCCCGATCTTCTGCGCGAGCCCGAGGGCGTTGTCCGTGAGGAACTTCGCCCCCTGGTTCAGGACGAGGAAGCCCACGGCGATGAGGCCCACGGAGACCGCGGCGAGGAGCCAGAGTTCCAGCTGCCCACTCCCTTCTGACGCGGGCTCGGATGAGATTCTCCGATATTAACGTTAAGAAGGCTCACGTCACGATCTCGTCGAGCCGGCCCTCGTCCGCGGCCCGCTTGATCTCCACCGCGAGCCGCCGCCCGGTGCTCATCGGCCGCCGCCACAGCGCGTTCCCGTACGGGTGGCCGAGGGCCATGTGGACGTTCGTGCCTCCTCCGATCCGGGGCGCGACGTCGTAGACGTAGAAGTCCTCCTCCCGGTCCACGCAGGTCTGCAGAGTGAACGGTCCGAGGATCCCGGGCGCGTAGTGTTTCTGGGTCGCCTCCACCCATCGCTCCGCGATCGAGAACACCTCGTTCAGCGCGCTCTCCCGGAGGGTCGCGGAGTTGTGGCCGATCACGATGTATCCCGGGATCGCCTGGGACGGGTCGAGGGTGAGCTGCTGGGTCGCGGGGAGGCGGACGTGGCCGTCCAGGGACGTCTCGAACCGCCAGTCCACGCCGAGGAGCTCGAGCCGCTCCCCCTCCCGCTCGAGGGGCGAGTAGAAGAAGTCGAAGTTGAACACGGGGCCGAGGATGTACCGCTCGATCCGCGCGGCGGCGAGGTCCGCCTTCGAGATCACGCCCTGTTTGATCAGGGTCGCGGACTTCTCCCGGTACTCCTTCGGACTCGCCGCGGTGAAGAACCCTCGCTCGAGCTTCTTCGCCTTGTGTGGGAGCTTCACGATCACGAGGCCATCGATCTCCGAGGGCCTCTCGATCTTCTCCGGATACGGGACCCCCGCCTTCTCGAGGAGCCAGTAGTAGCTCTTCTTCTCCGAGCGCTCCTCTGTGCGCAGGAGGTTCCGGCTCCCGAAGAGGGGCACGAGAAACTCCCCCTCGATCGCGTCGAGGTCGCAGTACGACGTGAAGGACCGGTTCGGGACGAAGATCGTGTTCCGGTTCCGGAGGTACTCCTGGACCTTCTTCGTGAGGACCTCGGAGAACTTCCCGAACACGAGGGGCTCGTCCACGACGCCCCGCTCGAGGGCCCCGGAGGCATCCCGGCGGGCGCGGAAGTAGCGGGAGTACGTCGCGTCCCGGCCCCGCTCGCACACGGCGATCGTGTGGAGGCCTTCCTCGACGGCCCCGTCGCACACGTCGAGGGCGGAGTGGGAGCCGATCACGCCGACGGAGAGGCGGCCGTCGTCGTACCCCTCGAGCACCTTCAGGACGCGCTCGCGGTCGATCACGGCGTCATCTGATGGCGGGCCCGATGCGGGGGGCTTGCTTAAGCGTTTGTGGCGGGCGGCACCTTCATCCCGCCGGAGGGAATCGCGCGGTCGATGCAGGCTCGGCCCGCGAAGTGGTGGGGCTGGGGCTTCGAGGACCGCTCCGTCCCCCTCGAATCGAAGCCCGCCCTCCTCGCCCTTCTGCGGCAAGTCCTGGAGCTCCCGCCGACGGACCTGCTCCCCGTGCCCGACCCGGAGACGATCCGGCTCCCGCCCTCCCGCCTCTCGAACGCGGAGCTCGCGGAGTTCCGGAAGATCATCGGGGAGGAGGGGATCGCGGCGTCGGACAGGGACCGTCTCACCCATGGGACGGGGAGGTCCTACAGGGACCTGATCCGGCTCCGGCTCGGCCCGATCCCGCCGCCCCCGGACCTCGTCCTGTTCCCGGAGGGGGACGAGGACATCCGCCGGCTCCTCGAGTTCTGCTCCGAGAAAGAGGTCCGTGTGATCCCGTTCGGCGGGGGCACGAGCGTCGTGGGCGGGGTCGAGGTCGTGGACGCATCGCGCCCCCACATCACGATCGACCTCCGGAGGATGCGGCGGGTCCTCGCCGTGGACGAGATGTCCCTCCTCGCGACCGCGCAGGCGGGGATCCGGGGGCCGCTGCTCGAGGAGGAGCTCGGGGCGCACGGCCTCACCGTAGGGCACTTCCCGCAAAGCTTCGAGTTCTCGACCCTCGGTGGGTGGATCGCGTCGCGGTCCTCCGGGGCGTTGTCGAACCGGTACGGGAAGATCGAGGACCTCGTCGCGGGCCTCCGCCTCGTCGCGCCGTCCGGCGTGTACGACATGCAGTCCCGGCCCCGCCATGCGATGGGGCCCGATCTCCTCGGCCTCGCGGTGGGGTCCGAGGGGGCTCTCGGGGTGATCACGCAGGCGACGATCCGGGTCCACCGCGCCCCGGAGGCGAGGGCGTTCGAGTCCTTCCTCTTCCGGAGCTTCCACGACGGGCTCGAGGCGCTGCGGGGGATGGCGCAGGACGGGGTGCCGGCCCACATGACGTACCTGATGGACGAGGACGAGACCCGCCTCGCGGCCGCGACGGCGGGCGGCTCCGGGTCCCGCACCGCCAGGGGCGGCTCCCTCCTCCTGATCGGATACGAGGGCTCGCGGGGGCTCGTCCGGGACCACCTCGCGGCGGGGAGGCGGTACTGCGGGGCGGGCAGCGCCGCGGGGCCGGGCCCCGCGGAGGGGTGGTTCCGCGAGCGGTACGACACGCCGTACCTCCGGGACTCGCTGATCGACCACCGGATCATGGTGGACACCGTGGAGACCGCGACGACGTGGTCGAACCTCGAGCGCCTGTACGAGGGCGCGAGGAAGGCGCTCCTCACCGGGATCTGGGGCACGGGGGTCCAGGGGCTCGTGGGGTGCCACGTGTCCCACGTGTACACGGAGGGTGCGTCCCTGTACTTCACGTTCCTCGCCCGCCAGAAGCGCGGGGACGAGATCCCGCAGTACGACGCGGTGAAGGCCGCCGCGACCCGCGCGATCCTCGACCTTGGCGGGCATCTGAGCCACCACCACGGGGTCGGCGTGGAACACGCGAAGTACCTCCGGGAGGCGATCGGAGACGAGTCGTGGCGGCTCCTCCGGGACCTGAAGCGCACCCTGGACCCGAAGGGGATCATGAACCCTGGCAAGGTGTATGCGGTGGGGGCATGATGGACGAGTTCTCCGCCCGCACGCGCTCCGCGAACCTTGAGGCGATGGCCGCCCGGCGCGTGGACGTCCTCGTGATCGGGGGCGGGATCGTCGGCGCGTGGACCGCGTTGACCGCCGCGATGCGGGGGCACCGGACCGCGCTCGTCGAGAAGGGGGACTTCGCGAGCGGGACGAGCGGGAAGACCTCCCGCCTCGTCCACGGAGGGCTCCGGTACCTGGAGCGGTTCCGGATCGGGGTCGTCCGGCGGGCCGCGCGGGAGCGGGACCTCCTGCTTCGGATCGCCCCTGGACTCGTGAAGCCGCTGAAGTTCCTGATCCCCGTGTACCAGGACCGCGGCCCTAAGGACTGGCAGCTTCGGATCGGTCTGTGGCTGTACGACGCGCTCTCGAAGGAGAAGACCCTGCCCCGGCGGGCGTGGCTGACGCCGCAGGGGGCGCTCGCCCTCGAACCCTCCCTGTCGCCCGCGGGCCTCGTCGCCGCCGCGGTGTACGCGGACGCGGTCACCCGGGACGCGCGGCTCGTCCTCGCGGTCGTCCGCAAGGCCGCGGACGCGGGCGCGCTCGTCGCGAACCACGCGCGGGTGACGGACCTCATCCGCGAGGAGGGCGGGGTCTCGGGGGCAAGAATCCTCGATGGAGAGACCGGGACCCTCCGGACCGTCCGCGCGAGGGCGATCGTGAACGCGACGGGCGTCTGGGTGAACGAGCTCCAGGGCGAGCGGGCGAGGCTCCGTCTCCGGCCGACGAAGGGGATCCACGTGCTCGTCCCCCGGGAGCGGGTGGGAAATCGCGACGCGGTGACGCTCCCCACTCACGACGGGCGGGTGATCTTCGTCCTCCCATGGGGCGAGCTTGCCCTTATCGGGACGACGGACACGTTGCATCGAGGAGAGAAGGACGCCGTCGAGGCCACCCCGGAGGATGTGGAGTACCTCCTCAGCGGCGTGAACGAGGGCTTCCCCCGGGCCCGCCTCACCCGGGGCGACATCGTCGCGACGTACGCGGGACTCCGACCCCTGATCGATTCAGGAGAGAGGAGGGAATCGGACATCTCGCGGGAGCACAAGATTATCGTGGACCCCGATGGCCTCGTCTCCGTCGCGGGGGGCAAGCTCACGACGGGGCGGGCGATGGCCACGGAGATTCTCTGGACGATCGAGAAGCGGCAGCTCTTTGAGGAATTCAGGCGGGACACCGCAGCTGCGATGCGCCGTTCCAAGCGGCGGATCCGCGCCGCCAAGGGGCGGGAGGAGCGCGGGGACACTCGAAAGATCGTGCTCGAGGATGCGGGGGGACCCGCGGACGTCACGCACCTGGAAGCCGCCGTGGTCCGGGCGGTCCGGCACGAGATGGCGATCCACCTCGATGACTTCCTCATGCGTCGGACGGGCTTGTTCTATGAACTCCTGGACCAGGGCGCCGGAATCGCACCCACCGTCGTCGAGACGATGGGAGCGGAGCTGGGATGGGACGCAGACCGACGGGCGAAGGAACTCGAGAGATTCGGTCGCATGCTCCAGGCGAACCGGCGATGGCGGGAGGAGGGGCGCGACGCCAGGTTCTGACATCGTGGGGGTCGCGAACCCGGAGGCAGGGAACGGTCGGGCCCGGAGATATGCGAGGAGACTCGAGCGTGCCTTGCGAGAGGCACGCCTTCCAATCGCGATCCGGTACACGACGGCGCCCTTCGATGGGGTGCGACTCACCCGGGAGGCAATCGAGGCGGGGGCCACGACGGTCCTCGCGATCGGCGGGGATGGCACCGTGAACGAGGTCGCGAACGGGTTCCTCGGGGGAGGGCGGTCGAACCGCGATGTCGCTCTCGCCATCGCGCCGGTCGGGACGGGCACGGACTTCGCGAAGACGATCCACCAGACCGCGGAACCGGGCGAGGTGCTCGCGCGACTCCGGAGAGACGACCGGAGGCCCATCGATGCGGGCCTCGTCGACTACACGGACCTCCAGGGCAGAGCCGCTTCCCGATACTTCATGAACATCGCCGAGTTCGGTTCCGGCGGGGCCGTCGTGGAGAAGGTGAATCGCACGACGAAGGTCCTCGGCGGACGGATGAGTTTCCTCCTGGCGATCCTCTCCACGCTCCCGAAGTACCGGAACCGGGGAGTGCGATGGCGGATTGATGGCGGGTCGTGGGCGGAGGCGAGGGTGAACAACTTCATCGTCGCGAACGGCCGGTATTTCGGCGGTGGACTCATGCCCGCACCGCGGGCAGAGGTGGACGACGGCCAGTTCGACGTCGTCGTGATCGGAGACATCGATTTCAAGACGGTCCGCCGCCACCTCGGGGACTTGCGGAGAGGAACCCACCTCGGGCTGGAGTTTGTCTCTTCGTCCCGCGGCAACCTTCTCGAGACGGAGCGCACGGAGCTCGCGTACCTCGACCTCGACGGCGAACTCGTCGGAGTGGACCCGACCCGCTTCCTCTGCCTTCCGAAGGCCATCGACCTCGTCGTGTGAGCGCGATCGCATTGTGCCCGTTTGGGCACAGCCCGCGCGCATTTTGCCCAACTGCGCAAAAAGAAAGGGATAGCCCCGGGCAGATTCGAACTGCCGCCACGAGGTCTCTCCTCGGCCGGTCTCTGTGCCAATCCAGAGCCTCGTATCCTTGGCCACTAGACTACGGGGCTATGCGGGCCGCCCTAGCATCCCTGGCCTCTTAACGATTTCTTCCCCGCAGCGGGGCTTGCGAGCGGTCCCTATCCCGCCGCCTCGCGGAGGCGGGCGAGAACGAACGTCTTGTCGAGGACCGCGAGGAAGGGCGCCGCCCGCGGGCCCTTCTCCCTCCCGAGGAGGACGAGGTACAGGTTCCGGAAGAAGCGCGGGGTGTCGACGGGCAGCTTCCCCCCCTTCGTGAGGGAGACCATCGCCTCCTTGATCGCGTCCTCCCGCCATTCGGTCGACTCGATCCCCTTCGCGAAGGCCCGCAGGGACTCGCGATCCTCCGGTGTGAGCTGCGCGAGCACCTCCTTCGGGAGCCGCTCGAGGAGGACGACCCGGTTCTCCGGCGCGTACCGCTCCACCCACACCCCGCCCTGTTCCAGGCGGCGACGGACGCGGTCCGTCTCGAAGTCCGTGAGCCTGCGGGTGAGGATCCCGGTGTCCTTCAGCCGGGCGAGGCACCACTCAAGGCGATTCCCCGGCGGGGAGATCTGGTGGAGGAACGCGGCGTGCCGATATGGAAGCTGGAACGGCGCCTCCTTCGGGGGCGGGTCCAGCTGCGCGAGCTCGTGGCTCCGGGCCTGGACCTCCTCGTCCTCCGTCCGCGACGACGCGTAGAACGCCCGCTCCGCGGTGTCGTACTGGTCGTGGTACACGTCCACCTTCCCGAGGTCCAGGACGATCCGCCGGCCGATCGGGTTCACGAGGTAGATGTACCGGAGGACCTCCGCGTCCGCGACCCGGAGCCAGTCCCCCGGCCAGAACCCCTTGAAGTCGGAGGAGTCCATGTCCCCGAGGTCCACGCCCTTCTCCGCGATCCCGACCCACTCGTACGGGATCCCGAACGGGGGCTCGATGCTCAGGAGGACGCGGGCCGCCTCCTTGCACGAGTCCCTCGACCCTCCCGGGGTCGCGTGGTCCTTCCCGAAGGGCTCGATGTCCACCTTGAGGACTTTCCACAGGGCGGGCCACTCGAGCCGCCAGTTCAGCTTCCCCTTCTCGATCGGGCTCTCCCCCCGCCCGCCGCAGTCGCATTCGTACGCGACGGCGGTCCGGTCGATCACCTTCACCGCGCGGGCCTTCCCGATCCGCTTGCACGTGAGGCAGAGGGGCTCGAACGGGAGCCATCCCGGCGGGTACGGGTGGCGGGCGCGGAACCGGTTCACGAGCTCCCGCACCTCCTCGCTCCGGCCCGCGAGGTCCTCGACGACCGCCTTCATCTCGGGCCACGTGTAGATGTCCGAGGTCCGCACGACGTGGACCCCGCGGGCGAAGTCCTCGAGGTGGTCCCCGAAGTCCTCCCAATAGTGGTCCACCCAGCCGGGGTGGCAGCCGTGGGGGTCCGGGACGTCGATGAGCCGCCACGACGCGTACATCGACCCGCTCCCGTCCTTGAACTCCGCGACCTGGCGGGGGCTCGCCTTCCACTGGTCCTGCGTGTACAGGACGAGCACGTGTTGGGTCGTGTGCCCCTCCTCCTGGAGGGCGCGGGCGATCGTGTTCCCGAGGACGACCTCCCCGCGGAGGCGGCCGACGTGCTGGAGGCCGGAGACGGACAGCCCGGAGGACACGACGAGGTCCCCGCGGTCCCGCACGAACTCGATGACCTTCTCGATGAGCTCGTCCGCCCAGTGCATGGGTCCCGCGGATGAAGAGAGGGCGGGCCATTAAGGTTACGCGGGCTCAGTAGACGCGGGGCTCCGTCCGCCACCGCCGGTCCGCCAGGACGAGGAGCGGGGCCGCCGCGATCAGCGCGAATCCCCACGAGGGCGCGAGGGTCGCCGCGCCGCCGAGGAAGGCCGCCGCGAGCCCGTACACGGACGCGGAGAAGATCACGGGGACCCAGCTCAGGACGAGGAGCTTCCGGGGCCGGAGGAGCGCGGTCGCGAAGAGCCCCGCGAAGAACAGGAGGAACGCGCCGAGGAAGAGCCCGCCGAGGGGCGTGCGGTCCGCGATCTCGTACACGCCCCACGCGGTCCGCCCCGGGACGCCGATCCACGCCCACGCGGAGCCCGCGGCAGCGAGGACGACGGAGAGGAGCGGGATCCGGCGCTCCCGGAACGGGAGGCCGAGGAGGCCCCACAGGTACGCGGTCATCGCCGCGGTCGCGATCAGGAGGCCGGGGCCCGCGTACCCCGTCGCGTCCACCGCGATCACCGGGGTCGCGGTCGTGTACACGCCCGCCTCGACGATCGAGACGAAGAGGCTCACCCGCCCGGGCCACATCGGCGGGGCCGTGGCGGTGTAGAGGGACCCTCCCGGGGCCATCGTCGTGGATCGCCACGTCTCCGCGGCGGTGGACCCCCGCCACAGGAGGACGACCTCGGAGGCCGCGGTCGCGGATGCGGTCACGTGGACCCCCAGGAGGTCGCTTGTGACCCCGAGGACCGCGGGGTCCGGCAGGGGCGCCGCCCCGTCGAAGGCCCAATCCAGGAACCGCATGGCGGTCGGGATCCAGCCCTCGTATCCGGAGTGGCCGTGGTTCGGGACGAGGCTGAGCCACGTCCGCGACGGGATCGCGCGGTACGTCTCCATCACGCCCCAGATCGGGAAGAACTCGTCCGCGGTCCCCGCCATGAACAGCACGGGGGCGGTGATCAGTGGCGCGTACCCGAGGGGGTCGTAGTGC
>Ga0209853_1000223_pt1 | contig 15759 bp, 10 predicted proteins | sample GWRWS1_30_40_FD_187224 | JGI IMG/M metagenome (GOLD analysis project Ga0209853, IMG submission 187224) | Riverbed sediment microbial communities from areas with vegetation nearby in Columbia River, Washington, USA - GW-RW S1_30_40 (SPAdes)... | ecosystem: Environmental > Aquatic > Freshwater >...
CGCCCGTGCGTCCATGGGACTGAGCTACCGTTCCACGGACTCCGCGGTGTGGCTCTTCGGAGGCAACGACGGGTCTGCCCGCGCGGACACCTGGCGGTACTTCGATTTCTCCGGGTCCCGCACTTGGAGCAACATGCCGACGCAGCGGAGTCCCCCGGCCCGCCAGACGTTCGGAGTGGCGGACCAGGCCTCGAACGGCAAGTCCGTCATCTTCGGCGGCATCCTCGCCGGCGGGGGTCTCGCCTCGGACACGTGGTCCCTTGGTCCCGCGTACCGCGGGTCCGGGACGTGGACGTCGGCGACCTCGGACAGTGGCGGCGCGAACGTCGACTGGCTGACCCTGACTTGGTCCCCCACGGCGCAGCCAGCAGGCGCCGTTCTCCGGTTCCAGGTGGCGACATCGAACGACCCCGCAGGCCCGTGGACGGACTTCCTCGGGCCGAACTGTTCGCCCGCAGCCTACTACGTCACCTCCGGCACCGCGATATGCACGTCTCAGGACGCGAACCGGTACATCCAGGTCCGCGCGAATCTCCTGACGACGAACAACCTGAACACGGCGACGATGGACTGGGTCGCGGTGGACTACAACGTACCGAGCGCGAGTCCGTTCATCATCCTGACGAGCCCGGCGAACACCGAGTTCGGGGTCCTCCAGACCGCGCCGATCTTCGTCCGGTTCAGCGAGCCGATGGACACCGCGACGGTCGCATTGACGATCACCCCCGCCATCACGCTCACCCCGACGTGGTCTGAAGGGGACTCCGCGGTCACGTTCGCCCACGTCGCGCCCCTGCAGGAGTGCAAGGCGTACACGGTCAACATCACCGCCGCGAAGGACACATCGGGAGCCGACCTCGTCCCCGGCCCGGCCCCGAACCCGTGGTCGTTCGTCACGGAGTGCATCAACCCCGCGATTATCTTGACGAGCCCGATACAGGGCGACATGGACGTCCCCCTGGACGCGGACATCGTGATCACGTTCAGCGAGGCGATGAACACGTCGAGCGTGGGATGGACGATCGATCCGACGGTCGTCCTCACCCCGACCTGGTCCGGGGGCAACACGATCCTCACCCTGAGCCACACCACCAATTTCACGCAGTGCATGATGCACATGGTGGAGATCACCGGGAAGGACCTCGGCGGGCTGAACCTGCTTCCGGGCCCGGTCCCGAACCCGTTCGACTTCCACACCCACTGCCTCGAGCCGTACATCGTGTCCACGGACCCGTTCCACCTGCAGACGGACGTGGCGACGACCGCGGACATCGTGGTCGTCTTCAGCGAGCCGATGGTCCCGAGTTCGGTCACCTGGACGATCGCGCCCAGCGTCACCCTCACGGCGGCCTGGTCGAACGCGGACCAGACCCTCACGTTGAGCCACGTCTTGCCGTTCACGGTCTGTCAGACATACACGGCGAACATCACCGGCGGGAAGGACGCGGGCGATGGGCTCGACCTGTTCCCCGGGCAGCACGAGACCCACGCGCCCCACCCGTGGAAATTCACGATCGCGTGCCCCAACCCCTTCATCGTCCTCACCCTCCCGCAGGACGGGGAGACGGGCATCAACCAGTTCGCGAACATCTCCGTGCAGTTCAGCGAGCCGATGATCCCCGCGACCGTGACCTGGACGATCGCTCCGAACGTTCCGCTCACCCCGTCGTGGGACCCCTCGAACGTGATCCTCACCCTCACCCACGTCATTCCGTTCGGGTGCGGGGTGAACACCGTGCAGATCACGGGAGGCACCGATGTCGATGGAAACCCGCTGGTCGCCGGTCCCGCGCCGAACCCGTGGACCTTCCAGCCGTCGTGCCCGAACCCGTTCATCACGCAGACGAACCCCGCGGACACGGCCACGGGCGTCCCCCTCACCGCGGACATCGTGGTGACGTTCAGCGAGGCGATGGACACCCCGACCGTGATGTGGGGCCTGGTGCCGACGGTGACCCTGACCGACGCGTGGTCGGCCGGGAACACGGTCCTCACGCTGAGCCACACGACGCCGCTGACGCAGAGCACGGACTACAACGCCGTGATTCTCTCGGGCAAGGACATGGCCGGGGACGACCTCGTCTCCGGGCCCGCGCCGAACCCGTGGCGGTTCCGGACCGCGGGCGTGAACCCGCAGATCCTCTCGACGGACCCCGTGGACGGGGCCACCGCGGTACCCACCGCGGCGAACGTCGTCGTGACGTTCAGCGAGCCGATGGACACCGTCACCGTCTCGGCGAGCTCGAGCCCGCCGATCGTGTTCACATACACTTGGTCGGGCGGGAACACCGTCCTCACGATGGGCCACCTGACGAGCTTCCTGGATTGCACGCCGTACACGGTCACGGTGGTGGGTCAGGACGTCGACGGCGACGCGCTGATCGCCGGGCCCGTGCCGAACCCGTGGACGTTCACGACGGTCTGTTTCACCCCCGTGATCACGGACACGAATCCCGTGGCGGGGGCGATCGGCGTGGCCCTGGACGCACCCGTGTTCGTGAACTTCAGCCGGGCGATGAACACCGCGACCGTTCAGGCGGTCTTCGCCCCGCCGGTCGCCGTCACGTACACGTGGACGAACGGCGACAGGAGCCTGCGCATCAACCACGCAGCGCCCTTCATGGAGTGCCAGAACTACGGCGTGACGATCACGGGTCAGGACACGAACGCGGTCAACCTGGGACCCGGCCCGGTTCCGAACCCGTGGACGTTCCAGGCCCTCTGCCCGCCGCCGCAGGTCTCGTCGACCGTGCCCGCGAACGGGGCGACCGGCGTGGATCCCGCCGCGTCCATCGTCGTGACGTTCACCCGCGGGATGGACACGGCCACGGTGACGTGGAACTTCGTGCCGGGGGCGACCCTCGCGTCCGGCTGGACCGCCGGGAACACGGTGCTCACCCTGACGCCGAGCCCCGCCCTGTCGACGTGCACACTGTACACGGTCACGATCGCAGGGAAGAGCGCGGAGGGGAACGACCTCGTCCCGGGTGCCGTGCCGAACCCGTGGTCCTTCGAGACCGCGTGTTTCATTGCAGCGCCAGCGAACCTCCAGGTGAGCCGCATCGCGCCGGATATCGTCCGCCTCGCGTGGAACGCGGTCCCGAACGCGGACTCGTACGCGGTGTACGAGTCGGCGAACCGGTTCGCAGCCTGGCCGTGGGCCGTGCTCGGCACGACGACGACCACGGGCTTAGACGCCACGGGTCACCTGACGGACGGGCTGACGCACTACTACATCGTCCGCGCGGTCCGAGGCGCCCAGGAGAGCTCGAACTCGACGATGGGCGTGAAGATCCAGATGAACGTCGGGTTCAGCTCGAGCACATCGAACGTCCGGTGGTTCTCCCTCCCGTACCGCTCCGGATACGCGCGGGCGAGCGACATCGCGACCGAGCTGGGGCCGACGCGGATCGACGTCATCGCGAAGTGGAACCCCGCGACGCAGTCTCCGGTCCTGTACTACTACTTCCGCGGCGCTTGGCGCGGGACGGACTTCACGATCGCGGCCGGCGACGGGCTGTACATCGGCTCCAAGAGCGCGTTCTCCTGGGTCATCGTCGGGACGGACCGTGCCACGACCCTCTCGTTCACCGTGAATGCCGCGCCCCTCCCGAACGTGAACTGGGTGTCGATCCCATACACAGGGACGTACGCCCTGGCGAGCGACCTCGTGCGGCACATCGAGGGGAACACCGGTGGGGGAGCGAACACGAAGATTGTCGAGGTCGTGAAGTGGGACTCGACGACCCAGTCCCTCGTCCGGTACTTCTGGGCCGCGGGCGGGTGGACAGGCGCGGACTTCGCGCTCAGCCCCGGCGACGGGATCTACTTCCGTATCGTGTCGAGCTTCACGTGGCAGCCCAATCTGGTGACTTCGGAGGTGCCGTAGATGGTCAGGAAGGCGTGGATTGCGATCGCGATGGTAGTGTGGCTGATGGTGCTGACGTTTCACGGGATCGCCGTGAGCGCGCTGCCCAATCACGTCGTCGCGGGCGGCGTATTCGGCCCGGGCGGCGACGTGTCGACCGGCGCGACGAACCCGGCGAACGCGGCGGGCATGGTGTTCTATTCGACGAACCAGCCCTCCCACTCCGTCCTCACGGGTGCGGACACGTACTCCCCGGCGGACGGCACCGGCCCCGCCGTATTCGGGGAGGACGTGGGTGCCTTCTGGAACTGGGCCGTCGGTGACGAGATGGTCGCGGTGATTGAGACGACCCGCGGGGTGAACGGTTGGAACACCGTGAACTCCACGACGTCGATCGACGCCCTCCTCCAGACGGGGGCCACCGTCCAGGACGTCGGAAACGGGGAGCTCGAACTGTTCCCGACGATCACGCTGACCGCAGGCGCGACGAACATCGACGCGTCGTGGCCGCGCCTCGCCGACGCGAACGCGAACATTGTCTCGTACAGCCTGTACCGGACCCCGGGTCCGGGGACGCCGATCGTCACGCGGCCGACCGCGACGACGATGTCCTACAACGACATGGCGCTCGCCCCCGGACAGTACTGCTACACGGTCCAGGTGAACTACCGACGGGACGGGAGCGGCGGGGTGTACGGGACCACGGGCCGATCCGAGCGGGCCTGCCGGACCCTGACCGGGTCGGGCGGGAACACCCCTCCCACGGCCGCGTTGACGGCGCCCACCCCCGGGGTGTGCGCGACCGGCGGCTCGACCCTCACGATCGGCTGGACGATGTCGGACGCGGAGACCGGGGTCACGAGCCTGCGGGTCTGGCTGAACTACACCGTAGGCGCGTCGACGACGCCGATCGCCGCCATGCAGGGGGCATCGGGCATGTCGTCTCCCGCATCGTACGTGTGGACGACGCCGATGGTCAACAGCCCGAACGTCGTGATCTCCCTGGTCGTCGCGGACAGCGACGGGGCCACGGTCGCGTCCACGGGCCAGAGCTTCACGATCGATTCCATCGCGCCGACGATTACGCAGACCACGCCCGTCGCGGACGCGACCGCCGTTGCATTGGACGCGAGCGTCGTGATCACGTTCAGCGAGGCGATGGACACGACCGCGACGCAGGGCGCGATCTCCTTCACCCCCGCGGTGACCGGGCTCACGTACACGTGGACCGTCGGGAACACCGTCTTGACCGTGGGTCACGCGGCGTTCGCACCGAGCACACAGTACACCCTCACGGTGGCCACCACGGCCAAGGACGACTGCACTCCGGGCCTGCCCCTCGCGAGCGCGACCACCGTGACCTTCACGACGGCCTCGTCCGGCGGGCCCAACCCGCCCCCCGGGGGAATCGATCCGCTCTGGATCCTCATGGCGATCATCGTGGTCGCGCTCATCGTCGTCGGACTCCTGCTTATGCGACGCAGGAAGCCCGCGCCGGTGGTCGTCGTGGAGACGCCCGCCGAGGCGCCTCCGCCGGAGTCCTACCCGGAATCGAGCCCCCCCGAGGAGAGCGCGGGACCGCCGAATGATCAGTGAGGACGGCACCCCGGGACGATGAGGGACGCGCGACGCTCGCCCGGGTGGCGCAGGGTCGCGATCCTGTTCCTCATCGCGGGCCTCGCCGCCCTGCGAGGCGGCGCCGTGGCGGGAGATCCGCCGGCGGAGCCGACGGCGGCCCCCCAGATCACGGCGACCGCACCCGCCGCGGACGCGACTGGCGTCCCCCTGAATTCCGCGATCCAGGTCCGATTCTCGGAGTCGATGGACCCGGCCTCCGCCATGTACTCGATCGTGCCGACCGTCCTGGTCGCCGCCTCCTGGCCGACGACGGACATCCTCGTCCTCACGCCGGACCCCCCAGGGCTCGTGAACTGCACCGCGTACTCCGTCCAGGTGTCCGGGACGGACCTCGACGAGGGGCTCTCCCTCGTCCCGGGGGGCGCGCGGAACCCGTGGTCCTTCGCGACCGTGTGCGACCGCCCCTACGTGACGCAGACGGTCCCCGCGGACGGCGCGCGGGACGTCGCCCCGGACGCGCCGATCGTCGTCACGTACAGCGAGCCGATGGACCCCGTCGTCCTCTCCTTCAGGCTTAACCCCGCGACGGGCTCGCTGCTGACGACCTGGGACGGCACCCGCAGCGTGCTCACCGTCTCGACCTCGTTGCAGCCGGGGACCCGGTACACCGCGACCGCCCTCGGGCGCGACGTCGACGGGAACCCCCTCGTCGCCTCCTTCGTGCCGAACCCGTGGACGTTCACGGTGAACGCCCCGCCGAGCGTCACCGGGTTCAACGTCTCGCGCGGGGGCTGCCTCGAGTCCGGGTCGATCGTGTCCATCGACTGGTCGATGGCGGACGACACGGACGCGGCCGTGGATCTCTCGGTCCGAGTGGCGTACCGGGACGGCGCAGCCTGGGTCCCCGTCCTCGGTCCCGCGACGGGGTTCCCCTCCCCCGCGTCGTACCCGTGGACCCTCCCGGTCGCGGACCTCGACACGCGACTCCGCATCGAGGTGAACGACACCGCCGGGGCGACGGCGTCCGCGGAGACCTCCGTCTTCCGGATCGACTCCGCGCCGCCCCGGGTCCTCTCCACGAGCCCCGCGGACGGGACGACGGGCATCCCTGTCCAGACGTCGGTCGTCGTCCTCTTCTCGGAACCGATGGACGTCGTGTCCACGGAGGCCGCGGTCTCGATCGCGCCATCGACCCCGACCCCGACCTTTCAGTGGGCGAACGGGAACACGTCCCTCGCGATCGCCCTCTCGGGCCTGCTCGATCGCACCCCGTACGCGGTAACGATCGAGGGGACCGCCCGCGACGCCTGCGGGGCGGGACATCCGATGGGAGCCGATCGGGCGTTCGGGTTCACGACGGCAAGGGTCGCCTCCCGCCCCCCTACAGGCCTCCGGACGACCTCGAGCGGGGACAGTTGGGTGGAGCTCGCCTGGGACCCCGTGACGACCTTCGTCACCGGCACGTCTATCCCCGCGAGCTCCGCGATCGCGTACCGGGTCTTCCGGAGCGAGACGGGGACGCCCCCGGGGACCCTCGTGGCCGAGACCGCGCAGGCCCGCGTCCGGGATGAGGGGTTGCGCGCCTCCACGAACTACACGTACTGGGTCGTCGCGGTCGTCGACGGGGAGCCCTCCGCGGACTCCGGACCCGTCCGCATCGCGACCCAGCCCCCCGTGTTCGCGACCCCGATGGGCTGGATTGCCGTCGCAATCCCCATCGCGGTCGCCGGGATCGTGGCCGTCCTGTTCCTCCGCCGTCGTCGCGGCGCCCGGGATCGCGCCGAGGATCCCGGTGGCCTCCTCGATGAAGTCCGGGCGATCGGGGGCGGGCTGTTGCGCGCCCGGGAGGAGCCCGACCCGGGAATCCGGGCCCGTCTCCTCGGGGAACTTCGCGTGCGGTATCTGGCGACCCTCCCCTCCTCCGAGCGCAACGCGCCGAGGGGGGTCCCCGCCTCAGCGGTCTACGAGACCCTCGCGCGCACGCTGGCGGGAGCGCCCGCCGTGAGCCCGTCGCAGGGCGACTCCCTCCTCCGGAGCGATCTCGGGCCGATGGCGGATCAACTGGGGAAGTTCCCCGCGGCCTATGCCGCGATGCGGGATGCGGAGGCGGCGATGGACGCGCTCCCGGACCTCCCGGACTACGCAGGGCGGGCCCTCCTCCTCGAGCGCGTCCGCGGACTCGAGGAATACCTGGGGGTTCGGATCGCGGCCCTCGCTCCCGATCGTGGCGGGGCCGTCCGGCGGGTCTCCCGTCGCTCGCACGGAACGAGGTCCGCGGGCCTCCTGGGACCCGTGGATCGCGACCCGAAGGTCTTTCTGTCCCGTCCCGGCGACTGGCCGAAGGCTCGAGCCCGGATCCACGAGGCCCTCGCGCTCCGGGCTCGCCTCGAGGACCTCGACGCCGAGCCGCCGACGCCGGACCGGACCAAGGAAGCGGTCTTCGCGGCCCTCACGGCGTGCCGGGGTCTCTTCCCCCCGACGGGGTCCCCCGAGGGATCCGGACGACGTACGTGACCCGGTACAGGTCCTTCCCGTCCTTCTGTCCGAACAGCTTCGGGGACGAGCCGACGGTCCCGCGGAACGCGTCCGCGAGCTCCCGGGCGACCGTGCGCGCGACTCGGTTGCTGCTCAAGTACACGTCCGCCCCTCCCCGGACCTCCTCGACCTTCGAGACGAACACCTCCTCCCCCTTCGCGGAGCGGCGGGCGATCGCCTCCTGGACGAACGCGACGAGGCGGATCCGCTCCCCGCCCGTGAGGGGGCGGTCCACGGCCCGCACCTGGAGGATCCCCTCGTAGTAGTTCGAGCGCCTCCGGTTGCACGTCGGGCACAGCCCCTGCTGCACCCGGAGCCGGGTCCGGAAGGACTCCACGATCTCGATGTCCGAGATCCGGGCGGCCGCCTTCACGGACAGCCCGAAGTTCTTGGCGTCCTCCGCACGGGAGACGTGGGTGAACGTGACCCGGCCCGCCCGGGGGTCCGTCGGGACCCGCTCCCGTAGGAGCATCGGGATCGCGGTCTCGACCTCGACCCGGACCCATCCCCCGCCGGACTCCAGGCGTTGGCAGTCGACGCACACGACGGCGTCGATCGATTCCGGCGGGTGGACGAGCGGGTTCCGCTTCCGGAAACAGCTCGGGCAGAGCCCCTCCACCGTGGGCCCGTCCTTCCCGCACTCCACGCAGAACATCGCGCGGTTTCGAAGGAACCGCCGATACTTAAGCGCGCGCGTCCTCCGTCCGTCCCTTGATAGTCGAGGGATAGCGCATAAGTATCTTCGCCTCCGTCCTCGACGGGATGGCCGCGGACCGGTCCTGGTGGCGGATGCGCCGCATCAAGCACCGGGACACCGTCGTCCTCGCCGTCCTGGCGGCCTCCTTCCTCCTCGCGGGGGAGCTCGTGAACAACGATATCCCTGCGTTGTATGACAGGTACATCCTCAGCAGCGGGGCCCTATCGAACGCCGCCCTCTTGGTTTTCATCGTCGCCCTGGTGATCCTCGGCTTCACGACATACTTCGGTGGGATCTTCGTGCTCCTTGGCGGGATGCACTTCTCCTGGGGCCGCGTGGGCCGGGGGCGGTTCCTCGTGGGGCTCGGGATCGGCGTGAGCCTCCTGGGCTTCATCGGCCGTCTCGCCCGTGCGACGTTGGACGCGTCCCCCGTCCTGGAGCTGATCACAATCGCGAGCTCCCTGACCGGCCTCGGCCTCCTGTTCGGGCTCGCGAGTCACTCCCTGATGAGCCAGTACGCCCTCATGCTGAAGAAACACGCGAAGAGCGTCTTCCGTCGGTGGCGCCGGACCCGCCGGACGGGCAAGGAGTACGAGCTGCGCCCGACCCGCCTCAGGTCGTGACGGCGCCTACATCACGCAGAACTGCGCGTGGGGGACGCCGTCGATCCACAGGACCCCCTCCTCCGCCACGAACCCGCCCCGCGTGGCGGCCTCGATCGTCTCCTTCCCCACGAAGTTTCCGATTGTCGCGAGGCGGAGGTGCGCGAGGAGCTGCTCCTCCGTGACGTGATCCCCCGCGTAGAACGCGGTCACCTCGATCTTGAGCCCGCGCTCCCGGAACGTCTTGCCGAGGAGGTCCTCGTCGGCCGCCGCGACGAGGGTCTCCGGCCCGCGGTGGTACACCTTCATCCGGATCGGCATCGCGACGTCAAGGGATTCAAAGTCTCTCGACGAGCTTATACTTATTCTTGCCCGGCGTGTACACGTCGCCCTCCTGGGCCCACCGCTTCAGCCACTGGTCCACCTTCACCTGTGGGATCCCGCGCTCCCCCGCCACGCGGACGATGTCCTCGTAGTCCGCGGACCCGGAGGGTCCCTGCTCGGAGAGCTGGTTGATCACGTCCCGGAGGGTGATGATCACGTCCCGCTGGGACTGGCTGATCCCGGTCTGCACGATGTCGATGTCGAAGCGGCCCTCCTCCCCCGCCACGCGGCGCATCCAGTACTCGGTGATCCGGACGGCGCGATCGGTGTCCTCCACCGCCACGCTCGCGCTCAGGCGGGCCCTCGCGCTCGCCTCCGACAGGCGGATGATCGCCTCGAGCTGGCGGGGGGTGATCGGGACGGAGGAGCCCGCGGGTTCTCCCGCCTTCCGGATCTCGAGGTACTTCGTCTTGATCGCCTCCATCGCATCCGGCGTCATCACGGGGCTCACCCGCTTCGCATACGCAACGTACTTCCGGAAGAAGATCGGTTCAAAATGGGGTGTGTAGGGCTCCGTGAACTCGGGCTTCTCCGCAGAGACGTCCTTCCCCTCCTTCTTCCGGCGAAGCCACTCACCGACGAGGTGGCCCCGCAGGATGTGCTCCGCCATGTTTCGGTCGCGCTCCGACTCCGGGCGGTCCATGAGCGAGAAAATAGCATCGAACCTCGAGAGCAGCGTTGGTGCCAAGTCCAGCTGCTCGGAGACGAACTTCGTTTCATCGAAGCGGCCGAACTTCGGGTTCGCCGCCGCGAGGACGGCGCACCGCGCTTGGAGCACCGCGGTAATCCCCGCCTTCGCGACGCTGACCCGCTGCTGCTCCATCGCCTCGTGGATTGCGGAGCGGTCCTGCGGGTTCATCTTTTCTAACTCGTCAATGCACGCGAGCCCGAGATCGGCGAGGACAAGGGCGCCCGCTTCCAGGGTCCAACGGCCCTCTCCGAACTCATCGCGCACGGCCGCAGCCGTCAGGCCAGCTGCACTTGCGGCCTTCCCTGTCGCATAGATCCCACGAGGCGAGAGCCGGCTCATGTACGAGAGGAGTTCGCTCTTTCCGACTCCCGGGTCTCCCACTAGTAGTAGATGGATATCACCGCGGATCCTCCGTCCGTCCGGCATCTCCTTCGGGACCCCACCGAACAGCTGGAGGGCGAGGGCCTCCTTCTCCGTGGTCAACCCATAGAGCGAGGGCGCGATGCTCGCGATGATCTTTCGGTAGATGTCCGGGTCCGCCGCCTCCGATTCGATCTTCTTGACATCCTCCGGCGTCACCTCGATTTCTTCGAACTCCACCTGCTCGAGCTCGAGGGAGTTCACGTCGAGCATGATGTCGAAGAGCGTGGACTTCTGACCGGGTTTTCCCTTCTGGCTGCTTCGTAGGACTCCGTTTAAGATCACCCGCATCCCAGGGTTGATCTTGCCCGTGAGGTCGTCCTCCGTGAACGCGCTCAGACGCTGGGGCTCCTCCCCGCCCCGGAGCCCCTCCGGGGATTCCTGGACCTCGATCTTCTGCGTGTCCGTGAACCGCGAGGCCTCCCCGAGGAGCTTGAACTTCGTCGCGTTCGCGGTCCGCTTGCATCCGCCCTGGTCCTCGTAGCACTCCATGGGCTCGTGGAACGTCTGCCCCTCCTGGGGCTCCTTGATCACGGTACCGCACCGGAGGCACTGGAACAGGGCGTCCACGACCATCGGGCGGACCTCGGTCGCCTTCCGGACGAGGCCCTCCACGGCGATGAACCGCCCGAGGTGCTTCGCCCGGAGGTCCCGGATCTGGATCCGCGAGTCCCTCGGGACCCCGAGGACACGGAGGTGGATCTCCATCGCCTCCTCCGTGGCAGGGACGACCCGCCGGATCGCCTCCTCCCCCGCCGTGAGGACGTTCAGGGGCTGGCGGAGGAGGTGGATCGACATGTCCGTGTCGAACCGGTTCAGGTCCTCGAAGCGGATCTTCAGGGACCTATCCTCCGGGTAGCGGTCCGCGAGCCCGATGATCTCGGACTCCAGCCCGAGCTCGGAGAAGAACTCCTCCCAACGTGCGATGAGCTCCTCGAGCGAGTACTCCGCGAGCGTCCCGTTCCTCCCCTTGTCCCTCCCGGGGCTCGGCCCGCCAGAGAGGGACGGCTCGTTACCGATCATCTCCTACTTATCCAGCCCCCCCGCCGCTTCGCTTCGAGTGGATTCCCATGGGGGGGAGCGGATTTCCACTGGAAGGCCACGGGTCACCCGCATGAGGAATACCCGCATGCCGTGCACGCGACGCACCCATCCCGGTGGACGAGCGGGCCCACGCACTCCGGGCAGCGATCCCGCGGGGAGTCCCCCTCGAGGCTCTCCGTGGCGGGCGAGTGGACCACGGCCCCGTCGATCATCGAGAGATGGAGGGCACTCCACTGCAAATAGGGGCCATCGGGGGAGATGGCCGAAAGTGTTTGTCACACCGAGCCCCCCCAGCCCGTCACGTTTATTAGAGCGCCTCCTCATCCGCGGCCCCGGGATGGGTTGAGTAGCCTAGCCGTGGACGAGGTCGTCCTCCAGAATTCGCAGGTGAACCTGCGGCTGAACGAGATTCAGCTCCTCCTCTCGGAGAAGCGGACCTCCCTGTCCGCGCTGCAGACCGGGATCGCCCTCCTCGCACTCCCGCTGAGCGTCGTGAGTTTTCTCGTCGCAACGTCGAGCCTATACGCGGTCCTCGAGGTCCTCTATCTCCTCGCCCCCCTGCTCGCCCTCTGCATCGTCCTCGTCGGTCTCGGGAGCTACCTGGTAATCCGCGCGATCCTCAGGATCCAAGGGTACGATCGGAAGATCAAGAGTATCGAGGAGTCCGACGTGATCGTGCGTGACCTCCTCGACATCGATTGATCATGTCCACCAGAGATGTACCTCGATCGTCGCGGTCGAGCCGTCGACGGTTTCGTACGTCCACGACGAGGTGAACCGGTCCGAGGGGGGCGCGGTCCCACTGCCTAGCCACACGGTTGCCATTCCTGCGGAGCCGGAAAGCGAGCCCTCGATCCCGACCTCGAAGGGGGGCCGGACGAGGGAATTCGCCCGCCCGAGAATGAGGGCGTTCGCCTCCGCGAAGTTCCCGGGGGTCAACCCGCGGGCAAGCAGCTGGATCTCGTCGAGGAGGAAGCGTTCAACCGTCACTCCGTCGCCGAGACTCACGCGTTCTCCAGCACCGTCCAGGTACCAGGGATCATCGAGGGTCGTCCTCAGAAGTGCGACCCGGACGTCCTCCGCGTACGCCAAGGCCTCCGCCCGCGCCGCCCCCTCATCCTCGGCAAGGCTCAGGGAGGTGTAGCCCAGGACCGTCGCGGAGGCAACGAGGGCGATCACGAAGAAGAGGAACGCGTCGAACAGGGCGGACTGCCCGGCGTTGTTCATCACTGCCCCCCCAAGGTGATCGTGACGCGGGCCGCCCGCACGTCGAGATCGCTGTGCCACACGGACGCCGCGGTCGAGGCGGACGCGCGGCGAGGCCCCATGTCCGCCGTCTCCAGGGCGAAGGTGCGCGGCGACTCGCCGGATCGCTCGGAGATGATGAGCTGGACGGGACGCCCCGTCCCGGTGAGGCCCGCCAGGTGCGTCGAGTTCAGGCCTTCGATCGATGCGAGGTCGAGGAGCCCCGGTTCTCCCCCGTGGACGATCTCCGGGTCGGCCAGGAACGCCCGGAGGACGCGGGCCGTCTCCCCCCGCAACGCGGCGGCGTCCCGGGCCGACGCGTGGGCGGTGAACGCCGCGGCGAGGCTTCCAAGGACGATGGACATGCCAAGGACGACGACGATCAGGACGTGGACGTCCTCGAAGAAGCCCGCGGCCGCCCGCTCCCCCCACACGGAGCCCCCGATGGGCGCCGAGAATCGTAAACCCTTCGGGTCGCCCCCCCGATGCCGGATTCCCGCCCTCCGGAAACTTATTTATCGGAGCCAGCCCGATGCCCCCCCCGCGGAGGGGGGAGTATTGTTTTCCAAGGCGGAGGTGCAACCTTCTCGGGAACGTCTCGTCGTCGACTGCAAGGAGGGCCCGGAATCCGCGGCGGACCTCCGCGACCCGTCGTGCCTCGCCGCCGTGCTCGGCCATCTCGAGGGGGAGTTCGGCATCGAGAACGTCATTCTCAGTCACTACGTGGAACGCCAGTACGGCCCGAGCGCGATGGAGGCCCTCCGCCGGATCGTCGAGATGGCGGGCCTCCTGAGCCAGCTCGGCACTCGGCCTCCCGCGCCGAACTTTCCGGGGCTCTCCCGGAAGCAGGTCGCCGCGAAATGCGCGGCCTGTCCGTTCAACCCCCGGACCCTGTTTGATCGACTGCGGTCGAGCTTGAAACGGGGCTTTGAGGAGTTCCACACGGCCTTCTCCGAAGCGACGGGGGAGCTCCACCGATACCGAGAGCCGGGGTGCAAGGCGTGCGTCTCCGCGACCACGAACGACCTGATCTACCTGTTCCGTTCCGCCACCGACTTCGGGGAAGCCACGATCCGGGCCTCTCCCCCCACGGAGGTCTCGCGGTGAGCGTTGCCCGTTCACGGGCCCCCGTCCCCGCACCGAAGGCTCCGGAGACGGACGGGATCCGCTCCCTCGCGGATCTCGTCGTTCACCTGGACCGCCTCGATGCGAAGGCGGTTTCGGAGGCACTCGCCCGGGTGTTCGAGGGGGACGTCGAGACGCGCCCCACGTTTTCCTCGAGCTGGGTGGCGCCGCTCCCCCCACCGGACGCCCAGCTCGTCGAGACCTACCGGGTCGCGGATTCCGAGGTCCGGCTGTACAACCTCGCCGAACGAGCGGAGTCCCTGTACTTCGTCGTCCCCTCGGAGTACCAGCTCCCCCTCCACCACCTAAAGCTCCTCCACCTCGCACGGGAGGAGTTGCGCCGCCTGCCTCCTCGCTCCGTGGACCTGCGGAGCCCGTCACAGGTCCGCGCGTACGTAGAGCAGGTCGGGGAGCGCCTCCTGTACCGGATTGCCAAGGAACGAGAAATCACGATCGGGAAGAACCGCTCCGAGGAGCTCGCGACCGCCCATCGGCTTGCGCAGGTCCTCGCGAAGTACACGGCCGGGCTGGGGATCATCGAGATCCTCCTGAAGGATCCGAGCGTGCAGGACATCTTCGTGGACGCACCCGCGAGCCGGACGCCCGTGCACGTGACGGTCGCGGCCCGTCGGGAGGGCCACCAGCGGTGCCTCACGAACGTCACCCTGACGGAGGAGGACGCGGAGGCGCTCCTCTCCCGGTTCCGCCTGGAGAGCGGGCGCCCCTTCTCGGAAGCGATGCCCGTGCTCGAGACGAACCTGGAAGGGTTTCGCGCTCGCGCGACCGTGATCGGTCGGCCGCTGAGCCCCGCCGGGCTCGCGATCGCGCTGCGGCGACACTCCTCGGAACCGTGGACGCTTCCGAAATTGATTGAGGCGGGGAGCCTCACCCCGTTCGCGGCGGGGCTCCTGTCTTTCCTCATCGACGGTCGATCGACCATCCTGGTCGCGGGCAGTCGCGGCGCGGGGAAGTCGTCCCTGTTGGGGGCACTCCTCATGGAATTCCCGCAGAGCCAGCGGATCCTCACGATCGAAGACACCCTCGAGCTCCCGGGGCCGCAGATGCGGGAGATCGGATACAAGATCCAGAGCCTGTACATCGAGAGTGCGTTGGGAGGACACGGCGAGATGAGCGCGGAGGAAGCCCTCCGGGTGTCCCTGCGCCTCGGGGAAAGCGCGATCGTCCTCGGCGAGGTGCGGGGCCAGGAGGCTCGGACCCTGTACGAGGCGATGCGGGCGGGGACGGCGGGGAGCGCCGTCCTCGGCACGATCCACGGGAACTCCTCGCGTGCCGTGTACGAGAGGATCGTCCACGACCTCCAGATCCCGCCGATGTCCTTCGCCGCCACGGACATCGTCGTGATCGCGGGGCTCGCCCGCCCCGGAGGCACCCAGCGGTTCAACCGGCGCGTGACGGAGGTCACGGAGGTCGCGAAGTCCCGAGGGCCGGGCGAGTTCGAAGCGCTCCTCGCCTATCGACCCGAGATCGACTCCCTCGAGGCGACGGATGTCTTCAGGGGTTCGTCGGAGCGGATTCGCGCGATTGCGGTCTCATGGGGGCTCTCGTATGC
>Ga0209853_1000224_pt1 | contig 15757 bp, 13 predicted proteins | sample GWRWS1_30_40_FD_187224 | JGI IMG/M metagenome (GOLD analysis project Ga0209853, IMG submission 187224) | Riverbed sediment microbial communities from areas with vegetation nearby in Columbia River, Washington, USA - GW-RW S1_30_40 (SPAdes)... | ecosystem: Environmental > Aquatic > Freshwater >...
GGCATCCGGATGGCTGCTGAGCTGGGGTATGACGGGGTCGAACTGGCCGTGCGGGATCCGGGGGACGTAGATGCAAAAGCCGTCGCGCATGCGCTTCGCGATGCGCGACTACAGGTTCCGGCGATCGGCACGGGTCAAGCGTATCTCAAAGACGGTTTGAGCCTTACGCATGATGACGAAGGCATCAGAGCGCGGGCCATCGAACGAATGGAGTCACACATCCAACTGGCGGCGCAATTTGGATCGATGGTGATCATAGGCCTCCTGCGGGGTCGGATCCGCGGCGATCGTGCCGCCACCGACGCCCGGCTGGATGGCGCGCTGCGCCGCATTCTGCCGGTCGCCGAGCGAGAGCGGGTGCCGGTCGTGTTGGAGCCGATCAATCGCTATGAAACCGATTATCTCGGGACCATCGACGACGTTCTCACGGTGATCCGGCGGCATGGCTCGTCCGCACTCGGCCTGCTCGCGGATACATTCCACATGAACATCGAGGAGATGTCGCTGGAGGCGGCACTGCGCCTAGCGGGCGGGCGCCTACGCCACATCCATGCCGCCGACAGCAATCGGTGGGCCCCAGGTTGGGGACATCTGGATTTTTCATCCATCGTCCGCACGCTGCGGGAAGTGGGCTACGACGGTTATCTCTCGGCGGAGATTCTCCCGCGTCCGGACCCAGTCAGCGCGGCGCGGCAGGCGGTCAGCTATCTTCGTCCGCTGGTGAAGGGATCGTCAGAGCTGCAGTAATCCAAGGGGAGGGGATGCGAGTGAGGAGAGTCGTAGGAATACTGCTGGCACTGGCCATGATGTCGTTCGGTGTGGCTTCGGCAGCGCCAGCGGGCAAAGTAACGGTCCTGTGCAGTCCGAACCCGGCCTGGTGTGACGCGGTCAAGGCGGAATTCCCCAAGGCCACGGGTCTCCAGGTGGATTTCGTGCGCCTCAGCTCCGGTGAGGCGCTGGCACGCCTGCGCGCCGAACGGCAGAATCCTTCCTTTGATGTGTGGTTCGGCGGCACCGGGGACCCGCACATTGTCGCCAATGAGGAAGGCCTGACCGAGTTCTTACGGCCGAGGGCGTGGACCGATCTCCGCGCCGAGTTCCGCGACGCCGTGGCCGGCAAGTACATCCCCCTCTACGCGGGCATCCTCGGGTGGGCTGTCAACGAGCGCCTGCTGAATGAGAAGAACCTTCCGGTCCCACGCACATGGAGAGACCTGGCGGATCCGCGCTACAAGGGTCTCGTGGCCTACCCGAATCCCAACACGTCGGGCACCGGGTACACCTTGGTCGCCACTCTGGTGCAGGTCTATGGTGAGAAGACGGCGTTCGACCTGTTGAAAGCGATCCACAAGAACGTCGCAGAGTACTCGCGCAGCGGGGCCGGTCCCGGACAGCTGGCAGGCCGGGGAGAGGTCGCCGTCGGCATCACCTTCGTTCACGACGCAGTGGACCAGGTACTGAAGGGCTTCCCGATCACGTACGGTGCACCACGGGACGGCACCGGCTACGAGATCGGTGGGCTCAGCCTGGTCAAGGCAACCCAAAATCGCGCCAACGCCGTCGCGTTCATCGACTGGGCCCTCACCCCCGAGGCGCAGGCCCTGGCCGCCTCTGAGGGCCAGTCATATCAGATTCCATCCAACGGCAAGACCGGCGTGCCAAGGATCGCCCCACGCTTTCAAGACTTCAACGTCATCAAGTACGACTTCCTCAAGTACGGCAGCGCGGCCGTGCGGGACGGTCTCGTGAAAAAGTGGACGACAGAGGTCTTCCCGCTCCCGAAATAATGCGCGGTGGGAGGCCGGGGCAATCCCCCGGCCTCCTGGCGTCCCGGCAGAAGCCATGGCGCGCATCCTAACCATTCCGGCCTTTCGGGTCGCCCCCAACACGACGCTGCTCTCCTGGGGAGGGATCACGTTCCTCGGCGCGCTGCTCCTCCCCTGGACCCGCTCCGGTCGCGATCTGTTCACGTTCACTACGAGCTCGACTGGTCTGGCGCTTCTGGGGAGCTCACCGCTCATGCCCGCGATCCTCGCGACCGCGGTCCTCGTGGCGGTCGCGGCAAGTCTGCCATGGACGAACGCGCAGCGCGGGCGTGTGGCTCTCGGCCTTGGCGCGCTCGGCACGGTCCTGGTCGCACTCAGGCTGTTTGGCGCGGGTCAGCCGTTCAGCGGTGCGGCCGTTGTGGCGGGGCTCGGCTTCCTGGCAGTCCTGGGAACGGGGCTGGCGCTCGCAGGTGTGCTGCGGGCGGACGCCTTCATCGCGAGCAGCGTCCTGTGGGCTGGGGCTTTTGTGATCATTTTCATTCTGTTCCCGCTGTGGGCCGTCCTCAAGGCGAGCGTGATCGTAAAGGACCAGTTCACACTCGCCGTCGTCGCCGAGACGCTGCGCTCGCCGGTCTTCTTCCTGCTGAACAACCCGGCCACCACGCGGAACGAAACGCTGATCGGGGTTCAGGCGGGTCTCGTCGCGGCCGCAGGGGCGGTCCTGTTCCTCGCTGTGACGCGCCGGCTCCGCCAGAGCTGGGTCTGGATCCTGTATGCGGGGCTGGGGGTGGGCGTTCTTACCGCGCTCTACCTCGGGTTCGGCGCGCTGCGCAACAGCGTGCTGCTGGCCATCGTTGTCGGCGTCATCTCGACGGCGCTAGGCTTCGTCTTCGCCTTGCTTGGGGAGCGCTCGCGCCTTCGCACCCGCCGCCTGCTCGGGCCGTTCTCCATCCTGCCGATCATCACGCCGCCGTTCGTGCTGGGCCTGGCGATGATCTATCTGTTCGGGCGGCGCGGGTTCGTCACGTATCAGATGCTCGGCATCTCGACCAACATCTTCTTCGGCCCGCTCGGCGTCGCGGTGGCGCAGGTGCTGGCCTACGCGCCGATCGCCTACCTCGTCCTGCAAGGCGTCGTGCAGTCGCTGGACGCGGCGCTGGAGGAGGCGGCCGAGACGCTGGGGGCCTCGCGGTGGCACGTCTTGCGCACGGTCATCTGGCCGCTGGCACGGCCCGGGATCGCCAACGCGTTTCTGCTCGTCGCCATCGAGAGCCTGGCGGACTTCGGCAACCCCATCATCATCGGAGGCGGGAAGCCGTTTCTGGCCACGGAGGTGTTCTTTGCCATCATCGGGCGATTCAACCCGAACGAAGCCGCGGTGTACGGGGTCGTGCTGCTGGCGATGACCCTGTCGATCTTTCTCGTGCAGCGATACTGGGTCGGCCGGCGCTCGTACGTCACCGTGACCGGGAAGCCCTCGGGGGCAAAGGCGAGGCCGCTCCCGCCCGCGCTCGACTACGCCGCCTCGGGCGTCTTCCTTGCATGGATGGCGCTGATCGTCGCATTGTATGGATCGGTGTTTGTGGGCAGCGTGACCAAGCTCTGGGGATTTGACTACACCTTCACCCTCGAGCACCTGCGCAATCTCTCGCCCACCGGCTGGAAGGTGTTCTGGACCAGCGCCAAGCTGTCGGCCTACGCGGCGATTCCCAGCACCCTGCTGGGTTTCCTCATCGCCTATCTGGTCACGCGCGTGGAGTTCCCCGGACGCGGCGGGCTGGAGTTCGGCTCCATGCTCTCCTTCGCAGTGCCGGGCACCGTCATGGGCATCGGCTACATTCTGGCGTTCAACCAGGGCCCGCTGCTGCTCACCGGCACGTCGCTGATCATCATCCTGGCGTTCGTCTTTCGCAACATGCCGGTCGGCATCCGCTCCGGAGTGGCCGCCATCCACCAGATTGACCGCTCCCTGGAAGAAGCGAGCACGATGTTGCGCGCCAACTCCGCGGTGACGCTGTGGCGGATCGTGATGCCGCTCGTTCGATCCGCGCTGCTCTCCGGATTGGTGTTCGCCTTCGTGCGGGCTATGACGGCGGTCAGCCAGGTCATTTTCCTGATCACTCCACAGCACAGCCTCGCCACGACGCAGATCCTCACCTACATCGAATACGGCTCCCAAGGCCGCGGGGCAGCACTGGCATCGTTGCTCACGGTCTTCATGATCGCCGTGATCCTGGCGCTGTATGGGATCAACCGTCGGCTCGGCGGCCCCACGGCGCGTGAGGTGACCGCGGCATGACGGTCAAGAGCTTGGGCGCCATCCCGGTCCGGCTCGAGGGCGTGACAAAGCGGTTCGGCCAGGTCGTGGCCGTCGATGACGTCAACCTGCAGATCCCGGCCGGAAAGCTCGTCACGCTGCTCGGTCCGTCGGGGTGCGGCAAAACCACCACGCTGCGCATGGTGGCCGGGCTCGAGCATCCGACCAGCGGACGCGTGTTCATCGGCGACGAAGACGTGACACCGCTGCCGGCGAGCAACCGCAGCGTCACGATGGTCTTCCAGTCCTACGCGCTCTTTCCGCACCTGACCGTGTTTGAGAACGTCGCCTACGGCCTGCGCGTCACGAAAGTGCCGAACGCCCAGATTCACACGCAGGTCGCCGCCGTCCTGGAGCTCGTCGGGCTGCCGCAGGTGGGCGCACGCTATCCGTCCCAGTTGTCAGGTGGTCAGCAACAGCGGGTCGCCCTCGCCCGCGCGCTCGTGATGAACCCGAAGGTGCTGCTGTTCGACGAGCCGCTCAGTAACCTCGACGCGAAGCTGCGCAAGCGGGTGCGTGGCGAAATCAGAGAGCTGCAGCAGCGGCTGGGGATCACCACCATCTACGTGACCCACGATCAGGCCGAGGCGCTGGCGCTCTCGGACGTCGTCGTCGTGATGAACCAGGGCCACGTCGAACAGATGGGGACGCCCTTCGACCTCTACCGCCGGCCGGCCACGCGGTTCGTCGCCGACTTTATTGGTGAGGCCAACCTGCTTCCAGGACGGTACGCCGGAGGCACGCTCACGGTGGGCCCGTACGCATTTCCGTTTCGTCAGGACGGCATCGCCCCCGGCCCTGTCACCGTGGTGGCAAGGCCGGAGGTCGTCCAGGTGGAAATGACAGGGCAGGGGCTGCCGGGCGTGATTCGCAGCGCGTTCTTCATGGGTACCACCATCGATTACTTGATCGACACGGCGGTCGGCGAAGTCAACGTCTCGGAGCCGCTTCGCGCGCGGGGCGTGCTGACAGTCGGGGCCGGGGTACAGCTCCAATTTACGGAGGCCGGGCTGTACTTGCTTGCGGACGGCAGCGGATAGCCGGGAGGACAGGTTGTGACAGCGCGCTACGCGATCGGGACGTACGAGTTCCACCCGGAGGTGTTCTTCCCCCGCGACCTCTTCGACCGGATTACGGACACGCGCGTCACGCGGCCTGAAGTCGTCGTTGAAGAGGCCCGCGGGCGCCAGCGTCGTGCCCGCCTGACCCGCGACGGACGGCTCACCATCCTCGCCGCCGATCACCCCGCGCGGATGGTTGTCAGTGTAGGTGACGACCCGGTGGCGATGGGTAGCCGCTGGAAGCTCCTGGGCCGCATCCTGCGGGTCATCACCGCGGACGACTTCGACGGGTTGATGACGACCCCGGACATTCTCGAGGAGCTGCTCATCATCAACCGTCTGGACAAAGAGCTCGGCGGGCCGGGCTTCCTCGACAACAAGGTGCTCATCGGCTGCATGAACCGGGGCGGGCTGGCCGGCGCGGCGTTCGAGATGGACGACCGCATGACCGCGTTCACCCCTGAGCAAATTGCATCCCGCCGGCTCGACGGCGCCAAGGTGATGTTTCGTCTGGAACCGCGCGAGGCCGCGTCGCTGGACGCGATGATGTACTGCGTTGACGCGATCAACGCGTGTCATGCCCGTGGGATCCCAGTCTTTCTTGAGGCCCTCATGGTTGAGCGCGCAGATGACAAGTACAGGACACTGAAGAGCGCCGAGGCTCTCATCAAAATCGTCAATGTCGCGTCGGGGCTGGGATCCGCCTCGGCGCTTACATGGCTGAAGATCCCCTACTGCGACGGCTATGAACGGGTCGCGGAGGCCACGACCTGTCCGATCCTCATGCTCGGCGGCGAATCACGGGGCGACCCGACGGGCATCCTGGAAGAGTTCGCGGCAGGGATGCGCGCCGGGAACACGGTGCGTGGAGCGTTGGTCGGCCGTAACGTGACGTATCCCGGGAAGGACGATCCGCTGGCCGTGGCGCTCGCAGTGGATGCCATCGTCCACCGCGGATTGGGCGCGGACGAGGCGGCGGCATACTTGGGCGAGGTCAGAGGGCGGGGGATGGACCGGTTCACGAGGCTGTTCGTCGCATGAACATCATCGTGCTCGTGCTCGACAGCCTGCGCCAGGATCACGTCGGCGCCTACCATCAGGGCCGCGGCGCATTCGCGGACGTTCCGGCGGCGCAGACGCCAAACCTCGACGCGTTCAGCCGCGAATGTATCCTCTTTGCCAACGCCTATCCGGAGTCGCTGCCGACGATCCCGGCGCGGTACGTGCTGATGACCGGCCAGCGCGCCCTGCCGTTCCGGCCGTGGGCGCCGCTTTCGCCGCACGATCTCACCGCCGCGCAGATCCTGAGGGGCGAAGGATACGTCTGCGGCCTGGTGTCCGACTGCTATCATTACCGCGCGCCGGGGATGAACTATCATCAGGGATTTCACGCCTACCGGTGGATCCGTGGACAGGAGTACGATCCATGGGAATCCGGTCCGCCGCAGCGCCCGGTCGATTCGTACGTGAACGCCCACTACACAGACGAGTGGCGCGCTCGTGTCGCACAGTTCCTCGCCAACACCGACACGTTCGAGTCGGAGGAGGACTGGTTTCCGGCTCGAGTGGTGGACGAGTCGATCACCTGGCTGCGCCGGAACCGCAGCCACGAGAAAGTGTTCCTGTGGGTGGACTGTTTCGACCCGCATGAACCGTGGGATCCTCCACGCCGGTTCGACGCGTTCACCGACGTGGCGTACGGAGGGCCTCGCCTGATCCTCCCCATGGGCGGGCCCGCCGAGGCATGGGCTTCGCCGGAGGAAGTCCGCCACATCCGCGGGCTCTACGCCGGCGAGGTCAGCTTCGTGGACCATTGTCTGGGCCGGTTCTTCGAGGCGCTGCGTCAGCTGAACTACCTCCAGAATTCCGTGGTGGTCGTGTTGGCCGATCACGGGCATCCGCTCGGCGACCACGGGAAATTTCTCAAGGGCGCCGACCGCCTTTACAACGAGCTCCTGCGCATCCCGTTCATGATCCGGTTGCCGGACGGCCGCCATGGCGGCGAGCGGACCGATGCGCTCATGCAGTTCCAGGACCTGCTGCCGACCCTCTTCGACCTCGTCGGGATGCGCGGCGACCACGACGCGATGCATGGACGCAGTTTTGCGCACGTGCTCGAGCGTGAGGCGAATGATCACCGCAGCGCGGTCATCACAGGCTACCATGAAGGGATCGATCGCTGCGTACGGACGAAGGAGTGGAGCTACATTGAGCGCCCGGTGGGGGAGGTCGACGAACTCTACGACCTTGTAGAAGACCCACAAGAACGACGCAACCTTGCCGCCGCACATCCTGACGAGGTTCAGCGATTGTCTCGCCTGTTCGGACGCGCGTACCGTGCTCGGCGCCGGCAAGGTCGCGGACTTCAGGGGAAGTACGAGCTTGCCTCGTCGGGTATCGACGAAGTCGTGATCGGTGGGCGCTAGCGTGGCGGCGCTGCGCGGCAAGTTGATCGTCGGCCAGTCCGGGGGTCCCACCGCGGTGATCAACGCCACGCTCGCCGGCGTCATCCAGGAGGCGCTGCGCCACGAGGCTGTCACGGGTATCTACGGCATGCGCCACGGCGTCGAAGGGCTGCTGCGCGAAGAGCTGATCGACCTGGGCGCAGAATCCACAGAGACCATTGAACTGCTCAAGCACACTCCCTCCGCTGCGCTCGGCTCGTGCCGCCACAAACTCTCCGATGCGGACTACGAGCGGCTGCTTCAGATGCTCCGCGCGCACGGCATCCGGTACTTCCTCTATATTGGCGGGAACGACTCCGCCGATACGGCGCACCGCCTCGCCGTTCTCGCCGCACGGAAGAACTACGAGCTGCGCGTCATTGGCCTGCCCAAGACGGTCGACAATGATCTGGTCGAGATGGACCATTGCCCGGGGCACCCGAGCGTCGCGCGCTGGCTTGCCGTTTCGGTCCGTGACGCCGGGCTCGACACCGAGGCGATCGGGGTCGTGGATACCGTCAAGGTGATCGAGACGATGGGCCGCGACACCGGGTGGATCACGGCGGCGACCGCGCTGGCGCGGACACGTGAGGAGGCCGCGCCGCACCTCATCTACCTGCCGGAGCGTCCGCTGCGGCGCGAGCAGTTCCTGGGCGACGTCGAGCGCGTCTTCCGACGCCTCGGACACGTCGTCGTCGCGGTGTGCGAGGGACAGAAGGACGAACGCGGCGCCTACCTCTCGGCTTCCACCAAATCGGTGGACGTCGACCGGTTCGGTCACCCCCAGCTCGGCGGCGTGGCAGCGGTGTTGTGCGATCTCATCACCACCGAGCTCAAGATCAAGGCGCGCTTCGACAAACCGGGGACGATCCAGCGCGTCAGCGGGGCGCTCAGGTCGTCCGTCGACGTCGAGGAAGCCGTGCAGGTGGGCCAGGCCGGGGTCAAGCACGCCGTCGCCGGGAAATCGGGGCAGATGGTGACAATCGTGCGCGAAGGCGATCATCCCTACCGCTGCCGCACCGATCTGGTCTCCCTCGAGCGCGTGGCCAACAAAGTGCGGCCGTTTCCCGGCGAGTTCATCGCGCCATCCGGTCACGACGTGACCCAGGCGTACCTCGACTACATCCGGCCGCTCATCGGCGGGGAGCTTCCGCCGTACGCGCGCTTGCGAAACGTGGCCGTCCCGAAAACGACTTCAGTGCCGGGAGCGTAAGGACGGAGCGAGTACAATGCCGAAGTTTGCCGCGAACCTGACCATGCTGTTCAACGAGGTCCCGTTCCCCCAGCGCTTCGAGGCCGCCGCCCGCGCCGGGTTCTCCGCCGTGGAGTACATGTTCCCATACCAGGAGGATATTGATCGAATCGCCAGCGCGCTGCGGGAGTTTAAGCTCACCCAGGCCCTCTTCAACCTTCCGGCGGGCGACTGGGCGGCCGGGGACCGCGGGATCGCCGTGGATCCCGCCCGGCGGGAAGAGTTCCGCGCCGGGGTGCAACAGGCCGTTGATCTCGCCCGGCGCTTCGGGTGCCGCAAGCTGAACTGTCTGGTTGGGAAGCGCAGCGACGCCATTCCCCCGGAGGAACAATGGGCATGCGTGGTAGACAACGTGCGCTTCGCCGCGGCGGCGCTCGATCGAGCCGGGATCATGCTGCTGGTGGAACCTGTCAACACGCACGACATCCCGGGCTTTTTCCTCTCCAGCTCAGCGAGGGCCGTCCAGCTCCTCGAAGGTGCCGCCGCGGCGAATGCGCGACTTCAATACGACGTCTACCACATGCAACGGGTGGAGGGGAACCTGGTACACACAATGCGGAAGCTCCAGCAGCGGATCGGCCACGTTCAGGTGGCCGACGCTCCGGACCGTCACGAGCCCGGCACGGGCGAGATCAACTTCCCGTTTGTGCTCCGCGAGCTCGACGGGATCGGCTACGAGGGCTACGTCGGGTTGGAATATCGCCCTTCCGGACGAACGGAAGACTCGTTCGGATGGATCGAGGCGATGGGATTTCGCAGGCGCTAAGACGAAGACGATAGGTACTCACTCGAGGAGGTGGTCGATGTGAAGCACAAGTGGTTCGTCGCCCTGTGGGTGATCGGCCTGATGGCCTTGATGTTGCCGCCCGCGCAGGCGCAGCGGGTGGTGGTGATCAAGGCCTGGACGATCGGGCCGGATAACCCCTCGGTGACCCGGTTCAACAACCTTACGACGGCCGCGGAACGCCTCAATGCCGACCTGAACCGCGAAGGCGCCGGGTTCCAGATCAGGGTGGAGGGGTTCTTCGACACCGTCGGATGGGACTCGTATCTGCGGCGCGTCCTGCTCGGCTTCCAGAGCAGCGACGGACCGGACATCGTCCAGGCGAACGGCTCACTCGCGGCCACGTGGGCGGACGCGGGTTTCATCGTCGCCATGGACGGCTACATCCCCCGCTACCGGCAGTTCGCCGACGTCGTGCCGGCGCTCTGGGATGCCATGAAGTACAAGGGGAAGATCTGGGCCATCCCGCAGGACACAGAGGCCCGGCCTCTCTACTTCAACAAGACGCTGCTGAAGCAACTGGGGTGGACCGATCAGCAGATCGCGGCACTGCCGGGACGCTTGAGCAATGGCGACTTCACCTGGGATGACGTGCTGGCCACGGGGCGCGATGCGGTCCAGAAGCGCGTGATCGAGGCCGGCAAGGGTTACTACCACCGGCCCGTCAATGGTCCCGACTTCATCCAGTGGTACCGCTCCTTCGGGGGCCGGGACTTCGATGCGCAGAGCGGCAAGCTCGTCATCAACAAGGCCGCGCTGCTGCGCTATTACAGCTGGCTGCGGGCCGGCGTTGACGGGGGGGTTATCGAGAAAGACCGTCTCAACGGCGACTGGAACCGCTACATGCAGCCGGTCACCGACGGGAAGGTTCTCTTCTTCTCCGGCGGCACGTGGCAATGGGCGGAGTGGGCCCAGATCTGGGTGAACAACAAGGGCGGGGAGGAGTGGCTGTTCGCGAACTTCGGATACGGTCCGCATCCCGCGCACGTCAAGGGCGGCAAGCCGATCACCATGTCCAACCCTCAGGCGTACTTCGTGACCGCGGGATCGAAGAACAAGGACCTCGCGGTTCGCCTGCTCGCCTATACGACGGTCCCCGACCTCGACGCCAAGCACGCTGTCGGCAGCGCCCACCTGCCGGTGCTGCGCACCACGGCGCGCGTCATCAACAATAAGTTCCTGAAGGAGGTCAGTTACCTCCTCAATTACACGACCTTCGCGCCGGCACATCCGGACCTGTCGAAGTGGCAGGACGCGGTGTTCCGCGGCATCTCCGCGGTCGAATCCGGCCAGGTCACCCCGCAGCAGGGAGTGGACCTGGTGGCCAGCGAGATGCAGCGTACAATCCGGGATCAGGTGATCGTCGAGTAATGTACGCAGGGGGAGGGTGTAGTTCCCTCCCCCTGCGCTCGTGGGCCGGGGAATCCGCCGATGGCATATCAGGCAGTCGCGGAGGAGCGTGTGGGCGTGCGGCCCAGGAGAGCCGTCGGCCGCTATGCCGCCCCGGCGCTCTTCCTGTTGCCCGCAACTGTGCTCATCCTGCTCTTCTTTGTGCTGCCGGTCCTGACAACGCTCGTGCTGTCACTGACCGACATTTCCACGGTGACGTTCCGGCAGCCGAAGTGGGTGGGGGTGCAGAATTATCGCGAGCTGCTTGGCGATCCTTTCATCGGCAAGATCTTCCTGAATACAGGGCGGTATGTCGTGCTCACCCTGCTGTTCAACGTCGGGATAGGCCTCGCGCTGGCCCTCCTGAGTACGTCGATTCCGGCGCGCTTCGGCAATCAAATCCGCGCCCTCTGGCTGTTACCGCGGATCCTTCCTCCAGTCGCCTACGTCCTGATCTGGCACGGCCTCACCCGCGAGGCGCCCTTTGGCCTCGTGAGCAACGTCCTCGGCGTCTCGCGCAACTGGATCACCGCGGAACCCTGGTCGGTGATCATCCTGGCGAACGGTCTGGTCGGCGCGTCGTTCGGCATGCTCATCTTCACCTCCGCGATCCGCTCAATCCCGCAGGACCTGTTTTATGCAGCCGCGGTGGACGGGGCCACGACCACGCAGACCGTGCGCCGGGTGGTGCTGCCAATGCTGCGGTGGCCGATCCTCTTCGTCACGGCGTATCAGACCCTGTCACTGTTGACGTCATTCGAGTACATCCTGCTGCTCACACAGGGGGGCCCGGGCTTCTATACCACGACGGTGTGGGCGCTGCACGCGTACCAGCTGGCCCTCTCCAACTATTTTGGGAATGTGCAGTTCGCGTTGGGCGCCGCGATGGCTGCGGTGCTCGTGGTGATCGGGATCGCCGTCTCGGTGCTGTATCTGCGCGTATTCAACTTCAAGGCGCTGGTGGCGGAGCCGAAGGTCGAGGTCAACTGATGCCGCTACTTCCTCCGCGGTGGAGGCTCGTGCTGGCGGTGCTGCTTCTGGTGAGCATTCCAATCGCCGCGGGCGTGGTGTGGATGGGGCTGACCGGGATCTTCGACCGCGTCCACGGGCTGGTCCCTGTCAGGCCTCCGTCGCTGGACAATTGGCGATTTATCTGGGAAGGCGTGGGTGGCCGGCCGCCGGTCCATGTGCCCCTGCTGAATTCGTTCGTTTTCGCCGTGGTCGTGGCCGTGATCGAGGTCTTTGTCGCCTCGATGGCGGCGTACGCCATTTCCCGCATGTCCTTCCCCGGCCGGCGGTTTTACCTGGGGCTCGTGCTCGTGCTGCACGCGTTCCCCGCGGTCAGTCTGATCATCGCCATCTTCTACATCCTGCGCGTGATGGGGCTATTCGACACCCTGACCGGGGTCATTTTGGTCAAGGCATCGCTCGGGTTGCCGCTCGGGATCTGGCTGATGAAAGGCTTCTTCGACAACCTGTCCTGGGAGATGGAGATGGCGGCCCTGGTGGACGGCATGTCGCGGTGGACCTTGTTCTGGAAGATCGCGATGCCGTTGGTGCGGCCCGGTCTGCTGGCGCTGGGTACGTTCTCGCTGCTGTCCGCCTGGGGCGAGTTCATCCTTCCGTTCACCCTCATCGTCAGCAGCAATAAGGCACTGATGTCGAGCTACCTGCAGAGCTTCCTCACGGAGGCGTTTACAGACTTCGGGATCGTCGCCGCCGTGGGGTTGTTCTACACACTGCCTGTTGTCGCGCTTTACCTGCTGGGCCAGCGGTACCTGCTGAACATCTATGGCGGCGGGGTCAAGGGATGAAAGGGATTGCGGTCCGGCTCGAGGGTCTGAGCAAGTATTTCGGGCGAGTGGCGGCCCTGCGGACGCTCGACCTGGACATCCATGCCGGCGAGATGGTGGCCTTCCTCGGACCGTCGGGATGTGGGAAGACGACGACGCTGCTCATGGTCGCGGGCATCTACCAGCCGTCCTCGGGCGCGATCTACTTCGGCGAGCGGCGCGTGGAGCATCTGCATCCGCGCGACCGCGACGTGGGAATGGTCTTTCAGTCGTACGCGCTGTACCCGCATCTCACGCTGCTCGAGAACATCGCCTTCCCATTGCGCCTCAAGCGGGTGCCCGCTGATGAGGTGGCCGCCAAAGTACGCCAGACCGCGGAGCTCCTCGGCATCGGGCACGTGCTCGAGCGACGTCCGGCCCACGTCAGCGGCGGGCAGCAGCAACGGGCCGCGCTCGCGCGGGCGCTCGTGAAAGAGCCCCAGGTGCTCCTGCTCGACGAGCCGCTCAGCAACCTCGACGCGCAGATCCGGCTGCATGCCCGCGGGGAGATCCGCCGGCTGCAACAGGATATCGGCGTGACCAGCGTGCTGGTGACCCACGACCAGGCAGAGGCGCTTGCGATGGCCGACCGTGTGGCCGTGTTCTCGGTGGGCGAACTCCAGCAGTTCGCTTCCCCGGACGAGCTCTATGCCCGGCCGGCCAACACGTTTGTCGCGGGATTCGTCGGCCACCCGCCGATGAACCTAATCGCGGGAACATTTGCCGACGGCGCGTTCACCGCCGGGCCCCTTCGGTTGACGCTCCCGTATCGCGTCCCCCCCGGATCCGGCACCCTCGGGATGCGGCCCGAGGATATCGCGTTGGGCGGTCCGATCGCCGGTCGCGTGGTGCTTGCGGAGACACTGGGACGTGAGGTCCTCGTCACGGTTGAGACGGGCGGGGCGACGATCAAGATGCTGGCCGATTCCCGTCCGGTGGGAGGCGCTCCTATCGGAATCGCGGTCGATCCGGCTCGTCTCCACCTCTTCGACCGAGAAGGCCGGCGCATCGTGGCGCAGGCCGCATGACGCTGCCGGGACATCTGACCTTCGGCGGCCGCCGGATGCTGCTGAAATACCACCGGCTACTGTCCGGGACCGGGGCGCATCCTCCCAATAGCCTCTCCGCTCTGCGCGAATTGCTCGATGGCGGGGCGGAGGCGATCGAGTTCGACGTCCACGCCATCGGCGGCGGCGACTACCTGCTGGTTCACGACGAAACTCTCGACCGCGAGACCACCGGCACTGGTCCGGTCGCCGCGAGCACGCCCGCATCGGTGAAGAACCTGCGTCTCCGTGGATGGGATGAGGCGCCGGCGCTGCTCTCCGAAGTCGCGCGGATCCTCGCAGAGCACCGGCGACCGGTGAAAGTGCAGGTCGACTTCAAAGATCAGAGGCCGCTGCCCGCCAAAGAGGTGCAGTCGTTTCTCCGGGCAATCGAGCCTTTGCGAGCGAACTCCAACCTCTCGGTGGTGGTGGGGTGTCTTGGCGATTGGAACCTCCGCACACTGCGGCGGCTCGATTCCCACCTCGCCCTGGGACTCGACTTCCTGCTCTACCTGGACGCCCCTATGCCCGGCGAGTTCCCGTGCCTGCCGCTGCGGGTGAACGTCTACGGGTATCTGGATGATCACCCGCTGGGGTACATGCGGCTGGTCCCCACGCGCGACTATCTCGAAGATCGGATCGAAAGCCTGTGCCACCTCGTGCCCGGTGCGGTTGAGGTCTACCTGCGGCTGGATTTCATCATTCAGGCCCATAGTGACGGCATCAACCCTGTGGACGTGGTGCGCCGTGCCCTGGGGAGCGTCCTCATCGATGGGTGGACGCTGAACGCCGATCATCCGCAAACGCCGGAGATGTTGCGCGCGCTCAGCGTGAACGGCGTGGACCAGATCACGACAGATACGGCGGTGCAGCTGGCGGCATACGAGGATAGAAAGGCGGGAAAGCCCGCGCCCGCCCGTGGGACGCGGCCGCATGGCATGGCTTGACGCAGACCGCTGCCTGGTGATCGCCCACCGCGGGGCGTCGTCTGCGGCGCCCGAGAACACGATGGCGGCGTTTGCCATCGCGATCGACCTGGGCGCAGACGGCATCGAGCTCGACGTGCGGCGGAGCCGCGAGGGTCAGCTGGTCGTGATCCACGACGCGTCGGTGGATCGCGTGACCGGGACCGCGGGCGAGGTCGCCTCGATGTCCCTCGAGGAGATCCGTGGTCTCGATGCCGGCTCGCGATTCAACCAGCGGTTTGCGGGCGAGCGCATTCCGACACTGCGTGAAGTGCTGAGCCTGGCGCGCGGGCGGCTGCTGGTAGACATTGAGCTGAAAGTCGCCGGAATCGAATCCCAGGTCCTCGAGGCTGTGCGCGGGGCGGGGATGCATGAGAACGTCCTCATCACGTCGTTTCTCGAGGACGCGGTGGCAGCTTCCATTGCGCAGGGCCGGGGCATCCCGGTCGGCCTGCTTAAGGAAACATCCGATGTGGATCGTGCCTCCGAGCTGGGCGTGCCCGTGTACCTCCCCAGCATCCGGGTCCTCTCGGGTCAGATCATGCACGAGTGCAGCGTGCGGGGCGTGCGTGTGATCCCCTGGACGGTGCGCTCGGAAGAGGAAGCGCGCCGCGCCGTCGAGTTCGGCGTCCACGGGATCATCGCCGACGATCCTACGCTGATACGATCCGCATTGGGGCGTAGCTGACCTTGCAAGTGACACGTTAAAGGGGGGAGCCTGTGAGCAAGCCCGCGATTGGATTCATCGGCCTCGGGATCATGGGGAAGCCCATGGCCCGGAATTTGATGAAGGCCGGATATGCGTTGACCGTGCACAACCGCAGCCGCGGCGCCGTCGAGGAGCTCGTGCGCGACGGCGCCCAGGACGGCCGGTCCCCACGCGGGGTGGCGGAACGCAGCG
>Ga0209853_1000225_pt1 | contig 15730 bp, 16 predicted proteins | sample GWRWS1_30_40_FD_187224 | JGI IMG/M metagenome (GOLD analysis project Ga0209853, IMG submission 187224) | Riverbed sediment microbial communities from areas with vegetation nearby in Columbia River, Washington, USA - GW-RW S1_30_40 (SPAdes)... | ecosystem: Environmental > Aquatic > Freshwater >...
CCGCGACGTCAAGCTCACCGAGATCGGTGAGGGAACCTCCGAAATCCAACGGATCATCATTGCCAAATCTCTCGTCGCAGAGTAACCTGACTCAATACGAGGTCCAGGTGTGAGCGCGCAGCCGTTCCTGACAAGACTGGAGCAGGGCGTTCTGCTGGCCGACGGGGCCATGGGCACGGAGCTCTACGCCCGCGGCGTGCCGTTCGATCAGTGCTTTGACGAGCTGAACCTCACCGCGCCGGATCTTGTGCGGAGCATTCATCTCGACTACATCGAGAGCGGCGCCGAGCTCATCGAGACCAACACCTTCGGCGCGAACACCTTCAAGCTCGCCGGGCACAACCTCGCCGACCGGCTGGAAGAGATCAACCGTGCCGGCGCGCGCATCGGCCGCGAAGCCGTGGATCTCTCCGGCCGGACGGTCTTTGTCGCCGGCTCGATGGGCCCGATCGGCCGTCCTGTGTCCCCGCTCGGTTCCGTGACGCCGGAAGAGGTGCGTGAGGCGTACGCGGAGCAGGCATCCGCGCTCGTCGCCGGCGGAGTCGACGTCCTGATCCTCGAAACGTTCACGGATCTTTCCGAGCTGATTGAAGCCGTGCGGGGCGTGCGGGCTGTGGCGAACGTTCCGCTGATCGCCCAGATGACCTTCACCCAGGAAGGCAAGACGCTGCTCGGCCACGCGCCGCGTGAGATCGTCGACGCCCTCGAACGCTTCAACGTCGAGGTCATCGGGGCGAACTGCAGCGTCGGCCCGCAGGGCATGCTCGAGGTCATGGCGCAGATGGCGGCCGCGGCGAAGAAGGCGCGCCTCTGCGCGATGCCCAACGCCGGCTTTCCCGCCTATGTGGGCGGCCGGTACATGTACGTCTCGACCCCGGAATACATGGCCGAGCATGGCCGCCGCATGGTCGCGCTCGGCGTGCGGCTTCTTGGCGGCTGCTGCGGGACGACGCCGGCGCACATCGCCACGATGCGGGAAGCGCTGCGGGCGCCGGCCGCCGACCCTTCGGTCGGCGTCGGGCTCCATGCTCCCGTCGTGGAACCCGAGCCCATGGCCCGGCCGGCCGCGCCCAGCAGTCTCGCCCAGAAGTTGGGGCACACCTTTGTCGTCACCGTGGAGATCGACCCTCCGCGCGGGGTTCACGATCGCCGCGAGATGGACGCCTGCCGCCGCCTCCGCGATGCCGGCGTGGATGCGATCGACGTCGCCGACAACCCGATGGCGCGTTTGCGCATGAGCCCGTGGGCGATGTCCTCCCGCATCCAGTCCGAGGTCGGGCTGGAGACGATCCTCCACTTCACGACGCGCGACCGCAACCTGATCCGCCTGCAGTCCGACTTGCTGGCCGTCCACGCGCTCGGCATTCGCAACATCCTGGTGCTGCGGGGCGACCCGCCGCAGATGGGAGACTACCCTACCGCGACCGCGGTCTCCGACGTCAAGCCTTCGGGGCTGGTGAAACTGATCAAGGAGTTCAACCGGGGGCGCGACGTCGCCGGCAACTCCATCGGCACGCCGACCGCGTTTTCCATCGGCGTCGCACTCAACCTCTCGGCTCCGGATCTTGACCGCGAGGCCCGCGTCCTCGAGCGCAAGGTCGCTGCGGGCGCGGACTTCATCTGCACGATGCCGGTCTACGAGCCTGAAGCCCTCGAGCGCTTCGAGCGCGTCAGCGGGCGGCTCTCACTTCCGGTGCTGGTCGGGGTGCTGCCGCTGGTCAGCCATCGCCACGCGGAATTCCTGCACAACGAGTTGCCGGGGTTGACGATCCCCGACCGCGTACGGACGCGGCTGCGGGATGCGGCCGACGGGCGCGAGGAAGGCCTGCGTATTGCCGAAGACCTCATCGCCACGCTCCGCCGGCGCGCCGCCGGCATTTACCTCATCCCGTCGTTCGGACGCTACGAAGGTGTCATCGAACTCGCGAGGCTTGCGAGAGCGCACGCGCCCGCCTAATGTAATCGTGAGGCGATGTGATCGCGAGGCGCTGAGCGCCGAGCGATAGGCCGTTATCTAGGAGGGTATTGTGATAACGACTGTCGTTGGTAACTACCCGAAAATCCCCGACCTGCCCGCGCCCGGCAAGTGGCGAAGCGCGGTGGAGAAACTCCAGAAGGGGCAGATCGACGAGGCGGTGCTGCGTCAGGTCGAAGACGAGGTGACGCTCGAGGCCATCCGCGACCAGGTGGATGCCGGCGTGGATCTCATCACGGACGGGCAGATCCGGTGGGAGGACGCGCAGACCCACTTCGCCCGCCGGCTGCGCGGGTTCAGCATCAACGGACTACAGCGATATTTCGACACGAATGTGTACTTTCGCGAGCCGGTCGCCGAAGACGAGATCGGCTGGGTCGAACCCATCTCAGTCACCGAGTACAGGTTCGCGCGGGAGCACAGCAGCAAGCCTGTCAAGCCGGTCGTCACTGGGCCGTTCACGCTGGCGAAACTGAGCCGCAATGCCCACTACAAGAACTTCAAGGAGTTCGTCCTGGCCGCCGCCCGCGCGCTGAACTCCGAATTGCGGGCGCTCGAGGCCGCAGGGGCGGACGTAGTCCAGGTGGACGAGCCGGCGCTTTGCCGGTTCAAGCAAGACTATTCGATCTTCGCCGACGCGATGGATGTGCTCACGCAGGGCGTCAACGCCAAAAGGGTGTTGTGCACCTACTTTGGTGACGTTGGGGGCGTTTACCCACAGATCCTCAGCCTTCCGTTCGACGTGATCGGTCTCGATTTCGTAGCCGGCCACCGCAACTGGGATGCTGTCCGATCCGAGTCGTTTACGAAAGAGCTGATGTTTGGCATCCTTGATGCGCGCAATACGCGGGTGGAGACGACCGATGAGATTGTCTCCGCCGTACGGCGCATTACCGAGGTCGTGCCGCCCGAACGCCTGATGGTCAGCCCAAGCGCCGGATTAGAGTTTCTGCCGCATGGGGTGGCGCGGCGGAAGCTGCGCGCGCTGGTCGAGGGCACGCGCGCGGCCAAGAGTGCGCTGAGAGGGGTGCGCGCGTGAGCCTGCCGCTGCTGCCCACTACCGCGGTTGGGAGCTATCCAAAACCGCCGTACCTGCTGGAGGCGCGACGCAAGCACCTTCGCAATCAGATTTCGAGAGAGGAACTGACCGACCTCGAGCAGCGGGCGACGCGTGAGTGGATGCAGATCCAGGAAGACGCCGGCATGGATCTGTTTGTCGACGGCGAGCAGTATCGCGGGGACATGGTGGCCTACTTTGCCGATGAGATGGCCGGGTTCGCGATCGCGGGGCTCGTGCGTTCCTACGGGAACCGGTACTATCCCAAGCCCGTCGTGGTCGGCCCCGTGGGGCGAAAAGCGCCGGTCACGGTGGAGTGGTACAAGTTTGCGCAGTCCCTGACGAAGAAGCCGGTGAAGGGGATGCTCACCGGCCCGTATACCATCGCCGAGTGGTCGTTCAACGAGCATTATCCGACACGCCGCGAGCTGGTGCTGGAACTGGCCCGCGCGATCCACGACGAAGTCATCGATCTGGAACGCGCCGGCGCCAAGTACATCCAGATCGACGAGCCGGCCATCCACACACGTCCGGAGGAAGATTTCGAACTGGCGACCGAGGCGATGGAGATCGTGACGAACGGGGTCTCGGCGTACACGATCACGCACATCTGCTACGGCGACGTGCCGAAGATCTACCCGGCGATGCTGCGGCTGGCCGTGAACCAGCTCGACCTGGCGTTGAAGAACGAGGAGTTCGGGCTGCTCGAGACCTTCAAGAAGGCTCCTTTCACGAAGGACATCGGACTGGGCGTGGTCGACGCGCACAGCCACCGGATCGAAAGCGTTGACGAGGTCGCAGACGGCATCCGCAAGACGCTGAAGGTGATTCCGGCGGAACAGATCTATGTCTCGCCTGACTGCGGACTCAAGACGCGGACCGTGGACGAGACCGTTGGGAAGCTCCGCGTGATGGTCGAGGCGGCGAAACTGGTCCGGAGCGAGTTGACGGGCTCGCGGGCGCACGCGAGAGCGTAGGGCTCGTGGTAAAGGTCGAGGGCCGGCGGATCATCCGGGCTCCGGTCCAGAAGGTGTTCCAGCTTGTCAGCCGGATGGACACCGCCCCAAGGGTCACCGGGCTCTGGCTGACCGCCGACCTCGTCGAGCGCAAGTCCAATTCCCTGACCGTTCAGTACCGCGGCTACTTTGCCGGGCTCCCGGTGGAGTCGCTGCAGCGGGCCATCCTCCATCCCCCAAACCGCATCGAGTTCCGGCAGTCCCGAGGCAACCTCAAAGCGTTCCGGGGCAACTACGTGCTGAAGCCCATCGAGGGCGACACCGAGATTGTGCTCGCACTGGAAGCAGAGGTCGGCATCACGCTGATCACGGAGGAGGCGGCGAAACTCGTGCTGCACCAGTTCATCGAGCGCAGCCTCGAGAAGTTCAAGCTCACTGCCGAGCGCGACCTGCCCCGGGTCGTCCGCAAAGCCGCAGGGAATGGGACTAAGGAACAGGTTGCCCAGGTCCCCCAGGTGGATATCGCTCCCGCAGCGACACCTCCTGAGATCGAACAAGCCGCGGTACCCAGTACTCAGGTCAGCCCCCAGGCTCCTCCTGCCGGAGCACCGCCGCAGCAGGCTACGCCACAGCCCGGAGGTCAACCCGGTGGACGGAGGCGCAGAAGGCGTCGCCGCCGACGTCGGGGTGGAGGAAGGGGGCCGGCTAGCGGACCACCGCCAAATCCCGGAGGATCGGGATGAGGATGGACCCGAGAACCAGAGTAAGGAGCCAATAGAATTGCGTGCTCATCGCCCGGCGAAGATCACGGCCGTCTGACCTGAGATCCGACCGCAGTTCGGCTATTTCAGACCGAACGCTTCCATGATCGGTTTTCAGCTCTGATCGCAGACCTCCGATCCCAGCGTTCACATCAGACCGGAAGCCCCCGATTTCAGCGTTGACATCAGACCGGAAGCCCCCGATTTCAGCGTTGACATCGGACCGCAGACCCCCGATTTCAGCGTTGACATCGGACCGCAGACCCCCAATCTCACTCCGTACACTACCAATTTCGGAAGTGAGTTCTGATCGCAGCATGGCCATCTCGGACGTAAGGTCCGAGCGCAGCGCCACGATCTCGCGCCCAAGGCCGCCCAGACGCTCGCTGACTTGTTCATACGCGCCCTCAAGCCGGGCCATCCGGATTTCCAGCGCTTCGGTCACCATGGCGATCTTGCGGCCATCATAACATGGCGGTAACGAGTGGACGCTGACGCGTCTGGGTCATCGATCAAGTGTTAGACTTGGGGTTGGAGCCACCATGTCACCCAGAATGCCCACCCCTGTCGAGACGGGTTCCGTCACCGACAGGGAGTTCACAATCACGTGGTCCGACGGCCACCGCTCAAGGTACACTTGGCAGCGCCTACGCATGGGATGTCCCTGCGCCCGCTGCAAGGGCGAGTGGAATTACCGGCCCGATCCTTTGACTGATCGAGAGGTCCCTCCCACCATCCGCGCCACCAGCCTGACACGCGTCGGCGCCTACGCGCTGCGCTTTGTCTGGATGGACGGCCACGATACCGGCATCTACCCGTTCCCGCTCCTCCGTCTTGAGCTGTGCGAATGCGAGGAATGCGTCGCCCGCCGGGCTGCCGCCGCCCCGGGCGCGCCGTCTGCATAGACCGCCTGTTCGCACCTGTGCTAGCATGACAGGTGACAATGAGTGAGGAGCCGCGAGTGGAGTGTTCAGCAGCCGGACAATGGTGACGCGGGAACAGGTCCTCGAAGCGCTCAAAGACGTGCAGGACCCCGAACTGCATAGAAGCATCGTCGACCTCGACATGGTCAAGGAAGTGGCCATCAGCGACGGGCGCGTCCGGGTGGACGCCCTGCTCACCATTAGCGGCTGTCCGCTGCGTGAAACGATCGTGGAGTCCATCAAGGCGAAGGTCGCGGCGCTCCCCGGCATCAACACCGTGGACGTAAACCTCGGCGTGATGAGCCAGGAGCAGCGGCAGGGGCTGATCACCAAACTCCACGGCGGGCAAACTGCGTCGGCATTCAAAGGTCCAGGCTCCTTCCTCGGTCCGAACTCTCCGACGCGGGTGATTGCCATCGCCAGCGGCAAGGGCGGCGTAGGAAAATCTACGGTCACAGTCAACCTCGCCGCGGCGTTGTCGCGACTCGGGCACAAGGTCGGGATCCTCGACGCCGACGTCTACGGCTTCAGCATCCCGAAGATGCTCGGCGTGCACGGACGGCCGACGCTGATCGACCAGATGATCATCCCTCTCGAGCGAGACGGGATCCGCGTCATTTCGATGGGCTTCCTGCTTCCCGACGAAGATCAAGCGGTGATCTGGCGCGGTCCGCTGCTCCACAAGACCCTGACGACCTTCATCGGTGAAGTCCACTGGGGTGAGGACCTCGAGTATCTGCTCATCGACCTGCCCCCGGGCACCGGCGACATTTCGCTGACCATCGCGCAGACGTTGCCGCAGTCGTACATGCTGGTCGTGACCACCCCGCAGGATGCCGCCTCCCAGGTCGCCCGGCGGTCCGCGAAGATGGCCGAGAAAGTGAACATGGAAGTTATCGGCGTGATCGAGAACATGTCGTACTTCCAGCCCACACCGAAGGACCCACCGGTGTACATCTTCGGAAAAGGTGGAGGCGCGAAGCTGGCCGCTGAGATCGGCGTACCGCTGTTTGGCGAGATCCCGCTCGACCAGTCGGTCCGGGAAGGCGGCGATCAAGGCCGGCCCGTGATGCTGACCACCCCCAATAGCCCCGCCGCCCTCGCGTTCCGAAGCGCGGCAGAGAAGCTTCGCAGCGCGGTCCCTGTCCCCGCGCGCGCATAGTCAAGACGCAAGCTTCCAGTCAGGAGGAAGACGCATGGCCACCGTAACTCCCCAGGTGTACCGGAACTACGTCAACGGGAAGTGGGTGGATGCCAGGAGCGGCGAGACGATGGCGTCCATGAATCCCGCGACCGGGGAAACGCTGGGCCAGGTGCCCGCCTCTGGACCGGAGGATGTCACAGCCGCCGTTTCCGCGGCGAAGGCCGCGTTCGAGAAGTGGCGCAAGTTCCCCGCGCCCCGGCGCGGTGAGATCCTGTATCGGGCGGCCGAGGAATTGGTACGGCAGAAGGAAGATCTGGCCCGCCTGATGACGCAGGAGATGGGCAAGGTGCTCGCCGAGACCCGCGGCGACGTACAGGAAGCGATCGACATGACGTATTTCATGGCCGGCGAAGGCCGCCGCCTCCGCGGCTACACCACCCCCAGCGAGATGCCCAACAAAGCCGCCTACTGCGTCCGCGTGCCGGTCGGCGTCGTCGGAGTCATCACGCCCTGGAACTTCCCCATGGCGATTCCGTCCTGGAAGATTGTCCCGGCGCTGGTGTGCGGCAATACCGTCGTCTTCAAACCGGCCACATACACGCCTCTGGTGGGGATCCGCTTCGCGCAGATTCTCAATGACGCCGGTCTGCCGCCCGGCGTGCTCAATGTCGTCGCCGGGAGCGGGGGGAAGGTGGGCGACGTCCTGGTCGGGCATCCGGACGTGGCGATCATCTCGTTCACCGGCTCGACATCAACCGGCCTTGCCATCGCCGAAACGTGCGCGCGGCTGGGCAAGCGCGTCTCCCTCGAGATGGGTGGGAAGAACGCCGCCATCGTGATGGATGACGCCGACCTCGATCTGGCCACCGACGCGCTGATCTGGAGCGCGTTCGGCACGTCCGGTCAGCGCTGCACGGCGTGCAGCCGCATCATCACCCACAAAGGCGCGCGGGCGGGGCTCACCGAGCGGCTCGTGGCACGGGCGAAATCACTGCGGCTGGGTGATGGATTGGACACGAAGACCGACGTCGGTCCCGTCGTCAGCGAGTCGCAGCTGGAAAGCATCCACGGCTACGTCGAGGTTGGAAAGAAGGAAGGCGCCCGGGTCTTGGTGGGCGGGGGACGCGCCACTGACGGCTCGCTCGCACGAGGATCGTTCTACACACCCACAATCTTTGACAACGTCCGCCCCGGCATGCGGATCGAGCAAGAAGAGATCTTCGGCCCCGTCACCGACATCATCGAGGCCGCGAGCTTCGAGGAGGCGGTGAAGGTCCTGAACGGTGTCGAGTACGGGCTCTCCGCGTCGGTCTTCACCCGTGATGTCAACAGGGCGATGCGGGCGATCGACGACATCTTCACCGGGATCGTGTACATCAACCACGGCACGATCGGCGCCGAAGTGCATCTCCCATTCGGCGGAACCAAGAATACCGGAAACGGCCACCGCGAAGGCGGCATCCAGGCGCTCGACGTCTTCTCCGAGTGGAAGGCTGTCTACATCGACTACAGCGGACGCCTGCAGCGGGCACAGATCGACAAGGACTGACGTGCTGCTGATCCTCGTGCTGGCGCTCCTCGCCGCACCGGCCCTCGCCGCTCCCCCACGGACCCTCGAGCTGCGGGCTTCTCAGGTCACCGTTCGCGACGGCGGTCGAGTGATTGACGCGCGCGGCGCCGTGCGGATCACCGACGGCCGCAACCGGGTGCGGGCCGACCGCGCGCTCTACACGGTGCGGGACCGGCGCATCCAGCTGGCCGGGGCCGTATCCGTCGCCGGCGAAGAGGGGACCCTCGAGGCACAGGGCGCGGTCATCCGGCTCACGGCTGATCGTCAGATCGACACGGTGGAGGCCTCCGGCAGCGTGAAGCTCCAGACCCGCGGCCGCGTCCTGCGGGCATCCCGAGTCAGCTACACCGTCGGCGCGGAGGCCGTCTTCGCTTCAGGGAATGTGTCGTTATCCATGCCGCCCGACATCGTCGCCATGGGTCAGGATCTCGTCGTGAGACGCACCACCGCGACCCTGTCAGGGGGGGCCAGCGTACAGAACAAGGACGGTTCCATCCGCGCCGACCGGCTCGAGTTTGTCGAAGGCGAGCAGGTTGCCTACGCGCGCGGCAACGTGACGGCGGTCTTTCAGGACACCCGCATCACGTCTTCGGCAGCGACGTTCTACGGCGGTGAACGGAAGGCGGTCTTCCGCGAGGGCGTGACCGTCAAGACGCCCGGGCGCACGATGAAGGCTGAGGTTGTCACCGTATTCTACGAGGACCGGCGCATTATCGCGGAGGGCGAGACCAACATCACCTTCGAGGAAGAGCGGCGCGAACCGTGAAGGCCGTCGTGTACACCCAGCACGGGGGTCCGGAGGTTATCCGGGTTCAAGAGATGCCGGTGCCGGAGGTGGGAGCGAATGATGTTCTGGTCCGCGTCCGCGCCGTCGCGCTCAACCACCTGGACCTCTGGATCCGTAACGGGCTGCCCCGATTGAAGGTGGCATTCCCGCATATCGCGGGCGCGGATGTAGCCGGCGTGGTCGAGCGCACGGGCAGCGCGGTGGAGTCTGTCCATGAGGGACAGGAGGTCGTGATCTCGCCGGGTATCAGTTGCGGCGTCTGTGCCGCCTGCGTGGCCGGCGAGGACAATCTTTGCGCGCAGTACGCCATCCTCGGGGAGCACCGCCATGGAGGTCTCGCCGAATACATCGCCGTTCCTGAAGCCAACATCCTTGCGAAGCCTCCCCGTCTTGCCTTTGAGGACGCCGCCGCGGTTCCGCTGGTGTTTCTGACCGCGTGGAACATGCTTGTCACGAACGGGCGGGTCGGTTTCGATGATACGGTGCTGATCTGGGGCGCCGGCAGCGGAGTCGGGAGCGCCGGCATTCAGATCGCGAAGGTGTTCGGGGCGAGGGTGATTGCGGTCGCAGGCGCAGGCTGGAAGCTGGAGAAGGCGCGCGGCCTGGGAGCGGACGAGGTCATCAACCACAGAGATCAGAGCGTGCTCGAGGAAGTTCGCCGTCTCACCGTCCGCCGCGGCGTGGACGTGGTGTTCGACCACGTCGGCGCGGCCACGTGGGACACGTCGCTCAAATCCCTGGCGCGGGGCGGCCGCCTCGTCACCTGTGGGGCCACCAGCGGCGCGGAGGGAGTGACCGACATCCGGTACGTCTTTGGCCGGAAGCTTTCGATCCACGGGACGTGGATGGGCACCAAGCGCGAGATGCACCAGGTGATGAGGCTGGTGGAGCAAGGGAAACTGCAGCCTGTGGTCCATCAGGTCTTCCCGCTCGAAGAAGCCGCCCGGGCGCAGGAAATCATGGAGCGCTCGCAGCATTTTGGAAAACTCGTCCTCCGCGTGGAGTAGGATCCTGCCACATGCCCATCTACGAGTACCGCTGCCGGGACTGCCGCAAACGGAGCAGCATGCTCTTGCTCAGTTACAAAGAGAAGGCGGAGCCGATCTGCCCGTACTGCGGCAGCCGTCAGCTGGCGCGCATCATGTCCCGCTTCGCGACGGTCAAGTCGGAAGACACGAGGCTGGAATCCCTGGCCGACGATCCCAGCCTCGGTAACGTCGACGAGAACGATCCCGCCAGCGTTGCCCGCTTCATGAAGAAGATGGGCAAGGAGTTCGGGGACGAGCTGGGCGATGACTTCGAGGGCGCAGGCCCGGACGACGCTTAGCGCTCGGGTTCCGAACCGACCCAGGCTTCTCCGCCTTCCCACACCTCCTTCTTCCAGATCGGAACGGTCTGCTTCAGCGCGTCGATCGCGAACTTTCCGGCCTCGAATGCATCCTTCCGGTGAGGGGAGGAAACCGCGATCGCAACACTGACATCCCCCACGGCAAGTTTCCCGAGCCGGTGGGTCATCGCGATCCGCAGGATGGGCCAGCGACGCGACGCTTCATTGGCCACGCGCTCCATCTCACGCAGGGCGACCTTCTGATAGGCTTCGTACTCCAGATGATGCACGCGGCGACCCTGACGATTGTCCCGGACTGTCCCAAAGAACACGACCATGGCCCCGGCCTGAGGATGTTTGGCCCGGTCCAGTAGAGCAGTGATATCAATGGGACCCTCGACCAGATCCACGTCTCCGCCACCGCTTACCGGTGGCACGAGGACCAGTTCGTCCCGTTCACGTAAGATGGTGTCGGGTGGAACGTATTCGTCATTCACTGCGTACGCAAAGGGTGTGGGGAGTGTGCCCAGGCGAGGGTAGCGGGCACGCAACACGTCCCACACCTGCGCGGGAGTGCTCCCGAAAGCGATATCGAGCGGGATCAGCCTCTGTCCGATCGCCTCGCGGTAGGATGCAAACGCGCGCACAGAGATCTTCATGGGTAAATTGTATCAGGGGAAAATTGTGTCAGGGAAGTGGAGGGTGAACAATGATCGGTAAGATTCGTATGCCTGTATTGTTGATGCTCGTCACAGCGCTCACGCTCGTCCCAGTGGCCCCTGCGGCCGCGGCGCTGATCTCGACCGAGCAGGAAATCCAGATCGGCCGGGATGCCGCTGCACAGCTCCAGGCGGAGTATGGCCTCGTTCCGGATCCCGGAGCTTACGCCTACGTGGCGTCGATCGGAAGCCGGATCGCCGCGACATCGAGCCGGCCGAATCTACCGTGGACGTTCCGCGTGCTCAACACCAGCCAGGTGAACGCCATCTCCCTGCCCGGAGGGTTCATTTACGTCACGCGGGGCATGACGTCATTCGTGCAGTCGGAGGCCGAACTGGCCTTCGTGCTGGCCCACGAGATTGCGCACGTTGACCGCCGGCACCATGTGTCCCTGATCGAGCGCCACATGGGCCTGAGCCTGCTCTTTTCGATTATCTTCGGCGGGCGAGCGGACACCACCGCGCAGATCGCGAACATCGTCGGCGGCCTGCTGGCCCGTGGCTTCAGCCGTGAGGCAGAGTTCCAAGCCGACCAGGTGGGTGTCTCGCTGGTGCACCGCGCTGGTTTCGATGCCGGAGCGGGACTGGCGTTCATGGAGCGCCTGCGGGCAGCTGAGGGGCGCGATCCTTCCCGGTTCCAGGTCCTCTTCCAGACTCACCCGGCGCTGGGCGACAGAATTACTCGGGTGCGGGACCAACTGCGGACCCTCGGGTACCGCGTGGGGATGAGCGTCGCCGCCGCGTAGGGTTCCTCCGTCTACTGACGAACACAGGGGTCGTGAATTTTCGGATTCACGACCCCTACGCTGTTCCCGGGGAGTACCGAAAGGTCCAGCTGCACTGCCACACGACCGAGTCGGACGGTCGTTTCGACCCACGCGAGCTGCTGCGCATGTACAAGGAGGCAGGCTATACCTTTGTCTTCATCACCGACCACAACCGTGTCACCCGCTGTGATGATCTGAACGACGATACATTTCTCGCGCTTCCTGGGACGGAGGATACGGTGTCGTACCTGCTTCCTCCGCTGGGCCCCCACCTCGGCCGGCTTTTTGTTGACCAGCCAACACGGCGGGGCACCGCGCAGGAGCGGATCGACCGCACGGCAGAGGAGGGGGGCCTTGCTGCACTGTGTCATCCATCGTGGACCGGAAACCTCTGGACCGGAACCTGGTCGCAGAGGGCGGTGACAGGACTCCGTGCCTACAATTTCGTGGAGATCGTGAATCCGCATTCAGACACGTTCGAGGATACGGCGCGCTGGGAGGCCGCTCTCCACAAGCGCGGCCCGGAATCGCCGGTCTGGGCGGTTGCCGTGGATGACTGCCATCGGAGCGATCAGTTCAATCGAGCCTGGGTGATGGTGCGGGTTGTGGAGCGCTCCCCACGGGCCCTAAAAGCGGCACTTGCCGCCGGTGCGTTCTACGCCTCGACCGGGCCCGATGGGCGGTTCGGAGCGGCCGGGGCGATGATCTCCGCAGAGTTCAAAGAAGTTGTGGAGGCCCGGATGCTGGATCGCCAAGGGCGAGTGAGGGCGGCCGGCCGAGAGGCGACCCTGCGCTACCGTGTCCAGGGCGACGAAGGCTATCTCCGTGTGGACGGCATATCGCCGCGCGGACGGATCTGGTCCCAGCCGTTTTGGGTGGTGCCGGGACCGTGCTAGTCGATCCCCGCCAAGATTTCGATCCGGTCGTTATGCAGCGCGAGCAATTTCACCCGCAGAGGAATCGGCGAGCGCGAAAGGTCCAGGATCGGATTGAACGTGGCCAGCTGGGCCTCGACCAATTGCGGTGGGATTGGAGACCCCCCGACGGTCGCTTCGAGGACGATCGCACGGATCACCTCGCCGCGCTCGACGACGAATCGTCCCCGCAGCATGGCAGACTGACCCCCGTCGCGTAATCGGCCTGTTACGATAAACTGGCCCGCATCGAACTTGAGCACCGGGTCCTGGATGATCGGGAATCGGCTCGCCAGCGCGTCGCGGACCGACGCGGCCGTCGTGCTTGCCACGATCATCGCGTGGCCGACTTTCCGCAACCTCAACTGGGTACCGGTACCGGCGGCCGTCCCAGGCTCAAACTCCACGTTGGTCATCTGCAGGATGATATCCGCCTGCACGCCCCGGATCACAGCTGGTTCGGCATTGAGCACGACGCTCTCGGCAGTCACGACGCCGCCACTCTCCGCGACTCCCCCGACTGAGACACTTACAGTTGACGTTGGATCGAGGTACTGCTTGAGCGCGCTCTCAATGAGAGTCCGAAGCGTCTCTTCAGTCGGAGCCATCTGCGCATACGCGGTCGCCAAGACGGAGCAGGCAGCCAGCGAAAAGATCACCAGCGCGGCCAATATCCTCATGGGGGACCTCCGAGGGTGTTTGAGTTCACCCCCGTTTTTACCCCATTGCTACCGGCCCGCTGGACCAGCAATGTAAACCCAGCATCATGAGCGTCTGCTGTTGGCTTGCGAAGGGTATTGCGGGAGATGGAGACTTCTGGGTCGAATCGTCTTTGCCGATAAGATATCTAAGGAGGTATAGAACGATGTTCGAACTCGGAATCGCTATTATGGTCGGAGGGTTTGCCCTTCTGATTTGGCTGATGGGGTTGGGGACCAGGTAACGAACCGTTGAGCCTCGGCCACTTCACGTGGCGTCTAAGCTCCGAATCTCCTTTGCGACGCTCTCCACGGCTCCTGTGAGCCCCATCCGCTGACGCCCAACCTCACTCCTGCGCTCCCGTTCGTGTGGATCTCTCAAGAGCCGCACCACCGCATCCGCCGCAAGCTCCCAATTCTCCACTCCAATCAGGGCCTCGCCGAGGAGTCGCTGTTGCTGATCCATGAAGCGCCTGGTGTACTGTGCCCCAGGTACTGGGAACGCCACGACAGGCTTCCCGCGTCCGGCCGCCTGCTCGTTTGCCGTCCCCGCCAACCCCACCGCTACCGTCGCGGATTCCAGGGCAGATCCGTAGTCCCGCGTCAGCAGGACGGACATGCGTCCAGACCAGAGGTGCTCGCCCTTGACTGTCCATCCCTGTGCGGATGCAGCGTGTATCACGTTGCTGAGCTGAAGGGAGTGTGGCAGGGCGCAGACAAACACAGCGCGTTCTGACGCACCGACTCGCTGAACAGCTTTGAGCAGCCTCATCAGGTTGGCCAACGCGTCGCCCCGGCTTCCTGGAAGAAGGAGGACGACCGATGCGCCGGGGGGCACAGAAAGGGGACGCTCCGGCGCCGGAATGGCGTCCATCATCGGGTTGCCGGCATATCGCGCGGGGAGGCCATGGTCGGCCAACGTGCGCGCGGTGGGCTCATCCCGTGTCCAGATCGCGGCCGCTCGCCGCATGATGCGGCGCTCGATCCAGCGGTGGGATTCGTTATACTGGGATTTGGCTGTTGCGACGAGGAGACGCCGCTCAGAGGCCAGGCCTGCCATCCAGAGGCAGTAGACGTCGCCGATCGCCACAGCAACGCTGTGCTTGCCCCGCTGTCCGACCAGGGCCGCCCGTTGGGCGCGCCAGTGGGAGATGAATCCTGCGAACAGATCAGCCGCTAACCCGCTCCAGGACCCGCGCAGTCCGAAGCCTCCCGACGGGAACGTGCACCTCGGCTCGAGCAACTTGATGTGTGAGTACGCGTTTCCAGTGCCAACAAGGGGATAGGCGGAGAGGGTCACGCCGGATGCAGTCAGCCGTTGGGCGAGGAGCGCGCCGACGGCATCTTCCCCATGGCCGTTACTAACGATGAGGACGCTCATTGCCCGTTGCTCCTATTGAAAGCTCCGAAGACCCCTTCGTAGTACGCCTCCCAAATGAGGTAGTTGTAACACTCGCTGCACGCCCACAGATTCTCGCGCCGTTCCGCCCAGGGCAGGATGCGCCGGATCAGGCGGCCTATAACTCCAGTCCGGTAGACCAGCCATTTGAGCGGCAGCATCACAGGATGAATCTCGAGAAAGAACCCAAGCCCCCCGCGGCGGCGGTGTTTCCGCCAGAAATAGACGGCCCCCTCGCCCGCCTGGCGCAGTTTGTCCCGCGTGCGCGCGAGCGTCTCGACGTCGTAGTGGTATCCGATCGCCTGCGGATCGTACATGAAGCGGACGCCGCGCGCATGGAGGCGCAGGCCGAGCTCGATGTCTTCCCAGCCATATCCCGGGAAGCTCTCGTCGAATCCGCCGGCCGCCCACAGATCTTCAGCCCGGATCGACAGGTTGCGAGTGATGACGTGGTAGGGGGAGAGGCCGGCTCGGCGCCGCAGGGTAAGGTCGGGGAGCAACTCCTTCGTCCTCATGAACGGCGTGGTCTTCGAGTCAGGATGGACGAGCGTGCGTCCCTGCACGCCGATCGGCCCGGGCTCCTGCTCATGGTAGCGGAAGTGGCGAGTGAGAAGGTCCGGTGAGGCGAGAACGTCAGAGTCGAGATAGAAGAGCACTCGACCGCGGGCCAGCCGAGAGCCGGCGTTGCGCGCGCCGGCCCGACCGCCATTGGGCTGCCACTGGTACTTGACCT
>Ga0209853_1000228_pt1 | contig 15602 bp, 15 predicted proteins | sample GWRWS1_30_40_FD_187224 | JGI IMG/M metagenome (GOLD analysis project Ga0209853, IMG submission 187224) | Riverbed sediment microbial communities from areas with vegetation nearby in Columbia River, Washington, USA - GW-RW S1_30_40 (SPAdes)... | ecosystem: Environmental > Aquatic > Freshwater >...
TGGCTCGCAACGAGCCCGAGCCCGACGGCGACGGACGGCAGCGACGCGAGCATCGTGACGGTGACGATGGAGACCACCAGGCTGCGCCGGCGCTCCGGCGATCTCAGGGTCAGACCGATCGCGACGCCCGTCGCGACGGCGGCCGCCGCGAACACGATGGCGTTGATCCTGAACACCGGCCGGAAGTCGTCGAAGGGTGGAACCGGCGCGGGCAGCCCGGCGGCAGCGCTCTTCTGCGCGGTGGCGTCGGTCGCGTCGATCATGGCCGCATAGAGCCGCGAGCCCTCGCTCGTCCAGGCCAGCGCCAGGCTCAGAGCGAGCGCCGCGAAGAGGCCGGCGTGGGCGAGTGCCAGACGCCTGCCCGTGTCGAGCGCCCAGCCGCGCGCGGCGAGGAGCGCGATCCCGAAAGAGGCCGGCAAGCCGTAGTGCGACAACCGGAAGGGCGACAGCGTCGTCATCCCGAGGACGCCCAAGACCCAGATCGCCAGCGCCGTCCACGCCACCTCGTCGGCGTCGCGCCACGCCCGCCGGCGCAGGATGGACCACAACGCGACGCCAGCAGCGATGACCCACGGACCGGCGCCGAGGAGCGCGACCGCGAGGAACTGGAACGCCGTCAACGGAACGTCTTCATCGGCGAAGTGGCGGGCCCGCGCGACATTCAACACGTGGTTGTCGATCGCCGTGTACCAGCCGAAGCCGGGAGTCTCCAGCTCGGTGACGATCCACCAGCCGAATCCGATAACCAGGCACGCGACGACACCCTGCCACGGCAGCCACGCGGCGACGGGCCGCGCGCGCCCGGCCAGGGCGAGGGCCACGCCGATCGCCAGCGGCGGCAGGAGGGCACCGAGCGGGTCCTTCGCGAGCGCGGCGAACCCGAAGACCGCGAGGCCGGCGGCGCAGAGCCCGCGCCGTCGCTCGCGGATGCCGACGAGGCAGAGCGCGAACCCTCCGGCGAGCGCCGCGACGAACAGGGTCTCGGGGCGCACGTAGCGGCCGTACGCGAAGAATCCAGTGCCGGTCAAGAGGGCGAGGCCCGCCACCAAGCCGCCACGCCAGCCGAGCAGTCGCGCACCGAGCCAGGCGGTGGCGCCGACGGCGACGAGGGCGGCGACGGCGGACACGGCGCGCGCCGCCGCCTCGCTCGGGCCCGAGACCGCGGACGCGAGGGCGATCAGCACGTAGAGGAGCGGGGGCTTGTCCACATAGCGGACACCGTTCAGCGTGAGGGCGAACGGGTCTCGGGATAGCGCCAGCTCCCGGGCGATCTCCGCGTGCATTCCCTCGCCCGGATCGTCGAACGGTACCCGGCCGAGGCCCGCAAAGAGCAGCGGCGCGGCCACGAGCACCGCCAGGGCGGCTGGGCGCAGCGCCGTCAGCCCGGGCTCCTCAAGTGCGTGAGACAAGAAATACGCCGACGACGATCAGCGCGATGCCCGCCCAGCGGGCCGGCGTCACCGCTTCGGCGAGCACGAGCCGGGCGAGAAGCGCGACGACGACGTAGTCGAGCGCGGTCATCGGCAGCACCTGGCTCACCTGAGCGCGCGAGAGCAGTGTGAGGTACATGACGAAGAACGCGGCCTGGAGCGCCACGCCGAGCAGCAGCCATGGATTCGAGACCGCGCCAACGATCATGGCTCCGACGCGCGCCGCCGGCGCCTCGGTCAGGTCCCCGACCGTCCTCATCCCCTTCGACAGCAGGACGTGGCCGGTACCGCCGATCAGCACCGCGATCACGACCAGGACCAGGGTCTTCAGCATTCGAGCCCTCCCCGGGCTGCCCTACGACGATTCGAGCACGCCGCCGCGCAGCCGATACAAAGCACTCGCGCCCGCCGCGGCCTCCGGCCGGTGACTCACGACGACAACCGCGGCGCCGGCGCGCGCCCGCCCGCGGAGCGCGCCGAGGATGACGGCGCCGTTTGCGTCGTCCAGGTTGCCGGTCGGCTCGTCGGCGAGCAAGAGCGGGGGGTCGTTCAGGACCGCGCGGCAGAAGGCGACGCGCTGCTGCTCGCCCCCGGAGAGCTGCGCCGGGAAATGGTCCATCCGGTCCGCCACGCCGACTTCGTCCAAGAGCTCCAGCGCTCGCCGACGCGTCGCCGCGCCCGAGCGCCCGACGTACCGCGCCGCCAGCAGCACGTTCTCGAGCGCCGTGAGCGACGGGAGCAACAGGAACGACTGGAACAGAAGGCCGACATACCGGCCGCGGGCCTGGCTTCTGGCGGCGCGCCCGAGCGCGCTGACCCGCGTGTCTTCGAACCACAGCTCGCCGCCGTCGCCGTCCTCCAGGAGCCCGAGGACGTTCAGCAGCGTGCTCTTTCCCGAGCCCGATGGGCCGGTGACGACGACGAGCTCGCCCCCCTTCACCGTGAGGTCGACGCCCGCCAGCACGCGGATCGGTATCCCCGATGGGGCCCGGTACGACTTCACGAGACCCGCCGCCCGCAGCATCAGGTACCCCGGCGGATCGCCTCGGCGGGCGAGACCGACACGACTCGTCCGGTGGCGTACGCCGCCGCCGCCGCGCCGAGCAGGATCGAGAACGCGAGGGCACCCACCAGGAGCCGCGGTGAGAAGTGGAACAACTGCTGCGCCCGCGCGACAGAGCCGTCGATGGCCCAGCCGAGTACGAGCGCGAACCCGACACCGGCGAGGCCACCCACCAGCGTCACCGCGAGCGACTCGGCGAGCACCTCGCGCCCGAGCTGCAGATCGGTGGCGCCGAGCGCACGCTTGACGCCGAAGTCGCGGATCCGCTCGAAGACCGCGGCGGCCATCGTGTTCGCCAGCGAGAGGCCGCCGATGACGAAGGCAAGGACGCCGATGCCGGCGAGCAGCGCGGAGAAGAAGACCGTGGACGAGCGCAGGAGCCGGCTCAACTCGCTCGGAAGCTGGACGTTGACGCCGGGCACACGGTCCCTGATCCGCAGCGCCACCGCGTCAGGGTCGTTGCCGTCTTGCCATCCGACCGCGGCGCCCGTGTTGAGGTCGGACGCGGTGAGCGCCACGCCGCCCGACGCGAGTACCGTCCGGAGGAGACGATCCTTCGCGACCCACTGAGCGCGCGCGTCGGCGATCGGCACCAAGACGAAGCGATCGGGCGCCGTGAGCATCCGGTCCAGGACACCGACCACTTCGAATGACTCGTCCTCGAGCGTGATGTGGCCGCCCACGCCGAGGCCGCGCGAGGCCGCGAAAGAGGCCCCGACCACGGCGACGCGCCGGTCGCCCTCCCGGAGGGCCCGCCCGGCGCGCACGGGCAGCGTGCGGTAATGGCGGTTCGGCATCGGGACCGAGAGGTCCACGCCGAGGATCAGCTCCTGCGTGAGCGTCATGAACTGCGAGGCCGACGGGTCCAACGGCAGCATGACCTGCGCCTGCACGCCCGATACTCCCGGCACCTCCGCAATGGCGCGGATCGCCGCCGCCGGCAGCAGACCTCCGGCGGTGAACCCGGTCCCCATGCCCATCCCCCGCCCGGCGACGGAGATCTGACCGAGCACGAAGCGGTCGCCACCCTCGATGAAGCGGACGATGCGCTCACTCATCGCGCCGAGCGCGACCAGCCCCGCAACGCCGATCGCGATGCCGAGGATAGTGAACAGATACCCGCGAAGCACCCGCAGGGGCTTCACCACTCGAGCCGAGACTCCACCGGGCGGCCGGCCCGCCGGCGCACCCAGAGGTTCATGCGCGCGGCGGCGAAGAGCACCGCGAGTGCGGCTCGCGTCCCCCACCCCATCTTCATGAAGGCACCGCCCGAGAGCACACTGAGCACGGCCTCCAGGACCCAGCGCGTGCGAGGCCGGAGGAACACCTCGAAAAACGCGGGCTCGTAGTACTTGTGGATGAAGCGGAAGAAAGGCCGGAGGCCGCGCTCGACGGCCCGCTGATAGGGCGCGAACCGCGCGGCCGTGAACCGTCCGTCCTCGAGCGCCCGGTCCACCGCCCGGGCGGCCAGCTCACCCGTCTGCATGGCGATGTGGACACCGCTCGAGAAGATCGGGTCCACGAAGGCGATCGCGTCGCCCACGGCGAGGAACCGGTCTCCGACGAGCGGGCCGTTCATGTACGAGAAGTTCGCGACCCGGTGGATCTCCGTCACGCGCTCGCCGCTGACCAACCGGTGGGCGACGCGCGGACACCGGCGGATCATTTCGGCGTAGAGCTCGTCGAGCTGCCCGGGCCATCCCCGCACGGTCCGCGCGTGCATGACGCAACCGAGGCTGGTCAGGTCGTTCGCGAGCGGGATCCACCAGAACCAGCCATCCTCGAAAACGTAGATGAAGATATTGCCCTCGTCACGGCCGGAGGCGCGCCCAGCGCCGCGGAAGTGCGCGAAGAGCGCGACCTTCCCGAGGTTGGGAATCCGCTCGCGGTGTCCGAGCTTCGTCGCGATGAGACCGTCGCGCCCACTGGCGTCCACCAGAAATCTAGCCCGAGCGGTGATCGGCAGGCCATCGAGCCGCGCAGCCACCGACACACCGTCGGCGTCGAACGCGACCGACTCGACGGTGGCGCGCTGGCGCACGTCCACGCCGTGCTTCGCGGCGTGCTCGAGCAACAGCGCGTCGAAGTCCGCGCGGCGGACCTGGTAGGAGTGGCTCGGCCAGGGCTTGTTCGTCAGGAAATAAAACGTGCGCTGGAAGTCGGACTCCTGGTCGTGGAACGTGGCGCCGTACTTCACCTGGAAGCCCCGCTCGGCGACCGTGGCGAGCGCGCCCATGCGTTCGAGGATCGGCAGGGTCGCGGGTAGCAGGGACTCGCCGACGTGGAAACGGGGAAAGGGCTCCCGCTCGAACAGGAGCACGCGGCGCCCCGCACGGGCGAGAAACGCGCCCGTCGTGGAGCCGGCAGGCCCGCCCCCGACCACGATGACATCGTGCACATCGGGCACGGTGCCTGCGTGCCCCGCGGGGGCGCTCACCGGGGCCGCCCGACCGGGTTCGCGACGGGCGCGAGCCCTGCCGGCTCGGCGTCGAGCCGGTCCTGGGAGCACAACCACCGCACGAGAGGCGAGACGAAGTCGGGCATCGGTCGCGGCGCGAGCGCCTGCAGCGCGAGAAGCCCGAGCAACACGGGCGAGGCGACCGTCGCCTGGGCCGCGACGAGAGCGCGGCGCGGCCGCGGATCGCGCCGCCAGAGCATCACCCGGTTCACCGCGTGCTGGATCGCCGCGCTCCCGACCGCCATGGCCCAGAGCGGGAACGACCCGGCGTACCCCGCCGTCTGCTCGAGCGTCGCTGCGTGCCGCGCGCGCCGACGCTCGCCGAGGTGCGGATGCACCAGGGCGCCGATGAGGGCTCCCGCTTCGAGCGCCCAGCGCACGAAGACCCGCCCGGCGATATAGCCACCAATCGCGACCCCGTCGCTGATTGGGCGGAACCGACTCCGCTGGCGCTCCCGGGGAAGGGCGGCTACGGGAACTTCGTGAACGCGCCACCCACGCGCGACGGCGCCGACCAGGACCTCGGTCTCGAACACGAAGCCGCCCCGATGAACTCGGATCTCGTCGAAGAGCTCGATCGGATACGCCCTGAAGCCCGATTGCGTGTCGTGGATTCTGAGCCCGCACGCCCAGTTCACGAAAAACCCCGCGACGCGAATCGCGTTCAGCCGGTCGGGCGGGAGAGCGCCCGGCTCGTCGAGGCGCCCTCCGATCACGATCGTCCGCGGCATCGTCCGTACCGCGTCCAGCACCCGGCCGAGATTCGACGGCCGATGCTGCCCGTCGCCGTCGAGCGTCACGACGACCGAGGCGCCGCGGGCGCGCGCCGCGGCGATGCCGGTGCGGATCGCCTCGCCCTTGCCGAAGCGGCGCGGGTGGCGGCTCACGTCGGCGCCGGCGCGCCGAGCGATCTCCGCGCTCCCGTCGCGGGAGCCATCGTCGACGACCAGCACCGGCGCGTACGCGCGCGCGGCGGCCACGACCTCGCCGACGGTGTCCGCTTCGTTGAAGACGGGAACGACGATGAGCGTGTTCACGCGAGCGCGCGCTCCTCGGGACGCCGTGGGGGATCCTGAGCCGCTGAAGAGCTCGCCTCGTCCGTCGACCGGCCTCGGCGCGCACTGCCTGGCCCCGCGACGACGATGGCGACCTGGTTGCCGCCTCGCGCTACCGAGTGAACCAATGCCAGCCGGTTGCCCGCCTCCGACGCGGCCGTCGCGACAGTCCGAGCCGCTAGGCCGGAGTGGCGCCCGGTCGGCAGGCTCAGCGATCTCTTCGGGGGTCGGTGAGGCGCCAGCGCCCTGTCGAGGATAGCGCGCTCCCACGCCTCGCGCGGTCCGTCCCCGTTCGCCGAGGTATAGACGCGGCCGATTTCCGCGGAGTCGGCGCCGGCGTCCGCGAGGGCGGCGGCGATCGCCCGCGAGGCCGTGCTCCGGCCGATCCCGTGGGGGCGGGCGGGCAGCGCACGCCAGGCGGCCCCGACGATCTCGCCAAGGACCCCGGCGCCTCGAGCGCGCGCCGAGTCGAGCGATTCGAGCACGACGAAGCCCGCTCCTTCGCCCCTCACGTCGGCTCCGGCACCGGCCTCGCGCAGTATGTTCACGACGAATGGCGGGGGCTCATCGGCGCCGCCGGCCAGACACGCCCGTATCCGGCCGGCGCGGACGGCCGCGAAAGCGCGCGCGATCGCGAGCTCGCCGGCCACCGTCGGAGCGTTGAGCGTGAGCGAGAGATCCTTCGCCGACACGGCGATCGCGGTCGCTGCCGCCATCGTGTTCATGACCGTGTGCGGGAAGAGGAGCGCCGAGAGGCCTACCGGCCCGCGGCGCAGGTAGCCGTCCACGAACGCGATCGTCGAGACCATGTCGCCGAACTCCGTGCCGATCAGTAGCGCCATCCCACCTCGGGGATCGAGACTGGCTTCGGCCAAGGCCAGGCGGGCCGCCGCCACCGTGAACTGACACACGCGCGAAAGGCGCCGCGCCTCCGCCTGGTCCAGGAGCTGGCTCACCACGGCGCAGGTGTGTCCGTCGACGACGCCGACTCCGGTGATGACGACCCGGGATGCCATCACGCGGCGCGCCTGAAGAGCAGGGTCACGTTCTGGCCACCGAAACCGAACGAGTTCGAGATCGCGAACTCGACGGCCGCTTCGCGTGCCACGCGCGGCACGCAGTCGAAGGGAATCTCGGGGTCGGGGGTCTCGAGCTGCGCGGTCGGCGGGATGACCTCGTTCACGAGCGCCAGCACGGTCGCCACCGCCTCGAGCGTCCCGGCCGCAGCCATCGTGTGCCCGATCATGGACTTCGTCGAGCTGACGAGGAGACGACCCTCGCCGAAAACGTCACGGATCGCCCGCGCCTCGATCCGGTCGTTCTGCGGCGTGGCCGTGCCGTGCGCGTTCGCGTACCCGACGGATGCGGGCGTGACGCCCGCCTGCTGCAAGGCCGCGCGCATCGCCCGCGCCATCCCCTCACCGTCCGGGTGCGGCGACGTGACGTGAAAGGCATCGCTCGTCATGCCGTAGCCTGCCAGCTCCGCGTAAACCCGCGCCCCGCGCGCTCTCGCGCGGCCAGTGTCCTCGAGCACCACGAACGCGGCGCCCTCGCCGATGGACATGCCGCGCCGATCACGATCGAAGGGACGGCACGGCGCCGAGTCGAGGAGCTTCAGCGCATTGAACCCCATGAAGCAGATCCGCGTCAGTGCATCGACTCCGCCGGCGACCGCCAGCGGAGCGACACCGTCCGCCACGAGATCGGCCGCGAGCGCGAGCGACACGGCCCCGGAGCTGCAGGCCGTCACGACCGTCTCGCGCGGCCCACCCAGGCCCAGGACGCTCCCGATCACATCGGCGTGTGCGGACGGAAAACTCGACGCGAGAGTCCGCGGCATGGGCTCGAGGACACCGCGCGCACGTTGCCAGTACCACGCTTCGGCTTCCAGCATCCCCCCGCCGACCGCACCCACGATCAGCGCAGCCTCCGCACGCTCTCCGCGAACGACCCCGGCGTCGTCCAGCGCTTCGCGCGCGGCGGCGAGGGCCAATCGGTCGGCCCGTGTGCGCCGTGCCGAGCCGCCGATGCCGTCCGGCACCTCGGCCGCGATCCGGCAACGGAAGCCCTCGGTGTCGATCAGGGTGATCGGTCGGATGGCGCAGACGCCGCCACTGATCCCCTCCCAGTAGGCCTTCACGCCGGCCCCGAACGGGCTGACGACACCGAGCCCCGTGACGGCAACGGCCTTCACGCGCCGGCCGTCCTCGATGCGACGTAGCGAGAAAGCGTGTCGAAGGACATGAAATGGGGGGCCAAGTCTGCAGAATCATCCATCACGATGCCGAAACGCTCTTCGAGCGCGATCGACAGCTCGATGAAGTCGAGCGAGTCCAGACCGATCGAGCCCTCGAGGTCCTTGGGCAAGGTCGTCTCGAGGGTCAAGTCGACGGCGCGGCGCGGGTCGAACTTGAGCCGCGTCACGAGAATCGTTTTGAGCTCGTCGAACACTTCTTTGGGTTCCATACCCCTCCTAGGCTCTGAAGCGTCGCCTCACGGCGCGGCGCCGTTCGGCTCCTACTGTCTCGACCCGTCGAAGCGTCGCCTCACGGCGCGGCGCCGTTCGGCTCCTACTGCCATTACTGCCAGTGGAGTCCAGCGCGGCGGCCGCGCCATTCGCCCGTGACACTGACCGATCCCGCTGCTCCGCCGTCGCGCGCGAGCGCCAGCGCGATCAGCGGAGCGCACGCGAGCGTCTCGCCGGCGCGGACGCGCGCCAACGTCTCGAGCGTCGACGGCGTCCGCGGCGCGTCGTACCGCGCGCGGAGAGCGCCGGGCACGAGCAGCGCGCATGCCGCCGCTTCGACCAGCGGACGCCTCACGAGCCAGCGTCCCCGCGCGTAGAGGGCGGCGCACTCCTCGAAGGTCTCGACGGCGAGCACGAGCGCACGCTCGCACCGTCCCCCGGCCAGGAGTCGCGTCGCCTGCCAGAGGGCGTCGATCGTCGCTGCGGCTCCGCCGATCAGGATGCCATACGGGCCGGTCAATCCGAACTCGATCGCGACCTCGCCAGCCATCGCGCTCGGCGCCGTGTACGGGAAATGCAACGTGCCACTCGATGCCACGGAGCCGGCTCGCTTCTCCGTCAGACCACCCTCGGTACGAGCCTGTCTCATGGACTCCGCTACAACGGAGCCGGGTCGCGTCTCGCTCAGGCCACCCTCGGTACGAGCCTGCCTCATGGACTCCGCTACAATAAACGCCTGGTTCGAGGCGCCATAGGCGGCGCCGGTGACGTAGATCAGCGCGGTCGCGCTTCCCCGTATCATGTCACGGGCGATGTCGCTCTCGCGCAGGAGGGCGTCGACCGCCGCGACGCCTAGCAGACACTCGCGAGTGGCCCGCCTGAACCGCTCGCCCTCGAGTACCGGACGGAAGAGCGGGATCACCGCCCGGCCCGCCGCCGCCCGCGCAGCGTCCGCCGGCAAGGCGCGGATGCCGTGACCCCACCCGGTGAGCACCGCGACGGCCTCGACCGTGGTCCCCATCGGCGGCGTGGGGTTCGCCGGACCCGCTGCAGCCGATCGGGACTCGAGCGAGACGGTCATGTCTCCGCACCTTCCAGGACGAGCGCGGCGTTACAGCCACCAAAGCCCAGCGAGGTGCTGAGGCTCACCCGGGGACGCGTGGCACGAGGGGACCCGACGACGTGGTCCAGATCGCACGCCGGATCGGGCTCCTCCAGACCAAGTGTGTGAGGCACAACGCCCTCGCGCGAGGCGAGAAGGCACATGATGGCCTCGAGGGCTGCGGCCGCCCCCATCGAGTGGCCGAGCGCCCCCTTGATCGAGTTGACAGGAATCGCCGAGGCGCGGCGGCCCAGCGTCCGCCTGAGCACTTCGGCCTCGATCCGGTCGTTGAGCGGCGTGCCGGTCCCATGGGCGCTCACGAAGTCCACGTCGGCCGGCGTCACCGCGGCTTCGTCGAGCGCCGCCCGGACCGCGAACTCCAGGCCACGACCGTTCGGATCCGGGGCGGCGATGTGCGAACCGTCGCTGGCGCTCGCATGACCGAGCAGCCTTCCGAGCTTTGGTCCTCCCTTCCCGTCGTCGCGGGTCATCAGTACCAGGGCCGCCGCCTCTCCCAGCAGGAGGCCGCTGCGCCGACGGTCGAATGGCCGCACGCGCTCGCGCGTGAGCGAGCGGAGGGCGTCGAAGCCACGCATCACAAATCGACAAAGCCCATCGTAGCCACCGGCGATCACGACATCGGCCGCGTCGGCGCGCAGCAGGTCCGCCCCGATGCCGAGCGCCGTCGCCCCCGCCGCGCACGCCGTGCCCACCGTGAGCACTGGGCCTCGTGCGCCGAGCCGGTGCGCGAGCGCGTGCGCGGGGCTGTCGTAGAGCGCCCCGGCGGCGTGGCGTGGACGGCCCCCCCGCGCCAGGGCGCGCTCGAGCTGTTCTACCCCGCCGAGCGCGGTGCCGAGAACGACCGCCACCCGTTCGGGCACGGCCGAGATGACGGCACGAGCCAGGAGGTCTTGGGCCGCGGCAAGCAGAAGCTGCGTGGCGCGACATCCCGTGTGGCGTGTGTAGGGCAGCGGCCGGAGCTTCTTGATCTCGCCACCGCGCCCAACTCGCAGGTCGTCCACCGGGAAGCGCTCGATCATCGAGATACCATCGCTTCCCGTGACGAGCCCTGACCAGAACGCGTCGAGGTCGGCGCCGAGCGGGGTCACGGCTCCGGCAGCGATGAGGGCGACGGGCTCAGCGCGCAGGCGCGTTCCTCCCGACATGACCAGGATGGAGCCAGGGTTCCGGGCACCGCCGCACGGCGTTCTCGAGCACGCTCAGCAAGAGCGTCATCATAACAGTCGCGAGTAATACATCCGAAACGCCCGGATGGGTCCCGGCTCCGTGTCGTAGAGACGCGTCGCCCAGAAGCTCCGAGCGCTCTGGTCGAACGTCATGATACCGGGCTCGGCCGGATTGTTCGGGTCCCACACGACGAACTCGACGCCGCTCCCGGACGAGCGCGATTCGAAGGCAACAACTGTGTGGTTCAACTCGGGCTTTGGCCAGTTGGTCACGAGAAGCTGGACCAAGCGTCCCGCCCGCAGCTCTTCGAGAATCTCGTGGGCGACCGCCTCCTGGTGGTCGCCGGTGACCGGGAATACCACGCGCCAGTTCGTCCAGTGCACGAGCGTCAAGAACCGGCCTCCCAGCCCTTCCTTGACAGCGGCCTCCTCCTCGCGGGAGAACTCGCGGAGATTCGCGTAGCCGGGAATCATGACCCGATCGTCGGGGGGCCAGGCCGGCCGCCAGGGCGTCAACGCAGCGACCTGCTTGACGCGCTCGACATACCCAGCTTGATCGAGCTTCGGCAGCGCGGGATCGAACCGGGCGAACTGCACGAACTGGCGCATGCCCCGTGCCAGCACGAAGCAGTAGTTCGCGTAGAGGCCGGGCTCGTCGGGATGGCGCGAGCGGATCATGTTCGGGAACGCGAACGTGTCGGCCGTGAACGAGAACGCGGGCGCGACGAGCCGTTGATCGAGGCCGAGCGGCGGGCCGCCGCTCGACGGCGGCGTGCCCGCGCACGCCGCAGTCACGACTACGACGCTGAGGAGTGCTGCAAGGCGCGAGTTCACGATGAAATTCAATGCCTTACCCTAAATGGCACCGTCGCAATCGTCAAGAGCGCGTGTTATTCTGCGACCGGTCGTCCCGCATGAGCCGAACGATCGCGGTGCTCTACCGGCTCCTCTATGCCGGTCTCCTCTCCCGCCTCCCCGAATCAGCCGCCATCTCGCTGGGGCAGAGCCTGCTCCGTCGGTTGCCACTCGACCGGCTCGGTTGCTTCCAGCTCCAGGATCCGAGGCTGGCGATCAAGCTCGGCGGCGTACGATTGCCCAACCCGCTCATTCTGGCCGCGATGTACTACGACCCGGCGATCCTCGCGCGCGCGATGGGCCTGGGCTTCGGCGCCATCACGACCAAGTCCATTACAGTTCAGCCGCGGCCCGGCCATCCCCAGCCCAATCTCGTCCGGACGCGCACCGGCGCCGGGCCGGGGCTCGTGAACTGCAACGGCTTTCAGAACCCCGGCCTCGAGGGCTTCCGCGCCGCGGTGGCGTCACTCCCTCACCGGGTGCCGCTGATCGTGAGCGTGGCCGGCGAGTCGATCGACGACTACGTGAAGCTCGTGCGCGAGCTCGGGACGCTCGGCGACCTGGTCGAGTTCAACATCTCCTCACCGAACACGAAGCTGGTCTACGAGTGGAGCGAGAAGCCGGTCGAGCTCGCCACGCTGCTCCGCGAGGTGCGCAGGGCGACGACCAAGCCCCTCATCGTCAAGCTCTCGCCCGATTTCGCAGAGGTCAACGAGCGTGAAATCATCCCGGCGGCACTGGCCGCCGGCGTCCGCATCGTCAATTACGGGAACACCCAGAAGGTGGCGGATCGGCGCCTCTCGCAGAGCACCGGGGGGCTCTCCGGCCCCGACCTGTTTCCCGCGACGCTCGAAAACTTGCGCCGGACACGCCGAGCCTTCGGCGCCGACATCGAGATCATCGCGACCGGCGGCGTGGACTCGCCCGAAAAAGCGTGGCAACTCCTCCACGAAGGCGCGAACGCGATCGGATACTTCACCGGATTCATCACCCGGGGGCCGATCCTGGCGCGACAGATCCTCGAGCGTCTCCTCGACGGCCGTTGAGCGCGCTCGGTCGGCACCAAGAATGCCCACACCTTATCCACTTGTCCACAGGTGTCCACAGATGACGAAAACACACGGTCTGACGCGGTCTCGCAAACGCGTCGCCGAAATATGACGGTCCATTCGTCCACGGAGAGCACCCCTACAAAGAATCCCGGATTCTACGCGGGTCCCCCTCGCAGCGGCGCGTCCGGCTCGCATTTTTCGCGGACAAACGAGACCTTGACACTGAAATCACGGCGCTCGTAAGGTTGGCGGGCGATGTTCTCGATTCATTCCAACGCTGCACCGCGGCCGTCACGACCGGCCCTGTCTGGAGGTACAAAGCACGATGGACGGCAGTAGCAGGAAACCACTTGCGAAGGTGGAAGGCCGGCGACGCCTGCGCTTCAGCGGCGTTACCGTCGCGTGGCGCGGCACTCCCAATCTCGACGACTGGGTGGCCTACATCGTGAACGGGACCCGCTCCAAGAAGTTGATCCTGGCCGATCACTCGTCCGAGCGAAAAGTGAAGTCGCTCCTTTCACGCCTGCAGACGCTGCCGCGGAGAGACATCGAGAAGCTCGCGAAGAGTTGAGCGGTCAGACCGGGCCGGGACACCCTAGATGATGCCCCGTTCGGCCAGGCTCACGAATCTGCCGTGTCCGATCACGAGGTGGTCGTGGATGCGGAGATCCAGCAGGTGTGCGCATTCGACGAGTTGCCGCGTCAGTCGGATGTCCTCACGGCTTGGCGTGGGATCACCGCTCGGATGATTGTGGAGCAGGATCACCGAGGCGGCCGACTCGAGAATCGCCGGCTTGAACACCTCCCGCGGGTGCACGAGGCTCGCCGACAGCGTCCCCTGGGAGATCACTCGGTCGCGCAGGAGGCCGTTCTGCGCATCGAGGAGCGCGATGCGAAACACCTCGCGCTTGAGATCTTCCATGAGCGGTCCAAATGCCGCGTACGCTTCGGCGGGGCCGGACAGGACGACGCGGGCGCCTGGGGTCCGAGCCCTCAGGCGCCGCGTCAGCTCGAACGCGGCGACCAGTCGTGCGGCCTTGGCCGGCCCGATGCCTGAGAGTTTCGCGAGCTCGACGACCTCGCGGCCCGCAACTTCGGCCAACGAGCCATAGGCGGCCAGCATCTCGTGCGCTACGTCGATCGCGCTCTTTCCGCGGGTGCCGGAGCCGAGCTGGATGGCCAGGAGCTCGGCGTCGGCGAGGGCCTCGGGACCGTTCCAGTAGAGCCGCTCGCGCGGCCGCTCGGCCTCGGGCCAGCGTTCGATCGCCATACGTCTGTCGTACGCGAGTCGCGCCCGCCGGTCAATGCGACGAGTCCGATACGGTACCTGCGCTCACGTGCGGATCGTGATCGCCCGGGGTTGGTCGCCGACGCCATCGATGTGCACGTGGATCGCCTCGGGCGGCAGCAGCGACTCCAGCTTGTCCGCCCACTCGATGACCGTCACTCCCCCGCCGCCCAACAGCTCGAGAAGGCCCAGATCCATCAGCTCGGTCAGGCTCTCGGTCCGGTAGGCGTCGACGTGATAGACCGGCACGCGGCCGGGGTATTGGTTGATGAGCACGAAGGTCGGGCTCGTCGCGCGGCCAGTGACGCCGAGGCCGCGAACGAGCCCCTGGATGAAGCAGGTCTTCCCGGCGCCGAGCTCCCCCGTCAGCGCGACGACGGCGCCGGGCCCGAGGATACGGCCCAGACGCTCGCCCGCGTCTTCCGTCTCCTCGGGTCGCGCACTGGTGATCTCAACTCGAGGCGCCACCCAGCCTCCTGAACGCCTCGGGGATCGCCGCGACGACATCGCGGGCGATCAGCGCCTCCTCCCCGACGCGCTCGGCGGCGATGTCTCCGGCGCTCCCGTGCAGGTACACGCTCGACTGCAAGGCGGCCCCCGGATCCATGCCGCGCGCCAGGAAGGCGCCGAGCATGCCCGTGAGCACGTCGCCGGTGCCCCCACTTGCCATCCCGGGATTACCCGTCGGATTCACGAAGACGCGCCCGTCGGGCGTACCGATCACGCTCTGGGCGCCCTTGAGAACGACGTAGGCCCGGTAGCGTGCCGCGAACTCCCGGGCGGTCTCGATCCGATCACGCTGCACGTCGTCCACTCGGGCTCCCAGCATCCGCGCCATCTCGCCGGGATGAGGCGTGAGGCAGCGCACCGATGGCGCGGCACCCAGCACTTCGAGATGGCCGGAGAGGGCCGTCAGCGCGTCCGCGTCAACGGCCAGCGGCTTGCGAAGCTCCTGGATCAGACTCCGCACGGCCTGCTGGGTCTCTTCGTCAAGGCCGATGCCGGGGCCGATCGCGACGGCGTCGCGGGACGCCGCGAGCTCGGCGATCACCTCCCGCGCCTTCAGCGCGAGCGTGTGGGTGGGGGTCTCTGGCAACGGCTCGGTCATCGCCTCGAGCACGAGGCTTGCGACGACCGGTTGCTGGCTCACGGGCGTCGCGACCGTGACGAGCCCGCTTCCGCTGCGCATCGCCGCGGCCGCCCCCAGCGCGGCCGCGCCCGTCTTGCCGAGCGAGCCCGCCACCAGGAGCAGATGGCCGTAGGTCCCCTTGTGGACCTCGCGTCGGCGGTGCGGAAAGTGGCGCGCGACGTCGCTCGGCTCGAGGAGGAAGGTCGTGGCCCCGCGCGCGACCTCGGCGTCCGGCACGCCGATCGGGACGACGGTCACGCGCCCGGCGAGATAGAGCGGCTTCTGCGCGTACAGGCGAGCGACGCCGGGGTGCGCGTCGTCCGTGGTGCGGAAGCAGAGCTCTGCCTCGCGCTCCCGGTCGTACGGGAACACGTCCTCGACCTCCAGGACCGCGACCTCGCGGCCGGCCCTGTCGGTGAGCGCGACGCGCTCACCGACCGGCGCGGCTTCGACGGCGAGGCAGACGGGGAGCGCCCACGGGAGCCCGCCCGCCAGATGCATCTCCGAGACGACCCC
>Ga0209853_1000229_pt1 | contig 15593 bp, 14 predicted proteins | sample GWRWS1_30_40_FD_187224 | JGI IMG/M metagenome (GOLD analysis project Ga0209853, IMG submission 187224) | Riverbed sediment microbial communities from areas with vegetation nearby in Columbia River, Washington, USA - GW-RW S1_30_40 (SPAdes)... | ecosystem: Environmental > Aquatic > Freshwater >...
CGTCGGCTTCCGCTGGACGTCCACGCCGAAGAGGGCCGCCTGCCCCCGAGAGGGGCGGATCAGGTTTGTGATGATCTTGATCGTCGTGGACTTCCCGGCCCCGTTCGGCCCGAGGAAACCGAAGCACGTCCCCGCGGGGATCGTGAGGTCGAGGGACCCGAGGGCGGTGAACGTGCCGTAGTCCTTCCCAAGACCTTTCATTACGATTGGCTCCGTCACGACGCGCGCCTACCCGGCGGGGAGATAAGAGGGTTTCGACGCGGTTCCTACGAATGCGAGAACTCCGCGATCACCGCGGCGTGGTCCCGCTGGAACGGGTCGAGGGGCACGGTCCCGAGGACGTGGAGTCCCTTTTTCCGGAGGGCAGACTCGACGGTGCGGTACACATCGGCGGGCTCCCGCGCGACGTCGATGCTCCGGGACTTCACGATCAGGATCACCGTGCCGTCCGGGTTCAGGAAGCGGAGGTTCCTCTCCAGAATCTCGACCTGGTCCCGCTGCGCGATGTCCTGATACACGAGGTCGACGCGGCCCACGGTCCCCGCGTACGCGTCCGGCTTCGACGCGTCCGCAAGGATCGGCAGGACGTTGTGGCGGGCCTCCGCGAGGTCGAGGAGCTTCTGGAACACGCGGCGGGAGACCTCCACCGCGTACACGGTGCCCTCGAGGACGATGTCGGAGACGTGGCTCACCGTCGTCCCGCTCGCCGCGCCGAGGTAGAGGACCTGGGACGACCGCTGGAGCGGGAGGATCTTCCAGCCCTTCAGGAGGAGGGCCGCGAGCTTGCTCCGCCGCGGGTCCCACTGCCGGTACTCGATCCCGCGGAGAGTGACGAGGCGCTCGCCATAGACGTCGCGCCCCGGCGTGAGGTTCTCCGTGTACAGGTTCCGGCCGTCCGTGAAGGCCCTGGAGACACCGAGGGGACGGAGCTCGACCACGGACGCGCGATTCCCGCCGCGGGCTTGAACGTTCCCGCCTCAGGGGGCGCGGGTCCGTTTCTTCGCGGGTCGCGAGGTCGCGCGCTTCTTAGCAGGGGATCGGGACTTGCGCGCCGAGGGACTTCGGGCCTTGGCGGGCGTCTTCGCGGGCTTCTGCTTCGGAGCCTTGGCGGGGGCCGCCGAAGGCATCCTCGGAGCGGCCCGTCCCGGGGCGAGCCGGTCCCACGCCTTCACCGCCTCCGGGTGCTCGGGGACGATGTGGACGACGCGGGAGATCGTCGCCCGGGCCTCCGGGAGCGCGCCCTCCCGCTCGAAGAGAGCGGCCTCGTTCAGCATGATCCTCGGGTCCTCGGCGATCCGGCGTGCGGCCGCGAGTTTCTTCATCGCCTCTCCGAGGCGATCGGCGGAGGCGAGCGCGACCGCGAGGTTGTTCAGGACCCCCGCATCACGGGGTCGGAGGGCCGCGGCCTTCTTCAGCGCCTCCACGGCCTCCCGCCACTGCCCCCGCTTCATGAGACAGACGCCGCGCTGGTTCCACGCGACCGCGTCGTCGGGGTGATCCGCGAGGTGCTCCTCGAGCGCCGTCCCCGCCTCGTCAAAGCGGCCCGCCCGCATCAGGATCTTCGCGAGCCCGAGGCGCGACCGCCCGAGGTCCGCGATCTTCGCGTGGGACTCGTGGACCCGCTCCGGATCCCCGTCCGCCTCCGCGATCACGGCCCGCATCGCCCACGCCCGCACGTTCGCCGGGTTCCCGACGAGGGCGGCGTCGACCTCCGAGGCCGCGGCGTCGCTCCGCCCCGCCTGCATCAGGGCGTTCGCCTTGTGGAGCCGCGCGCCCGCGTCCCCCATCCCGATCGCGCGGTCGTAGCACTTCACGGCCTCCTCGATTCGGCCCGCCTTCGCGTACGCGGTCCCGAGGCCGACCCACGGTGCGGGGGCGTCGAGGGTGATCGTGGACTCCCACAGGGACGCCGCGGCGGCCGCGGCCCCGATCCGGGTGAGGAGGGCGGCCTGCTCCGCCTTCCCCGCCCGCCACTCCGGTCCCCGGGGCTGCGTCCGGAGGTGGTCGAGGACCCGCTGCCGCACGAGGCCGCTCCGGCCCTTCGGGTTCAGCCCGAGCCCCGTCGCGAACGTCTTCAGGGCGGGCCAGTCCGCGTGCTCGACCTCCGCGGCGCTCGGCAGGGTCACCTCGTCACCTCCACGCACCGGGCCTGGATCTCGCACTCCGCGCACCCGGGATCGCCCGCCTCGAACGTGCCGAAGCACTCGTACGCGCCCCGGTACAGGTCCACCCGCTTCCGGAGTTCCTTCGCCCTCCGCAATCCCTCGTGGGCCTGCTTCTGCTTCGGCTCGAGCTCGAGGGCCCGCTCGAAGGACCGCGCGGCGAGGGAGGACTCGAGGAGGGCGAGGTGGCTGAGCCCCTTCAGGGTCCAGAGCCACGGAGGCTGCCGCAGGGCGAGGGCGCGATCCGCGGCGATCACGGCATGGCCGTGCTTCCCCCGCCGCTGCCACGCGAACACGCGGTTCACGTGCGCGTCGAAGAGGTCCGGGTCGAGGCGGGTCGCCCGCTCGAACGAGGCGAGGGCGTCCTCGACCTTCCCGCGACGGAGGAGGGCGGCCCCCCGGTTGTTCCACGCGGGCGCGTACTCCGGCCGCGCGGCGAGGACGGTGTCGTAGCACCGCTCCGCGTCGTCGTACTTCCGGAGGGCGTGGAGGGCGGCGCCCTTGTTGATCAGCGCCTCCACGTTCCTCGAGTTCAATCGGAGGACCTGGTCGTACGCCTCGACCTCCTCCCGGTACCGCTTCATCCGGTGGAGGACGCCGGCGAGGGCGATCCACGCCTCCTCGTTCTCCGGCTTCAGGACGAGGGCCTCCGCGAAGGAGCCGAGGGCCTCCTTGAACTCCCCCTGGAGCTTGAGGACCTGGCCGCGGGCGATCCACGCGACGTCGTACCGCGGCTTCAGCTTCAGGGCCGCGTTGAAGTGGCCGAGGGCCTCCCCGAGGCGCCCGTCCGCGAGGCTCTGCTTCCCCGCCCGCATCGTCGCCTCCAGGGTGACGACGCTCGGGAGGAACCGGTCCCCCTCCGGGGCGGGGCCGCTCACCCGCCCGCCTCCAGCCGCTTCCGGACCGTCTCCCGCCACTTCGTCGCGAGGTCGTGGCCGGGCCTCAGCGCGAGCGCGGTCTCGTACGCGGCGAGGGCCTCCGGGTACTTCTCCTGGTACTGGAGGGCGACCCCCTTCCCCGCCCACGCGTCCGCGGACCTCGGGTCCTTCTGCAGGGCCTGGTCGTACCGCACGATCGCCATGTCCGCGTCCCCGCCCTCGAGGGCCATCTCCGCGAGCTGGAGGAGGGTCTCCGTCTCCTCCTTCTCCGGCTCCACGGCCTCGATGAACGCCTTGAAGTCCGCGGGGAGCTCCTCGGGCTCCGTGCGGACGGCCTCCTCGACGCTCTCGAAGAGGTCCGCGATCCCCTTCACCGCGGGGGACTCCGGCGCGAGCTGGAGCGCGCGGTTCAGGCACGCCTGCGCGGTGTCCTTCTCCTCGAGGGCCCAGTGCGCCTGCGCCTTCCCGAGCCACGCGTCCACGGACTCCGCGTGGAAGGAGAGGGCCTTGTCGAAGCACTCGAGGGCCTCCTTCGGCTTCTCCTGCTTCAGATGGATCTCCCCCTTCCCGACCCAGGGCTCCGGGTAGTCCCACTTCAGGGCGATCGCGCGGTTGTACAGCTGGAGGGCGGCGCCCCACCGGCCCTTCCGGTTCAGGAGCGCGCCCTTCCGGAACAGGGCGCCGGGGTTCGCGGGGTCCCGACCGAGGGCGCGGGTGACGAGGGCCTCCGCGGCGTCCACGTCCCCGAGGGCCATCAGGGTGTCCCCGAGGCCGAGGACGGCCCGCTGGTTCTCCGGGTCCCCCTCGAGGACGGTCTGGAACAGGAGGGCCGCGTCGTTCCCCTTCCCGTCGATCCGGAGCTGCTCCGCCTTCAGGAGGATGTCCGCGGCCTTCGACGGGTCCAGTCGGAGGACCTCCTTCAGGCAGTCGATCGCGTCCGCGAGCCGGCCCGCCCCGAAGAGGAGGTTCGCCTTCTCGTACCACGCCTGGCGGTTCGACCGGTTCAGGTCCAGGACCCGGTTGTAGCAGTGGAGGGCCTCCGAGGGCCGCTCCAGCATCACCATCAGCTCCGCCTTGTCGAACCACGCGGTCTCGTCGTCCGGCCGCTCCCGCAGGTGCTGCTCGATCACCCGGAGGGCGCCCTCGTTGTCCCCCTCCTCGAGGAGGGCCTGCGCCTGCTCCCGCAGGTCCATCGGCGCCTCCAGGGCCTCCGGGGCGGTGAGGGCGCGGATCTCCTTCGCGAGGGCCTCCGTGACCCCCTCGCACTGGGTCAGCGCGCGGATCTCCGCGGCCCGCACGGACTCCATGTCCGGGAACGCGTTCGTGATCGCCTTCGCGGTCCGGATCGTCATCCCGGGGACCGTGTCGAGGAACTCCATCACGGCCCGGCGGCGGTCGTCCTTCTCCGCCCACGCGACCCGCTGGCGGACGTCCCGCTCCTTCGCTTCGAGCTCGGAGACCTTCGCGACCGCCTCCCGCTCCTTCTCGCGGACCTCCGCCTCCTTCTCCTCGATCGTCCTCGCACGCTCCCGGATCTTCGACTCCTTCTCGAGGATCTCGGACTCCTTCGCCTCCAGGTCCTTGCTCTGCTTCTGGACCCAGGACGTGATCTGCTCCTTCTCCCGCTCGAGTTCGGACCGCGCGGCCATCAGGCGGGCCGACTCCTCCGCGGTGCGTCGCTCCCCGTCCGTCGGGCCCCTCGCCTCCGGCTCGGGTTCGACCTCGGGTTCCGGTTCGGGCTCCGGTTCGGGCTCCGGACCCGGCGCGGGCGGCGGGATCTCTGCGGAGGCGGGTGCGGGGGGCTCCTCGACGGTATCGGGCTCCGGGGGCGTCGCTTCCTTCGGCCCCGCCAGCCAGTCCATCTCCTCCATGAACGTGGACTCGGCCTTCGCGGGGGCCGGCTCCATCGAAATCGGTTCCGCCTCCGGGACGGCGACGGGCTCCCGCGGCCTCGACAGGACCCTCGCGCGGGTCGCGTACTCGTCCGCGAGGTGCGGGGGCATCGAGGGGATGCTCGCGATGTGGCGGCACAGCGCCGCGAGGGCCTCCCGCTCCCTCGGGTCCCGCGGGGGGCGGCCCCGCGCGTGGGCCAGGAACGTGTGGAGGACCTCCGCGTCCCCCTCGCTCAGGAGGGCCTGCCCCTCCCCAAGGCGGAGGCCGTCGACGATCGCGATCGCGGCGGCGGAATGGGTCCTCGCGTCGGGCGGGTGCCACTCGAGGGGGGCCTCGGGGTCCACGGCGAGCCACGCCTCGTCCCGCGGGTCCAGGACATCGAGCAGGGAGGGACCGGGGAGGAGGTCCGGGTCGAGCCACAGCGGGTGGTACTGCGTGAGGTATTCCACGCACTGCGAGCAGAGCGCATCCCGTGTCGGGGCTCCGCACCTCGGGCACTTCGAGGGGAGCACGGGCGCACTAATCCCCGCACCCGCGATAAGAGGATTGCGGCCCGATTTCCGGCACCCCTCCGTGATGGCGGGGACGGAGAAACGGTTAAGCCCTGCCACCCCGATGGCGAAGCGTCGGCCCGAGGAATCGGCGGCGCGCGCGTGCGGACGCCCGCCACCGCGGTGTCGATGACGGGGGGAACGGAGATGGCGGCGCCGGCGGGGGAAGCTGGGGTGCGGACGGCTGCGTCGGACGACTGGGAGGTCAGCGACGAGGGCGTCCCGCCGATGCGGCTGAACACGGAGCAGGTCCTCGCGCTGATCGCGCAGGGCCGCCTCGGATTCGACTCCCAGGCCCGTCGCCCGGGGGATGCGAAATGGACGCGGACCGCGAGCCTCGGGGAGTTCGGGTTCGCATTCCCGCACATGAACTTCCTGAACTGGAAGAACAGCGGGAAGTACAACGAGGCGGACGGGATCGCGGCGATCAACCCGAGCTTCGATCGCGCGACGGACCTTGCGAGGAAGGTCGCGATGGGCGCGTCCTCCCAGGAATATGCGTTCTGGTTCTCCGCGCACGTGGACTGGATCCCCGCCCCGATCGTCCGGAAGGCGAAGCTGTTCAAGATGTGGGACGGGTTCTGGGTCTCCCCCCTCGTGGAGTCGAGCACGGTCCGCCCCGGCACGTGGCTGAACGTCTACCTCGTCGCGTTCAACTTCACGAACAAGACCCAGCAGCGGACGATCCGCGCGACGGACGCCCCGGTCCCGGAGGAGACGAAGGGGAACCTCACGTTCACGGTGCCGTCGTGGCGGTGGACCGTCCAGCGGATCTCGGTCCCCGCGACGCAATCGCCCGGGGAGCACAAGGTCGGGTTCACGACGAGGACGGGGGCGGAGCGTGCGGCGACCGCGCTCGCGGTCGGCGTGCTCACCCTCGGGACGGTGATCGCCTCGCCCGGCGCGTCCGGCTTCACCCTCACGTACCGGATCCTCCCGCCGGCGGTCGCGAAGACGGTGACGGACTGGGAGGCGTGGGCCCTCCAGGCGGCGGAGAAGCGGTTCGACGCGGCCCGGGCGGTCGCGATCGCGGACGCGGCGGGGCGGGAGATCCCGAGGGAGACGGTCCTCCAGCGGTTCCGGCCGTACCTCACGCCGTCCCTCGTCCTCGCGGCCCTCGAGGACAAGGAGCGCGGGCCCCAGGTCGCGATCACCTCGTACTTCGACGACTTCATCTTCGACGCGTTCGGCGTGGACGGCGCGGAGAAGGCGTTCGTCGTGAAGTGAGTCCGGCGACCCGCCGCGAAGCCTTTTGGCGGGGCCCCCGATTCCTCCCGTCACGAAGCCGATCCGCGTGGACGACCCCGAGGCCGTGAGGGGATTCCTCGAATCCGATCCGGTGGGGAACGCGTTCGTCGTGAACTGGGCGCTCCACCAGACCGCCCGCGATCTGTACGTGGACCGCGTCCCGCCGCGCGCGGTGTTCACGTCGAGCCACGGGACCCCGCCGATGACGTTCCGCTTCTGCGGACTGTCTGCGATGGATGCGCAGGCCGCCGATGTCGTGCTCGAGAGTGCCGCCCCCGGCGAGGCGTTCCTCTTCCTCCCCGATCTCGGACTGCTCGATGCGGTGCGCCGCCACGCGAACGTCGTCCACGTCCGGCCCGCCTGGCTGTACCGCCTCGACCCGGAGTCCTTCGTGGACGTCCAAGAGCACGGGGTCCGTCCCGTGCCACCGTCGAATGCGGCGATGATCGCGAAGCTCTGGGAGCCCGAGTGGGACGCGACGCCGTACATCCGGAGCCGGCTCGAGTCCGGGCCTTCCGTCGGCATCTTCGATGGTGCACGCCTCGTCGCGTGGTACGGGACCCACATCGTCACGGACCGGGTCGCCGTGATGGGCTTCCTTCATGTCCTCGACGAGTACCGCCACCGCGGGTATGCGAGGTCCCTCTCGTGCGCACTCTCGGAAGAAATCTTCCGTGGCGGGAGGATCCCCGCGTGCCACGTGTACCAGGACAACGAGCCCTCTCTGCACCTCATGGATTCCCTCGGGCTCCGACGCGTGAAGCAGCAGGCGTTCGTGGAGGTCGAGTTCCGATGAGTGGCGGGTCGGCGGGGAATCCTTTCCGGAGACGACGCCGGTAATTCTTTGGTGCAACCGTCGCCACCTCGAATGCTGACGGGATGTACTGCTTGTACACAATATGCTCAGCGCTCAATCGAGCATACGCTGCACGGGTGGGACCGTAGCGACTTCGCACGTCCTCTGCAAGAGCAATTCGAATGGACTTGTTCACAATCAGGCGAAACTCCGCCATCAGCCATCGGAGACTTGATGGCAGCTGAACGCCCCGAAAAACGAGACTACGGATCACCCGCGATGTCACGAGTTCGAGACGTACGTCGGGACGATGATGATGTTTCAGGGGGGGTCGGTGAAAGTGCAAAAGCGCCTAAAGCCACTACCCCTTGAGGCCCTCAAAGTCATGAAAATCCTCCCCGTTGCAGCGGACTCGATGGGCGCTCGAAGCATGTGCACGTTTGTTGAGACAAAGGACTGCGCAATTCTCATCGACCCGGGGGTTCGGCTGGCACCTTGGAGGTATGATCTTCAGCCCCACCTGGAGGAGGATGAACGCCGCAGCCGGATGTGGCATTCAGTTCGAAACGCAGCGGCGACCGCCGATATCCTCACTGTTTCCCATTACCACTTCGATCATCATGAGCCAGACGCCCCATCGATCTACAAGGGGAAGCAGGCGTTCCTGAAAGACGGGAAGTTCCACATCAACCGCAGCCAGCGGGAGCGCGCGACCGCGTTCGTGAAGGCCCTGAAGAAGTACCCGAAGGAAATCCAGGTCTCGGACGGGAACGCGCTCGATGTCGGCGGCACGGAGATCGTGTTCAGCCCCGCGGTCCCTCACGGGTACAGCGACGAGCTCGGGTACGTCGTGATGGTGCGGGTCGCGCAGGGTGGGGAGACGTTCGTCCACACCTCGGACGTCCAGGGGCCGCCCCTGAAGGAGCAGCTCTCGTTCATCCTCGATTCCGACCCGACGGTCCTGTACGTGGACGGCCCGATGACCCACATGCCGGACCACTATCCGGAGGAGATGACGAAGCGGTCGATCGCGAACCTCACGAGGATCCTGCGGACCACGAGCGTCCGCACGCTGATCCTGGACCACCACCCGCTCCGGGACCGCGAATGGCGGGCGCGGATGGCCCTCGTCCTCGCGGCGGGGGAGGACCACGACGTGCGGGTCGTCACCGCCGCGGAGTTCCTGGGGAAGGCGGTGGACCAGCTCGAGGCGAACCGGGACCGGCTCTACGGGTTCGAGCCGAAGAAGGAGGAGCGCGACGCGTCGGAGAGGGTCCGGAGCCCGTTCCCTTGATCGGTGGGGTCGAAAACGTCTTTGAGCGCGGCCCGCTTCGCCCGCCGTGGACGCAGGGTCGAAGCATCTCGTCGAGCTGAAGGCCCGCTACGAGGACCTCGGGAAGGCGCGCGCCCTCTTGGCGGGGTCCGAGACCGTCGGCACGTTCCGCCAGGTGGACACGTACTTCTCCCTCGGGGAGCGGCGGCTCAAGGTCCGGTCCGTGGAAGGGCAGCGGGAAGGGCAGCTCGTGTACTACGAGCGCCCGGACGACGGCGGTGTGAAGGAGAGCCACGTGCTCCTCGCGCCGCTCCCGGAGGTCGCGACCGTGTTGGAGATCCTGCGGCGGGTCTTCCCCGTCCAGGCGGAGGTCCGGAAGACCCGCGAGGTCCACCGGTATCGCGGCGTCCAGGTCCACCTCGACACCGTGAAGGGGCTGGGGAAGTTCATCGAGTTCGAGAAGGTCCTCCGGGATGAATCGGAACGGGAGGCGGGGCGGCGGGAGCTCGAGACCCTCCGGCGGTACTTCCAGATCCCGGACGAGGACGTGATGGCGTCCTCATACTCCGATCTCGTGGAGCCGGGCGGGACCTGATTCACCGACGCCATGGCGGGTCGGAAGCCCTCGGTCCGCAGTTGGCCTTACTTAAGGGTAACTCGCCGACGGGCCGCCGCGTGCGCCGCATGGGGAAGGCTAAAGGCCCCCGTCGCGTTCCCGTGCCGCTCCCGAGGGTCCACGATGGGCGACGAAGACGACATCATCGACGCGGTCAGACGCAACGACGTGGTGAAGGTGAAAGAGCTCCTCGCGGCGACCCCGAACCTGATCCTCACGAAGACCCCCGACGGCTCCTTGCTCCTCACCGCCGTGTTCCACGGCGCCCGGGACGTGATGCGGGCCATCCTCCCGCGATTCCCGCAGCTGAACATCCACGAGGCGTCCTCCGTCGGGGACGCGCAGCGGCTCCAGCGGATCCTCGAGGAGGATCCCGCGGCCGTGAACGCCCTGCACGTACAGGGCTTCTCCCCCCTCGGCCTCGCCGCGTTCTTCGGCCACAAGGCCGCGGTCCAGGTCCTCCTCGCGCGGGGCGCTGAAGTGGACGCGGTGGACAAGAGCCAGTTCGCGAACACCCCCCTCGACGCCGCGGTCGCGGCGAACCACCTCGAGGTCGTGAAGGTCCTCCTCCAGAACCATGCGTCCGTGAACGTGCGGGCCGCCGCTGGGCACTCGCCCCTCCACAAGGCCGCGATGAACGGGAACGTGGAGATCGTGAAGCTCCTGATCGAAGCGAAGGCGGACGTGAACGCGACGGACGACGCGGGGAAGACCCCTCTCGTGTGGGCGGAGGAGAAGGGGCATGCCGAGGTCGCGACCCTCCTACGCGAGAAGGGCGCGACCGGCTAGCGCGGGGCCGACCCCGCGAGCCGTGTGCCAGCTTAGCAAGGATAATGCCCCGCGAACGCCATGGGGGAACGTATGGGGGAGAACCGGATCGAGTCGCCCCCCGAGTTCATCGAGGCGGTGAAGCGCGGGGACGTGTCGAAGGTGCGGGACCTCGTGAGGGCGAACCCCGCCCTCCTGAGCTCGCGGACGAAGCGCGGGCTCTCCCCGGTCCTCGTCGCCCTGTACTCCGGCCAGAAGGTCGCCGCCGCGAACCTGATCGCCCTCGGCGCGGACCTCGACGTCCACGACGCCGCCGCCTCCGGTCGCATCGAGCGCGTCCGGGAGCTCGTGGAGCGGGACCCCGCCCTCGTGAACGCGGTCTCCGCGGAGGGGTTCCCTCCGCTCGGGCTCGCCGCGTACCTCGGGCAGGAGGAGGTCGTCGAATACCTGATCGCGAAGGGTGCGGACGTGAACTTCGCAGCCCCTTCGACGGGGTTCACCGCCCTCACGGGCGCCGTGTCCCAGCGCCACGGGCGGGTCGTGGACTTCCTCCTCCGCCACGGCGCGGACGTGAACCACGTGTACGAGAGCACCCTGACCCCGCTCCTCGTCGCGACCGCGCAGGGGGACCTGAACCTCGTGCGCCTCCTCCTCGACCGCGGCGCGGACCCGAACCTCGGCGGGATGGACGGGAAGAGCGCCCTCGACCTGTCGAAGGAGAAGGGGAGCCGGGAGATCGCGGAGGTCCTGCGCCACCATGGCGCGACCCGGTGGGCCCCCGACGTCCCGAAGGAGACCGCCGCGGCGGACCCGAAGACCGTCGTCGAGAAGGTGCGGCGGGCGATGAACGCGCACGACCTCGAGGGGCTCCTCGCGCTGATCGACCCGGAGTACGAGAGCGAGCAGCCCGCCCACCCGGACCGTGTGTTCTCGGGGCGGGAGCAGGTCCGGAAGAACTGGGGCGCGATCTTCACCCGCGTCCCGGACCTGCGGGCGGACGTCCTGCGGACCATCGTGGACGGGGACACCGTGTGGACGGAGTGGCACTGGCATGGAGTGCGGGCGGACGGCACGAAGTTCGACTACCGGGGCGTCACCCTGTTCCGGATCTGGAACGGGAAGCTGATGGCGGGCCGCCTGTTCATGGAGCCCGTCCAGGAGCGGAAGAAGGAAGGCCCATACGGCGGGTCGCCATAGCCCGCACCGGGGATCCCGCGATGGCGTACCGCCTGCGACCCGCACGGAAGGCCGACGAGCCCGCGATCTGGAAGGCGACGATGGAGACGGTCTGGGCGGACGTGCCCGAGGACGAGAAGGCGGGGCTCGACCGCCGCGCGTTCGAGGCGTCCTTTCGCGGGTACGCGGCGGAGTTCGTCGAGGGCCGGCGGGGGGAGCGGTTCGTCGCGGAGGACGAGGCGGGCCGCTTCCTCGGCTACATGATCCTCGGCGAGCTGAGGCCGTTCTTCTCCCCGCGGGGGGTCGGGTTCGTGTACGACCTCTGGGTCTCCCCGGACCGCCGCCGTGCGGGGGTCGCCGGGTTCCTCCTCGGGGAGGCGGAGCGGTGGGCGAGATCCCGCGGGTACGAGAAGATCAAGCTCGAGGTCGCGGAGCCGAACCGGGCCGCCCGCGCGCTGTACGACATGGCGGGATACTCCGCGGAACGCATCTACATGGGCAAGCGGCTCGCCTGACCCTCCGCCCGCGTGGTGATACGGACCCCACGGTCCTGTCACAAATCGGGTTACAGAATCACCCCCGATTGCGACTCCACTCCGCTCGGCTCCTCCCGTGCGCCTCCCCCTCCTCGGAGAAGGTCGTAGAGGGGGATTACGGCGCGTATTATCGTTCGTCAGCCGAAGCCCGGACCCACAAATGCTTATATAACAAGGGCACATCGTTCGGGTACCGGGTGAATCGATGGTCCAGCTCACCGTTTCCGAGACCGCGGCGAAGAGACTCAAGGATGCGATCCAGAAGGTCGACCCTGAGACGGGGAAGCCCCTGGGTACCCCCGAGGACACGTACATCCGGGTCTTCGTCCGGGGCGGCGGGTGCTCCGGGTTCCAGTACGGGATGGCCCTGGACCACAAGGTCCACGATGGGGACGAGGTCGTCCAGAACGACGGCGTGAAGTTCATCGTGGACCAGATGTCGAAGGAGTTCGTGGACGGGTCCACGGTGGACTACGTGGAGTCGATCTCCGGCAGCGGGTTCGCGATCACGAACCCCGCGAACGAGGCGACGTGCGGGTGCGGCCAGTCCTTCAGCCGGAAGGGCGAAGCGGCGCCGGACGCCTCCGAGAAGCACGCCCACGCCCACAACCACTGAGGGGCGTCCCCGTTCGTCCCAGGGCTCCCGCGGGCGCCGTCCCGCTGCTCTCTGAATCAAAAACCATCGATTGTTTTTAGCGGGGGAACCTTTAAGCGACCTCCCATGCTTCATCGGGGTTGCCTATGGTCCCTCGCCGGAGGACCTTGGGCGCTCCCCGCCCGCGCGGCCTTCGCCGGGACGAACGGGGCGTCGCGTCCACGGTCGCCACGATGCTCTCGCTCCTCGTGATCCTCCTCTTCCTCGACCTCGCGATCGTCGAGATCGTCCCCCGACAGCAGAACGACGCGGAGTTCATGACGACGCAATCCGCGATCTCGAGTTTCCAGCAGATCCACGGACTCGCGCAGGGCGCGGTGGTCCCCGGCGGGGACTCGTTGGGGTCGCCCGGGATCACGGTCGCGATCCCCCTCGGGACCCTCGGCGTCTCCCCCCTCCAGGCCCCCACGGCGGGGACCCTCACGTTCGACCCCACCTCCGGCAGCGCGCAGATGTGGTTCACGTTCGTCCCCCACTTCCGGCGCGGGGAGGTCACCCACGTCGACCAGGACATCGTCCTCGTGATCGACAGCTCCGGCTCGATGGCGCAGAACGACCCGACGCGGCTGCGGGTCTCGGGCGCGAAGGAGTACATCGGTCGGCTCTCGTGCCCGGACCACGTCGCGATCGTCGACTTCGACAACGACGCCTTCCTCACGAAGCAAAACGTTGGCGGTGCGCCGCACCACCTGACGACGGTCTCCCACAACTGCTTCCCGAACTTCAACGAGGCGAAGACGGACGTGGACACGATCGACCAGAGCGGGAGCACGAACGGCGGGGGGGCCCTGTACGTTGCGGTGAACGAGCTCCTCGGGTACGGGGACCCGAGGCGGGCGCGGGTGATTATCTTCCTGACGGACGGACAGAACACGATATGCACTCCGATTCCGCCTTGTTTTGATCCCGACGGCCCGGGAGGCCAGACGGCGGGCAGTGGCGCCGCCAGCGACGCCTTGGCGAAGCAGCAGGCCCGGCGGGCCCGGGACAACGGGATCGTGATCTACACGATCGGCCTCGGCCCCGACATGGACTCGCCCAACCCCCGGTGCCCGGGCGGCGAGGTGAGGGGATGCTTGAAGGAAATCGCTGACCTCACGGGCGGGACGTACTACGACGCCCCGACCGCGGCGTCGATCCGCTGGATCTACTACGAGATCTCCCGGCACTTCACGGGCGCGTTCGTGTGCGGGGACCTCACCTCCGGGGACACGGGTTCCGGGAGGCTCTCCCTCGAACTCCGGAACCGGGAGTTCCCGTCCCAGACGATCTCGTACGAGTCCGGCGGCGTCGTACGGACGCAGTCGGACGGCGGGCGCGTCCTCGCCGGACCCGGGGTGCAGTGGCACAGCACGGACCCGAAGGGGCCCCAGGGCGAGCTCACCCTGGACCTCGTCGCCCTCACGGGACAGGAGTTCCGCGTGGACGGCTCGGAGAACCAGCTCGTCTCGATCCGGCCCGTGGCCCGGGACCTCCAAGAGCTCGCGATCACGAAGGTGAACCTCACGGACGCGAACAACTTCCTGACGTCCGAGAAGGCGATCCTCGACTACTGGACGACGCAGGGCGCGTCCACCGCCAACGCGACGGCGAACGTGAAGGGAAAGATCGACCAGGTAAAGACGGCCCTCACCGCCGGCCAGAACCACGTGAACCAGGGCAACCTCACCGCGGCGAAGTTCGACATCGACTCCGCGTCCGCGAGGCTCTCGGACGTGATCGCCCAGGCGCAGACGGAAGCGACCGCGGGGACGATGCAGCAGTGGCTCGCGGACGACACGACGGACGACATGCTCCTCCAGGCGTGCTACCTCACGCAGTGGGCGAACTGGTACGAGGGGGTGTCCCTCGAGATCACGAGCGTGGACGCCCTCGCCTGGGAGGCGTGGCTGAGCCGCGCCGCGACGTCGACGAAGATGCAGTACATCGTCAGCCGCCCCGGGAACGGCAACACCGCGATCCTGACGATCCGCGCGGTGGACAAGGTCACGATCGAGCGCCGGATCCTCTCCGTGTCCCTCTCCGGGTAGCCGTCGCCGAGATCCGGCGATTCTGCGATCTCACCAGCCTGCGAGAACGCTGACCCGCAGGCGGTCCCCCAGGCCCGGGTCCGCGTACCCGCCGACGAGCGGCGCGGCGCGCGGCGCCGCGAGGCGGACCTCGCGGGCGACCTCCCCCGCCAGGGCCTCCCCCCAGTCCGGGGCCGCGACGATCGCGACGATCCCCCCGAGGAGGTCCGGGTCCCTCGGGAGCCACGGGGACGCGAACGCCTCCTCCACCGCCGCGTACGCGCGGTGCTTCCCCTCCCCGCTCCCGCCCCCGAACCGCCACCGGGCCCTCGATTGCAGGAATCCCCGCAATGTCGCGGCGTCCGTCCGGGTCATCGCCCGGGCGAGGTCGACGAGGGGGCGGACCATGATCTCCCCGAGGACCTGGAACGCCCGCAGGAGGGGGAGCTGGGGGGCGAGCCTCAGGAGCTCGTCGTTCGAGAACGCGACGAGGCCGTCCACCTTCCTCGAGAGGAGGGCGAGGGCCCGCTCCGCCGCGACGCGCCGGTTGATCCCCTCCGCGGTGAACGGGGTCGCGGCGAGGCCCAGGGTCGCGGTCCCGAGGATCCTCGCGACCCGCCCGACGAGGGCCGCGGCGGGCCCGCCGGTCTCCCCGCCGAGCCCCGCGAGGGGCACGACGAGGTCGTGGTTCAGGATCGCCCCGGAGATCCCCTTCTCCTCGGGGGTGGACAGGGTCTTCACCGCGGCGTCGTCCATCGACGCGAGGCCGAGGAGGGACTCCCGGGGGAGGAGGAGGCGTGCGGGGATCCCCGCCATGGACCGGTGCGCGGCGTCGTTCAGGGCGACCCGCGTGAGGCCGAGGTCCGCCGGCACCTGTTGGAGGACGTTGCAGCCCGCCCCGCCGCAGCCTACGACCGCAATCCGCGGCGGCACCGGGTCTCCCTGCCCCAAGCGGAGGACGTCCGGCATTGCCGCACGATGCGGGCGACCGCGAATAAACGTTCGCCGCCACGGTGCTCAGCGAAGGGTCCG
>Ga0209853_1000230_pt1 | contig 15576 bp, 17 predicted proteins | sample GWRWS1_30_40_FD_187224 | JGI IMG/M metagenome (GOLD analysis project Ga0209853, IMG submission 187224) | Riverbed sediment microbial communities from areas with vegetation nearby in Columbia River, Washington, USA - GW-RW S1_30_40 (SPAdes)... | ecosystem: Environmental > Aquatic > Freshwater >...
TGGTGATGGCCGCGGTGAGGGTGGTCTTGCCGTGGTCGATGTGCCCGATGGTGCCGATGTTCACGTGGGGCTTGTTCCGCTCGAACTTCTTCTTTGCCACTTCCGTTCCTCCCGCGTTTCTCTCTCTGGGGCTGCTCCGTAGCGGGGGCGGGATTCGAACCCGCGACACAGCGATTATGAGCCGCTTGCTCTGCCACTGAGCTACCCCGCCCAGGCGCTCGACAAGTATAGACAGCGCGTGACGGCGCCACCCCTGACCAGGGGCCTGCTGAGCCGGAGAGGGGAATCGAACCCCTGACCCCTCCTTGCCATGGACAACTGGCCGATTTGCTGACCAGCGACGATAGGCGTTCGCGCTGGTAGGGAAGCTATCGTAGCAACGGACGTTACCCGAGTACGCTGGCGTTCCGTTGCTCGCAGTACATCGTTGGTACACGGGATGGGGAGGGGAATGCCCCGGCCTACGCCGAGCGCCAGCCCTCGAAGTAGGGATCAGCGTCTAGGATCGCGGCGAATTCGCGCATCAGCTCCGAGGCGTTCGGAAGTCGGCCTTGTAGGTTCGCCCAGGCCATGTCGATCGACGCCTCGGTATGACGCCCGAACTCCCGCAGGGCCAAGGACGTCGGCGCGTGGTGGAACTTGAGCCAGGCGAGCCGCTCAAGTTCGTCGCGGGTGCTTCGTCTTTCATCCGTCCCTTCCCTTACCGGAACAACCGGAACACCTCACCGCCAGACTACCCCGCCGGAACAGACGCCCGGCTAACGCGTCCGGGCCGCGCCGGGGCCGCCTCCAAGTCCGCCCCAGCTCCAGGAGCTCGCGTCTCCTGTGCGCCGGTCGTACTCGGCGCGGCAGGCGTCGGCGACGCCCCGGCTGAACGGGGTGTCCTGGCGCTCGATCTCGGAGGCCGCCTCGAACAGGCGTTCGGGATTGGCGACGGGGATGCGGGCAGCGAGCCTCCTGCCGTAGTCCTGCCCCTTCGCGTAGTCGTCCATTGGTCCCTCCTTCCTCTGCCGGGCTGACCTCTGTCGGGCTGAGGGTAGGCCTTCACCCGTTCGGGGGATATCCGTCGTCCGTCGCATTCCCCCGTCCGTCCGCCCATCCCCCGAACAGGGGACACCCAGGGAGGGGTTACTGTTGTAGCCGGAAGTATCACTCTCGTGGCCTACGGCGGGTTCTACGAGGTGCGGTTCGAGACCTCGGGACGAAAGAATCAGGAAATGGGAGGTAGCAATTACCGGAAGACTCGGAACAGGAACAGACCGCCCGCCTGAGTAGGCGGCGCGCTAGGGCGTCCGGGCCGCGCCGGACCGCTTCCAGCTCTCCCCCACCGACGCAGGAATCGGTAGGCGTCCCCATCGCAGGGTGATCTCCGAACCGTTTCAGTCAGGGTCGTAGTTGGCGACCAGGTACTCCAGCAACTCCAGAGCGACCTTCCGGTACCTGCGTTTCGGTGCGTGGGAGGCCGCTACCTTCAGAGCATCTAGCAGCTCTTCTGTCTGCGCGTCCGACAGTTGGCCCTCGCCATCGACCCGGATTCGCCCGTTCCTCCACTCGATTGCATCTTCGCCAACGCCTTCGGCAACGCCGCGATGAGCTGCACCTGCCGGAGTTGCCGTTCAGCGTCCGCGGATAGTGCTTCGTTCTGCGGCTTCGGTGGAGCCGGAGAGGGGAATCGAACCCCTGACCCCCTCCTTACCATGGAGGTGCTCTGCCGACTGAGCTACTCCGGCGCAGCCGCGATGATAGCAATCACTCGACCTTTCCCCGTGCCACCATGGAACGGTGCACCGGACCGCGCTCCTCGCCGTCCTTCTGGTTGCCCTTGCGGCCTGCGGGGCCGACGAGCAACCGTCCCACGGGTTCGCCGGGAACCGCATCCTGGTCCGGATCCAGACCGACGGCGGCGTCGTGGAGCTCACCGACCTCGAGGTGGCCCGCACCCCGGAGGCCCGGGCCAGGGGCCTGATGGGCCGGACCACTCTGGCGGATGGCGGGGGCATGGTGTTCCTGTTCGATTCCCCGAGCGCGGGTGCGTTCTGGATGAAGGACACGCTCATCGCATTGTCGATCGCCTTCTGGGACGAGGACGGGCGAATCATCGACATCCTCGACATGCGGCCCTGTCGCGCGGACCCCTGCCCCCTGTACGGTGCATCGGGGCCGTACGTGGGGGCCATCGAGATGAACCGCGGCGCGTTCGACACCCTTGGCGTTGAGGTCGGAGACACCATTGAGTACCGTCTTCTCGGCGAGTGACCACGATTGCCTGCTGTGCCGGGCGGAGCGGGTGACCGCCTGGCACTTCGAAGACGAGGAGTGCTGGGTGGCGGACTGCCTGGTCTGCGCCACGCCCATGATCGTGTGGCGGACCCACGGGCTCCCCGACCCCGAGCAAGAGGCCAGGCTCCTCCGACACCTGGAACGGATTGCGGCGCAGCGATACGGCGAGGAGGGCTATTGGGTCGATGGCGATCGCCGCCGCATCCCGGACCATTGGCACGCCCACGCCCGGCCGGCGGGCGGGTTCTTCGACCCCGCCAGCCACCTGTACGGCAGTATCAGCCGGGATAGGTAAGACCAGGGGAGGCCCGGCCCGGGTCCGTGGGAGGGGGAGGATTCGAACCTCCGTAGGCTACGCCGGCGATTTTACAGACCGCTCCCTTTGGCCGCTCGGGCACCCTCCCGGACCGCTTTCCATCTTAGCGCCCGAGGACCGTCCGTCGCGGCCCCAGATCGCCGGGATGGAGCCCTCGCTCGCTAATCCGCCCGGCTCCTTAAGATGTGGGCATGGCGAAGGACTTCTCGTTCGACGTGGTTTCGCAGGTCTCCATGCCCGAGGTGGGCAACGCGGTCGACCAGGCCCGGCGGGAGATCGGGCAGCGGTTCGACTTCAAGAACACCGGCACCACCATCGACCGGGACGACACGCTGATCGAGCTCCGCTCCTCCACCGAGGACCGGCTGAAGGCCGCGGTGGAGGTCCTGAAGGAGAAGGCCGTCCGCCGGGAGGTTCCCTTGAAGGCCCTGAAGGTGGGTCAGGTCCAGCCGGCGGCCAAGGGAGCCGTTCGCCAGAGCGTGCACGTGAACGTGGGCATCACCGAGCAGAGTGCCAGGGAGATCGTGAAGCTGATCAAGAGCACCGGCCTGAAGGTCCAGAGTCACATCCAGGGAGACCAGGTCCGGGTCACGAGCAAGAAGAAGGACGACCTCCAGGAGGTCATCCGGGCCGTCAAGGATCACGACTTCGGGATCCCGCTGCAGTTCGTGAACTTCCGCCCGTGACGGCTCGCTCGCCCGCTTTTCGGTACGCTGGCCCGGCCAAGGGGGTGATCCTGCGTGCAGGTGGTGGAGGTGGAGCACCTTAAGGCGAGGGCGGCCGAGATCGCCGAGCGGGAGGAGGCGCGTCTCCTGGAGCGAACCCCCGGCTCGGCCCGGCTCCACCGCAGGGCCGTGGGTAGCCTGCCGAAGGGCGTTGCCTCCAACTTCCAGGCGAACGATCCCTACCCGGTCTACCTGGCCCGGGGGCTCGGGTCCAGGGTCTGGGACGTCGATGGGACCGAGTACGTGGACTTCCACGGCGGCTTCGGCGTGAACGTTGTGGGGCACGCACACCCCAAGATCGTGGAAGCCATCCGGAAGGTCGCGGACCAGGGCATCCACTTCGCCGTGACCACCGAGGCCACGGTCGCTCTGGCCGAGGCGATCTGCGAGCGGTTCCAGCTCGAGCAGATGCGGTTCGTGAACTCCGGCACCGAAGCCACCATGGACGCCATCCGGGTGGCCCGGGCGGCCACCGGCCGGGACCGCATCGTGAAGATGGAAGGCTCGTACCACGGGCACCACGACGCCGTGCTCTTCTCCGTCGTGCCGGAGTCGGACGTGCTCGGGACACGGTTCACGGTGAGCGGAGAGTCGGCCGACGAGGATGGGAGCGCCTACACAACGCGGCCCACCTCGAAGGGCGTCCCGGCCTCCATGTGGCACGACACGATCATCGTGCCATTCAACGACGCCCACGCCGTGGAGGAGTTGTTCGCCGAGCACGGCCACCAGATCGCGGCCCTGATCCTCGAGCCCGTGATGATGAACATCGGCATCGTGGTTCCGCGGCCGGGCTACCTCAAGGCCCTCCGGGACCTGTGCGACCGGCACGGCGTCGTGCTGATTTTCGACGAGGTCAAGTGCGGCGGCACGATCGCCTACGGCGGAGCCACCGAGCGGTTCGGGGTGAAGCCGCACCTGGCGGCATTCGCCAAGGCCATCGGGGGCGGCGCGACGATCGGGGCGTTCGGCGGCGAGGCTTCTGTCATGGAGAACGTGGCGAAGGGCGCGGCGCAACAGGGCACGTTCAACGGGAACCCGCTCTCGGTCGCGGCGGGCTACGCGGCGCTCACCGAGGTCTTGACGAAGGACGCGTACGATGGGCTCGGCAAGCTCGGGACCATGCTGGCCGAAGGATGCGATCGGGCGATCAACGACACCGGCGTCCCCGCGCACACCGTGGACTTGGGGGCCAAGGGCTGTGTGTCGTACCGCACGGAGCCGTTGACCAACTACCGGGACTTCCTTGAGACCGTCCCCGAGCTCTTCTACGCCTCGTTCTCGTGGATGATCAACCGAGGCATCTTCATGACTCCGGGCGACGAGGAGCAGTGGACCATCTCGGTGCAGCACACCGAGGAGGACGTCCAGCGCTACGTCGACGGGTTCTCGGAGTTCTGCGCGGAGTTGGTGAAGTAGGCCTCCGACGAGCCTCGTTCGATAGCCTCATGCCCATGAACGCACGGTCCGTCATCCTGCTCGACCTGTACGACACCCTGGCCTGGGGTGAGTGGCCCCGGCTCAGGGAGGCCATGGCCGAGCGGATCGGGGTCCCCAGCCGGGACCTCCAGGCGGCCTTCGACCGGACCCGGCCGGCCCGCGGGGTCGGCGCGTTCGCCGGGGCCGAGGAGGACCTGGCGGAGATCCTGACGGCCTGCGGCGTGGACCCCGACCCCGGCCTGGTCGGAGAGCTCCTGGACATCGAGGGGAGCTTGCTATCCGCGACCGTTCACCTGTACGACGATTCGATCCCCGTCCTTCGAGCGCTTCGGGCCCGGGGGGTGCGGACCGCGGTGGTCAGCAACTGCTCGCGGTCCACCCGGCCGGTCGTGGACCGGCTCGGCCTGGAACGCGAGGTGGACGCCGTCGTCCTGTCCTTCGAGGTGGGCGCGGCCAAGCCCGACCCCGCCATCTACCTCGCCGCGCTGGACCGGCTGGCCGCCCACCCTGCCGAGACCGTCTTCGTGGACGACCAGGCCACCTACTGCGATGGGGCCGCCGCTCTAGGGATGCGGACGTTCCTGATCCGGCGAGCGGTGGACCAGGGCGAGGTGCCCCGGGCCGACGGCCATCCGGTCATCCACGACCTGGGCGAGCTCCTGGCCTGACGTGCGCTTCGACGGGGCCCGGCGACGCGTCGCGCCCCGGGGTACTACCCGAGGCCCACGTTCCTGCGGATCTCCTCCAGCCGGGCCACCCGGGCCTCCGTAGGCGGGTGGGTGGAGAACAGGCTCGCCAGGGACCTGGCGGCATCCCGGCCCCGGAAGGGGTTCACGATGAACAGGTGCGCCTGCGCCGGGCTGACCGTGGCCGGCGCCGGGACCTGCCTCGACGCCGCCTCCAGCTTCCGCAGGGCCGAGGCCAGGGCCTTGGGATCGCGGGACAGGATGGCCCCCGATTCGTCGGCCTGGTACTCCCGCGACCGCGACACCGCGAGCTGAATGATGACGGCCGCGATCGGCGCCAAGATCCACGCGATGAGGAAGGCGAACGGCCCGAGCGGGTTGTTCCGCTCGTCGCTCCCGCCGAAGAAGAACGCGAACCGGGCGAGCAGGGTGATGGCCATCCCGATCCCGGCCGCGATGGAGTTGATGAGGATGTCGCGGTTCGCCACGTGCGAGAGCTCGTGGGCGAGGACCCCCCGGAGCTCGCCCTCGTCGAGGATCTGGAGGATCCCCTTGGTGACCGCGACCGACGCGTGCTCCGGGTTCCTCCCGGTGGCGAACGCGTTCGGCTGGAGCATGTCCGAGACGTGGATCTTCGGCATCGGCATGTTCTCGGCCTGGATCAACTCGCGGACGATCGCGTACAGCCGCGGGTACTCTTGTTCGGTGACCGGCTTCGACCGAGTCGACGCGATGGCGATCCTGTCCGAGAACCAGTACAGGGCGAAGTTGATGCCGAGCGCGATGAGCAGGAACGTCCACCCGCCCCGGGGCCCTAGGAAGGCGTAGCCGATTAGCGCGAACAGGCCCCCCAGCGCTGCGATGAGGATCCAGGTCTTGGCCCGGTTGATCCCGATCACGTGTGTTCACACTCCTTGGGGCTGCGAGGCCCCTCGTCCGTCCTTCGCCACGAGCTTACGGCAGGTTCGGGCGAACGCCAGCGCTACCGCCCGACCAGCGTGGAGAGCCTCGGGAGGTGGGCGAACGGCTGCGGATACACCCCGATGGCCAAGATGCTCACCGTGGCCAGCACGACCACCCCGCTGACCAGGGCGGGGAAAGCCAGGGGCCGGTCCACCGCTGGCTCGACGAGCACCATCTCCCTGGCCACGGCCACGTAGTAGTAAAGACTGGCCACCGAGTTCAGGACCATGATCACGGCCAGCCACGGCCCCAGCCCGCCGCGCTCGATGGCCGCGGTGAAGATGAAGAACTTCGCCCAGAACCCGCCGGTCGGCGGGATCCCGGCCAGCGATACCATGAACGTGATCATGGCGATGGCCAGCACCGGCGCCCGGCGGGCCAGCCCGGCGAAGTCGGCGATCTGGAGGCCGGGGAACTCCCGGGACATCGCGATCACCACGGCGAAGGCCCCCAGGTTCATGACGGCGTAGATCAGGATGTAGGTGGTGGCGGCAGCGAAGGCACTCCGGTTCACCCCCGCGTTCGCCGAGACGAGGGCGAATGGCAGCAGCATGTACCCGGCCTGGGCGATGCTGGAGTAGGCGAGCAGCCGGACGATCTGGCGTTGCTGGAGAGCCACCAGGTTCCCGATGGTCATCGTAAATACGGAAAGGGCCGCGAAGATCGGGGTCCAGAACTCCCACTGCGCGGGGAAGGCCACGAACATGAGCTGGAGCAACCCGGCGAACCCGGCGGCCTTGGACGCCGTGGCCAGGAACGCCGCCACTGGGACGGGCGCCCCCTCGTAGGTGTCCGGCGCCCAGAACTGGAACGGGAACGCCGAGACCTTGAACGCGAACCCGGCCACGATAAACAAGATGGAGGCCAGGACGACGGCCTCCTGCCCCTCGGGAAGGCCCCCGGCCAGCGCCTCCCCGATGGCCGAGAGGTTCGTCTCCCCGGTCACCCCGTAGATCAGGCTCATCCCGTACAGCATCACCGCCGAGGACAGCACGCCGATCAGGAAGAACTTGATGCCGGCCTCGTTGGACCGAGGGTCTGTCTTCCGGAACGCCGCGATCATGAAGCCGGGCGCCGAGACCAGCTCGAGGGAGATGAACAGCATCAGCAGGTCCCGGGAGGACGGCATCAGGAGACAACCGAGGAACGACGTGAGCAGCAAGAAGTAGTACTCGCCCTGGTACCACCGGCCTTCCCGGAAGTAGCGCAGGGAGACCAGCAGCACGACCAGGGCCACCGACAGGAAGAAGATCTTCAGCAGCAGGGCGAAGTTGTCGACGACGAACATCCCGGCAAACGTCGTCCGAGCCGAACCGATCAGGGTCAGGGTGGCGATCAGCGCGGCCACCACTCCCAGGAAGGACAGGGGCATCGCCATCCACGCCCGCCTGGGACTGGCGAACGCGTCGGCAACCAGCACCAAGAGGAGCGTCCCGGACAGGATCAGCTCCGGGAGGATGGCGTGGTAGTCGATCCTCATCGCGCCTCGTCCGCCTCCGCTACCCGCCGAACAGGCGCATCAGGCCGGAGACGGCTCCGTCGGTGACCCCGAACACGAGCCGGGGGAAGATGCCGAGGGCCACGATGGCCATCAGGAGCGGCGCCCACGAGACCCACTCCACGGGTGCGATGTCGGGGAGGGCCGCCTCCTTCCACCGATCGGGAAGCGTGCCCATGTTCACCCGCTGGAGCATCCACAGGAAGTAGCCCGCCGTAAGGATGGTCCCGACCCCGCCGGCCACCATGAACGCCCGGAACATGGCGAGGTTGTCCGAAAGGACGTCGGCCGGCTGATACGAGGACAGGAGGGCCATGACCTCGCCCCAGAACCCGGCCAACCCGGGAAGGCCGAGGGAGGCGATGGCCACGAAGGCGAAGACCCCGCCGAGGTACGGCAGCTTCTGCATGAGCCCGCCGCCGAGGTCCGCGATCATCCGCGTGTGGTACCGGTCGTAGATCGACCCCACGCAGAAGAACAGCATCCCGGTGATCACGCCGTGCGCCACCATCCCGAAGATTGCCGCGTTGATGCCGATCGGCGTGAGGGTGGCGATGCCGAGCATCACGAACCCCATGTGCCCGACCGAGGAGAACGCGATCAGCCGCTTCAGGTCCTTCTGCGCCAGGCACGCGAGCGCCGCGTACACAATGGCGATGGCCGCCAGGCCGCCGATCCACGGGGCCCATGCCCTGGCGGCATCCGGGAGGACCGGCAAGGCGATGCGGACGAAGCCATACGTCCCCATCTTCAGCAGGATCCCCGCCAGCAGGACCGACCCGACCGTGGGAGCCTCCGTGTGGGCGTCGGGCAGCCACGTGTGGAACGGCCACATCGGCACCTTGATCGCGAACCCCAGGAACACCCCGGTGAACGCCACCAGCTGGAAGGTTCGGCTGAAGCCGCCTACGGCTCCGAACTCCTGGAGCCTCAGGATGTCGAAGGTGTGGGGGTCGGAGCGGAAGTACATCCCCAGGAAGGCCAGGAGCATGAACACGCTCCCGAACAGCGTGTACAGGAAGAACTTGATGGCCGCGTACTCGCGGTTGGCGCTCCCCCAGATCCCGATCAGGAAGTACATGGGGACCAGGACCAGCTCCCAGAAGATGAAGAACAGCATGAGGTCGAACGCGATGAACGTGCCGGCCATGCCGGTCTCGAGCACCAGCTGGAGCGCGATGAAGGCCTTCGTCCTCCCCGGCTCGGGAACGAACCGCCAGCTGTACACGGCGCACAGGAACGACAGGGCGAAGGTAAGCAGGTACAGCGGCATGCTGATGCCGTCGATCCCCACGTGATATCGGGCTCCGATGACCGGGATCCACCTGGTGTCGACCTCGAACTGGAGTCCCCCGCCGGCCCCGTAGTCGAACCCCGCGGCGACGGCCACCACCGCGAGAAGCGCCCCACCGGTGACCAGGATGCCGAGGCCCCGGATCTGCCGGTCCCGGTCCCTCGGCATGAAGACGATCACCACGGCACCCGCCAGCGGCAGGAACGTGGCGATCGTGATGGCCCAGTCCTCCCACCCGCTGTTCATCCGTTCTCCCTCTCTGCCGGCATCTCGGTCAGATCCTGGTGATCACGATGGCCATGACCACGACCCCCGCGAACAGGAAGGCCGCGTAGCGCTGGACGTTTCCCGACTGGATGTACCGCAGGATCCCGCCGGTGAACCCGGCGGTCTGCGCGATGCCGTTCACGGCCCCGTCGATGACGGTGAGGTCGAACCCGTCCACGCCGTCGGAGATGCCCCGGGTCAGCCTGGCCACGCCGTTCACCATCCCGTCGATCACGGTTCGGTCGAGCCAGGAGACGGCGGCCGACAACCTGTCACGGACCGGGAACACGATCCCTCTCAGGTATACGCGGTCCAGGTAGTACTTCTCGGCCAGGACGGTGGAGAACGTCCCGAGCGCGAGCGTCGGATCGGGCTCCCGGCGCTCCCGGTACACCCGCCACCCGGCCAGGACGCCGAGCCCCGCCGCCAGGATCGACACGGTCGCCACCCACGGGACGAGCGTCACCGTCTCCACTTCCTCGAAGAACACCCACTGGAAGAAGACCGCCCCGGCCGGCGCCGCCCCCAGGAACCCGACCGTCACGGTGGCGGCCGCCAAGACGACCAGCGGGCCGGTGATCACGGCCGGCGACTCGCGCGGCTGACCGTGCCCCCGGTACTCGCCGAAGAACGTCTGCACGACCATCCGCGTCGTGTAGAACGCGGTGACGACGGCCGTCACCAGCATGACGGCGAACACGACCTGGTGGCCGTGCGACGCCGCCACCAGCATCTCGTCCTTCGACCAGAACCCGGCGAGCGGCGGCAGTCCGGCCAGGGCCGCCGAGCCGATCAGGAAGGTCCAAAACGTAACGGGCATCCTCCGCCACAGCCCGCCCATGTCGCTCATGTCGTTCGAGTGCACGGCGTGGATCACCGAGCCGGCCCCCAGGAACAGCAGGGCCTTGAAGAAGGCGTGGGTGAACAGGTGGAAGAACGCGGCGTCGCGCCCGGCGGGGCCGGCCGACATGATGGTCACCATGTACGCGAGCTGGGACACCGTGGAGTAGGCCAGCACCCGCTTGATGTCGTCCTGCACCAGGCCGAGCAGCGCCGCCCCGAACATCGTGATCCCGCCGATGACGCCCACGACCAGCAACACCCACGGGTCGGCGTGGATGAACACGGAGTACATCCGGCCCACCAGGTAGACGCCCGCCGCGACCATCGTCGCGGCGTGGATCAGAGCGGAGACGGGCGTGGGTCCCTGCATCGCGTCGGGGAGCCACACGTGCAGCGGGAACTGGGCGGACTTCCCGATGGTGCCGCCGAACAGCAGCAACGCAGCCGCCGAGATCAGCCCCCGCGAGACGTCGCCGCCCCCCACCACCTCGCCGATCTCGGGGATGTTCGTCGTGCCGGTCGCCACAACCAGCACGAAGATCCCGAACAGGAACGGGACGTCGCCGATGCGAGTGGTGATGAAGGCCTTGACCGCGGCGTCCGAATTGATCTTCTCCTCCCACCAGTGCCCGATCAGCAGGTAGGAGCACAGGCCCATGACCTCCCACCCCACCAACAGCTGGAACAGGTCATTGGCGATGACCACGTCTAGCATGGCCGACGTGAAGAGCGACAGGACCACGTAGAACCAGGTGAACCGGACGTCGCCACTCATGTACCCGATGGAGTACACGTGCACGGCAAGCGACACGGCCGTCACCACGATCAACATCACCGCGGTGAGGCCATCGACATACTGGCCGAGCTCCAGGTGCAGCGGGCCGACGGCGAACCACGTCACGGATGACTCGTACGCCCCCCCACCCTGGACGAAGTCCCACAGGACTCCCAGGGAGAGCGCGAAGCTCGTGCCAACGCCCGCCACGCCGTAGATCCAGCTCTTTCCCGGCCAGCGCTTCCCCACGAACAACGTGACGGCCGCGGCAAGGAGTGGCAGCAACGCCACCATCCAGGCGTAGCTGGTGAAGCCCGGCCCCATCGCGGCGGTCGCGGTCTCGGCGGCGACTACCACTTGAGGAGGTTCACCTCGTCAACGGAGATGGTCTCGCGGTTGCGGTAGATCAGGATCACGATGGCCAGGCCGATCCCGACCTCGGCCGCGGCCACGGCGATCACGAACAGTGCGAACACCTGTCCCGTGACGTGCTGCCAGAACTGCGAGAACGCCACCAGATTCACGTTCACCGCGTTCAGCATCAGCTCGATCGACATCAGCACCAGCACCGCGTTCCGCCGGGCCAGGACGCCGTACACGCCGGTCGAGAACAGGGCCGCCGAGAAGAACAGGACGAGGGGAAGCCGGATCACCGCCTGTCGTCCCTCCGCGACAGCACGACGGCCCCGATCAGCGCCGCGAGCAGCAAGAACGACACGGCCTCGAATGGCAGCACCCATTGCCGGAACAAGGACTCGCCGAGGTCGAGGGTCGAACCGACCCCCGGGCGGAGCTTCGGGTCGCTCCAGTGGAACGCGTCCTGGATCAGGAACACCAGCCCGGCCAACACCAGCAGGCCGATCAGGAGGGCGATCCCTCGCTGTTGGTTGTCCAAGGCCTCCCGTCCGATGGGCGCCTTCGTGAGCATCAGGCCGAACAGGAACAGGATCACGATGGCGCCCACATAGATCAGGATCTGAACCCAGCCCACGAACTCCGCAGCCAGCAGCAGGTAGACCGCACCGACCGTCGAGAGCGTCACGACCAGATACAGGGCGGCGTGGACCACGTTCCTCGCGGTGACCAGCCGGAACGCCGACACCGTCCCCACCAGGGCGAGGACGACGAAAGCGTACTCCTGCGAACTCATCCCCTACGCGCCCCCATCCGCGTTCTCGCGGTGCTCGGCAGGAGCGGCCGGAGCGGCAGGAGCAGCGGGAGCGGCCGGAGCGGTCCCGGGAACCGGCGCCTCGGCGGGAGGCTCCGCGCCCTCCTCGATCGACGGCGGCGGGAGGACGGTGTACGTCCACTCTTCCAGGCGCTCCTTCTCGTGGATCAGCTCGACGATGTCGTGCTCCGCGTACTCGAACTCGGGACTCCAGAACAGTGCGTCGAACGGGCAAACCTCCACACAGATCCCGCAGTACATGCACAGCGCGTAGTCGATCGCGAACCGGTCGAGCACCTTCATCGACCTCGCGCGCCCACCCGAGGCCGGCTCGTGGGTCTCCTTGTGGGCGTCGATGTAGATACACCAGTCGGGGCATTCGCGCGAGCACATGTAGCAGACCGTGCAGTTTGCTTCCTTCAGCGCGATGACCCCCCGGGTCCGGGGCGGCAGGTCCGGCTTCTCGTCGGGGTACTGCTGGGTGACCGCGGGGTGGAGGAGGTGCTTCAGCGTGACGCCGAGCCCTTTGACCAGGCCCTGCCCCACCGCCATGCCCTCTTCGGGCGGCGTTCGTGCGCCTCTCTCGTCGACGGCCACAGCCCTCCCCCTTACCTCACCGCGACCTTGACCAGGCCGACCACGATGATCTGGACGAGAGTGAGCGGGATCAGGAACAGCCACGAGAACCGCTGCAGCTGATCCTCCCGCAGCCGCGGGTAGGTGGCGCGCAGCCAGATCACGAAGAACGACAGCGCGCCGATCTTCGCCGCCATCCACAAGGGCTCAGGGATGAGCCCGAGAAGCGGCGGCGCCCGGTATCCCCCGAGATACAGCACCGACGCGATGGCCGACAGAGCCACGATGCCCCCGTACTCGGCCAGCAGGAAGAAGGCGAACTTCAGGCCCGTGTACTCGGTGTACGCCCCGAAGATGATCTCCGAGTCGGCAACCGGCATGTCGAACGGCGGCCGGGTCAGCTCGGCCAGCGAGGCTACCAGGAAGATCACGAACCCCACCGGCTGGGTGATAACGAACCAGTACCGGTCCTGGGCCTCCGTGATGCCGATCATCGACAGCGTGCCAGCCTGCATGACCACGGACGCCGCCGCCAGCACCAGCGGGAGCTCGTATGCGATGAGCTGGGCGGCCGCGCGCAGCGCGCCGATCAGCGAGAACTTGTTGGCCGAAGCCCACCCCGCCATGAGCACGCCGATGACGCTGACCGACGACATGGCGAGCACGAAGAAGATCCCCACGTCCAGGTTCAGGGCGAAGATCTCCGGCGAGAACGGGATGACCACGAACAGGACGATGTACGGGATCATGGCCACGGCCGGGGCCAGCGAGAACACCCACGGGTCGGCGGCCTTGGGGATGACGTCCTCCTTCTGGATGAACTTCACCCCGTCGGCGACGAGCTGGGCCCACCCGTGGAACCGCCCCGCGTACATCGGCCCCAGCCGGCTCTGCATGTGGGCCAGGACCTTGTGCTCGGCATAGCCCACGACCATCGGGGCGACCAGGAAGAACCCCACGACCACCCCGGTCTTCACCACCAGGACCAGCCAGTAGTTCGAGAACCACTGGTTGAAGATGCTCTCGCCGGCCTGGGCGATCACCCTTCCTCTTCCTCCTCCTCGCCCTCCACGGCGCCCGGCCAGGGCTTCGCCTCCCTGCTCATCAGGGGAAAGTCCTTGCGGAGGGGGTGGCCTTCGAAGGGCTCGGGGAGCAGAAGCTTGACCGGCTGGGGGTGGCCCTGGAACCTGATGCCGAACATCTCACTGGTCTCCCGCTCGTGCCAGTTCGCCGTGGGGAATACGTCCGAGATCGTGGGGCAGACCGGGTCCTCTCGTTCCAGCGGCACCTTGATCCGGACGTTGTGGTTGTGGGTCGTGGAATACAGGTGGGACACCACCTCGAAGCCGCGATCGCCCACGTCCACCCCGCCCGTGAAGTCGCAGAAGTCGCAGGCGATCTCGGGCTCGTCGCGGAGGAACATGGCCATCTCGCGGTACCGCTCCCGAACCACGGTCACTACGGCGTGGCCGAACTGGTCCTCGAAGGCGAGGACGTCGTCGCCGAACTGCGCCCGGAGCCGCGACTCGACCTCAGGAGGTGGCAGCGGGCGTCGTGAGCTTGCCACTCCACTTCTCCTTGATGTCCTCGTTGGCGATCTTCTGCTGGAGCTTCACGATCCCGTGCAGCAAGGCCTCCGGCCGGGGCGGGCACCCAGGCACGTACACGTCCACCGGGACGATCTGGTCCACGCCCTTCGTCACGGAGTAAGAATCCCAGTACGGCCCGCCGCAGTTGGAGCAGGAGCCGAAGGAGATCACGTACTTCGGGTCGGGCATCTGGTCGTACACGCGCTTCAGGGCCGGGGCCATCTTGTCGGTCAGGGTCCCCGCCACCACCAGCAGGTCGGCCTGGCGGGGGCCGTGCGCGAAGGGGATGACCCCGAACCGGATGAAGTCGTGCTTGGAGGTGGAGGCCGCGATGAACTCGATGGCGCAGCAGGCCAGGCCGAAGTTCATGACCCAGAGCGAGTACCGCCGCCCCCAGTTCAAGATGAACTTGACCGGCTGGAGCTCGGGGAGGGGGGTCCGCTCGATCAGGCCCACCGAAGCACCCCCTTGCGCCAGGCGTACAGGAGGCCGAGGGCGAGGATGCCGATGAAGATGGCCATCTCCACCACGGCCTGGTACCCCAGGCCCTCGAACACCCTGGCCCACGGGAACAGGAACACGCTTTCGACGTCGAAGATGACGAACAGGAAGCCGTAGATGTAGTAGCGGACCTGGCTCTGGGACCAGCCCTGGCCAACCGGGTCGATGCCGCACTCGTACGTCGTGAGCTTCTCGGGGAGCGGGCGGCGGGGTGCCACGAGCCTGGCGAGGCCGATCGCGACGGCCACGAGCCCTCCGCCGGCGATCAGGACCGCGAGGACGACCCCATAGGACTGGTAGTAGGTATCCACGCTTGTGAACGCTTTCTCAAGCGCCGCGATTCTAACAAGGCGCTCATCACGCTTGCCGAGCTCCGCACCGGGCGGCCAGGAACTCGGCAAGCGTGATGAGCGCCGCCCGGGGCGGCCCCTTCGGGAGGCGGCTCGCGAGTTCCTTCGCCCGATCGACCTCCGTCGCCACCGCGATTCGGGCCGGGCCCAGGCTCTCCGGGGACCGCACGATCTCCAGGGCCAGCCTGAGCCGATCGCCCTCCGGGGGGCCGGGTGACAGGAGCCCGGTAAGCTCCTGCGACCGATCGCCTTCCGACAGGGCCTGGAGCACGGGAAGGGTGTAGACCCCCTCCCTCATGTCCACG
>Ga0209853_1000231_pt1 | contig 15574 bp, 13 predicted proteins | sample GWRWS1_30_40_FD_187224 | JGI IMG/M metagenome (GOLD analysis project Ga0209853, IMG submission 187224) | Riverbed sediment microbial communities from areas with vegetation nearby in Columbia River, Washington, USA - GW-RW S1_30_40 (SPAdes)... | ecosystem: Environmental > Aquatic > Freshwater >...
TGCGGCAGGACGATGGTGTGCGTCTCCGCGTGCGGCAGGTTCCAGGTGCCGCCAAGCACGTGGCAGAGCTTGTGGTGGAGCGCCATTCCGACCGCGCCGAGCACCGCGCCGCACAGCCACGCCCCATACAGGCAATCGGACCGCGCGTCGAGATCCTGCGGCGCCTTCACGACCCGTGGCAGCCCGCGAGCGAGCGCGCGGATGCCCTCCTCGGCCATCATCGACATGATCGGGTTCGCGTCCTGCGCATACAGCCCTTCGGCGGCGTGCGCGACCGCGTTCATGCCGCTCGTCACCGACAGCCCGACCGGAAGCCCGAGGGTGAGCGCGGGGTCGTAGATCACCGTCTTCGGCAGCACGCGCGGGTCGCGGCCGGTCTTCTTCATCCCGCCCTCGGTGATGCCGAAGATGGGCGTCATCTCCGACCCCGCGTACGTGGTCGGGATGGCGAGGATCGGGAGCTCCGACTCGAGCGCGATCGCCTTGCCCAAGCCCGTGGTCGACCCGCCGCCGATCGTGACGGCGCAATCGGCGCCGATTCGCTTCGCCTCCGCCCGCGCCTCGCGGGCCGTCTCGATCGGGACGTGCATCACTGCGCGGGCGAAGATCCCCGCGGCGCGGCCGCCCAGCCGGCCCGCGATGTCCTCGGCTTGAGCGCGCTGCTCCGGCGTCGACAGCACCAGCGCGCGCTTCGCGCCGAGCCGCTCGATCTCGCGCGGCAGCTCCTCGAGCGCGCCGACGCCGAAGACGACGCGGCCCGGGAGCTGGGTGTACGCGAAGCTACGCATTCTCGAGTGATGGGTGGGAGGCGCCGGAGCGCGACCACCCATCACCCTTCACCCCTCACTGAGGCTTCAGGCCCGCCTTCACCATGACGTCGCCGAGCTCCCGGTACTCGCTCGCGACGAACCGGTCGAACTCCTCGGGGGTCATCGCCATCGACTCGGTCCCGAGCTTCGCCAGGCGCTCCTTCATCTCCGGGGCCTGCAGCGCCCGGTTCACCTCGGCGTTGAGCTTCGCGACGATGTCGCGCGGCGTCTTGGCCGGCGCGAGCATCGCGACCCAGAAGGTGTTCTCGGCGTCCGGATAGCCGGCTTCCGCGATCGTGGGGACGTTCGGCAGCGCGTCGATGCGCTTCCGCGTGCTCACCGCGAGCGGCGTCACTCTACTGTCCTTGATCACGCCCATGCCGGACACGGCGGGCACGTACGCGTACTGGACGCGACCGGCCATCGTCTCGGTGAGGATCGGCGGCGTGCCCTTGAGCGGGACGTGGACCGCCTTGATCCCGGTGGCGACGTTGAACTTCTCAATGCTCACGTGCGCGCCGCTGCCGACCCCCGCGGTCGCGTAGTTGAACTCGCCCGGCTTCGCCTTCGCCGCATCGACCAGCTCCTTGACCGTCTTCACGCCGAGCGACGGCGGGACGATCAGGACGCTCGGCAGGCTCCCGAGCAACGCAACGCCGGCGAAGTCCTTCAACGTGTCGTACCCCAGGTCCTTGTAGAGCACGTGGTTCACCGCGTGCCCGGAGGAGACGATCACGACCGTGTACCCGTCGGGCTCCGCCCTCGCCGTCTCCCGGATGCCGATGCTGCCGCCCGCCCCCGGCTTGTTGTCCACGATCACCGGCTGACCCCATGCCGCGGTCAGCCGCTCGCCCACGAGCCGCCCCATCACGTCGGTCGCGCTGCCCGGGGTGAAGGGCACGATCATCCTGATGGGCTTCCCCGGATAGCTCGCGGCCTGCGCGAGCGCGGCGGGCGCAACTGAGCAGAGCGCTGCGGCCGCGGCCGCAGCGATGACTACTTTGATCGGTTTCATGACAGGTCTTCCTCCTTTGGGATGGATTACGGCAGGGCTAGGCCGCGCTCTTCTTGGGCTCGGTCGCCTTTCGCGCCCAGTAATCGGCCGCCGCCTTCGACGCCGCGAGCGCCTGCGCGCTCTCGTAGCCTGGAGCCATCGACGCGGACGTTCCGGCGAGCACCTGGTGGTGGTCGATGTTGAGGAGCCTCAGCCAGCTCTGCTGCCCCATGGTGAGGGCAATGAAGCAGCCCATCTCCACGAGCTCCGGCTCCGCGAAGTGCCCGGAGAGCCGCTCCCAGAACGCGTCGTCGGTGTCGAGCCGCCAGGTGATCGCCTCGGCGTACGCGAGCGCGGCCTTCTGCCGATCGGTGTAGCGGGTCGATTTCTCGAAGTCGAGCAGGTCGCGCACGTCGTCCTCGGCCACGCCCTTGGCGCGCGCCTGGATCGAGCGCTGGTTCCCGCAGTAGTCGCACTGCACCGAGCGGGAGACGTAAAGCCGGCAGAGCTCCTTGATCGCGTGGTCGCAGACGCCGTTCTTGAAGATGTCGCGCCAGGCGTTGGCGAACGCCCAGAAGGCCGCCGGCACGTGCGCGCGCACGGCCGAGCTCTCGGGCCGCGGCGTGCCCTCGCGGCGGCACCGGTCCATCTCCTTCTGCATCTCCGGGTCCATGCTTCCCAGGTCGACGTAGCTGATGCGCTGTTTGGCCATGGCGTTGCTCCTAACGCGGTACTCCGATCACTGCGGCTTGATGCCGGCCGCCTTGAGGACGCGGGCCGTGTCCTCGACCTCGGCGCGGATGAACTGCGTGAACTCCGCGGACGACATGCTCATCGGCAGGGTGCCGAGGCTGACCAGCCGGTCGCTGAGGTCGGGGCTCGCGAGCGCGCGGTTCACGTCCTTGTTGATCTTGTCGACGACGTCGGCGGGCATGCCGGGCGGGCCCCACAGGCCGATCCAGAGCGTGTAGTCGAACTTCGGCACGCCGGACTCCGCGATCGTGGGCACGTTCGGCAGCAGGCTCGAGCGCTTCGCGCTCGACACGGCAAGCGCCACGGCCCGGCCGCCCTTGATGTGCGGCAACGCGGCATTGATCGGCGCGAAATAGCAGCACACGCGCCCGGCGATGGTGTCGGCGATCGCCTCCGGTGTGCCCTTGTAGGGCACGTGCGTCACGTCGATCCCGGCCATGAGCTTCAGCTTCTCCAGGTTGAAGTGCGTGCCGCTGCCGATGCCCGCGGAGGAGAAGTTCAGCTGGCCCGGCTTCGCCTTGGCCGCGGCAATGAAATCCGCGAACGTCTTCATGCCCGAGTCGGCGCCGACGAAGAGCACGTTGGGCCCCCCGGCGAGCGGCGCGAGGTTGGTGAAGTCCTTGAGCGTGTCGTACGGCAGGTTCGCGTAGATCCCCGGGTTCGCCACGTGCGCCGACGAGTTGGCGAGCAGCGTGTAGCCGTCGGGCGCCGACTTCACCACCACCGCCGAGCCGATGCTCCCACCCGCGCCGACGCGGTTCTCCGCGACCACCGGCTGGCCCCAGAACTCCTGGAGCTTCGCCGCCACCGCGCGGCCGACGATGTCGGTCGAGCTGCCCGGCGTGAACGCGATGACCAGCCGCACCGGCTTCGTCGGATACGCGCTTTGCGCGAACGCCGCGCCCGCGGCGAGGAACGCCGCGCAGCCCGCGGCGAGCAGCCTAAGACAACCCATCTCCGACCTCCACTCTCTCTGGTTGAAGTTCGATTCCCGACGCCCGCGCCTGCATCACGAGCAGCGCGGCGAAGTCCTGCTCCGTCAGGCCGTGGCCGATCATCTGTTGGATCAGGTCGCGCGTCAACGCGGCGAGCGGCATCGGCACTTCGAACCGGCGGCCCGCGTCGAGCCCGAGGTCCATGTCCTTGCGCAGGAGGTGCGGCGTGAACGTCACCTTGAGGTCGAGGTTGACGAACGCCGGCGTCTTGTACCGCGTGAAGGTCGAGCCCATCACGCTCTTGTTCAGGAAATCGAGGAACGCGTGCCGGGACATGCCCGCCTGCTGCGCGAGGATCGTGATCTCGGCGAGCGACTGGGTGACGACGCCGAGCAGCACGTTGTGGCAGATCTTGGCGATCCGGGAAAGTTCGCCGTCGCCGACGTAGCTCGAGCCCTGTCCCATCGCATCGAGCAGCGGGCGGGCGGCCTCGTAGGCCGCCTTCGGGCCGGACACGACGAACGTGAGCTTGCCGGCCTTGATCACCTTGGCGTTGCCGCTCACCGGCGCGGCGAGATACTCGATCCCGCGCGCGGCGAGGATCGCGCGGAGCTCCGCCGACCCTTCGAGCGAGATCGACGAGCATTCGATCACCATGCGCGGCTTCACCGCCGCGGAGAGCAGACCCGCGGGGCCGGCGATGACCTGCTTCACGTCGTCCCAGGTGGACACCATGCAGAACACGATGTCGCGGGCGGCGAGCTCGGCGAGCGCGCTCGCGATCTTCGCGCCGTACTTTTCGAGGGGCTCGGCTTTCGCGCGGGTGCGGTTCCAGATCAGCACGTCCGCCCCGCCCTTTGCGAGGCGCGCGGCCATCTCGTAGCCCATCCGGCCGGTGCCGATCCAGCCGAGCTTGGGGCGTTTGGCGTCGGTCATCGCCGCCGTCAGTAAGGATTCGCGATCGGCAGCTCGTTCGCCGGATAGAGCGTGATGATCTTCGCGCCGGTCGGCGTGAGCACCACCTCCTCCTCGATGCGCGCCGCCGAGACGCCGTCGGTCGCGGGGCAGAACGTCTCGACCGCGAAGACCATCCCCGCCTTCAGCTCGTAGGGATCCTTGAACGAGTTGAGCCGCGAGACGAGCGGCCGCTCGTGCAGCCCCACCCCGAGCCCGTGACAGAAGTTCAACCCGAAAGCGGCCATTTCGGTCTCGAAGCCGATCTCCGCGGACTTCGGGAACATCTGCGCCACCTTGTCCGTGCTCACCCCGGGTTTCAGCATCTCGATCGCATCGTCCATCCACTGCCGCGCGCGCTTGTAGGCGTCGATCTGCGGGTTGGTCGCCTTCCCGACCGCGAACGTGCGGTAATAGCAGGTCCGGTAGCCCATGAAGGAATGCATCACGTCGAAGTACGCCTGGTCGCCGGGGCGGATGATGCGGTCGGTGAAATTGTGCGGGTGCGGGCTGCAGCGCTCGCCGGCGATCGCGTTGACCGCCTCCACGCAGTCAGACCCGAGCTCGTACAGCCGCTTGGCCGCAAGCGCGACGATCTGGCTCTCCTTGACCCCGGGCTTCAGCGCCTCGGCGATGTCCTGGTAGACGCCGTCGACCATCGCCGCGGCGATGTTGAGCAGCGTGATCTCGTCGTGGCTCTTCACCTCGCGCGCGTCCATCATCATCTGCTGGCCGTCGCGGACGTCGATCCCTTCCTTCTGCAGGGCGAAGAGCATCGGCGGCTCGCACAGGTCGAGACCGAGCGGCATCTTCGCCACGCCCTCCTGGACCAGGATGTCCTTGATCTCCTTCGCGGCGAGCTCGAACAGGCCGACCTTGGGCGATATCGCGCCGCGCATGCCCGGGTTGCCCGCGCGGCAATGGTCTTCCAGGAGCCACGGGCAGTGGAGCTTGTGGTGACGGGCGGCCGACCCGAAGTCCCACACGTAGGGCTCGCCGTTTCCCGTGAGCAGCGTGTAGCGGATGAGCTTGTCGCGAGCCCACTCGCCGATCACCGTGCTCGAGATGTAGCGGATGTTGTGCTGGTCGAAGCAGAGGACCGCGCCGAGCTCGGCCTTCGCCAGCGCGGCGCGGGTGCGCGCGAGCCGGTAGTCGTGCAGCCGGCGGAAGTTGACGCGCTCCTCGAAGTCGACCTGGGTCTGGCCGGGCGCCTGGAGCGGTCGGTCCCACCGGTGGTACGGGTTGACGTCGTCCGGACGGACGACCGTCGGTTCCTTGAGCGACTTCGTCATGTTGTGCCCCGCGTCGGCTAATCCACCTTGGCGCCGGAGTCCTTCACCGCCTTCGCCCACTTGGGGATTTCCTCGCGGACGAAGGTCGCGAACTCCGCCGGTGAGTTCCGGCGCGACTCGAAACCGAGCTGGCCGAGCTTCTCGCGCACGTCGGGGAGCTCCAGCACGCGGTTCACCTCGGCGTTGAGCCGGTTGACCGTATCGGCCGGCGTCCCGGCCGGAACGAAAAATCCGATCCAGGTCAGGTCGTCGAAGCCGCTGAAGCCCTGCTCGTTCACGGTCGGCACGTCCGGCAGCGCCGGCGACCGCTGCGCGCTCGTGACCGCGATCGGCCGCAGCTTCCCGGACTTCACGTGCGGCACCGCGGGCGGCATGGAGGTGCTCGAGATCTGCGTCTGCCCGGCGACCGCGGCGCCGGCCGCCTGGGCCGGCTGGTACGGGACGTGGGTGATGTCGATCTTGGCGGCAGTCTTGATCCGCTCGACGGACAGATGGGTGGTCGTGCCGATGCCGGACGAGGCGTAGGCGAGCGGCTGCTTGCGGGCGAGCTCGACCAGTTCCTGCAGGTTCTTCACCGGCACCGACGGATTCACGGTGATGAGGTTCGGCGTGGTCGGTCCGAGGGCCACCGGTACGAAGTCCTTCATCGGATCGTAGCCGGGGTTCGCGTACAGGCTCGGGTTCACCGTGTAGGCGACGCTGATGATGAGGACCGTGTAGCCGTCGGGCTGGGCGCGCTTCACGAGCTGCGCCGCGATGTTCCCGCCGGCGCCGGGCCGGTTCTCGACCACGAACGTCTGCCCGAGCACCTCCGTGAGCTTCTGCGCCATCAGGCGCCCGACGATGTCGGTGGAGCTGCCCGGGCCGAAGGCCACCACGAACTGCACCGGCCGCTGTTTCGGCCACTCCTGGGCGGACCCCGCTGCGGACCAGCCGAGAGCCGCGGCCGCGCCGATGCCCAGAATCGCGGTAACGATTGTTTTCACTCGCGCCTCCTCAGCGCGTTTTGGAACGGTGAACGGTAGCACAACCGGCCGCCTCTTTGACACGCCGCAACCGCCCGGCGATCATGCCGGCTCTTCGACAATGAGGAGTGGCCCGAATGCGAATCGCGTCCTTCGAAGCCGACGGCTCGCCGCGGCTCGGCGTCGTGAGCGGCGACGCGGTGGTGGATCTCGCGCAGGCCGCGCCCGAGCTGCCCCGCGACCTCCTGGCCCTCATCAAGCGCGACGGCGGGCTCACCGCGGCCGCGGCGGCCGCGAAGAACGCGCCCAAGACCGCGGCCCGGCCGTTCGACGGCCTGAAGTTCCTGCCCCCGATCGCCAACCCCGGGAAGATTCCGTGCCTCGGCCTGAACTACGCCGACCACGCGGCCGAAGGCGGCCACCAGAAGCCGACCTATCCGAGCCTCTTCATGCGTTGCAGCACGAGCCTCGTGGCCCATGGCGCGCCGATCGTGCGGCCGCAGTGCTCGGTCCAGCTCGACTTCGAGGCCGAGCTCGCGGTCATCATCGGCTGCCGCGGCCGGCACGTGCGCGAAGCGGACGCGCTCGCGTACGTCGCCGGCTACGCGTGCTTCAACGACGCGTCGGTCCGCGACTACCAGCGCAAGACCACGCAGTGGACGATGGGCAAGAACTTCGACGCGACCGGCGCGTTCGGGCCGTGGTTCGTGTCCGCCGACGAGCTGCCCCCGGGGGCCGCCGGGCTCGCGATCCGCTCGCGGCTGAACGGCGAGGTGATGCAGAACGCGAACACGAGCGACATGCTGTTCCCGGTCGCCGAGACGATCGCGATCCTGAGCGAGGGGATGACGCTCGAGCCCGGGGACGTGATCGCGACCGGCACGCCCGCCGGCGTCGGCCACGCGCGCAAGCCCCCCGTCTGGATGAAGCACGGCGACGTCATCGAGGTCGAGATCGAGGCCGTCGGCGTCCTGCGGAACCCGATCCGGGACGAGGCCTAGGGCGAATCTCACAGCCGCTGGCGCACCGCCGGAACATGCCGCGCTGGGCGGGCCGCCAGTTCCACAACCAGCCGGTGGCGAGCCACACCCACGGGTTCCTCGTGGATCTGTGGGACGAGGTCCGCCGCGACACCGGCGGCGCCCTGGCGATCGAAGTGCACGCCGAGAACGGCGGCATCGCCGGGTCGGACCCGGCCGCGCTGCGGCTGCTCGTCGAGGGCGGGCTCGAGTTCATGACGCTCATGGGCGGCCTCATCGGGCAGGTCGTGCCGGTGGCCGAGATCCAGGGCGTGCCGTTCGCGTTCGCGAGCCACGCGCAGGTCCACGCCGCGATGCAGGGCGACCTCGGCGAGCATCTCCGCAAGGAGATGGCCGCGAAGGGAATCCACGGCTTCCGCTACGGCGTCCTCGAGAACGGTTTCCGCCACGTCGTCTCGGTCCACCGGCCGGTGCGCACGGTGGACGACCTCGCCGGCTACCGGATGCGGATTCCCGCCGGCCGGATGTTCGACGACCTCTTCCGCGCGCTCGGCGCCGAGCCGGTGGTCGTCAACATCCGCGAGCTCTACGCCGCGCTGCAGGAGGGTCGAGTCGACGGGCAGGAGAACCCGCTCGCGATCATCGAGGTGAACCGCCTGTACGAAGTGTCGAAGTACGTGAGCCTGACCGGGCACATGTGGTCGGGGTTCAACCTGATCGCAAACCTCGCGTTCTGGGAGCGGCTTCCGGCCGACGTGCAGGAGACCGTAGACCGCAGCGTGGCGAAGCACGCCGCGCGGCAGCGAGCGTACACTGAGCAATTCAACCGGAGCCTCGAGGCGAAGCTCGCGACCGAGCGCGGAATGGTCTTCAACCGCGCCGATGCGGCGAGCTTCCGGAAGGCGCTGTCGGCGGACTTCTACCGCCGCTGGCGACGCGAGTTCGGAAACGCGGCCTGGAGCCTGCTCGAGGCGTCGGCCGGGAAGCTTTCTTGACGCGCACTAGCGGCACGCCGGCGCCGATGCCGGCACTTCAGAGGAGGAGAACACCATGAGCAAACGCATTCCCGGATGGGTCGGCGCGATCGTTGCGGCCCTGGCCCTCGGCCATAGCGCCGCCGCCGGCGCGCAGAATCTGCCGACGCTCGACTTCGTCATCGTCGACAACCTCGGCCACCTGCCGATGATGGTCGGCGTCGAGAAAGGCCTGTTCAAGCAGCACGGCGTCGACGTCCGGCTGAAGATCGTCAAGTCGGGCACCGAGATCGTGAACGCCCTCAAGAAGAACGAGGTCCAGGGCGGCAACATGAGCGTGACGACGTTCATCAAGGGCCGCCAGGGCGGCGAGCCGGTCACGGTGTTCGCGCTGGCGATGAACGACGCCACCCGCGCCAACGCCGACGATCCGCTGGCGATCATCGCCCGCAAGGACTCGGGGATCAAGCCCGGCGATCTCAAGACGCTGAAGGGGAAGAAGGTCGGCGTGTGGTTCGAGCAGACGCCCGACGAGTACCTGAAGATCGCGCTCGACAAGGCCGGCCTCAAGAAGGGCGAGGTCGAGCTCGTCAACATCACGAGCAATCCGGCGCTCGTCCCCAACCTCGCCGAAGCCAAGGTCGACGCGGTCGTGTCGCTCGAGCCGTGGAACACGCTGATTCTCGACAAGGTCCCCGGCTCGTACCTCGTGCAGCGCGGCGGCGGCTACATGTCCTACATGATGGTCTCGACCTTCCAGGACAGCCTGCTGAAGAGCAATCCCGACCTCGCCAGGAAGTTCGCCGAGGGCCTGGCCGCGGCGTCCTACGCCACGCGGCAGAACCGCGACGAGGCGATCGAGATCTTCGCCAAGGTCGTGCCGGGGGTGGACGTGGCAACCGCCAAGAAGGCGGTGCGGCACATCAGCTACGACCCCCGCATCTCCGCCGCGAGCCTGAGCGCCTTCGACGCCGCGCAGGACGCGCTGATCCGGCTCGGCTCGAGCAGCGCCGACAAGAAGCTCGATCTGAAGCAGGTCGTCGCGGTCTCGTACATGCGGGACGTCGAGAAGTCGCACCCGCAGTACTTCAAGGACCTCAAGAAGGTGAACTAGCTGCGCCTGCCGCTCCGGCGCGGCCGCGCCGGAGCGGGCCCGCGGGGCATCCCCGGTCAGTAGAACGCGTCCTGCCCGGGCGTGTAGGCCGGCTGAGTCTGCACCGGGTTGCGGTTCACGAGCGGCCGCCCGTGCAGCGGATGGGTCAGGCTACGCACCTCGTGCTCGAGCGTGAAGAGCGGCTTGCCCGAATCGGGATCGACCAGCTCCTTGAACCGGTACTGCCACTGGTCGCTCTCCTCGAACACGAGCCCGCGGCGCGCGAGCTCGGCGTGCGGGCCGGCGAAGTTCGCGATGTAGATCGCGATGTGGTGACCGTCGTAGTCGGGCAGCGCACCGTCGGCCTCGCGGTAGACGAGCTCCTGCAGCGGCCCGACGCGGACGTGCGCGGCCTCGCCGCTCGCGTCGCGTTCGACGCGCGCCGGCGCCAGCATGATCCGCTCGTAGAAGCGCACGATGCCCGCCGCCGTGCCGCGCGGCACGTTCAGCTCGACGTACGGGAAGCCGAGCTTCATCCGACCGAAGCGCGCCTGCGGCGCATGGATCCGGAAGCGGTTGCCCCACGGGCAGACGGCTTCGACGTGGTCGTCCCGGCGCGCGAACTCGAAGTGCGTGCCGTCGAGCTTGGGCTTCACGCTCTCCAGGCGCTTGGCGAGCGCGTCGAGGTCGGGCTGCACGATCCCCACCACGCCGCGCAGCCGCTGCGGCTTGCCGGTCGGCATGTGGAACTGCTGGCGGCCGCAGTTGAACCACATGTTCACGTCGATGACGTGCAGATAGGGGTCGCGGGTCAACCCCAGGCCCCCGGCGTAGAACAGCGCCGCGATGCGCTGGTCGTCCTGCTTGAGGTTCACGTGCTCGAGCAGCACGATGTTGCCGACGCTCTCGGCCGCGCGGTCGAAGGTCTTCCGGTCCGGTGCGTTCATCTTCTCGGGTGCGTTCATGATGCCAGTGTCCTCATTCCATCGTGATGCCGGCGCGCTTGACGACCTCATCCATGCGCTTGAGGCCCGCCGCAGTCCACTGCGTCACCTGCTCCGGCGGTGAGCCGATCGGCTCGAGCCCGATCGCGATCAGCTTCTCCCGCACGCCGGGGTCGTTCACCGCCTTGACCGTCTCGGCGTGCAGCCGGTCCACGATCGGCTTGGGCGTGCCCACGGGCACGCTGATCGCGGCCCACGTGAACCACTCGAACCCCGGGACGCCGGCCTCCGCCATCGTCGGGACGTCGGGCAGCAGCGACGAGCGCTTCGGACTCGGCACGGCGAGCGCACGGACCTTCCCGGACTTGATGTGCGGCAGCAGGATCGACACGGCGCCGAAATGCACCTGCACCTGCCCCGGGATCACGTCGAGTGCCGCCTGGGTCGCGCCGCGGTAGGGGATGTGCACGAGGTAGGTGCCGGTGGCCGCCTTGAACGCCTCCATCGCGAAGTGCTGCGGGCTGCCGACGCCGCCCGAGGAGTAGTCGAGCTTGCCCGGGCGGCTCTTCGCCAGCGCGACGAACTCGCCGACGCTCTTCGCCGGCACGTCGTTGTTCACCACCATCACCCAGTGGATCCCGGCGACGATGCTCACCGGCACGAAGTCCTTGACCGGATCGTAGGGCACCTTCCGGAGGTTCGGGATCATCGTGAGGATGCTGTCGTTCAGCACGCCGAGGGTGTAGCCGTCCGGCGCCGCGCGCTTCACCCGCTCGGCGCCGATCATCCCCGCGGCCCCGGGCTGGTTCTCGACGACGATCTGCCGGCCCATGTTGTGGGACATCCGCTCGGTCACGATGCGCATCATGGCGTCGACCGCGCTGCCCGCCTGCAAGGGCATCAGCATCTGGATCGGTTTGGCCGGATAGTCCTGCGCTGCGGCCGGGACCGCCGCCGCGAGCAACGCTACCGCGAGCAAGTTGCGAATCATGGTCTGCCTCCTCCGTTGTCGGTCCGCGGTCAGGCGGCGAGCGCCGTGATGCCGAGCTCGCCCGCGACCTTGTCGAGCGCCGCCTTGAGCGGCGGCGGGATCGGCACGCCCGCCGCGTACCGCGCCGAGTACTTCTCGCTGCTCCGCTCGCCCGGGACGGTGATCCGCTCGACGCCCGGCAGGCGCTCCGAGTTACGGAGATCGTGCACCACGCGGTCGACGCGCCGCCGGAACTCGGTCGGGTCGCCGAACGCGGCGGGGTCGATCGCGACGATCGCGTGGCCGGTGTTGGTGACCGACGAATCGTCGGCGTTGAAGTCGATCACGTCGCGGCCCATCGCGGCGCCGTTCAGGGAACCGGCGAGGAGCCCGAGGACGAGCGCGAGGCCGTAGCCCTTGTAGCCGGCTTCCATCCCGCCGAGCGCGAGCAGCAGGCCGTCGTTCGCACGCTTCGCGTCGGTGAGCGGGCGGCCCTCGCGGTCGATCATCCAGCCCTCGGGCATCGGCTTGCCAGCTTGCGCGTAGGTCTTGATCTTGCCGAACGCCGCCACCGTCGTCGCCATGTCGAGCACGACCATCGGCTCGTCGAGCGTGGGGATGGCGACCGCAATCGGGTTGGTCGAGAGCAGCAGCTCGAGCCCGCCCCAGGGCGCGAGGTGGTTCGCGTTGCCGACGCAGAAGTAGAGTCCGCACATCCCGGCGGCGGCGGCCATGCGCGCGTAGAGCAGCGCCGGGCCCGCATGGTTGCTCATCCGGACGCCGACCCAGGCGACGCCGCTCGCGCGCGCCTTCTCGACCGCGGTGCGCGTCGCGAAGCGCATCACGAGATGCCCCATGCCGTTGTCGCCGTCGACGAGCGCCATCCCGGGTCGCTCGCGCACGACGCGGAGGTTCGGTTTCAGGTTGACGCCGCCCGCGCGGATGCGACGGACGTAATGCGGGACGCGGAACACGCCGTGGCCGTCGGCGCCGTAGAGATCCGCGTCGGCCATCAGCTCGGCCACGAGTCGCGCGTCGGTGTCCGGCATGCCGACGGCGACGAAGGCCTCGGCGATGAAGCGGCGGAGACCTTCGGCGAGGACGGTGGTGGTCATGGCGGGGAGCGGGGCCGGCCGCAGAATCTAACGCGGGCGCGCTCCCAGGTAAAGCAAGGCACGACGAGCCCCGTTTCGGCTACGTGCCTTGCGTCGTCTGCACCCTAGCATCGGCGGTTCAATCGGGCTTGATGCCGCCGCGCTCCACCACCTTCGTCCAGCGGTCGACCTCGGTCCGCATGAACTGACCGAACTCGTCGGGCGTGCTGGCGACGACGTCGAACCCGATCTGCGTCAGGCGCTCGCGAACGTCGGGGGAGCGCAGTGCGCGGACCGCGGCGTCGTTCAGCTTCGCGACGGTCTCGCGCGGGGTCTTGGCCGGCGCCGCCGCCGCCTGCCAGGAGGTCACGATCAGGTCGGGATAGCCCGCCTCCGCCATGGTGGGCACGTCGGGGAGCTGCGCCACGCGCGATCGCGCCGTCACGGCGAGCGCCCTGACCCGGCCCGCCTTGAGCTGGGTGGCGACGGTGCCGAGGTTCTGGAACGAGGCGTCGACCTGCCCGCCGAGCAGATCGGTGACCACCGCCGCGCCACCCTTGTACGGGACGTGGATCGCGGCGGTGTTCGTCAGCTGCTTGAAGAGCTCCAGGGTCAGGTGATCCGACGATCCGGTGCCGCTCGAGCCGAACGAGATCTTGCCCGGGTTCTTCCGCGAGTAGTCGAGGAGCTCCGCCATCGTCTTCGCCGGGAAGTCGAGCTTCGTGACGAGCACGTTCGGCGTGGTGACGGCGAGCGTGATCGGGGCGAAGTCGCGCACCGGGTGGTAGCGCAGCTCCTTGAACAGGGCGGCGTTGATCGAGAACACCCCGATCGAGCCGACGAGGATGGTGTAGCCGTCCGGCTCGGACCTCGCGACGAGCTCCGCGGCGATCGCCCCGTTCGCCCCCGGCCGGTTCTCGACGACCGCGGGCTGGCCGAGGAACTCCTGGAACTTCGAGCCGATCGCGCGGCCGACGGTGTCCGACGGCCCGCCCGGAACGAACGGGATGACGATCTTGATGGGCTTCGTGGGGTACGCCTGGGCGTGGGCGCCGCTCGCCAGCACCGCGGCGAGCAGGGCCGCGGCGAGCAGGGCGGCGGCAGGAACCATCGACCTCATCGTTTTCTCCATTTGACGAGCGTACGGAGTTTAATCGTTTCGTGACGCGCCTGGCACTACAAGGTCTGGTGATCCGGCGCAACGAGCGCGCCGAATCAGTCGCCTCTTGGACGTAGAATTGCGATCGCCATGGAGAACCGCCGCAAACGCCCCGAAGACCTCCGCAGCCATCGCTGGTACGGCGTGAAGGACCTGCGCTCGTTCGGCCACCGCTCGCGCACCGCGCAGATGGGCTTCGATCGCTCGGACTACGCCGGGAAGCCGGTCATCGCGATCGTCAACACCTGGAGCGACATCAACCCCTGCCACACCCACTTCAGGCAGCGGGTCGAGGAAGTGAAGCGCGGCGTCTGGCAGGCCGGCGGGTTTCCGGTCGAGATGCCCGCGCTCTCGCTCTCCGAGCCGTTCCAGAAGCCGACCACGATGATGTACCGGAACTTCCTGGCGATGGAGACCGAGGAGCTGCTGCGCTCCTACCCGGCCGATGGCGCGGTGCTGATGGGCGGGTGCGACAAGACGACGCCCGCGCTCATCATGGGCGCGACGTCGGCGAACCTGCCGGCGATCTTCATGCCCGCCGGACCGATGCTGCGCGGCAACTGGGGCGGCGCGACGCTCGGATCGGGTTCGGACTCCTGGAAGTACTGGGCCGAGCTCCGCGCCGGCAACATCACCGACGCCGACTGGGAGGCCATCGAGCAGGGCATCGCGCGCTCGCCCGGGCACTGCATGACGATGGGGACCGCCTCCACCATGACGAGCGCCGCGGAGGCGCTGGGCTTGACGCTGCCCGGCGCGGCGTCGATCCCCGCCCCGGACGCGCGTCACGCGGCGATGGCGACGCTCACCGGCAAGCGCATCGTCGAGATGGTGTGGGAGGACCTGAAGCCCTCCGACATCCTCAGCGATGCGTCCTTCCGCAACGCGGTGACGACGGTGCTGGCGCTCGGCGGGTCGACCAACGCGATCGTCCATCTGATCGCGATGGCGCGCCGCGCGGGCGCAAGTCTCGACCTCGACGCGTTCGACCGGCTCGCCCGCAAGGTGCCGCTCCTCGCGGACATCCGCCCGTCGGGCAAGTACCTGATGGAGGACTTCTACTACGCCGGGGGCTTGCGGGCGCTGCTCAACAACCTGGGCGATCGCCTCGAGCGCGGGGCGCGCACCGTGAGCGGCAAGACCCTCGGCGAGGACGTCGCCGGCGCGAAGGTATTCAACGACGACGTGATCCGCGCGGTCGACCGGGCGCTCGTCGCGTCCGACAGCCTCGCCGTGCTGCGCGGCAACCTCGCGCCGGACGGGGCGGTGATCAAGCCCCCGGCCGCCGAGCCGCGTCTGCACCGGCATTCGGGCAAGGCGATCGTGTTCGCCGACTACAACGACATGGCGGCGCGGATCGACGCTCCCGATCTACCGGTGGACGAGAACTCGGTGCTCGTCCTCAAGCACGCCGGCCCGCTGGGCGGCCCGGGCATGCCGGAATGGGGCCAGCTGCCGATCCCGAAGAAGCTGCTGCAGCAAGGCGTGCGCGACATGCTGCGCATCTCGGACGCGCGCATGAGCGGCACGAGCTACGGCGCGTGCGTGCTGCACGTCGCACCCGAGTCGTTTGTCGGTGGCCCGCTCGCCCTGGTGCGGGACGGCGACGTGATCGAGCTCGACGTTCCGGGCCGCAAGCTCACGCTCAAGGTGAGCGA
>Ga0209853_1000232_pt1 | contig 15467 bp, 12 predicted proteins | sample GWRWS1_30_40_FD_187224 | JGI IMG/M metagenome (GOLD analysis project Ga0209853, IMG submission 187224) | Riverbed sediment microbial communities from areas with vegetation nearby in Columbia River, Washington, USA - GW-RW S1_30_40 (SPAdes)... | ecosystem: Environmental > Aquatic > Freshwater >...
GAGCCAGGTCCGGATCGGACGAGGCGTCGGGCGGCTCGGCCCGCACCGGACCCGGCCACAGCAGGTAAAGGTCTTGCTCAAGCCCGAGGGCGCTCCGGGTCGGCGGGATCGCCAGGCTCCAGAGGACGTCGACCCTGACGGAGCCGAGCGCCGGGGTCACGGCGGCCTGGACGAAGAGCGGGCCGATCTCGAAGCTGGGGTTCGGTCGCGTCGCGAAGAAGACCTGAGCCCGGGCCGCGGTCGGGACGGAGACCAGCAGCAGCCCGACCAGCACCAGCGGTCGCCCGATACTCACCACGCGGCGATCATGACACCGGCCCCGCTCGCCGCACAAGATCACTATCCCGGCGTGCGGGCTGGTGTGAGCCGAGAGTCGAGCGGATCCCGAGGAACGCGAGCTTGTGCTCCGCGCCGCTCCCGCGGAGCGAAACGTGCTCGAGCCGCTCAGCTAGGAGTGCATTTGAGCTGCACGAGATCGGCCTCGTCGAGCTTGCCGCGGCAGGGGAATGTTTCCACGGCGAAGGGCGACGACTTTCTCGGCGAGGCGCGGCCGGCCAAGGGGATCCGGATCGGCTACCGCCCGCAGGAGCCGCGCCTTGAGCCGTTGACTCCTGGCTGTCGGCTGTGTACATTGTACACATGAAGAAGGTGACGGCGTCCGAAGCCCGGAAGCACTGGTTTCGCCTTCTCGACGAAGCGGCTCACGGTGAGGTGATCGTGGTCCAGCGCCAAGGCCGCCGTCTCGTCCTCCGTCGCGAGGAGTTGAGCGACGCCGAGGATACGACGCGACCCCCGGAGTACCGTCGCCTCCTGCGCGTGCCGGAGGCCGACAAGGCAGATCGGTGGTCCTGGGAGTGGCGAGGTTCTCACCGTGGCCTCGTTCCGCGGGGCGCTCCCTCGCGGTGACGCTGCTCCTCGATACCCACTTTCTGATCTGGCTCGTCCTCCGATCGAAACGGCTTTCGGAGTTTCCCTGGATCGACGGGTATCGACCCTGGGGGGTGTCGCCGGTGTCCTTCCTCGAGATCCAGTTCCTGGCCGAGATCGGGCGGCTCTCCGTCCGGAATCCCGAGTTCGTGAACGCCGTGATGGACGACTCCAGATTCACGGTCGACGACGTCCCGCTGGTCACCCTCGTTCGCCATGCCCTGAAGCTGGATTGGACACGTGACCCTTTCGACCGGCTGCTCGCCGCCCACAGCTCTGCCCGCCGTGTCCCGCTCTGCACCCTGGACCGCGGCATCCGCACGCGCCATGCGCTTCTCCCCACCGAGCTCAAGCGGTCGTGAGCTGCAGGTGCCCACCGGCAGGCCGATAGCGCTTCCCGCGATGTCCTCCAGGGTTCGCAGCGCCGACGCGTGGAAGGGCGACCGGCATGACCAATCTTCCCGGTTGCTCACACCTCACTGGTTGCTCGGACGAGTTGCACCGCATTTCCAGCACTCGGTGAACTGGGATTCGCATTGCTCACCACAATTCGGGCAAGGCCACGGCGCACTGATCTGCTCTGGAGGACCATGGCGGCTCGCGTAGCGCGCGACCAGCGCCATAGCCGTCTCAAGCTGGTGATCGTTCGCGAGCCAAACCGAGGGGAGAGTTTCTGATGTGACGGGAGCTTCTCCTCGCGCCCCGAAGAGCGTTTCGCCACGGACTTCTGCGGCGATACCTTCTGCTTCAAGAAGGCCCTTCAGGAAGTGCGCTTCAGTTGGATGCTGAGCGATGAATGCTTGCCTCATGATGCACCTCCTAGGGCAACCTAAGGCTGGCGCTCAGCGGCCGGCGTAGGTCCGCTGAAGCGCCCTGATAGACAGGATAGCTTCAATTTGCCGAACTCTGGCAGTGAAGGCCACTCGGGCAATCGTCCACAGGCAGGGAGCCATCGCAGGCGCGCATCGCGGGGTGGCGACACTGGCTACGCGCGCGCACCGCCCCGGCTGTTGGAGGCTTCGAAACACGAGGATGTGGCCCGCCCAGGCTACCAGGACCATCATCGCTGGCAGCCAGACGAAGGGCGGATACGTCACCCACGTGTTTGCCGGGCAGGACCGTCTCCCGGGCGCCTGGACGGCGCACGGCTGCCAACCTTCGGTCTGGCGAGGAACGAATTTTGTCACCCGGGAGGCTCCGCGTCCCGCCTGCCCCGAGGCCAACCCCTGATGGCCCCAGCCATTTTGTGCGGATCGCGGCGCTTGGCATGACCTTGCATGGGGACATTCGGGATGCCAGAGCTTCGGCCCCGCGCGCTGGTGATCGACAAAGAGCCGAGCGTCCGAGCGCTCGTGTGCGAGCTCCTCGCCCGATTGGGTTTCGAGGCGGAGAGCGCTGCCGACGGGTCATCCGGGTTGGCCCGCATGGCACGCCGGGCCTACGACCTGGTCGTGACCGAGGCCTGGGACGTGGTGGACGCCCTGCGGCGCCGTGCGGCGGCGATGCCGGTCATCCTGATCAGCGGGTGGGCCACCGCCGCCGATGCGGCGCGGGCACGGAGCCACGGCGTCAGGCTCCTGTGTAAGCCCTTCGCGTCCGAGGAGCTTGCGCAGGCCGTGGCCGAGGCCGTGAGGCGTGAGCCAGGTGGGACCCGATGAACCTTCAAAGCCTGTGTTCGATGCCTTCCGTGGTGTTGGCCCTCATCGTCCGCGTCACCCTCGCGACTCGCGCCGAGGACCGGTTGACCCTCCCTCTTAGGGGACGATGCGGCGTAGGCGCGACGCCGATCTACTCTGGGTGCACACACCGAAAGCAGCCCGGAGTCCCCTGGAGGGCCTGCCTCGCGAGAGGGCAGGGGCCGTGAGGGGCCGTTCAGTGTCTAACCCAAAGAGAGGGGGATAGGGGAGCCCGTCAGGGAGCGTTCTGGCACCCTGTTCCAGGCCGAGAGGGTGACACCCGGCTGGCTCTAGGGTGAAGGCGGCCGGCGCTCGTCACTCTTCCGCACGACGAGTCCCCATCGGGCGACAAACGGCACGCCCGGAGGTTCTCGGCCGCTCTCCCCACCCGGCTCATGCCATCTGTCCGGTCTGGAGGAGCTCGTACGTGACGAGCCCGGTGTCCGGGGGCGACTTACTGATCATGGTGATCATGGTCGCGATCTCGCTGCGATGGTGGGTCGCATGGTTGGCGACGTGGTGGAGGAGAGGCCCCAGCGCCACGCGAAAGGCCGTGCCCTCCGTGTTCCTGTACTCGATCCCGCGCTCGAGGTCGGCCGGGCTTAGCGCTTCGACGAAGACCTTCTGCGCCTGCTCCACCTCGTCCCAGGCCGGGCGCACGCTGGCGAGCGTGGAGAACTCCGCCCCCGGCAATCGCGTGGGGGAGGTTCCCTTCCAGCGCGCCAGCCAGATCCAGTCGGCGCCGTAGAGGTGGCCGAACATTCGCGTGAGCGTGGGGAAGCTGAACTGACCGCCGACCGCGCGCGAGGCCGCCTCCTCTCCCAGCCCCGTTGCGACGTCGAAGAGGCGGCGGTTCGCCCAGCGGTGATAGTCGTAGAGGCCGCGAACCAGCTCCAGGCTCATCTCGTCCTCCCGTCTTTCCGGCGAATCTGCTTCCGGACTACGGTCCGCCGAGCACTATGCGGCGGAAGGCTTCGCCGGCGGTCGAGCCCGCGGAGCCGAGGCCGAATAAAGCACCGTTCCGGGCAGCCGTCAAGGTTCTCCTGGTGCGCTCGGTGGGGCCCAGGTCGGGAGCGGAACCCCCGGGGGGCGGCGTCCGCCACAGCCACAGAGTCACCAGAGTCGCCTGGGGCGCGGGCTACTTCGTCGAGCCAGATCGGCGACGGTCACAGTGCGTGGCTCGGAGGCGAGCCATGGCCCTGATCTAACCGCCTTCACGGGCGTGCGGTCGCGAGCAGGGTGTCCCAGTACAGCAGCTCGTAGTGCTGGAGCAGTTGGGCAGCCTCACCGATCACGGTCGGCGTCACGCCCCGATCGAGCCCAGCCTGGATGACGGCCAGAGCGGCCTCCTCAAACCCCGGCGCGTCGCCGGCGAAGAGATCGAAGAAGGCCACGTCCGTGTCGGTCATGCCATAGTGCGCGCGGAGTCCTCGCGCGAGTGCTGCGCAGTTCCGCCCCCACGCAGGCAGGTTCACCAGGAAAGCTGCCGCAAACTCCGCGTCCGATCCGTACAGCGCCAGCCACGCGACGAAATGGGTGTAGGCCAGAGCCCCCGGGAAGGGTTCGACCGCCGTCAGGGCTGTCGGGCTGAGACCGAGGGCGCGGGCAAAGGCGTCTAGGTGTCGAAGGGCCGTGCTCTCGGTCGCCAGAGCGGACGTGAAGAAGGGGCCACTCGGCGTGTCGCCGTAGCGATGGACGAGCAGCGCGACGCTCCGCAGGTCGCCGCTGATGATCCGCTGCTGCTGGCCTGCGAAGACGGCGAGGTACTCGCGTGGGAGCCCCCCGCTCTCGATCTGGGCCACGTAGGGATGCGCGAACAGCCGCTGTTCGACCGGTGCGAGGTTTCGACGGAGTGCCGCGATGATCTCGTGCGCGTTCGCCATGGCGTGACCCCTAGGACCGTAGGCTCGCGCGCACCGGCGTGTCAAGGGGCGTGCAGACCCGCGCGAGTCGCGCGCCGCGCGAAGGGCGGTGGTAAAGCGCCGCCTTCAGATGCGCCCAAGTACGCTGGAATGAGCCCGTCGTGGGTTCCTGCCTTACTGGATCATCTGGACGGAGACGTACTCGCTGTCGGGTGCAGCGCAGGCTGGTGCGGGTGAACTCGATCCAGTTTCCCGATCGTGGCCGGCGGGCCGGTCTACACTCCTGCCTTCACGAGACGCCACACCAGCAGGTCGCCGGGGTCGCCATGACGCACCATGCCGCCGGCCACGTGCTCGGCCGGCGCGAAGCCCAGCTTCTGGAGAACGCGGTGCGACCGGACGTTGGTGACGTTGGTGTCCGCCGTGATGGAGCGCACGCCAGACTGACGCAGCGCCCAGGCCACGAGCGCGCCAACGGCTTCGGTCGCATAGCCGCGATCCCAAAAGGCCGGCGCGAACGAAAACCCGACCGCGATGCGGCCATCGGGTCCCGGTGGGCCTTTGAAATCGACCAGACCGATGCTGACCCCCTTCGAGGTCAGCACGACTTGCCAAAAGGTCCACCACATCCAGGCGTCCGGTTCGTGCAGCATCCCATCACGCTGTTGAGATTGTAGTCGCGGAACGCACCATCCAGGGCCGGCAGCCACTCGAGGTTGTGGAAGAGGGTAACGGCCTTGCGCGGTGTCCAGCCCACGTGGTAGGCGAGCCGCGCGGCGAAGTGATCCTCGCCGTCGTGGTTGCGGAACTTCTCGTAGACCCACGCCAGGCCGGCTTCCGTGGAGAGGTTGAACGTCGGGGTCTCGTACCACTGGATCCTCTTTGACGTGCCTAGAAACATGCCCGCGACGGCACCGATTCTACCTGACCTCCTTCCGTCGCCGACGCGGCGGCGCGTCATCGCTTGCACCAGCTCCCCACGAGGTCGAGATCGAGACGTTCGGGAAACAGATGGATCCGGTCGACCCAGATTCTCGTGCCTCCGCGGGAATGCACGCGGAACTCCACGTTCTCCAGCATCTCGTCGGTCTGGAGGCTCAGCCCGACGTCCTCGTATCGACCCGCTTGCTGAAACTCGTCCCCTCTGAGGACCCGCTCGATTAGCACGCGGGTCCCGCTGTCGGCCGAGACATCGATCCTCGCGACATCGGCCGCCGCTCGCTCCCCGACCTTCATCCGGAATGACAGCGCGTACCGGCCGGGGGCGAGAGAGATGTAGGGCCCATACACGACTGCCCGCGATCGACGCCGACTGGCAAAGAAGACTGCCCGCTTGTCGCCGGCGTTGCCGTCGAACACCCGGTCCGCATACTGGACAGACAGCTGGTCATCTTCCACGAGAGAGGCGACCTGTCTTGCGATCGGACGATTTCTGGATGTGTCGTGCCCGCGCTTCATGTAGAGGAAACCATCGAAGTAAGCAACCACCCCGTACTCGGACCCGGATAACAGCGTCAGGACCGCGCACTTGTCTCTCGCCGAGTCCGACGGATACTTGGCCCCATACATGTCCAGCAAGATCACCTCCCGGTCCAGCGGGTGGTACGGATGCACGCGAACATCGAACCGCTTTGCGACATGGGAAACGACGTAGGGGTTGGCACTGACCGAGGTGTGGTGCGGAATCGAGCGGAGCATTCGCCTGATTTCCGTATCCCGGTTCGTCACCCACAGCCAGCTCTCGTCCGAGATAGTCGGGACCGGCAGACTCACCTTAAATTCCCCGACCACGCCGAAACCCAGCTTCCCGGCGGCCACGAGGCCGGCGGCGGCAATGAGCCCGGCGATCGCGTTCCGACACACTCGTCGAAGCCGGTCGCGTTTCACGAGCGCCAGAATGTTTGCCGCCCCGGGGAGGGCCGCCACGAAGAAGAATGGGAGCACGGAGGCCGAATAGTACCAGCTCAGGGTGTTGATGTGAGCCGTATTGGTCAGAAGCTTCTGCAAGGCAGACGGCGCCAGCAAAATCAAACCTGGCAGACTGAACACGGGAAGAAAGACCACGGAGAAGAACATCCACCAGGCCGCTTCCAGAATCGGTCGCTGCAGGAGGTGCGCGATGATCCGGTGAGGCTGAGCGGCAAATGTCTTGAGGATCTCGGGAAAGGTCTGACCAAAATGGGAGTAGTGCTCGAGGTAGGGATACCGTTCGACCAGGCCCGCCTGCAGCCATGGCATGAACAGACCGAACGTCAACGTGGCCCAGAGCACGCCCAGCGCGATGGTATACGTCCCGAGCGTGCGTTCCCTGACCGACAGGATGGCGAATAGCCCCATAGCCACCACGTAGAGCGCGGTGTCTTCGCGACAGAGCAGAAGGAGGCCGATACAAGTGAGGTACGGCGCGGTGCGTTTCTCGAAGAGAGAATAGAAGGCGAAGAAGATCAAGAGCGGCTCGAGAGTGTCGAGATGAAAGTCGGCGATGTTCGATTGCCACACGTAGGGCGAGATCGACCACGCGAAGGCGAACGCGAGGGCGAGATACCGATCACCGAATCGCCTCTGAACGAGCAGGTACAGGGGTAGCGCGGCTAGCGCGAGGGCGATCGACTGGACCACGAAGAGCAGCTCCGGTTCCGGCCAGACGGCAAACACTGGAAGGAGGAGAAAGAGGATGAGCGAAAAGTGATCGCCCAGATAGTTGTGGGGAAGCCACGCGAACAGACCGAGGTTGACCAGGTTTGTGTAAAAGAGCTTGCCCCGCAGCGTGGCCCACAGCATCTGCACGAACATGCCGGTGTCTTCCAGCGAGTAGAAGGCGTGGTGGCGGGCGATGCTGAGACTGGAAAGCACGACCGCCGAGGCCGTGATGACAAGCCAGAGCGGTATCACCGGCGGTTAGATTCCACCGGCCAGGGCTCGGGTCGTGTGGCCCCTCTTACTCACGCCGCGGCAGGATGTCCCGCAACGCGGCAAGCTTCGCGGCCAGAGTGCCGCGCAGATCGACGAACGATGGCGATCTCGCCATCGATAAGCCTTGCGCGATTTCCGCCTGAGCCTCCGCGAGCTGATCGGCGGCCAGGTGCGCGGTGGCGGTCACCGTTCCGTATCTTGTCCACTGGGGCATGAACGCCCCGACCGACTTCTGCAGGGCGCGGTTGAGGTACTCTAGCCCTCGCTCCCGATGGCCCAACAGCAGCAGACCGTATAACGCCCGACCTCTGGCAGCTCCGGCATCGGCGAACGGTGGCTGGCTACTGCTTCACGATGTCGAGTAGCTCCACCTCGAAGACGAGCGTCGCTCCGGGCTTGATCTTGGGTGGTGCCCCACGGTCGCCGTAGGCCAGGTCGGGCGGACACACGAGGCGGCTCTTGCCTCCGACCTTCATCAGCTGCACGCCCTCGGTCCAGCATTTGATCACGCCGTTGACCGGGAACGTGGCCGGCTCCCCCCGCTGGACGGAGCTATCGAAGACGGATCCGTCGGTGAGCGTCCCATGGTAGTGGACCTTCACGGTGTCGGTGGCCTTGGGGGAGGCGCCGGTGCCGGGCTTGACGGCGGAGATGATGAGGCCGGAGGCGGTCTTGATCGCGCCTTTCTCGGCGGCCGCCTTGTCCAGGAACGCTTGACTGGCCTTCTTCTCGACGACGGCCGCGGCCGCCATGCGAGTCCGCTGCAGCTCCTGGATCTTCGGCATGTAAGTCTGGAGGTCGACCTTCTTCTCCTTGTTCAGGACCCCATCGGCCAGGCCAGCCTTGACGAGTTCCAGCTCGGCCTCGCTGAGATTGAACCCGGCCAGGTTCCGGCTGATAGCGAGGCCGAGGGCGTAGAGGGTCTTCTGCTCGTCGCTCTTCAACTCTGGTGCGGCGGCGGTGACCGTGGCGGCGCCGGCCAGGACGATGACGATCGACCAGAGGGCGGCTTTGCGCATGAGGCTTCCTTTCTTGAGGCAGGTACTGGTTATCTGATACGTCGATCATCTCACCGGATGGCGCAAATGCCGGAATCTATTCCCGGGTACTCTAACCCTGAACGGCGATTCCTGCAGACGTGGTGGGGCGGCGGGTGGCGCCGCACGCCGCTCCCGAGCGCGCCGGCGCAGTGGGCCCCCTTCGGCCTCCTGCCGGAGCCGACGGCTCCGGCAGGGGTCGAATGGGTGACGAGCCGGCGCGCGAGCGGAGCAAGGCGGCGACAGGACCCGCCGCCCCTCGATCGCTCCGATTATTCGCCGTTCAAGATTAAGTGCCCGGCAATGCGGCGCGAAGCCGGCGGGAGTTCGGAGGTGTCGCATGCAGCTTGGCCTGTTCACCGAGTTTCAGTGTCCTGCGGGGATGAGCGAGGCGCGGGCGTTCGACGAGTCGATGGCCCAGATGCTGGTCGCCCACGGCAACCCCATCGTCCAAGAATTCCCAGCTCGGATTCATCAGGCTAGACGACGCATGGCGTCTGGTGATCCGGCAGGTCATGTACCGAAAGGACCTCGAGACACAGGGGGGCTGGGATTTCGCACGAATCACCCAAACCCCCTCACGGCTCCTTGCCCTCTCGCGTCCGGCCCCTGATGACGCCCTAGGCTTTCACCCGCCCCGCGTCCACCGGCACTGATCAGACGTGCGCGGAGCCGCGGAACGCCTCCCAGTTGGAGCGGTTTGCGGTTTTTCTTGGTCACGCTGTCAGCCGTCGACTATAGTCAGCTGGGTGTGTGTTTCTATGTGAGTCAGGAGCCGACGGCTGCCGCCCAAAGCGGTGCCGCGCTGCGCCGATCTGGGTGCATCCCTCCTTCTGGCGTCGTTGAGTCCGCGAATCAGTGGAGGGCTCGGGCCATGCGTCGGAAGCGCATCTTGACCGATGGCCTTCTCTCCATCGCCTTGGCGATGGTCCTCCTTACAAGCGTGCCGGATCCCGCACGAGCCGACGACCTTGCCGAACTGAAGACGGAGATCAGGAAGCTCCAGGATGAGAACACGCGTCTCCAGGAGCAGCTGAACCGGCAGCGCGAGGTGATCGAGCAGCTCCTCCGGAGGATCGAGGCGCCGGAGCAGCAGACCAAGACGCCTGCGCAGCCTCAGGAGGCGGCGCAGCCCAAGCCCAGGGGCGGGCACGACGCCCGACCTCCCGAGACCGAGGGCGCCAGCACCCTCTCCGAAACGCTCGCATTTGTGCCGAAGCTGGAGATCAGAGGCTTTACGGACATCACCTTCTCGACCGAGCGACGTGTCAACGCCGGGCGCGCGACTCCGAGCACCTTCTCGCTCGGACAGTACGACCTCTTCATCACCTCGAAGCTGACCGATACAGTCAGTGTCCTGAGCGAAACGGTCCTCGAGTTCGGTGAGGACAACGAGCTGGTAGTCGACCAGGAGCGGCTCGAGCTGAAGTACGCGCCGTCTGATCTGTTTAGTGTCCGCATCGGGAGAATGCACACGCCGCTCGGCTATTGGAATCACGCTTTCCACCACGGGGCGTGGCTTCAAACCACGGCCTTCAGACCGCTGCTGTACAGCTTCGAGGACGACGGCGGGATTCTTCCCGTTCATTCGGTGGGAATCCAGTTCTTCGGCCTGTGGCGGCTCCAGGCGCTTGACCTCGACTACACCCTGAGCGTGGTGAACGGGCGGGGGCGAAGGGTCACCGAGGTTCAGAACCTGCAGGACCGCAATGACGCGAAGGCCTTCACCGTGCTGCTTGGGGCGGCGCCGCAGTTTCCCCCTGGGCTCCGCTTCGGGGTGAATGCCTACCTCGACAAGATCCCGAGCGACGAGGATACGCCCGGCCGAAACGGCGAAATCGACGAACTCATCCTGGGCGGCTACGTCGTGTATCTGAACCGGAACCTCGAGCTCTTGGCCGAGGTGTCGCGTATTCACCACCGCGATCGGGTGAGCCGTCTGAGCTTCGACACGTGGGGTCTGTACGCTCAGGCAGCCTATCAACTCGGGAGGTGGAAGCCATACTATCGATTCGACTTCATCGACTTCGGCAACGGCGATCCGTATTTTGTCCCCAATGACAGCGACACTCGAAAGCACACGTTTGGGATCCGGTACGACCCCTTCACCTGGTTAGGGCTCAAGCTGGAATACAGCTTCAGCCTCTGGGGCGATGGGGAGACGCACGCCGTAAGTGGCCAGGCCGCGTTCACGTTCTAGGGACGCTCGCTTGGGATGAGACGATCACCCGTTGCGTGGTTGATGGTCATCACTGCATGGGGTTTCGCCTTCCCGTCCCCCGGTGCAGGCGATGTGGCCGTGATCGTGAATCCCCAAAACTCGGCGGTGTCCGAGCTGTCCTTCCTCGACCTGGTGAGGATCTGCGAGCAGGGGCAGCAGTACTGGAAGGCCGGCGAGAAGATTTATCTTGTGCTGCAAGATCGGGTCGGCCCTGAGCGGACGACCATTCTCACGAAGGTGTACAACAAAAGCGACGAGGAGCTGAAGCGGTTCTGGCTGGCCAAGATCTTCCGCGGTGAGATCACCGGGTTTCCCAAGACGCTCAGCTCGAACGAGTCGGTGAAACGCTTTGTTGCTCAAGTGCCGAATGCGCTCGGGTTCGTCGATGCAGGGGTCGCAGATGACACCGTCAAGGTGTTGCGCATCGACGGGAAGCTCCCAGGCGAGAAGGGGTACGCGCTGAGCCTCGTGAAGTAGGCAGTCGTGCGCACAGCGCAACCGGGATGCTGACAAGCCTGCGCCTGCAGATTCGCGCGAAGTTCCTCACCATCTGCCTGAGCCTGTCCCTGGTCCCGCTGATTGTCGTCGGCCTCATCGTGTACCAGCGAGGCGAGGAAGTCCTGCAGAGAAGCCTTGGCTCGAACTTCCACCGGCTCGCGCACGAGACGATGGCGCGGGTGGATCAACGCCTCTACGAGGCGTACCACGACACGAAGGCCCTGGCCGGGCTCGAGCTCATGCAAGAGGTGCTGACGGGTGATGTCGACGGCAAGATCTCGGCGTTCCTCCTCGGCCTGAGAAAGGACTACGGGCATTTTGCCGGGATCGATGTGCTCAACCGCAAGGGTGAAGTCGTCGCATCGAGCAGGCCCGAAGCGATCGGTGGCGCGCCGGAAAACAATGACCTCTTTCGGCGTGCGATCGGCGGCACAGGGTCCGTGGGAGACATGGAACTCGATCCGGCGAGCAGCGCCTGGGTCGTGACGTTCGCGATGCCGATCGAGGCGGCCTTCGCCCAGAAGACCGTCGTGGGTGTGCTGATCGGGAGATGGAGATCTGAGGAGCTGATCGAGCTGACCCAGGGCCGTGGGAGGATCAGTGATGGCCCGTCGCGGGGATATCTCGTGGTCCTGCGGAGGGATGGCCTGATCATCTCGGCGCCCGAGGCGAAGCGGGCGGAGCTGTTCAGAACGAACCTGCTTCAGGCTGGAGTCGAATCGGCCCGACTGGCGAGCCGACGGGAAGAGGGCTACGCGGTCGAGCCGGACGGTGACCGAAAGCGGTCGCTCATCGGATACAGCTACTCGAAGGGGTTCAAGGATTTTCCGGGTCTGGGCTGGTATGCCTTAGTCATCCAGGACGCGGAGACGACCTTCGCCCCCATCGGCCAACTCAAGATCCTAATCCTCGCGATCGGGGTGGTGGCGACACTCGGCGTCACGACCATCGCGTTTGTCCTTGCCCGGAGAATGACCGATCCGATCGTGGAGATCGCAAACGTGGCCCGACGAGTCGCCCAGGGCGACCTGAGCGGCCGAATCAACCACGTGTCGGGGGACGAGGTCGGCGCCTTGAGCGAGGTCGTGAACCAGATGATCGACGACCTGGGGCGACAACGGGCGCAGTTGGTCGACAAGGCGTATGTCGAGTCGATCATTGGGAACATGACCGACACGCTGATCGTCGTCGACCCTCAGGGCGTCATCCGCACGGTGAACCCGGCGGCGCTGACCCTTCTGGGATACCGGGAAAACGAGCTGATCGGCCAGTCGATCGACAAGATCTTTCCACCTGATGAACAGCTGGTTGGCGGGCCGGCCTGGCAGGAGCTGCGCAACAAGGGGGCGGTGGACGAGCTTGACCGCAGCTACGTGACGAAGGACGGCCGGCGGGTGTCGGTCAGCATCTCCGGGAGCCTGCTCCGTGACCGGGACGGGGTAGGCGAGGGGGTCGTGTGCATCGGTCGCGACGTCACGGCACGCAAGCAGATCGAAGAGGAGTCGAAACGCGCGCGGGACGCCGCTCTAGAGGCGGCACGCGTCAAGAGCGATTTCCTTGCGAACATGTCGCACGAGATCCGCACCCCCATGAACGGCGTCATCGGTATGACAGGACTCCTGCTCGATACTGAGCTGACCCATGAGCAGCGCGAGTACGCGGAGGCGGTCCGGACGTCAGGGGAAGTGCTCCTGACCCTGATCAATGACATCCTCGACTTCTCCAAGATTGAAGCTGGCAGGCTCGACTTGGAAGTGCTGGACTTCGACCTGCGCGCCATCGTGGAGGAGGTAGTGGAACTCCTGGCGGTCGGGGGGCAGGCAAAGGGCCTGGAGGTGGCCTCGCTCATCCACGCATCGGTGCCGACGGTGCTGCGCGGAGACCCGGGCCGGCTGCGGCAGATCCTGACCAACCTCCTGGGGAATGCCATCAAGTTCACGGAGAAGGGGGAGGTGGTGGTTCGGGTCGACCGTGTGGAAGAGACCATCGACACGGTGCTCATCCGAGTCGAGGTCGCCGACACCGGGGTTGGGCTGTCACCAGACGGCCGGGCGCGCCTGTTCCGGTCCTTCTCGCAAGCGGATACGTCGACGACCCGGAAGTACGGCGGGACCGGCCTCGGACTGGCCATCTCCAAGCGGCTGGTCGAGTTGTTCGGTGGCGGCATCGGCGTCGAGAGCGAGCTGGGCAAAGGGAGCACGTTCTGGTTCACAGCCCTGTTGGCCAAGGGCGTTGAGGGTCCACGACGTGAGCCGAGGTCGGATCTCCGCGGCCTCCGGGTGCTGATCGTCGATGACAACGCGACCAATCGGCAGATTCTCCAGGGGCAGCTCCTGACGTGGGGGATGGAGGGCGAGAGTGTGGCGGATGGAAACGCCGCCCTGGAACGGCTGCGGATCGCGGCCGAGAGTGGCGTCCCGTACGACCTGGCGATCCTCGACATGCACATGCCCGGGATGGATGGGTTGGAGCTCGCCCGTGGAATCAAGGCCGAGCCTGCCATTGCACCTGTCCGCTTGGTGATGCTGACATCCGTGGGACTCCGCGGGCAGGCCGAAGCCGCGCAGCAAGTCGGGGTCGCAGGGTACCTGACGAAGCCCGTTCGGCAGTCCCGTCTCTTCGAATGTCTGGCGACGGTCATGGGAGCGCCCCCCCAACCCGCGGCGGTGACGGAGCCAACGCTGGCGCCGCTTGTGACACGCCACAGCCTCGATGAGGCCAAGGCACGGGCGCGGCGGCGTGTGCTCATCGCCGAGGACAACGTCGTAAACCAGCGGCTCGCCGTACGGATGCTGGAAAAGGCGGGTTACCGAACTGACGTCGTGGCGAACGGACGGGAAGCCGTCGAGACGCTCGGTCGGAACATGTACGACGTGGTGCTGATGGATTGCCAGATGCCGGAGATGGACGGGTTCGAGGCCGCACGGGCGATTCGCAGTGCGGAAGCGGACGGTGGACGGCGCGTCCCCATCATCGCGGTCACGGCGAGCGCCATGGAGGGGGACCGGGAGAAGTGCCTGGCCGCCGGCATGGACGGCTATCTGGCCAAGCCCATAAAGCCCGAAGAGCTCGAGACTGCCATCCAGCAGGTGCTGCACGGAGGGTCGGAGCCCTCGGCGGTGCCCGCCGAGCCGCCTCTGGATCTGTCCGCCACCCTCCGCGCCGTGGAGGGAGACAAGGCACTGCTCACGGAGCTCGCCACGCTCTTCCTCAACGACTGTCCGCAACGACTGGACGAGCTCCGTCAGGCGGTCGCGAGCGATGACGCCGCGCGAACCGAGCGCGCAGCGCATGGCCTCAAGGGCGCGGTCGCCAACTTCGGGGCCGAGGCTGCATATGCCCTAGCGGCAGAGCTCGAAGCCATGGGCCGACGTGGCGACCTGGCCGGCGCGCGGTCCGTTCTGCCACGGCTCGATCAAGAGGTCGGGCGGCTGATCGCCCGCCTCGTCGCGGCGGGGTGGGAGGACCGAGCGTGAGCACCCGCGCCGCCACGCAGGCGGCGGCCCTGTCGAGAGACCTAGCCTCCGTTCATGCGCTGGAGTGAGCCCGAAGCGCGTGTGAGCTCAGGACGGCACAGGCTTGGCCCACTGGAGCCGTCCTGAGGGACCTGGCTCCCGCGGGAGGCCGATCGAGCACTCCCCTGTTCGGCCAGACCTCACGAGGTGGACATCGCCCAAGACCGGTAGCTGCTTCACGGACGACCCTCTGCCGGCCTCGCTACGGGGCAAGCCCCGGCAGCCTTTTCTGACACTTCAAGGCAGAACTTTGCCTGGGGCGGGTTCTCCGTTTGCACCGGGGACACTGCATACCGGGCCTCCAGTCCGCCAAGGCTCCGTCGCCGACCTCAAGGAAGTGGAGGCGCTCAGGGAAGAGTGATGTAGCCGCGTAAGACCACGCCGTTCGCGTGCGCGCCCTTTCCCGCGCTGGTAACATGAGCTGTGGCCATCCCCCAATGCTCTGGACCCGGCTCACCGACCCAAGCAGCCTCGATGATCCGCGCTACGTGGCCGAGCTCAATTTCGGCGGCGAGCGCGCCTACGAGCCGAGCCCCGGTTGAAGGGAACGACGGCGGCCTCTGCTGACCCGAGCTGGCTACCGTGACCCGGCACAACTACTGGCAGCTCACGAAGGAGTCCGCTCCGCTCCCCGCCCAGGTCCGGGTCCTCCTGCGAATCACCGGCTAGCGTCCCGCGCGCGACGGGCCGGGGGAACTTCCCCTCACCCGCCCGGTCTAACTCGGTAAGCATCCAAAATCCGGAAGACCGGGAGGACCCTCGATGAAGAACCGGCTGATCACCTCGACTCTGATCCTCGTGCTCGCGCTGGCGCCGTT
>Ga0209853_1000233_pt1 | contig 15382 bp, 12 predicted proteins | sample GWRWS1_30_40_FD_187224 | JGI IMG/M metagenome (GOLD analysis project Ga0209853, IMG submission 187224) | Riverbed sediment microbial communities from areas with vegetation nearby in Columbia River, Washington, USA - GW-RW S1_30_40 (SPAdes)... | ecosystem: Environmental > Aquatic > Freshwater >...
GTTAAAGCGAGGGCCCAATCCCTCGCCCACTTCTTCCGCTTCTGCGAACTCATCTCTGCCCGCCTCGAAGAACGCGATCTCACGCTCTGTCAGTCCCTCTAGGTGTCCGCCTGCGCCAGAGGGGGCTGGGCGGACACCTGGGTCACGCGCTCCTCGCAGTTCGGAGCTGACCTCTCGCGCGAACACGGCCGCCACGAGCATCACCACAGCGCTAGCAAGCATCTTGACGACAAATCCATGCCGTGTGGGTCTGATGTTGGGAGTCATGGCGACCTCCTTGTGTTTCAGGGAGAGGATAATTCGCTCATCCGGTATGAATTCCTGTCGAACCCAGGTAAGAGCACAGGCCGTGCCTTTAGGGTGCGGCTTTCCTTAAACCGGCTCTAAGTGTTCGTGAGACACAGATTTTTTTGGCGTCGTTGCGGTCTCATTAAAAAAAGTCCCGCGTTCAAATAGGACCCGCGGCTGGGAGTTGTGTAGGCATGACCCTACAAATCAGACACTCGATGGATAGGGACAGATCACAGCACTTTGTGTAAGGATGGGGTTAGATCTTGCCGTAATGCATCAACGTGTATGAGGCGGGACAGGGTGAAGTCTTGGGATCTTCTATCGGGCTGAAGAGTCGACGGGATAATGGTCAAATAGGGACAGGTGTGAGTATTGACTGATCTGTAAGGCTCGTGGCCGAGACACGATGAAACGGAATAGTCGAGGAAGGACTAGAAGGTCGGAGCTTGTGGTCCCCATCGGAGACCTGCGAGGTCCGGATCCTCCCCGTCGGTGGGCGGACGGCGATCAGCTTTCTCCGCCTTGCGTTGGGCGCGGCGCTCTTCTTTGTCTTGCCGTTTCATCTGTTTGGCGCGCTCGCGGCTGCGCTTGGTGAGAGTCGCTTTCCCTGGTCTTGCGATGGTTCCCTCCTTGGCATGCAATTACGCCTAAACTGACAGCGACAGGGACGCCTTGTCGGTATCCCTGACCTGTGGGTGGGCGTTATGGCTTCATCGAGTCAGTAACGACCGTTTCCTATTCAGTGACTGCGCGACGTCTTGTGCGGCCGGGTTTCGCCGTGAGTGCGTGCCCCATTGGCCGGCCTGACTTGCTCGACAAGACGCGATCGCACAACCTGTCCAAGCCCCCGGCTGGACAGGGTCACGGCTTGACGCCGAATCTCATCCATTGAGGGGGCAGGACTCTCTTCTGTCGGGTCCTTGAGCCCCAAATACTGCCATCGGATCTTCGGCTTTTCTCTCACACGCTTGCCTCTGTCTGTCATCTTGTTTCCACGCCACGTCATCGCGATTTTCATCCTCTTCTCCTTCTATCCTGGAATCCCTCTTTGACACGGGTGCTGTCTGTGCTCTCACTTCTCTGGTTCACGTGCTGGGAACTGGTCCCTGCCAGATCAAATATGGTGGTTTCTTCATTCCGTCCGCCTTGCCTGGATACAGACGTTGTGCGTAGCTGTATGCTATCTCCTGGGCTTCGAGGCAGGTTGGGGCGTCACAATGATTCGATATGACTCTCAGGTCGGTGCTCCCTTCCTCGCCTGGGCTGGACACGCCCGGGCTGGACACGTAGAGCTCGCACGTAAAATGGCGCTCGCGGGAATACTGGGTACTGACCAGCAACTGTGAGCCATCGGGTAGAGTGGCGAGCGGGTCCGAGTTCATCTTGCCCATCGGTGCTCCTCTCTCCTGCCGCCGTGTCCCACAGTCGGGTTTCTGATTGGTCCGTCCCTGCCGCCCAGTTGCTGCCGCGGCAGATGGAACTTGCTCAAGGAATCACGGGCACGAATGTCACAGTCAGGTCAGTTTACCTCCGCGCACGACATGCAATACTAAGGAAGCGATGGGCTGTAGGAGCACCAGAGAACCGATCGCGCAGGAACGGCACTCACCGAGGCAAAAGCGCGAGAGGCAGGATAGTTACCGTGGCTCGTACAGCGCCGCATCTTACCACGCTAGGCGTGCCGTGTCAAATCGGGCCGTCTGTGACAAAAGGGGCCTGGCTCTCTGCCCTCCCGCGTCGTTGCTTTGCCGGAACGCTTCCCTTACAATTTTGCTTCCTATGCCGTGCAGCCGCTGAAATGGGAGCTGTCGGTTGCGTGCGCTCACATGCGTAATCGGAGTGGGGCTCGCCGATGATCGGTTGGGTCGGGCAAAAGGTACTGGACGCCTTTTACTATGTCTGGGCGCTATGGGGGCTGGTCTCGCAGGCCTTGTTGGACTTAATCCGGCCCGGTGAGCGGGGGCGGCGCGAGGCGTTTCGCGTTATCACGCGGCAAATTCTCTTCACCGGCCTCGATGCCTTACCGGTCACGAGCGTGATCGCGCTGATGCTGGGGATCATCATCATCACCCAAGCTGGGACCCAGCTTCCCCAGTTGGGAGCAGGCGGGCTGGTCGGGAGCATCATTGTGATCGCGGTGATTCGGGAATTGGGGCCGCTCGTGACGGCGATTATCGTCGTCGGTCGGTCGGGGACGGCGATTGCGACAGAACTCGGCAACATGTCGGTGGGCCGCGAGGTGGTCGCGCTCCAGTTGATGGGTATTCCGGCGGGGCGGTTTATCGTGATGCCGAGGATGGTCGGCATGATCGTGGCGATGATCTGTCTTACGTTGTATTTCGATGTGGTGGCGGTGCTGGGCGGGTTTCTGGTCGCCAAAGCCACGCTCACGATTCCCTTCGATGCGTTTCTGGAAGGGGTGACGCGCGCGCTGTCTCTCTCGGATATCACGTTGACCGCCGTGAAGCCGATCTTCTTCGGCATCGCGGTCGCCGCCGTCTGTTGCCATCATGGGCTCTCAGTGAGTTCTTCCTACACCGAGGTGCCGCAACAAACGACCAAAGCCATGATCAATTCCCTCACCCTCTGTCTCGTGCTGGACCTGCTCATCACGGTCCCGACCTACTTGTGATGAGTGGGGTCATCGAAATCTCGGATGTTGTCGTGGAATTGAATGGAGAGGGTTTCACGGCCCATCTTGTGCTGACGGTCAATCCAGGGGAGTTCGTCATACTGCTGGGCCCTACTCGTTCCGGCAAGAGCCTCATTCTCGAGCTCTGTGCGGGGCTGGTCCAGCCACAACGAGGAAAGGTGCGGGTGTTAGGGGAAGAGTGGGCGGATCTTCCTGATGAGGCGAGGATGAAGCTGCGGATGCGTATCGGGACCGTCCTCCAACTTCCCGGCCTCCTCAGCAACATGACCCTGTTCAACAATGTGGCACTGCCACTTCGATATCATCGTTCCACGCTGTCGGATCGGGACGTCGATCGCGTGGTGATGGGTCACCTGGAGGCGCTCGGCCTGGCTCAGTTGCGGGACCGGTTTCCAGCGCAGCTCAACCCAGGAGAAATCCGCTGTGCGGCCATCGCGCGCGCGATGGTGCTGGATCAGGAGCTGTTGCTGCTGGATGATCCGCTCGGGGGACTCGACGCCGGGATGGTCCAGCGTCTTGGCGAGCATATCGCGAACCGCCGCCAGCGCGGTCCGGTCACCGTTCTAGCGACCATGCGCAGCTACTCGGCGTTCTTGGAGCTTGCTGACCGGGTGGCGGTCGTGCGGGGAGGCCAGATCGAGGCCATCGGGCCCCGGTCTGTGATCGCTCAGCATGGTGGTGCCGAGATGAGCGCGTATTTTGGATGAAGCTGTCCCAGTCTCGCTGACATAGTCACGGATGAGGGGGGTAGGCCATGAAGATACATTATTCCCACAACTTATCGAGCAGTCGGATTGCGCAGATCGTCGGGGCATTTGTCCTGATTCCGGTCATCGTCTTGGTTCTGGTTGGAGTGTTCATGGCCAAGGCCCAGCATCTGTTTGAAGGGAAGTATCACTTGCGGACGAGTCTGAGCAAGTCGTACGGATTGGAGCCCGGCGCTCCGGTTCTTCTCTCGGGCATCCCGATCGGTCGCGTGGAGCTGGTGGATCTGAATACACGAGGCAGTGTGGACGTGCTGCTGCAGCTCCGTACGCGGTATCAAGAGCTGGTCCGCGAGGACTCGGAACTTGGCATCACCAAGAGCGGGGTGCTGGTTGGGCAGGCGCAAGTGGATATCGGCATGGGGAGCCAGAGCAAGCCCGCCCTTCCCGAGGGCGCGGTCCTCAAGGCGGTTGAGCCGCGCGATCTGGGAGAGTTGGTCAACGAGGTCAGGCCGGTTCTGGATGCGGTCAAACAAGCCCTGCTGCGCGTGGAAGAGATCACGAGAGACGTGCAAACCACGATCCAAACCGGCGGCCGCGCCTTGGGGCAAGTTGAGCAGGCGACCCGTGAGCTGCCCGCCATGATTGCCTCTGTGCAACGCACTGTGACCTCTGTGGAGGAGACGACGGCTTCGTTGCCGAAGATCACCGGTTCGATCAATAAGAGCCTTGCCTTGGTGGATGGAATCGGGCGAGATGTGAAAGCGACAACGGGGAAATTGTCGGCTGTGATTGATTCGGCACAGAGCACGGTGCAGAGCGTGAAGACCCTCACCGAGTCCGTGAAAGGCGTGACTGACGAACTGGTGCCGCTCCTGGAGACCGCGCAGGTCACGATGAATGATATCTCTACCATCGTCCGTGGGGCCAAGAATACCTATCCGATCAGCCGGTTTGTCAAAAACGCCGGGGAGTCCTCCGCAACGCGGCCGGGCCGAGGCATGGCCGGTCTGCGCGGGGATCAACTGGATCGGTGAAGCGACGGTCCTTCAGAGTCGGCGTGGTGCTCACGTTGTGGGCTTGCGCGGCTCTGTCCTGTTCCAGCGGTCCTGCTCGTGAAGGTCGGGGACCTCTGGCTGAGCGGGCGACCGATCTGCACGAGCAGGGACAGCGGTTTCTCCTGCGAGGGGATACGGTTCGAGCGAAGACAGTCTTCGAAAAGTCACGGCGTCTGGCCGAGAGTCTGGACGATCGGCTCGGCCTGATCCTGGCGCTGAACGATCTGGGGGCGGTCGCGACCGCGGAAGGCATGCCTGATCAGGCGATTGTGTGGCATCGTCAAGCCCTCGAGATGGCTGACAAGTCGGGAGACACCGCTGCCATCCTGCAAAGCGTCGCGGACCTGGGATCTGCTCTCCATCAAGCCGGTCAGTGGGATGAAGCCTTGAGCCTCTATCAGCGAGGACTTCAGGTGGCCAGACAGATCAGTGATCGGGAGGCAGAGGCGGTGCTGCTCAACAACGTCGGGTTGCTGGAGCAGCAACATGGGAACGAGCAGGCAGCAGAACGAGCATTCCAGCAAGCGTTGGAACTCAACCTGGCAGTCGGAGCGGGACAAGCGGAAGCGGCCAACCTGGCGAATCTCGGGCTCTTGTCGGAATCGAAGGGGCGGTTGGACGAAGCCCGTCGATACCTCGACCAGGCGCTGGCGCTGGACAGGCTCTCGGAAAACCGAGAGAGTATCGCGGCCGATCTCTCGAACCTTTCGCGGATCGAGGAGAAGCAGGGGCACAGGGAAGCGGCGCTGGATTATGGTGAACGGGCCTATCGCAGTTATAAGGCTCTTGGACGCAGCGACCGTGCAGTGGCCGAGCTGACGCGCGCCATTCGGTTCGCGAAAGAGCTGGGATATCGGGAGAAAACCCAACGGCTGGGAGCGGAGCTAGCCTCCGAGGACCGGCGTCCCGCTCAGGCGAGGTAGCGCAACGGCTTCTGATACCGGATTGGGGAGAGTCCAGCGGTCCGGACCCAGTGAGGCGTTATTTGATCGCAACCGCCTTCACCTGCTTGAACGTGGTCGCGCCCTGCAGAACTTTCTCGATTCCGTCTTGAACCAGGGTGGTCATCCCCTCTTCGAAGGCTAACTTTTGCATTTCCTCGGTCTTGGCTTTGGCCTGAATCATGCGTTTCATCCGGTCCGTGCCGAGTAACAGCTCGTGGATGGCGAGCCGCCCCCTGAATCCGCTCGCATTACAAGCATCGCATCCTTTCCCGCGGTAAAGCTTGAAATTCTTCTCGTATGCGATCCCTAGTTTTTTCCAGTTCTCCTCTCCATAGCTGGCGACCAGCTCGATGTACTCCTCCTGGGGCGGGTGATACTCCTGTCTACAATCCTTGCAGATGCCTTTGCACAACCGTTGGGCGAGCACGCCCAACATGGCATCCGCAAAACTGAAGGAGTCACATCCCATATCCAACAGGCGGGTGATCGTCTCGACCGAGCTATTCGTGTGCAGGGTGCTGAATACAAGGTGGCCAGTGAGAGAGGCTTCAATGCCGGTGTCGGCGGTCTCCTTGTCCCGCATCTCTCCGACCATGATCACGTCCGGGTCGGCTCGCAGGAAGGACCTCATCGCCGCCGCAAAGGTCAGCCCGATTTTGGGATGGACCTGGAGCTGGCGGAGCCCATACTGAGTGATCTCAACGGGGTCCTCAGCCGTCCAGATCTTGCGCTCCGGCGTGTTGATGTGGCCGAGGAGCGAGTGGAGGGTGGTGGTTTTCCCCGATCCGGTCGGCCCCACGCATAGGATGATGCCGTAGGGCTTCTCCGCGATCTTCCTGAGCTCCCTCAGGTTTCGCTCGGAGAACCCCATCTTGTCGAGCGGCAAGGGTTCGCTTGCCGACAGAATCCGCATGACGATGTCTTCGTTATAGCCGGCGGTCGGGATGGTCGCCACGCGGAGCTCGATGTCTTTGTTGTTGCTGAGCTTGAACTTGATCTTGCCGTCTTGGGGCTTGCGGCGCTCGGCGATATCCAAGCTGGCCATGATCTTCAAGCGGGAGACAATGGCCCGGCGGTAACTCTGGGGAATTTTCATGTACTCGGAGCAGGTCCCATCCAGCCGCAAGCGGACGACGGTCTCCTGTTTGTCCCCATAGGGCTCGATGTGGATGTCGGACACGCCCATGCGATAGGCGTCGCCGATGATCTTGTTGGCCAACCGGACGATGGCGCTGTCGTTCTCGTCAACGCTGCCGGACGCCGCAGCCTCGTCCTGCTGTTCCTGTTCTGCTTCGGTGACCAACTCGCCAAGGATATCGCTGATCGACGACCCTTGGGCGTCGGCCATGGAATTCCTAGTGTCCGAGGATTCCATTTGGCCGGTCGCCGCAAGCAGGAATTGCGCGATATCCCGTCGCAGGCCGACGGCGAACCGCATGCCCATGCCGGGAAACGTCCGCTTAATATCCTGACTCTTGTCCAGGTCGCCGGGGTCGTCAATCAGGATATCGATCGTGCTCCTGTCCCGCTTGAGCGGAAGCCAGTGGTTCTTCCTGAGGTAGTCCACGTTGAGATTCTTGAGCAGTTCGGGGTCCACAAGGGTCCGATCGTTGTATTGGATATAGGGGCACTTGTAGAACTGGCTAAGGGACTTTCCGATATCCGACTTTTGCACCTTATACCTGTCGATCAAGAGCGATTCGATATCCGTGGTCCCCTTTCTGGCTTCTGCAATCGCCGCGTCAAGCTCTGCCTGGGCGATCTTGTTGTTCGCCACGAGATAGTCGAATTTCGTGGAGGTCTTGTTGACGGCCACCTTTCGGAGGTTATAGAAGGCGATTCCCAGAGCCTTGGCGATCTCGGCGACGGACTCCTCGTCTTTTCTGGTAAAGCGCCCGCCGCTCTTTTTGTTGAGGAGCTGGAGGACGCCCATCAGATATTTGTTATCCGCCACGATGGGATAGGTCAGCACCTGCTTCGTCTTGAAACCGGTTTTCTTGTCCCAGGAACTGTCGTGTGACAAGGAGGGATTGATACTGGTCAGCTCCGCCTGGTTGTAGGCGTCGGCGATGTTGACCGGGCGGAGATACTTTGCGGAGAACCCCGCAAGGCTTTGCTCGGAGATAGGAATCCTGATGACTTCGATCTCGTCGATGTGAGGAACTTTGGAGAAGATCTCTTTCTTCTCGGTATCCACCGCATAGAGGGTCAGGTCTTCGGCGTCGAAAAGACTGAGGATTTCCTTGTGAAGGTCGAGAAGAATTTGATCGATATCACTAGCCGCATGAATCTGACTCGTAATCCGCTTGACCTGTTCCGCAAACTCGACCTTCTGCTGTAATTCCTGCAGATTCTGAGGTAGAGCTTTCGGCTGCATTGCAACTCCTCTGTGAGGCTACTGGAGAGATTCCGCGATATCCCCCGAAGGGCGGCGTTCCACGATATGCCGCCGCCGAGAGCGTTGCCTATGTAGATGACCCCTTTAGTTTAGCGGAATTACCCTTTAACGCAAGCGGAAACACAAAAGTATAGAAAGCACGCCATTTACAGGCAAAGCGGGGCGGGCTCTCTGCCCTAGATCCCGTGGGGGTGGTGAGGCTTAGAGCGCGCTAGAGCCGTCCAGAAGGAGTGTCTGGGCATGCTTCAGCGCCTGGTCTGGTGCGAGGCGCGTCACCGTTCCGTCTTTCCGAAGCTTGAATTCCACCGTGCCTTGTGCCAGCCCTTTGTCGCCGATGATGAGCTGGTAGGGCGCCCCGATCAGGTCTGCATCGTTGAATTTCACGCCGGCTCGATCATCGCGATCGTCCCAAAGCACTTCGATTCCGGATTGGATCAGCGAGTTGTAGAGTGAGAGGGCTATTTCGGACACGTGGGCCGATTGGCTGAGCGGAAGCAGGTGGATGTGAAAGGGAGCGACGGGCACGGGCCAGATGATGCCTTTCGCGTCGTGGTTCTGCTCGATGGCGGCCGCGGCGGTGCGGCCAACCCCGATGCCGTAACAGCCCATGACAGCCGTACGTTCCTTGCCATTGGCATCCAAAAAAGTGGCGCTCATCGCCTTGCTGTATTTGGTGCCGAGCATGAACACGTGGCCCACCTCGATGCCGCGCGCCACCCGAAGAGCCCCGTCGCCTCGTGGCGAAGGATCGCCGGCGCAGGCGTTCCGAAGATCCGCATACTCCTCAATCGTACAGTCTCGATCCCAGTTGGCATCGACGTAGTGCGTATCGGCTTCGTTCCCGCCGACCACGAAGTTGCGGAGCGCCTTGACCTCGTGGTCAGCCACGAGGCGTACTCGTTTCAGGCCGATCGGGCCGGTGAAACCTATCGGAGCGCCGGTGAGGGTCATGACTGTTTCCTGACCAGCCAACTGGAGGTCCGTCACACCTAAGAGTTTTTTCACCTTGATTTCGTTGACTGTGCGGTCGCCACGAACCAGCACGGCGACGGGTTCCTTGGATGTGGTATAGAGCAGGGTCTTGACGAGTCGTTGAGGCGTGGTCTTCAGAATCGCGGTGACCTCCTCGACCGTGCGGGCTCCTGGCGTCGGCACCTTACGGAGGGGTCGTGGGACTTCGGTCGAGGTCTCCTTGGGTGGCAGGACCTCGGCCCGCTCCACGTTCGCCGCGTACGTGCCCTGCTCGGTATAGACGATCGTTTCTTCACCGGTCTCGGCCAGCACCATGAACTCGTGGGAAGAGGTGCCGCCGATCAGGCCGGTGTCCGCCTCCACAGGGCGAAAGCTAAGGCCGCAGCGGGTAAAGATGCGCACATAGGCATCGTACATTTTCTGGTAACTGAGCCTGGCTCCTTCCTCGTCTTTGTCGAAACTGTACGCGTCCTTCATGATGAACTCGCGTCCCCGCATCAAGCCGAACCGGGGGCGGATTTCATCACGGAATTTGGTCTGGATCTGGTAGCAGTTCAGAGGAAGCTGCCGGTACGAACGGACTTCCCGACGGATGAGATCCGTGATGACCTCCTCATGCGTCGGCCCCAGGCAAAAGTCGCGCTCATGGCGATCCTTGAAGCGGAGCAACTCCTTTCCGTAGAAGTCCCAGCGGCCGGTTTCACGCCAGAGCTCGGCCGGCGAGGCAATCGGCATGAGGAGTTCCTGGGCCCCTGCTCGATCCATCTCTTCTCTGATAATGCGCTCAATCTTTCGGATGACGCGGAGCCCGAGGGGCAGATAGGTGTAGATGCCGGCCGCGACCTTGCGGATCATCCCCGCTCTGAGCATCAGACGGTGGCTGACGGTCTCGGCCTCGCCGGGATCCTCTCGGAGCGTGGGCAGCAGCGTCTGCGAGGTACGCATAGATTACTGAAGAACGTCAAAAAGTCGTCAAGCCCGCACGTTATCAAGTCTCAATCTAAAGGTACAAAGGTCAGTCCAACTTTCAGACATTGAGACTTTCGACTTTGGACGGATTATCGCGAGATCAGGCGCTCGATGTCGTTCCAGAAGGCGAAGACCATGATGCCGACGAGCAGGAGTAGCCCCACCTGCTGCGCGATCTCGCGCTGTCGCTCCCCGAGCGGCTTGCGCAAAATCGCTTCAATGCCAAAAAACAGCAGATGCCCGCCGTCCAGGATGGGGATCGGAAGCAGGTTTAGCACGCCGAGGTTAATGCTCAGAATGGCGATCAGAAACACCACGCTGGATGCGCCCTGGGACGCGGCTTCCCCGGAAATATTGGCGATGGTCAGCGGGCCGCCGATGTTCTTGCTGGAAATCTCCCCCGCCACCATCTTGTAGATGCCGACGATCGTCAGCTCCGTCCATCCCCATGTTGCCTGAATTCCGTGGAACGCGGCCATCAGCGGGCTGGAGACCTTGATAATCGATCGACCTGGACCTGAGATACCGATTTTACCCACTTCGATCGGCTTCCCGTTCATCACCGCCTTCTCTGGGGCCGGTGTGACAGTGAGCGAGAAACGCCGTTCACCCCGCAGGACCTCGAATCGGAGCGGACGGTTCGGGCTTTCCTTGACCAATCCGGTCATCTGCGACCAGGTCCGGATGTCCCGTCCATCAATGCTGACCACCCGGTCGCCTTCTTGAAACCCTGCGGCCATGGCGGGAGAGCCGTTCATAACGGCGGTAATCAAGGGAGCGGTCTCCTCGGTCCCGAGGCGGTACGTCACCACCTCGGTCCCGCCATCCTGGAACGTGGTCGCCCGGGGAGTTACTAAGATTGTTTTGATTTGGCCGTCGCGGCGCACGTCCAGCGTCAATTGTTTGCCGTTGCTGTTCTCGACGGCGTCCAGAAGTTCGCTCCTGGTGGAAATGTCTCGCTCATTGACCCTGATGATTCGGTCGCCCACTTTGATCCCTGCCAGATCGGCCGGTGAGCCCGGCAGCAGGGCCTCTACGTCAGGAGTGAGGTCTCGAAACGTCGGAACAAACAGAGGCGCGCCGGTTGCAAGCCATCCGGTGAAGATCAGGTAGGCCAACAGAAAATTGAACCCCGGGCCTGCCGCAACGATGAACATCTTGCGAGGTAATGTTTGGTGGGCAAACGACCGCCGCCTGTCTTCGGGCGTCAGGGCGTCCGCTTCCTCCTCACCGAACAATTTGACATACCCGCCCAGGGGAACGGCTGACACCAGATACTCGGTCTCGCCGATCTGGCGGCCGGCCAGTTTCGGACCGAATCCCAACGAAAACTTCAGCACCTTGACGCCGACCCAACGGGCTGCCAGGAAATGGCCCAGCTCATGAAACGAGACCAACACTCCCAGGACGATCAGGAACCACCAGACCTTCTGCGACAGGATCCAGATCGTGTCCGGTGACCATGTGAATACAAACATCATCATTTTCAATGTTAAAGTTTCAATTCAAAGACCAACTCAAGCTTCACAATTCAAGAGTGAAGATTGTTTCACTAGCGCGCGAGTGCGTGAACGAGCGTTCCGGCTTTCTCCCGCGCCCAACGGTCAGCGTCGAGCGCGTCTTCCAGCGTCCTTACGTCACGGGGCGTGTGCGTCTCCATGGTGGTTCGGATGACCTCAGCGATATCGGAGAACCGGATGCCTTCCTGCAGATATGCAGCCACGGCCACTTCATTGGCTGCGTTCATGGTGGCTGGCATCGTTCCTCCAATCCGTAGCGCCTCGTAGCCGAAGCCGAGGCAGGGGAAGCGCTCGTGATCCGGCCGGTGAAACGTCAGTTTGCCGATGTCGGCCAAATCCAGGGAAGGCAGCTCCAACGGCATTCTCTCCGGATACTTCAATGCATACGAGATCGGTGTACGCATGTCGGGGAGCCCAAGCTGGGCGATGACCGATCCGTCAACATATTCTACCAGAGAATGCACGATGCTTTCCCGATGGATCAACACGTCGATCTGTTGTGACGGAATATCAAAGAGCCATCGGGCCTCGACCACCTCCAGCCCCTTGTTCATCAACGTCGCGGAATCGATCGTAATCTTTGCGCCCATCTTCCAGTTCGGATGTTGCAACGCCCGTTCGGGTTTCACGTCCTGCATCTGTTCCTTGGGCAGGTCCCAGAGGGGCCCTCCCGACGCGGTCAGGATGAGGCGCCGGACGTCCTCTCGACGGTGGCCTTCCAGCGATTGGAAGATGGCGCTATGCTCGCTATCGACCGGGAAAATGCGCAGGCCTTGCTTCCTGGCTTCGTCCTGCATCAGTTGTCCGGCCATCACCATCGGTTCCTTATTGGCCAGCGCAACCTTTTTCCCGGCTCGAATGGCCGCGAGAGTCGGGACAAGGCCGGCGCCGCCGACGATGGCTGAAATCACCAGGTCGGCCTCCGGCCACTGAGCGACCTGTGCGACCCCATCCACACCGGACAGGATGTCTACCGGAATATTTCCGCATCGGGCGCGAAGCCTAGTGGCGGCCGGTTCATCGGAGAGAGCTACGACAGCCGGCTTGAACAGACGCAACTGCTCTGCGAGCTTCTCATCGTTGGTTCCAGCGGTGAGGCCCACAACCTGGAATTGCTCAGGGAACTTGGTGACAATGTCCAGGGTGTTGGTCCCAATTGAACCGGTTGAGCCAAGAATGACGATCTTCTTCATAGCTTCTCCTGCCTTGGCTCCTTACGCCGCTCGCCTCACGTTTTTAGCAGCGTGATGTAATAGTAGAACGCTGGGGCTGCGAACAACAGACTGTCCAGCCGGTCCAGCATGCCCCCGTGCGCCGGAATCACCGCGCCAGAATCCTTCACACCGGCACTGCGCTTCAATACCGATTCAGTGAGGTCTCCCAACACCCCTGCCATCGTGAGCAATAGGCCGATTACCACGCAGTCGGTCACGCTGAACGAAGGTAGAAACCAGGCTCGGGCAACCAAGGCCACGACGACGGCCAGAATCAACCCTCCGATCAAGCCCTCGACCGTCTTGTTGGGGCTGACGACAGGGACCAGTTGCCGCCGGCCCAGGCCCATGCCGACATAATAGGCCCCTGCATCTCCGGCCCATGTGACCAGAAACAGAAAGAATATCAGGAACTCGCCGCCCTCCAGAGCCCGAGTCAACAGCAGATGCCCCAGCGTGATTCCAATGTACAGCACCCCAAAGACTAGGACGGCTGAGTCCACAAGACTCCGTTTGAGCTCTCTCGCGGAGGACAGCGGATAGGTCAGGACGGCGATGAGCATCACCAACAAGACCGTCCGTTCCGGGATGAGCCCCGGCCATTGCATGCTCGTCAGTAACAGCCCTCCCGATCCTAGCCCAAGAGTCATGGCGATCGGGACCCGCTCTTCGCGGAAGTGTAAGCGGTAGAACTCTGCGAGCGCCAGCCAGGCCGCCGAGACCACCAGGGCAAAGAATGCCGTCGCGGGAAGGTACCGGACCAGAAGGTAGAACAGCGGGGCAAAGACGAGGGCCGTATAGACCCGCCGGGTATTGAACTGCCTGCGCACTACTGGCAGGCCCTGGAAGGCTTGCTGGTCGTTTGTTTCGCACTCCACCGCTCGCTGCCTCACAGCCCGCTCTGTCGGTACAGATGGCTGGGGACTCGGCCAAACCGGCGCTCCCGCCGTTGATATTCCAGCAGGGCAAGAAGCATTTCGCGCCGGCGGAAGTCCGGCCAGAGCGTAGGGGTGAAGTACATCTCGGTGTAGGCCAGTTGCCAGAGAAGGAAGTTGCTGATCCGAAACTCGCCACTGGTGCGGATCAGCAGATCCGGGTCGGGCAGGCCGCGCGTAGACAGGTAGCCTTCAAACAGATTCTCGTCGATCGCCTCAGGCTGTATCTCCCCATGCTTGGAATCCTGCGCTACGCGCCGGACCGCATCCACGATCTCGGAACGACCACCGTAGCTGAGGGCCACGGTCAATAAGAGTTTGTCGAGGTGGGCGGTCTCTTTTTCGACTCTTCGTACCCAGTTCAGCGCTGACGAGGGGAGCGAATCCACGCGTCCGATGGTCTGAAAGCGGATACCCTGTTCGAGCAACGAATCCCGCTCGGATTCGAGGTATTGTTCCAGCAGCCGCATGAGGGCATTGATCTCTGGTGCCGGCCGATTCCAGTTTTCTTTGGAGAAGGCGTAAATAGTCAGGGCGCCGATGCCAAGTTCCCGGCACAGGGTGATGATCTCGCGGACCGATTTGATTCCTTCGGTATGCCCGGCGATGCGAGGAAGACCCCGGAGCTCTGCCCAACGACCATTGCCGTCCATGATGATCGCCAGGTGCTTGGGGAGCAGGTCATCATCCACGAGCGGGATCAGTTCGGCTTCCGAGAGGTGATCAATGCTGGTCGCGGTGCCCTTTGTCATGCAGAGGGTGAAGGTCCTTTCTTTAGAAGGTCGATTGGCGGGTAGTCCTCAGTCTAATCAGGAGGGTACAAAAAGTCAAACGATATTTCGGTATTTTCTAGAAAAAGCATACGGTTCGGGGTGCTCGTTCCATTGCGCAGGTCGAAGTGAATCAGCTATACTCCCTCCGCTGAAGAGGAGAGGAATTTGATATGCCCACCCAGCAGACAGCGGAGTTGGCCCAATTTGGCCTCGGGGAGCTGGAAATTCGGCAGGCGCTCGGGCGAGTGAAGGTCCGCGATGTGGATTACGCCGACCTCTATTTCGAGTCCCGAGTCTCAGAATCGGTGTCGATGGAAGAGGGAATCGTCAAGCGGGCGACCAAGAGTGTCTCGCAAGGGGTCGGCGTTCGGGCGACGGCGGGAGAGAAAACCGGCTTTGCCTATTCGGACGAGCTCACGAGGAGGGATCTCGAGCTCGCGGCTGATGCGGCCCGATACATCGCCAACTCCCCGCAAGGGACCGGCACTTTGCCGGTGACCCATCGGCAACGGCCGAATCGAGATCTGTACCCTGCCGAGACCTCGGTGGCCGACATTGCCACGCAGGAACGGGTTGATCTGCTGAACCTGATTGATGTCGAGGCGCGCCGCTACGATCCCAGGATCAAGAACGTCATGGCCTCCTTCAACACGGAGTATAAGATCGTCGTGGTGGCCACCTCGGAAGGGCTGCTTGTGGGCGATGTCCAACCCCTCTCCCGGCTCCAAGTCACCTGCATCGCGGAGGACGGCGGCAACCGGCAGATCGGCACGTTCGGGGGTGGAGGCCGGATCGGCTTTGCCTTTTACAGCGACGAGGACCGCTACCGTCGCTACGCCAGGGAAGCGGCCAGGCAGGCGATCCTCAACCTCAGCGCCGTGGAAGCCCCGGCCGGGATCATGACGGTCGTGCTGGCTGGGGGCTGGCCGGGGATCTTGTTGCACGAGGCAA
>Ga0209853_1000235_pt1 | contig 15284 bp, 14 predicted proteins | sample GWRWS1_30_40_FD_187224 | JGI IMG/M metagenome (GOLD analysis project Ga0209853, IMG submission 187224) | Riverbed sediment microbial communities from areas with vegetation nearby in Columbia River, Washington, USA - GW-RW S1_30_40 (SPAdes)... | ecosystem: Environmental > Aquatic > Freshwater >...
CCGGCGCTGGTGGGGCCGACCTGCAGGGCGCCGCCGGAATCGAGCCACGCAACGCTCCCGCCCCCCGCGCCGACGGAGGAGATGTCGAGGACCTGGAGAGCGAGCGGGAGGCCTTCGACGGTGGACTCGTTCGTGTGCGTGGGCTGTCCGTCGATAATCGCGGAGAAGTCCGCGCTCGTCCCGCCCATGTCGAAGCTCACGAGGTCGCGGACCCGCAGCGCCTTCCCGAGGGCGAGCGCGGCGGACACCCCGCCCGCGGGGCCCGAGAGGGCGAGCTCGATCGGTCGCTCGAGGACCTGGCGGGAGTCCGCGGTCCCGCCGCCCGACTTCATCACGAAGAACGGAGAGCCGAGTGCCTCCTCGAGGGAGGAGAGGTGCCTCGCGACGAGCGGCTTTACGTATGCGTCGAGGGCGGTCGTCGACGCCCGCGCGTACTCGCGGAACTCTGGATGGACCCGGGAGGAGATCGAGACCGTGAAACGCGGTTCCAACGCGTTCCGCAGGAGTTCCTCGTGGCGGGGGTTCGAAAATGCGAACAAGAGGCAGACGGCGACGGACTCCGCGTTCATCGCGACGAGGGCTTTGGAGATCCGTCGCATCTCCGAGCTTGAAAGACCTCTCAAGATCCGACCCGTGGCGGCCACCCGCTCGCGGGCGCCGACCGCCATTCCGCGGGGCACGACGGGCGGGGTGCGGGTGACCCGCCAATCGTAGAGGGAGGGACGGTTCTGACGGCCGATGATGAGCAGGTCCTCGAAGCCCGCGGTCGTCACGAGGGCGGTGCGGGCGCCCCGCCGCTCCACGATCGCGTTCGTTGCGACCGTCGTGCCGTGGGCGATCCGGTCCGCCCCGAGGGCGCGAACCCCCGCCATCAGCGCATCCCCCGGTGCGCCGGGCGTCGAGGGCACCTTCTGCGTGACCACGTCGCCGTTCCGAAAGCCGACGAAGTCCGTGAACGTCCCACCGACATCGACGCCGACGAGCACCCGGCGGGGAAGGTTCCGCACGTAGGAATCTCTTTCGGCGCGGTCGCGGCGAGGATGAAGTTATATATTATGTATAACATATCGCTGCCCGTGGCGGTTTCGCGATCCAAGGTGCGGCGTTGGGGTTCCTCTCTAGGCGTCGTAATCCCGAGCGAGGTCACCCGAAGACTGCACCTGCAGCCCGGGGACGATGTTTACCTGGAGGTCCAGAAGTCGAGCGGTGTGTTCGAGGCGTTCGGTTCCCTCCGCGACTGGAAGGTGGACACCCAGAAGCTGAAGAACGAGTTGCGCCGGGGATGGTAGAGCGCCTCGGTTCTATCTCGATTCGTACGCGATGATCGAGATCGTCAAGGGCAGCGAGCGGTATCGCCGATACCTGGCCGCGGAACTCTTCACCAGCCGCTGGAACCTCGTCGAACTTTATCTGGCGATTCTCCGCGAGCGGGGCGAGGATGAGGCGAGACGTCAGTTCATGCGATTCCGCCCCCTTGCCGTTGACGTTTCCGACGACTGGATTTTCGAGGCGATGGCGCTGACCCTCACCCGCTCGTCCCTTTCCTATGGGGATGCCATCGGATACACGGCGGCTCGCAGGCTCGGCGCCCGGTTTCTCACGGGAGACGAGGCGTTTCGCCGATTGCCCGATGTGGAGTTTCGGTCCTAGGCCCTCGCGCAACGTGTTGGGGCCCGCCGACCCGGGGTCAGGTCGACGGGCCGGAGGGGATGATCGTCAGTTCTCCTGGAGGGTGCCCGCCATGTACTTCGCGTACCCCTCGAGGTCGAGCAGCCCGTGGCCGCTGAAGTTGAACGCGATCACCTTCGGCTCGTTCTGCCGCTTCGCCTCGAGCGCGAGCTCGATCGCGCCCTTGATCGCGTGGCAGGTCTCGGGCGCGGGCACGATGCCCTCCGTGCGGGCGAACATCGCGCCCGCCTCGAACGTGCTGAGCTGGTCGAACGCCCGAGCCTCGATGATCCCCTCGTGCAGGAGGAGGCTCACGGACGGGGCCGCGCCGTGGTACCGCAGCCCGCCCGCGTGGATTGCGGGCGGCATGAACGCGTGGCCCAGGGTGTACATCTTCATCAGCGGGGTCATCTCCGCGGTGTCCCCGAAGTCGTACTCGTATTTCCCGCGGGTCAGGGACGGGATCGTCTCGGGCTCCACCGCGACGAACCGCGTGTCGAGCTTCCCCTTCATCCGCTCCCCGATGGCGGGGAACGTGAATCCAGCGAAGTTCGAGCCGCCGCCGACGGACCCGACCATCACGTCCGGGGTCTCGTCGATGGACCGGAGCTGGAGGAGGGTCTCCTGGCCGATCACGGTCTGGTGCATCAGGACGTGGTTCAGGACGCTTCCGAGAGAATACTTCGTGTTCGTCCCCGTGACCGCGGCCTCCAGCGCCTCCGAGATCGCGATCCCGAGGGACCCGGGGCTGTGCCCGTTGTTCTCGAGGAGCTTCCGCCCGTAGTTCGTCCGGTCGCTCGGGGATGGGAACACCTCCGCGCCGAAGAGGTGCATCAGGTGCTTCCGGTACGGCTTCTGGTCGTAGCTCACCCGGACCATGAACACCGTGCACTTCAGGCCGAAGTAGTTCGTCGAGTACGCGAGGGCGGATCCCCACTGCCCCGCCCCGGTCTCCGTGGACAGCCGCTCCACGCCCTCCCGCATCGCGAAGTACGCCTGCGCGATCGCGGTGTTCGGCTTGTGGCTCCCGACGGGGTTCAGGTCCTCCCGCTTGTAGTAGATCCTCGCGGGGGTCCCGAGGAACTTCTCGAGCCGGGTCGCGCGGTACAGGGGCGTCGGTCGGCCGAGCCGGACGTACGCGGATCGGAGCTCCTCGGGAATCGGCTCCCGCGGGTTCTGGGAGACCTCCTGGCGGATGATCTCCTTGGGGAAGATGGGAGCCAGGGCCTCCGGCCCGATCGGCTCCCGGGTCGCTGGATTCAAAGGAGGAGGCAACGGGACGGGGAGGTCCGGCAGGATGTTGTAGTACGTCCGCGGCAAGTCCTCGGTGTCCAAGAGCACACGCATCGCGCCGTTCTCCATCGCCTCGCTCCCCTACTGGAATGTGTATTTCTTGGACATTAGATATACTTTGTGTTCATTGATGTACTTTAGTGTTCTATTTTCACTTGTGTTCGCTTGTGGGAGAGGCGAAGCCGAATCGTTAAGCGTCGACGTACTGATAAGTGCATTGAAGGGCCATGTGGGAGAAGCTGCGTCCGTACTTCCGGGGATTCCCCGCCCAGGAGAAGGTCGCCCAGCTGATGGTCCGGTACGGCCTCCGGGTGCGCGAGGGCCAGGTGTACGCGGGCCCGATCGAGATCAGCGACACCGCGATCGCCCGCGCGGCGAGCGTGGACCGCCGGGTCGTCACCGCGACCGTGAAGACAATCGAGAAGAACCCGGACGCCCTGAACTTCTTCCAGCGGCTCCGCCCCGTGTGTCACCTCGGAGAGGTCGCGCCTCTGATGGGGTGGGGGGCGATCGAGATCATCCCGACGAGCGCCTCGAAGCCCGGGATCCTCGCCGGGGTCGCTACCGCGATCGCGGAGGCGGGGATCAGCGTCCGTCAGGTGATCGTGGACGATCCGGAGGTCTCCGACGATCCCCACGCGTTCATCGTCACGGAGCAGCCCGTGCCGGAGCGGCTCCTCCCCAGGATCCGGGCCGTCGAGGGCGTGAAGAGCGTCGTCCTCCACTAAATGCGGAGACTACGGCCCGAGGAGCCGGAGGTGCTCTGTCCGGATGCAGCGGCTCTGGATTACGGTGAAACCGGCCGCTTCCGCTTTCTTCGCAGCCTCCTCGTTCCGGATCCCGAGCTGCGTCCAGATCACCTTGCCGCGGGCGTCCTTGATTGCCTCGTCCACGACCGCCGGGACGTCCGTGCTCGGACGGAACACATCGACGACCTCGTATCCGCCCGGGACGGACCTGAGGTCCGGGTACGCCTTCCGCCCGAGGATCTCCGTCGCGGTCGGGTTCACGGGGATCACGTCGTAGCCCCGCTCGATCAGATACTTCGGGACCGTGTGGGCCTCCTTCTCCGGGTTCTTCGACATCCCCACCACCGCGATCCGCTTGTATCGCGTCAGGATGTCCTTCATCAAGCGGTCGTCCGTCATCGGGCCGTCCAACGCGCGTCCCGCCTTAACGCTTGGCCACTCACCGGGCAGCGCCGCCTGGAGGTCGGAACACCGGCCCCACAGGCCCTTTCAGAGGGGCTTTCCTCCCTTATCGCTCGTATCCTGCGATAAATATATTAACCCGCTATATTATGCGGGGGCAAGGGTGCACTCTAATGCAACCGCCGATGATGTCGCCCATGGCGCCCAGACAGCCGCCGTTGAACATGCTGCTCGCCCTGTCGTTTGTCGCGGGGCTCGGCCTGCTGATGGTCGCCGGGATCCTAGTGAGCTACACGATGACGGCCAGCGTGCGTGCGAATCAGGCAGACGTGGACAATTGGACGGCCTACGCCTCCATGGTTTGGAACGCGGGGTTCTTCTTCCTGCTCGTGGCGATCTTCGGAACCGCGGTGATGCGGCGAGACGTCGATCCGCTCGGGCGCCTGTTCCTGTGGCTCGTCGCCTTCATCCTCGTCCTCGTCCTGTTCGTGGCCCCGGGACTGTTCTTCTCGCGGCCGTAGGGGGGTCCTGGGATGACGATGGACCTCTCCCAATCGTGGCTGGCCCAGATGGGCCGGTCCGGAGCCCGTGACGGGTTGATCGTGCTCGGCCTCGTGGCGATCACCGCAGGGGCCCTCGCGCTCGCCCTGACGATGCTCACCGCCTCGACCGCCCTCGTGTTCGTGGCGCGCGTGCTCACCGCGATCGGCGGCCTTTTCCTGGCCCTGCCCCTCTTCCTCGGAGCGACGGGGGACGACCGCTGGTCCGGAGGCGTCCGGATCGCGGGCCTCGTGGTCGGGTTCTTCATCATCCTCGTGACCCTGATCCGGATCTGAGGCGGTTCGACTCCTGGGCCCCCGCGATGCGGGGCGCCCTCCCCGGACCCCCTCGGGAAACCTTCATGGCCCACGCCCGCCCATCGTGAGCCGATGGAGGCGGAGGCCCGGCAGATCGCGGAGCGGCTCCGGTCCGCGGACCGCGTCGGCGTGTACTGTCACATCGATGCGGACGGGATCACAGGTGGGGCGATCGCCTCCGAGGCCCTGTCCCGGGCGGGGATCGCCCACGATGTAGCGTTCCTGAAGAAGCTCGACGACGCGTCGATCCAGGTGATCCGGAGGGAGGCCCCGCCCGTCGCGTGGTTCGTCGACTTCGGCGCGGGGCAACTCCATCACATGGAGGGGCTCGACGCCGTGATCACGGACCACCATGTGCCCACGAACCGGGACATCCCGATGGAGCGGCGGCGGGACCTGGTCCGGTTCGCGGAGGACGAGGACCGGGTTCTGATGCTGAACCCCCACATGGAGGGGGAGGGGTCCGACGTCGTCAGCGGAGCGGGGCTCGCATACGCGGTCGCGAAGGCGCTCGACGCGGGGAACCGGGACCTCGCGGCGGTCGCGATCGTGGGTGCGGTCGGCGACGTCCAGGACCAGGAGTTCCGGCGGCTGCGGGGGTTCAACCGGACGATCCTCCAGGACGGGATCGAGGCGGGCGTCCTCCAGGCCCACACGGACCTCCGGCTCTTCGGCCGGGAGACCCGCCCGATCCACAAGATGCTCGAGTACTCGAACGACCCGTGGATCCCGAAGCTCAGCGGGAACGGGGAGGCGTGCATCGCGTTCCTCCTCGAGGTGGGGATCGACCTGAAGGTCGAGGAGACGTGGCGGACGTGGTCCGAGCTCGACCCCGGGGAGAAGCGGAGGATCGTGTCCGAGCTCGTCACCCACATGCTCTCCCGCGGGTGCGGGTGGCGGGAGGTCGTGCGCCTCGTCGGGGAGGTGTACACGCTCGTCAAGGAGCCCGTCGGCAGCCCGACGCGGGACGCGAAGGAGTTCGGGACCCTGATCAACGCGTGCGGGCGGTACGAGGCCGCGGAGGTCGCGTATCGGGTGTGTCGCGGGGACCGCGGGGAGGCCCTCGAGGAGGCGTTCCGCCTCCTGGCGGGCCACCGGGAGCACCTCGTCTCCTCCCTGGACTGGATCGAGCAGGTCGGCCTCTCCCGTCTCGACGCAATCCAGTACTTCCACGCGGAGGACAAGATCCGGGACACCGTCGTCGGGATCGCGGCGGGGATCGCCCTCCAGGCGAGCGGAAACCGCCGGATGCCGATCCTCGCGTTCGCGTTCGCCCCCGACGGCGTGAAGGTGAGCGCGCGGGCGCCTCGGGAACTCGTCGCCCGGGGGCTCGACCTCGCCGCGATCATGCGGGAGGCGTCGAAGCGGTTCGGCGGGGAGGGCGGGGGCCACCACGGGGCGGCGGGCGCGACGATCCCGCGGGGGACGGAGCAGGAGTTCGCGAAGGCCGTGGATAGGCTCGTGAAGTCGCAGCTCGCGGGCGGACCCGGCTCGGGCTAGACGGGGTCAACGGGGCCTCGGTCGGAGCCGGAGTTCCCACCGCTGTTCTCGCGCCCACGGCGCCCACTCGCAATCGTCCTTCTCCTCCGCGAGGAGGAAACCGGCCCTCTCGTACAGCCTCCGTGCGGGATCCAGGTCGCTCACGGTCCATAGGAAGATCCCGTCGTACCCCGCCTTTCGGCAGAACGCGACCGCGGTAGAGAGGAGCCGCGCCCCGACACCCCGCCCTCGCGCATCCCGTTCGACGAGGAACCACCGGAGCTTCGCCCACCGGGGGCGGTCGTCGACGTGGTGGATCGCGAGGAACCCTAACGGCCGGCCCCCCGCCTCCGCGACCCACAGTCGGTCCTTGCTCGGGTTGTAATTCCTCGCGTACGGCGCGAGCCCCTCGCAGAGGTATGTCTCGAAGGAGTCCTTGTACCGGAACTCGGTCTTGTACACGACGGACTGGCGGTGGAGGATCCAGCCGAGGTCGCCGACCCGTTGCTTCCGCACCGTGACGGGTTCGGGGGACGCGTTCGGGTCGAGCAGGTGCCGGACCGTCCGGAGGGAGGTCGAGAGCTCCCTGCGCTCCCCCTCCTGAAGCGGCTCGAGGAACGCGCCGACCTGGACGTCCGCCCGCTCGTTCAGCGTCCGGAACGCCCGCATCCCCGAGGCCGTGAGGAAGAGGTGCTGTGCGCGACCGTCCTGCAGGGAGTCGACCCTGCGCAGGAGACGCGCCCGGGCGAGCCGCGCGACGAGACGGCTGAGGTATCCCCGGTCGAAGCCCGTGCGCCCCGCGATCTCCTTGGCGGTGGACCCCGGGGCCGACCCGATCTCGTAGAGGACACGCGCCTCCTGGACGCTGAAGGGAGTCTGCAGGTAGCCGCGGTCCAGGACTCCGATGAGGCGGGTGTAGAACCGGTTGAAGGTCCGAACGAGCCCGGTAAGGGATTCCGCGGAAGCGGCCGCCGACATCCGTCGCCCAATTAGTTGCCGATGACATATATCTTCCGGGCGGCGGACCGGACGACGTCTGCACCTCGTGAGGATGTGCGGCCTACTCGGCGGCCTTCTTCTGGAAGGTCCACAGGGCGAGGGCGAGCAGGCCGACGAACCAGACAGCGGCGGCCGCTCCGACGACGGGCGGTTCGAGGGAGGATCCGCCGAAGCCCTGGAAGCCTGGCGGCGCGGAGAGGAATACGAGGCTCGAGGCGATGGACGTGGGGTTCCCGAGCCCGGAGGCCTGGGTGAAGCGGAAGTATGCGGCGGGGTCGCCCGAGAACAGGACCGTGGCGGCGACCGCGGTCACGATCGGGTACAGGATGTTGAACAGCAACCAGATCAAGACCCCGTACAGGACCGCGCTCCCGCCCGTCTTTGCGAGGGTGGACAGGGTGAGCTGGAGGAGGACGTAGAGCGCGATGAGGAGGAGGGACCCGCCCAGGAACGCGCCCGCGAAGGCGCCCGTGGGTCCCTTCCCGGAGGCCGCTGCGATGACCCCGATCCCTGCGAGGTTCACGAGGGTCACGGGGATCGCGACGGCGCCGAACGCGCCGAGGAACTTCCCCAGGAGCACGCCGGATCGACTGGAGGGGCGGGAGAGCAGCAGGTCCATCGTCCCCTGGACGCGCTCCTTCGAGATCGCGTCGAAGCTGAGGACGATCGCGAAGATCGACACGATCAAGAAGGACAGGGATGCGATGACGGCGAGGACGAGGTCAGGGCCGCTCGAGAAGGGGGTGCCGTCCGCGGTGTCCGGCACGAGGACCGGCAACGTCTCCGACTCCCCTCCCACCTCAACGGTCACCTGCGAGAGCCCCACGGGGAGGTCGAACCGGATGTACCCGAACCGGTCCGTGGTCCCGACGCTCGTCCCGTTCACGGAGACGTTCGCGGTCGCCGGGGCGCCGGATCGGTCCAAGACGCTCATGCCCAGCCCGTCCGGTCGGCCATGGCGGGAGTAGTCTCCCTGGAGCGAGTACACGGTGAAGTTGACGGGCCTCGGGAAGAAGTCAACACCGGTGCCAAACGTGGCCGTGCCGATGCGGATCGTCACCCCCACGTAGTCCCGCGTGCCAACATCGAACCGGGCGAAGCCGTCCGCATCCGACCGCGCCGTCCCGAGGGGCGTGCGGTTCTCGTCCTCGAACTCCACGGGGCGGTCCGAGAACGGGGCTCCGTACGGATCGGAGACCCACACGACCGCGACGTGGCTTCCGTTCGGCGCGTAGGACGGGTGGGCCCACGCGACGGCGGGCGGCAGTCCGCCGAACGAGGACGTCAGGGCCGTGAACCCGTACGCCCCGCCGACGACCAGGAGCGCCGACAGGAGGGCCATCACGATCAGCCGCACACTCTTCAAATTCGTGGTGAATTCCTGGAGGGCGACCTGGGGCATTCCACGGAAGAACGCGGGCAGCTTCACGCCCCGCCCCCCTTCGTGAGCGCGAGGAATAGGTCCTCCAGGGACCTCTGCTCCTTCGTCATACCGCGGAGCTCGGCGCCCGCGAGGACTAGGGCCCGGCTCACGTCCGAACTCGCGTCCGTCCCGGGCTGGGTCGTCACGTCGACCCCCGTGGGCGTCGCCTGGACCCCGGTGACTCCCGGGATGTTGGCGAGGGCCTCGAGGACGACATCCGTGATCCCCGTGGCGGTGACGTGGAGGACGACCGGAGCGCCCGAGTACATGCGCGAACTCAGGTTCGCGATCGTGTCCACGGCCACGATCTTGCCGTGGTCGATGATCCCCACGCGCTCACAGAGCTGCTCGACCTCCGACAGGAGGTGGGACGAGAGGAAGATCGTCTTCCCATCGTTCGCGAGCTTCCGGATGAGGTCCCGGTACGATCGCATCCCGAGAGGGTCGAGGCCGCTCGCGGGCTCGTCCATGATCATCACGGGCGGGTCGTGGAAGAGGCACTGTGCGAGGGAGAGGCGCTTCCGCATCCCGTGGGAGTACGCCTTCACCTTCTTCCCCTCCGCGTCCCCGAGCCCCATCCGTTCGAGGAGTTCGCGGGCCCTCTTCTTCGCCTCCGCCCGCCGGATCCCGTAGAACGAGGCGTAGTACACGAGGTGCTGGAGGCCCGTGAGGGTCGGGTAGTAGAGGACCTCGTCCGGCATCAGCCCGATCCGCTCCTTCACCTCCATCGGCTCCCGGCGGGTGTCGTGGCCGCCGATGCGGACCGTGCCCGCCGTGGGGTCGAGGACCGTGGCAAGGATGCGGATCGTCGTCGTCTTCCCCGCACCGTTCGGACCGAGGAACCCGAACACGCTCCTCTCCGGGACCGTGAACGAGACGTTGTCGAGGGCACGGACTCCGCGGCTCCCGCCGTACACCTTCGTGAGACCCTCCACCTCGATCATTGCGGCGGGGGAGGACGCACCCCGCGAAAAGGATTGTGGCGGGTGCGCCCCATGTTCGTGCACAGGTTGCGCGTCGGACGCGGGGAGAATCGCCATCGGGCTCCTGATACCTTTATATCGCCACCCAGATTTGCGAAACGAATGCCCGAGAGCGACTACGAGGTCGAGTTCTTTCGCACTCAGGGATTCCGGCGCGTCGAGTGCGCGTCGTGCGGGAAGTTCTTCTGGACCCTCGGGGACCACACCACCTGTGGCGAGACCCCGTGCCAGGAGTACGACTTCATCGGGAACCCGCCCTTCAAGAAGCGGCTCACCGTCCGCGCGATGCGGGAGGACTTCCTCTCCTTCATGGAGGCGAACGGCCACACCCGGGTCCGGCGGTACCCGATCGTCGCACGGTGGCGGGAGGACGTCTTCTTCACCCAGGCGAGCATCTATCCGTTCCAACCCTGGGTGATCAGCGGGGAGGCGAGCCCGCCCGCGAACCCCCTCGTGATCTCCCAGCCCTGCGTCCGGTTCACGGACATCGACAACGTGGGGAAGACGGGCCAGCACTTCACGCTGTTCGAGATGATGGCGCACCACGCGTTCAACTTCCCGAAGAAGCCCGTGTACTGGAAGGACCGGACCGTCGAGCTGTGCCACCGGTTCCTCACGGAGCGGCTCGGGTGCGACACGAAGCTCCCGCGGTACAAGGAGAGCTGGTGGGAGGGGGGTGGGAACAGCGGGCCCTGCCTCGAGGTCGTCTTCGGCGGGGCCGAGGCGGCGACCCTCGTCTTCATGGAGAACCGGGACACGAACGGGCACCGGGTGCCGATGGAGACGACGGTCGTGGACACGGGCTACGGGCTGGAGAGGCTCGTGTGGCTCTCCCAGGGCACGACGTCCGCGTACGAGGCCGTGTTCGGGGACGCCCTCTCGTACCTGAAACGCGCCACGGGGGCGAAGAGGGTGGACGACCGCGTCCTGACGGAATACTCGAAGGTCGCGGGGATGACGAAGGTGGAGACGATGGCGGACGTCCGCGCGATCCAGAAGGGGACCGCGGACCGGCTCGGGATCCCCGTCGAGGAACTCGTCGCGCAGATCGCGCCCCTCGAGGCGCTGTACGTGATCTGCGACCACTCCCGCGCCCTGATGTTCCTCCTCGGGGACGGCGTCGTCCCGTCGAACTCCCGCGAGGGGTACTTCGCCCGCCTCCTGATCCGCCGCGGGCTCCGGACCCTCCGGAACCTGAACATCACGTACTCGATGTCCGACACGATCAGCTTCCTGATCGACCAGAACCGGGAGGACTACCCGGAGCTGTTCTTTAACAAGGGGGACATCCTGAAGCTCCTGAAGGTGGAGGAGCAGCGGTACCGGGACACCCTGGAGAAGGGCCGCGCGACGGTCCAGCGGCTCGAGGAGCGGGTGAAGGCCGCGGGCGGGCGGTCCATCGCGCTCGGCGCCTTGATCGAGCTGTACGACAGCCACGGCCTCACGCCGGACATCGTGAAGGAATTCGCGAGCCTGGAGGTGGAGGTGCCGGACGACTTCTTCTCGCAGGTCGCGCGCCGCCACGAGCGGCCCGTCCCCGCAGAGACCGCGAAGCGAATCGACGTGCCCCCGGGCCTCCCGCCGACGCGGCTGCGGGTGTACGAGGACCGGAGGAAGCAGAAGTTCCGGGCGAAGGTCGTCGCGGTCCATGGCGGGGCCGTCCTCCTGGACCAGACGTTCTTCTACCCGGAAGGCGGGGGGCAGGAGGCGGACCGCGGCACGATCGGAGGGCGGGACGTCGTCGACGTGCAGCGGGTCGGGAACGTCGTCCTCCATTTCGTGAAGGGGGAGCCGAAATTCGAACTCCGGAAACCGGTAACGTGCGAGATCGACTGGGCCCGCCGGACGGCGTTGATGCGGAACCACAGCGCCACCCACATCACCCTCGGGGCGGCCCGCAAGGTCCTCGGGAACCACGTGTGGCAGACCGGGGCCCACAAAGCGGCGGACCTCGCTCGCCTCGACATCACCCACTACGACGCGCTCACGGACGACGAGGTGGAACGGATCGAGCGGCTCGCGAACGAGATCGTCCTCTCCGCGGCGCCTGTGCGGATCCGGACCCTCCCCCGGGACCTCGCGGAGTCGAAGTATGGATTCCGGCTGTACCAGGGCGGGGTCGTCCCCGGAGGCGAGCTGCGGGTCGTCGAGATCCCGAAGTGGGACATCGAGGCGTGCGGGGGCACGCACGTCGCACGGACGAGCGAGGTCGGCGTGATCAAGATCCTCCGCACGAAGCGGATCCAGGACGGCGTCGTCCGCCTGGAGTACGTCGCGGGGACGCCCGCCCTGGAGGCGATCTCGCGGCAGTCCGCGACCCTCTCGAAGGTCGCGTCGGCGCTGAGCGTCCCCGTCGACCAGGTCGCGCCCGCCGTGGAACGGATCCTCGAGGAGTGGCGGGAGCAGCGGAAGCAGCTCGAGAAGCTGCGCGCCGTCACCGCAGGGGGGACCGTGTCGGAACTCGTCGCGAACGCGGAGGACGTCGGCGGCGTGAAGGTCGTCGTCCACCGGATCCGGGGGTCGATGAACGACCTCCTCCCGTTGTCGAAGCAGCTCGCGGAGGTCCCGGACGTCGTCGCGATCCTCGGGGCGGAGGGCGATCGCGAGGCGAGCGTCGTCATCGCGCGAGGGTCCGCGGGGCGGGTGGATTCCGCCGCGGTGCTGCGCGCGGCCCTCGACGTCCTCGGCGGGAAGGGGGGCGGACGCCCGGAGTTCGCGCAGGGCGCCGGGCCGAAGGTGGAGGCCCTCGACGAGGCCCTCGGGGCCGCGAAGCGCGACGTCCTCTCCCTTCTCTCCTCGGACGTGTGAGATGAACCTGCGAGGGTTCGGGGAGTGGTGGCGGGAGCTGGACGAGGTCACGGACCTCGGGCCGATCGTCCGGCGGTACTTCGTGATCGGCGCGTTCGACGGGGCCCTCACGGTCCTCGGGATCGTGATCGGCGCGTCCGCGACAATCGGGAGCCACCCGAACGCGGGAGCGTTCGTCGTCGCGGTGAGCATCAGCGCGGCGGTCGCCCTCGCGATCTCCTCGATGGTCGGGGCGTACGAGGCGGAGCGGGTCGAGAAGAAGCTCCACCGCCACAGCATCGAGCGGGCGATGCTCACGGAACTGAGCGCCGAGCACCGGGTCGCGTTCCGGACCGCGGCCCTGATCAGCGCGGTCGTACACGGGGTCGCCCCCGTCATCGCCGCCATCGTGCCCGTCGTGCCGTTCTTGCTCACGGACTTCCGGACCGCGACGATCGCGGCGACGGGACTGACCCTCGCGTTCCTGTTCGGGCTGGGCACATACCTCGGATCCCTGGTGCGCGAGCGGATCGTGATCACGGGGTTGCGGTTCGTCGCGACGGGCCTCGGGACCGCGGCGATCCTGTGGGCCCTCGGCGCCCTCGGTCTGTCGACGATTCCGTAGGCGAGGTCCGAGGGTATTTATGGCCTCCCGCGGTACGCGGGGCGCCGATGATGGGGATGGACGCGGAGGTCGAAGGTCTCCGGGCCTCGGTCTCCCGATACTTTCCCGTGACCCAGGTGATCGTGACCCCGCTGGCAGTCACGTTCCACGTCACGCCGGACCCGGCCACGCTCGACGAAGCGTTCGACAAGCTCCGACGGGAGCTGATCCCCAAGAACTACATCCCGTCGATCGCCCGGGAGAACGGCGGGTACGTGATCCACGTCCAGGAGCGGCCGCCCGCCCGGTTCCGCGGCGTCCACGTGAACCTGCTCCTCCTCCTCGCGACCGTCGGGACGACGTCCGTGGCGGGCGCGTTCAACTGGTCGTCCTTCGCGAACGTCCCCATCCTCAGCGGGGAGGCGTTCCTCTACGGCATCGTGAGCTTCACGGTCCCCCTGCTCGCGATCCTCGGGGCTCACGAGATGGGCCACTACGTGATGGCGAAGCGGCACGGCGTGCGGGCGTCCCTCCCGTTCTTCATCCCGTCCGTCCCGATCCTCGGGACGTTCGGGGCGTTCATCTCGATGCGGGATCCGATCCCGAACCGGAAGGCCCTCCTCGAGATCGGGATCGCGGGCCCCCTGATCGGGTTCCTCCTGGCGATCCCGATCACGCTGATCGGGCTGTTCCTGACCGCGACGGACCCACGCCCTCCCTCCGTCGGCGGCGGGGGCGAGATCATCTCCCCCTCGATCCTGTACGGATGGATGCTGAACCTCTTCCCGAACGCGATGTCGGACCCGTTCCGGCGCCACCCGACGGCGTTCGCGGGATGGGTCGGGCTCTTCGTGACCGCGATCAACCTCCTCCCCGCGGGCCAGCTCGACGGCGGGCACGTCGCCCGCGCGCTCTTCGGGGAGCGGCACAAGTACCTCTCCTGGGGCGCGGTCCTCTTCCTCCTCGCCCTCGGGACGATCTACACGAGCTGGTTCCTGTTCGCCCTGATCATCCTGCTCCTCGGGGTCCGGCACCCGCCGCCCCTCAACGAGATCACGAGGCTGAGCCCGTCCCGCCAGGCCTTCGGGGCGCTCGCGATCGTGATCCTGCTCCTCACGTTCGTGCCGATCCCCTTCATCACGGTGCCCCCGCAGGCCGCGTTCGCGTTCGAGACCGCGACGGCCCCGCACGTCCCAATCGACGGGCTGAACTGGACGGTCCGCGCGGGCACGCAGGAGATCGTCCTCTTCGACGTGAACAACACGGGGAACGTGGCGACGACGGTGCGGGTGGAGATCCGACCGCAGAACCTGGACCGGATCGGGTGGACCCTGCGGATTGTGAACTTCACCGTCTACGGGGACGGGGCGAACCCTCCGCAGGATGTCGGCGGGCCGACCGCGTTCATCTCGCTGAACGTCACGGAGTACGCGCAGGTCGCCATCCTCGTCGCGGTCCCCGGGAGCACGACCCCCGATACGTACACGTTCGTCGTGCGCGGGGAGATCACGGACCCGCGACTCGCGGAGCCGCTCCTCTCCCGAGACGTCGACGTGAACATCACCGTGACCCCCTGACGAATGCGCAGAACGTGCGGGCGAGGGTCCTGTGGACCCGCAGGGTGTGCGCCTCCTCCAGTCGAAGGAACTCCTCCCCGATGCGGATCGCCTCCTCGGAGGGGAGCACGACCGCGGCGAAGCCTCCCCGCGGGAGGAGGTCGCGGAACGCCGCGAACGCGCGCCGATACAGGGACCCGATCCGCTCGCCGCGGGTCGACGCCGCCCGGCCGTACGGTGGGTCCGTGGCGATCGCGTCCACGTTCGGAATTCGCCGCGGGACGTCCCCGACATCCGCGACGAACGTCTCCGCCTGCAACCCGTAGTGGTCGAGGACGGACGCGGTCCCCCGCACCATCTTCTCCACGAGGTCGGAGGCGAACGCCCGCATCCCGAGGCGGGCCGCCTCGATAGCGATCCCTCCCGTCCCACAGAACGGATCCAGGATCCGCCCGCCGCGTGGACAGCGGGAGAGGTTCACTAG